>Ga0194119_10007978_pt1 | contig 14723 bp, 19 predicted proteins | sample TA2MahC100mmetaG_FD_148620 | JGI IMG/M metagenome (GOLD analysis project Ga0194119, IMG submission 148620) | Freshwater microbial communities from Lake Tanganyika, Tanzania - TA2015018 Mahale Deep Cast 100m | ecosystem: Environmental > Aquatic > Freshwater > Lake | place: Tanzania: Lake... | reverse complement strand
GCCCAAAGAGTCCATTTATCGGACAACTTATGAAATTCTGAAATAAAAGTTGCTGTTTCCATTGTATCTGTATGCTGGGATAACATATTGTAATTTATTATCTCAACTTTTTTTTAAATTCTTTTTAAATATATATATTATTGTTCTTTATTATGATTTATAATTGACAAATTATAGCTATTTTTATCCAATACAATGCTCTCATTTTTATCCGTGAAATCTAAATTGATAGTATTAACATCGTGGTCAATAATCTTAACACTAATTTTATCATTATCTTTGATTTCATAATTAAATTGTAAATAATGTTTTAAATAAAAAATAAAAAAATCTTTTGTAAATTTATTTCCAACTAAATAATAATTAAATTTCTCTGTTTTCAGGTCAATTTTTATACAATTAGTATCTCCAATTTTAATTTCAATCAGCAAAAATTTAATATTAGAATTCTCAGATATAGATAGATCATGTTTATTATATGTAATTTTATGATTTAGACATGTTGTATCATTGTTTAACCAAGATAATACCATAAAATCAGGCTCAACATCATTCATATCAGATAAATTACATAATTTGCTATTTTTCACATAATAACGTGTTACTTTGTGTGTTTCTGGTTTTGAAATAAACATATTCAAATTTTGTTTTACTTTAAATAAAGTTGGATTACTTTCAATAAATATATTTAAATTATTTTTGGATTTCATAAATAATATTTGTAATTTACTGAAGTAATAAATTGAATTATATGAAATACAGATGACAAATTCTTTGAATTCATTAGGAAATCTTCTCTCTAAAACATCTAAGAAAAGAGCTCCAATTAAAAACGAATTTAACAAGTTAGTTATCATTATTAATATATTTAATAATGATATTTATTTAAGTTGTTTATAAATATTTCTCTGAAATAATATGATATTTTTAATTTTCATCAGCATAAAAGAAAGGTTCGCCATCCTTTAAATAACCTACTTTTAAGCCTTGTTCGCCTTCATCTGTTAGTTCCCAAATAAATCCATTCTCCTCATCATTAGTACAGTAAGTTTTATCATCAATTTCAATTTCAAATATTTCTTCATCTTCTTCATCAGAGTCTTCTGTCTCCTTTTTAGTTTCAGTCTCGACAGTTGTGTCTTCCTCTTCAGATTCTTCTTCAACTTCTTCATCATCTTTTTCATCATCTTTTTCATCATGTTCTTCATCATCTACTACTACTTCTACTATTACTTCTTCTACTTCTTCTTCTTCTGCTTCCTCTTCAACTTCTTCTTCAGCTTCTTCTTCTTGTTCCTCTTCCTCTTCTTGTTCCTCTTCCTCTTCTTGTTCCTCTTCCTCTTCTTGTTCCTCTTCTACTGCTTGCTGTTCCTCTTCTTCTTCTTCTTCTGCTTCCTCTTCAACTTCTTCTTCAGCTTCTGCTTCAGCTTCTGCTTCAGCTTCTGCTTCTGCTTCCTCTTCCTCTTCCTCTTCAACAGCTTCTTCTGCTTCTTCTTCAGCTTCAACAGCTTCTTCAGCTTCTTCAACAGCTTCTTCTTCAGCTTCTTGTTCTACTTGCTCTTTTTCTTCATTTGGTTCCTTAATATCTTTAGATTCTTTGATATGAATTTCGATATTTTCGTTTTCACAACTTGTAACGATAGTAGATTTGTTAATAATATCTGTAGAAGTTGATTCTTGAAATTTTGTATTATTATTATTTGTTATTACGTCTGTAAAATTATCTAAAATAGGAATAATTTTATTATATTTTTCTTCTATTTTATGTAATTTATTTTCTAATTCTATAAACTGATCCCGAACAATATTTTGTGTAATGTCTTTAATGTTAATAAAATCCGCGTTATCACATTTTTCAGTATCAATATTGGAATTATATTTATTTACATTTTCCCTACAAGTTCTTTTATTTAATTCTTCAGCAATAGACGGTAATTTAATTAATTGTTGATGTGTTTTTTCTAATAATTCATGTCTCTCAATATAATTAACAAGTAATTTATTTAACCCCTGTTGAATTACTTTTTCAATGTCACTCATAATATCTTTGATATCGAATGAATGTTCGTGTTTAGTCTCTTGCATTTTTGTATATTTTAATATATAACAATTCGTTTAATATGATTTAAAAAATAATTTATCTATTTCATATATGTTGGAAGAAATTACTTTAGTTGAGACAGACCAAATAGATGCGAAAGTTCAGGTAATTTTAAGACAAACAAACTATACAAGTGAAGAAGCAAAAGAAAAATTAAAACAGTTTAATTTCAAAGAAGAGGATGTAATCAGACACTATTTTGGTATTACTGACAAAAAAAAACAAGAAAACCCTACATCTCTTAATCAGAATATTTATAAACAATTAAGAGGGTATTTAGATAACGCAATGAAAGGTTATCGTGAAAAAAACAATAAATAGCGGTAACTATCGTGAAGATATAGAAGAAAATAAAATAGAACTAAATAAACTAGTTTGTATGAAATCAGTTTTTCTTAAATTTCTTAGATTTTAATTTTATTTGACTCGTTGGATTCGGTGATGTTGGATTGAATAATACAGAATTTAAACGATTTATATAATCAACAAAATAAATAATAAGAAAAGTAGAAAGTAGCAAAATTAAACCAACAAAATTTTCTGAGATATATTCCATAATAGAATATATAGTCCATTGCTCTTCAGTTTCATAGTTCATAATATAATATTATATAAAATAATATTATATCCAATATGATATTACATTCAATATGATATAGTTATATCATTTATTATATCATTTATTATATCATTTATTATATCATTTATTATATCATTTATTATATCATTTATTATATCATTCTAATTTTGAGCTAGCCCAAAACGTTCGCTTAATATGTTAGTTTTTGTTTGCTTTTTTTGAAATTTTCTTAATTTAATATTGTTAGTTGGAATTATTTTATTATTAATTATAAAATCATCATTATCCTCATGAAGTTCTGGCATGACGCGAGTTAACGGTTTATCAACGACTAAAAATAATCTTTCATTCCGCAATAATGAACGAAATTCTTGAATACTTAAATTACCATAATACTTTTCCAACATATAATATGGATTTGGCGCAGGTTTAATATTTTTATTATAATTATAAACTTTGGAATAAATATGATTCATCAACTGATATCTTTCAAATTTGATAGAGCTATCAATATTTTCTTCCATTAAATGTGCTACAGCACACTCCGGACTACAAAAGCACCCATATACTTGATATGTATCATTTATAAAATGCTTTGGAATATATACTGGTGGGTTATCAAATTCACATGTATCCCAAAAACACGCTGATTTTTTATTTTCAATATTGTTGATATGTAAATTATGTTCGAGTATTTTTAATTTCTTCCAAATATCTCTAATATCATTATCTTTATCTGTATTTTTTGTAGTTTCAACATCAAAATCAATAGTATCAATATTACCACTACACTCATATTCAGATAACTTAGACGACGAATTAATTATATCAATATTATTGTTTTCATTATAAATATTGTCAAAATATAAATTATTAGGTTGAGAAAAAGAATATCCTTCCAAATTAGAACCAAATAAATTAGTTGATTTTAAATCTTTTAAGAAACACTTCAAATGTAATATGACATTAGGTTTGCTTTCTTTTACATTATTTAATGGGATAATTTGCTGTATAATTTTTCCACCTTTGGGTTTGCGTCCTCTTTTCTTAGCAAGTGGTTTACTACAGGATAATTGTTCGCAAGATTTTTTAGGAGAGTCAGGTTCATCTGAATTGTCAATATTATCATCATTGTCAGAATGAACTATTTTATTAATAAAATTCATATTATGAATATCTTTAACAGAACCATTTTCTTCTATGGTAACAACGATATTTTCACTAATATTAGCTTCTACAATATTAGCTTCTACAATATTAGATTCTACAATATTAGATTCTACAATATTAGATTCTACAATATTAGATTCTACAATATTAGATTCTACAATATTAGATTCTACAATATTAGATTCTAAATTATCAGATTTTTTATTTAAAAGTTTTTCTGCTTCTTCTATTTCTTTTTTTGATTTACGTCCACGTTTTTTTGTAGGAGTTTTTGCGATATTTTCTTCATTTGGTTCTTGGTTTTTAAACATTATTATACTTTAAATATGATATTCAATTTAAATTGTTTTTTTATATATTATGGATATTTACAAAAATTAGATTATTTATAAGGTTATTTTTTGGAAAGTTTAAACTCATAACACTCCCTACATACTGGAATGTAATTTTCTGAACCAACAATTGTTTGTTCCTTTTCATGCGTTAATCTCATTGAAAATATGCCTTTTTTCCCATTCTTACATATTGAACATAAAGAAGTTAATTTGTCTACCTTATCACATAATGGTATTAGGTCAAGAATTTGTCCGAATTTTTTTCTCTCAAAATCACCATCTAATCCACAAACAAATACTTGCTTTTCATTTTTCAATAATTTATTAACAAACTCTATTAAATCTGGAAAGAATTGTCCTTCATTTATAAGAACAACTTCGCTCTTTGCTACTTTAAATTTATCTTGAATTCTGGAAATTTTATCAATATTTTCTTCAAGTGAAATCTGATCCGCCCATATATCCATTAAATTCGCTGTCTTAATACAAGGAATTTTTATTTTATCATGGCTTGATAATAATTCATCATCATAACGATTATCTATAGTATGATTAATTGCTACAACAGGAATGTTACAAAAGTTACATTGCTTATATATTTCAATTAATCTAGTAGTTTTCGAACTGAACATAGGTCCCAATATAATTTCAAGATATCCAGATTTATACGGCGAAGACATATTATTACTTTTATTCATTAAATATCTTTAATATTTTTTAATATTTTTAATTTCATTTTTAAAAGTAAATAAAATTAAAGTATAAAGAAATACAATAAATATAATTAATGACGAGTAGTGGTATACCTTTTGCTGAACTTTATCGACCAAAAAACCTTGAAAATATAGTGCTAGATCCTTTAAATAAACAAATTATAAAAAACATAATAGAAACGTGTTATTTTCCAAATTTATTATTTTATGGACCACCTGGTACAGGAAAGACAACAACTATTATAAATCTCATAAATGCTTATCAAGAAAAAATAGGTATAAAAAATAAAGATTTAATTATACATTTAAACGCATCTGATGAGAGAGGAATTGATATCATAAGAAATCAAATAAATTTCTTTGTTAATTCAAAACCTCTATTTAACAATGGTATGAAATTTGTAATATTAGATGAGGTAGATTATATGACAAAAAACGCTCAACAAGCTTTAAGATATTTATTACAAAATTACACAAGTAATGTACGATTTTGTTTAATCTGTAATTATATTAGTAAAATAGATGAAGGATTACAAAATGAATTTATACGTTTGAGATTTAATCAGCTTCCTAAAGAAGAAATAATATCATTTCTAAATAATATATCAGTTTCTGAAAAACTTAATTTATCACAAAAAACACTTTCATGTATTCAAAAACTTTATAAATCAGATATTAGAAGTATGATAAATTTCATGCAGTCAAATCAAAATTTAGAAAATAGATATATAAATATAATTGATAATAACATATGGGAAGACTTACTTAACAAAATTAACAAGAGGGAGAAAATTGAAGTAATTAGTAATTATATTCATGTTATAAGTATAAACTACAATATTGACAAAAAAAATATAATAAAGGATTTCCTAAATTATATTATTAAAACGTACCCCAAATATATTAACAATAAGTTTTTAGATATTGTAGAAAATTTGATGCATTCTCAAAATCAAAATATAAATACTCATGTAAATTATTTAATATCAAAATTATCATCCTTATCTATATAATATTTATTCATTCTCATATGTAATTTAATAATAAATTCATTAGGAGGCGAACTTTTTGAAGGATCAAAAAAATTTTGCTTAAGACTATACTCGCTTTTTGGAGATTTTATCTTCATGGTTGTAGTTAATTTTTGTTTAATTTCTATCGGGGTACTTCTTTCACGGATGACGTATTGATTTTCAGCTAGCATTCTTTATATTATATATTAAAGAAAATAATTGAAATAAAATTAATATAAAGAATATAAAGACACTTCACCTTTATAATATATTGTCTATAAAATGAATATCGACCAAGAATGGGAAAACTTTATATCATCTGAATACAATAATGATGATGTATCAGATGAAGAAGAAGAATATCCTCATTTAAATCACGTTTTAAAAAATAATGATGAAGAGTTTGTTTCGGCTAATTTGACAATGGATATGAATAATATTGCTCCTAAAGCTACGGATATTTACATTAGTACGAAAACAAAAATTGCCTATTTGAATGAAACTATTGATTTAAAGTCTATATTTTGGAAAGTCCCTGTTATATCATATTCGACACCTATAAATGGTGTTATAAAAAAACAAATGAAATTTAATTCAATCAGTAAAGAAGAATTAGAATTTATACAAAATAAGATTAAAGATGAAACTTATTTTGAAGAACATATTATAACGCATATTGACAATCCAGCTGGTCGTATTAAATTTAAAGATATTCGTAAAATTAGTATAGGTATTTCAAAAAAAGATATTTTGAGTTATCGCTGTAAGAAGAAGAGCGCATTTTACAACTGTTTTGTTATAATTTTACGTATGAAAATTGAAAACATATTTAAAGAATTTCATGTTAAAGTTTTCAATACTGGTAAGCTAGAAATCCCTGGTGTTCAAAACGAGACAACATTTCAAATGATATTATCTGAGGTTGTTAAAACGCTTCAACCATATATTAATTCAAAACTAGACTATAAACCTAATTCAGAGGAAACTGTTCTTATAAATTCAAATTTTAATTGCGGGTTCTTTATTGATCGTGATGAATTATTTGAAATATTATCGAAAAAATATAATATCCAAACGATTTACGATCCTTGTTCGTATCCGGGAATTCAGTGTAAATTTTATTATAATCCAGATATTGGTGTACAAAATGGATGTCAAATTTCAGAAGAAAATAAACATCTTTATAAAAATATAAAGGAAGTATCTTTTATGATTTTCCGTACTGGAAGTGTTTTGATTGTCGGAAAATGTGACGAAAATGTTCTAGTTTTAATTTATGATTTCTTAAAAATTATTCTAAATAATGAGTATAAAAATATTTGTCAGAAATATTCAGTTGGTGATGATAATACATTATTTACTGTGAAAGACAAAACAAAAAAAGTTCGCAGGAAAAATGTTGTAGTAGAATTTACGACATAAACCAAGCAATGAATCTTTCGGGTGTATCTTGTAATTTATCATTGAACTCATCTGACAAAATTTTATCTATACAATTATTTATTTGTTTTTGGTTCTTTATAAATTTTTTAACTAACAATAAACAAACATCAAAAAAATAATCGGAATTTTCAATACGATAAAATAAAATTTCAATAATATCATTTAGAATGTCAAGCTTTGACTTGTCTGTTAAATTATTTAATTTTTTATAAATCGATTCTATTTTTTCTAGATTTTTTACATTTGTAAAATCATCATTAATTATTTTAAGTAATAATGTTTTATATAAATCAATGTATATATTTATTATATCTAATTTTCCACGTGTGTAATCAGAAACTTCTTCATTATTTTTTATAACTTCAGAATTTATTTCAAAAATTGTTTTCTTATATACATAAGTTGTCGCATCTCTCGAACTTAACTGTAAAAACATTTTTTCATCTTCTGAAATTTGGCCTACAAATTCAATATAAAAGTAGAACGCTTTTTGACAATGAAAATAAACTAAATCTATATTTTTTGTATAAAGTAATATATAATTAAAGACATTTTTTATTGTATCTAAACCTCTTATTATAATAAATCTAGATAAATTCGATTTTTTTAATTTGATATTCTCTGTTATACATTTGAAATAATCAATAAATAACTGTGATAATTTTTCAACTATATCTGTAAGGTCAGAATCTAACTCCTTTTTATAATTTTCAGCATTATGTAATGAATAATTTATTTCTTTGTTAGCGAGACTTTTCATTATATTACTTATTATTTAAAGATATTTAAATTAAAATACTTTTAATATATAAGTATTTAAAGACTAATATTATTAGATTATATAATATGTCCGAACAGAAATCAAGTCAAAAGACTGAGACTGGAACAGCAGCATCAACCGCTGCGACACCTTTTAATTATAGGTTGCCATCTGATGTAACTATGAAACATGCCAGTAAGCTTGCCATCGTTGATGATAAACCAATTATGTTGGATTATTGGGCGCCTTCCCTTGACAAGAAAGCGCTTGTTGGCGCTAGAGAGAGCGGGGAGAAGTTATTGGTAAAGAGTGAAGACGAGTATACGAGTAGTATTCAGAAGTTTTATAAGTCCGGAACAGAATTTATTATTATTACTGAAAATTCAATTTACATTGTTGCTAGTGATATTCCAACTAGAAAGATTTCTTAAAATTTTTTGAAAAAAATTGAATGAAATATTATATTATATAAAATAACTTAAAGATATATTATATAATTATGTATAGAATGGAGGACGAATATACCCATGTTAATAGTGAAGATGAATACACATTTATTATGTATAAAATTGTTCCTAAAAATCCGGAACTAAAATACTGCTACATCGGACACACTGTTAACTTCTCTAATAGAAAAAACCAGCATATTAGAAATACTAGTAATGAAAATGACAATAAACATTATCATCTAAAGCATTATCAAGTTATAAGACAAAATGGCGGTTGGGATGAATGGGAAATGATTGAAATTGAGAAATTTATTGGTAAAACAAAATTAGAAGCAAGAATAAGAGAACAAGAGCTTATTGACGAATATCAAGCTAATTTAAATTCATTAAAAGCATATATTACAGAAGATGAACGGAAGGCAACAAAAAATGCTATTACTGAAAAATATCGAGAAAATAATAAAGAATTACTAAAAGAACAAACTAAAAAATATAAAGAAGACCATAAGGAAATTATTGCGGAACAGATGAAAAAATATCGTGCAGAAAATAAAGAAAAAATTTATGAGAAAACAAAGGAATACAAAGAAAATAATAAAGAAAAACATCAAGAATGGCAAAAAGTTTGGAGAGAAAAAAATAAAGAAATTTTGAAAGAGAAGAGAAAACTTAAAACATCTGAATTGAAAGAGGAAAAAAATAAACAAAAAGCGTTATTAGAACAAACACCAGAATGGCAAGAAAAACAAAAACAAATTCAAGAAGAAAAAGAACGTATTAAAAAAGAAAAGAGAGATAAATATAATGAAGAGAGAAGAATGAAAAGATTACAGGAAAAACAGAATAATGAACCAATATTAGAACAGGTTTAACAAATATTAAGGATTAACTAACAAAATACTCTGCCATTTGTATACCTTTGACATCGAATCCATTTTTTGTGTAAACATTTTTTACTTCGTTATCACAATCTAATATTACTTTGTAACAATTATTCTCTCTAGCAATTGTTTTTAAAATATGTAATATTTGTTGACTAATGCCTTTACCCCTCATATGTTTTGCTACTACTATATCCTCTATATGCCCGACATTTTTACCATCGCGAATTATTTTAGGCTCAATGATAATTGTTCCTGATGCCACTATTTCTATACCATTAATAAATTGGTTATTTATTACGCCGACTATTATTTTGCCCATTTGATGAATTTTTTCTATATTTTCAAGAAATAAAGATGTTTCAATATAAGTTGTAGATGTTAACTCAGAGAGAAGTAATAAATATTCATTTTGAATCGTTTCTACATTATCCTGATAAGTATATATTAAATCGAGCAGTGGAGTATATTTAATTTCAGACATATAATAAATATTTATTAATATATTTTTTATATTATTTATTTATTATATATAAATGTCAGGACGTTTTGGAAATGGAAGTAATTCAAACGGACAATTTTGGTATGGAAGTACTACTAATTTTCCAGGATTTTTATATAAGAAAAATGTCGGAATAGGTGGAAGACGTAGTACTAAATTTGCTGCTGGCGGAAATATAACATGTAATACATATCAATATCTTTATAATAAATATACCCCCGGACAAGGTGGTGTAGGAGCATCAAGTATTGCTAATAGAAGAGCTAAAAATAGATTAGCCACAATTTGTGGTGGTGCTAATGGAAAATGTGGTCCATTTTATCCTTATCTAGGTCGTTATAATAATTACACATCGAATCAGAATGGATATTTTCCGTATCCACCAAGTCAATTTCCTGGAACACCAACAAGAATATTTATCAGCCCCGCCCAAAATTATCCTATCTAAAAACATTCCATCTAAATATATATTATTATATGAATATATATATTTAACTATTTTTATTTAGACGCGAAACCAGTCATGTGTCTTGATGGTTGAATATAAACAGGTCTGGTTGAATTAACCGGAATAGGATATCGTGGTCTGTAATAATGATTATCATATTTTGCGTTAGCATCATAGAATTGAACGCCTCTTGGAGCATTGTAAGAATAATTATAATTAGTAGTTGGTCTAAATCCAGCACTTACTGGAGTTTGAGCGGGATTAATATTTAAGAAAACCATGTTATCATAACTCTTTTTAACTTGATTGGGATTTTGATTACATTGAGTAGCATAATTATACCAATAATAACGAGTAACTCCTACACTGGGTGATGTGCCACTTTTCATTGGTCCAGAAAACGTGTGAGCGTCAATATTATTTACGATGGATTGTTTTAATCTCATAACTCTTGATCTACCTGCCATTTATATATATCCACTTTAAAAAAGTGGAGCAAAAATCCACTTTTAAAAAAAGTGGAGCAAAAATTAAGTATTCTAAATATATCCACTTTGTAAAAAAATGGAGTAAAAATTAAAATATATCCACTTTAAAAAAGTGGAGCAAAAATTAAGTATTCTAAATATATTCACTTTGTAAAAAAATGGAGTAAAAATTTATATAATTAAGTATTTGAATATATCTAATTATATAATTAAGTGCCTCCTCTGAGAATCGAACTCAGGACCTTCAGTTTACAAGACTGACGCAATACCACTATGCTAAGAAGACTTTGACTCCACCTTTCTTAAAGGTGGATAGTGGCGGAGAAACTGTATTATTTTGGTGGATGTTAATATCATCATATTAAACATCACTTGCTAATTTGCCTAATTTTATAGAGGGACAACCAATCAAATCATTATAAACGACAAAAATCAACAACAAAAAAGGCGCTCAAACTCAAAACTTTACGACCAAAATCAAAAGGATCGACCTAAAAAGGAAATTAATCTTAAAAGGGATCAACTTAAAATAAAGGTAAAAGGATAACGCGAGACTTAACTCAAGCGTTTTACAGAGGACGCAATACCTTGTAAAAAATAAACATAAAAATAAAAATAAAAAACCTAAAAACAGGAAAAACCACCGATGCATCGAATTTTTTAGAGGCAAATTACTCTGTCTGAAAACAAAGCTCATTCGGGAAACACCTAATAAACATATAATTTGCGCGCATAATACCTAATCTATAATTATATGTCTAACGAATGCTAAACCAAAAGTGGAACACAGCTAACTCCACCATATTAATCTAATATCATGTCTTTAAATAGTTTTTATTCTTAAATATAAATCAAAAAAACAACTTAAAGAGGGCTAAAGAATTTCGATTAATTTATCAATTTGTTCTATCGTTAAATTTGTTGGAAAATCTACATGAAAATTGATTATCATATTACCTTTATGGTCTCCGCGTTTTAAACCCATATCAGGATATATTTTTTTATAATCTGGTGGAACAATGCTGCCTTTATTATTATTTAATGTATAGCTCTTACCATTTATGTAATTCAATTCAAAGCTAAATCCACATAAAGATTCTTTGAGAGAAATTGTTTTATCTAAAATCAAGTCAAGCCCCGAGCGTTTAAATGCTGTATTATTTTGTACTAGAATACTAATTTTAATATCACCTTTACAAGCCTCAGATATTACATTACCCTTATCCCTTATAATAAGCATTTCGTTTTCATCTATTCCTTGTGGGATATCAACATAAATGGTCTCTTTTTCAAAAATTTTTGAGCCAGACTGTAATATCCATCTCTCTATTTCTAATGGTAGAGATGCCCCATTAAAAACTTGCTCTATAGTTATCTGTAATGATTTCATTATAGGAATGGGTTTACTTATTGCTTGCTGAAAATTCATGGGACCACCATGAAAAATGTGAATTTTTGCTCCAGGTGGCATTCCAGGTGGCATTCCAGGTGGCATTCCAGGTATTCCAAATGGATTGGATCCAAACATCATATTAAATATATCATTTAGAGGAACATCCATATGATGCGGACCAGGCGGACCATTATGATTTAAAAACGGATTATTTCGCATCATATCATATTCTTGTCTTTTTTGCTCGTCACCTAATGTCTCATATGCCTCATTAATTTTTTGAGTCATATCATGTGCTTCTTGATTTCCAGGATTTTTATCTGGATGGTATTTCATTTGTAAAGATCTATAAGCTTTTTTAATTTCGTCTTTAGTTGAATTTTCACTAATACCTAAAATATTATAAAAATTTTCAGCCATTTTAATATTATATTCAAAGATATACTTAAATAATTATTAACGTATAATAATTATGACAGACAAATTATTCATCAATAAATACCAACCACTTTATTTTAAAGATTTCGGTGAGGATAATGAAGTTATTAAAATGCTTAAAACACTCATATTAGTTGACGATCTCAATATACTTTTGATTGGAGATATGACATCTGGTAAAACATCCATTCTAAATGCTTTAGTTCGTGAATATTATTCTGGATTCTCTCCAAAAGAATATGAGGAAAACGTTTTGTATATTAATAGTCTTAAAGAACAAGGTATTAATTACTATAGAACTGATGTCAAAACTTTCTGCCAAACTTGTTCCAATATAAAAAATAAAAAAAAATTTCTTGTTCTTGATGATATTGATTTCATAAACGAACAGAGTCAGCAAGTATTTCGCAACTGTATAGACAAATTCAGCCATAATGTTAATTTCATATCTTCATGTAGTAATAACCAAAAAGTGATTGAAAGTTTACAGTCACGTTTTACTATTATTAAAATTAAACCACTACAAAAAGAGAAGCTTATTAGTATTATTGATAATATCAAACAAAAAGAAAACATCATTATCGATAATGACGCACAAGAATTTATAGTGAATATATCTAATAATACTGTTAAAATACTTATTAATTATATGGAAAAGTTTAAACTCCTTAATGAACGAATTACATTACAATTAGCAATACAATTATGCTCTAATATTAGTTTTTTAACTTTTGAAGATTATACTAATTTTGCTCTTCAAGGACAGCTTTTATCTGCTATTAAAACTATTTATGAACTATATGAAAAGGGATATTCTGTAATGGATATTCTTGATAATTATTTTATATTTATTAAAACCACCACAACACTTACAGAAGAACAAAAGTATAAAATTATACCTTATTTATGCAAATATATTACTATTTTTCATAATATTCATGAAGATGAAATTGAATTATCATTATTTACTAATAATCTTGTTAAAATATTAAGCAAATAATATATCAAAATATAATTTTTGAAATATTAAATATTAAAATATTTGAATTTATTATAACTATAAATATAAATTCTATGTCTACACAAATATTTAAAAACCAAATACCAAATCACATTTTTTTTGATTTATTAAATAAAATATGTCTCAAAAATGATAAACATTATACATATAATATGAATTCTTTTAAAAAAGGTATATACAATGAATATATTCCAAATTTTATTAGTTTTTGTCAACCATATTATCATTTATCAAAACGAAAATATTAGAAAAAAAACTATGTCATAAAAGCTTTACTACCATTTTAAGACAGATATGTAAATTTAATAATATCAAATATACATCTGAAATTAAATATGACAAATCAAACTATGATATAATATATTATATATATTACTAATACCTACGCTTAGATGAACCACTTTGTTTTTTATTTCTTTGTGTTTTTACATTATTTCTCTTACGTGGTTTAACTTCATAATCTTCTAATTCTTCATCTAATACAACATCTTGGTCTTTATCTTGGTCCTTTTCTTTCTCTTTGTCCGTATCTTCTTCTGAATCACCCCAATTGAATAAATTTACTGAACTAAAAATACTTTCTTCTCTAGATTTGTCTTCCTTATCACTATCTACATTGTCTCCTCCATTTTGTTCTTCGTGATTCGTTCTGTAAACATATAATCCAAACCCACCTAACGCTAAAATAGTGGTTGCTAAAAGAATCGACATTGAATCATTCATGGTTATATTATTATTTATTAATTTTTTAATAATAATTAAACACATTTCTTAACATCCTTAAATTTCTCAAAAGTCTGCGTCGTTTCAATTTATAATCATTGTATCCTGAAATTTCATTATCTTCGAAATCATAATCGTTTAAAAAATCAAATGTTATATCATTTGGATTCTCTGGAAGATTGTCATAATTATATAGAACCTCATTGACGGTATTATGAGGACAAATTAAATATTCAATAAAATCTGCTAAATCATCAGTATATTC
>Ga0194119_10007975_pt1 | contig 14726 bp, 11 predicted proteins | sample TA2MahC100mmetaG_FD_148620 | JGI IMG/M metagenome (GOLD analysis project Ga0194119, IMG submission 148620) | Freshwater microbial communities from Lake Tanganyika, Tanzania - TA2015018 Mahale Deep Cast 100m | ecosystem: Environmental > Aquatic > Freshwater > Lake | place: Tanzania: Lake... | reverse complement strand
GGTTATATACTTCCTCCCGAAAAAACAAAATATCCATATTGGGAAGGTGAGGAAGATAACGATTGATCTTCCTGATCCATTGAGTTCTGGGGATGCGGTTGATCCGTATCCCCTTTTTTTTGCCCTGCACCTGGATCAAACGACCCTTCCACCCAACCATCCCCACAGATCGGAACACCCGTGTTCCAGACGATCAGAGAACGATCTGGTGGTGGATGGAACTCATCCGCAAACCCAATTGAAAGGTGGATGCGAATGAAATGCGATCAGTTATCAAAGTTCCAGTGATGAGGAACCATTGACTTGATCGTGATCTTATTATATACTATATGGATCAGGAACGCAAGTGCATCAACTCTGCGGTTCCACTGATAACCCCAACTTATCGTTCCGCACCCATATCCGTGCGGTTATATAAGGGGGTTTGAACGAAAGGGGGGTTGCGGGGTTCCGTGATCCGTGTTATACTTGTTTCACAAACGAGATGAAATCCAACTTTCATCTCCACATATCTAACCAACACCTTCTCTTTGGGGATTATTCCCCTTCCTAACTGGATCGTGTAGTAGAGATAAACCTCTTCGGATCAAATACTCAATAGTGATCCAAGAATTGAAAAGAAAGAGTAATCACTCTTTTTTTTGAAAAATCTATGTAATAGATGCAATCTATCGCATTGGTTTCTATATCCTTATCAACTAACTCAATTATGTTTGAACTTGAAAATGATGTATCCCCTTATCGTGGGATCACTAACGGGAAAAATGGATTTGCATCTGGGGGTTCTATGAATAACCCGATGTATCAGAATATCTGTTGCACGGGGGAATTCACCCGTGCAACTGGTAGATCCAAGAAACGCACCATTCTTCGTGAGAAGTATGGTATAAAACTGAATAAAGATAAGAACTTCTGGGATCTCTGATCCACTTATTACAAATACGGATAGAAAACAATGATTTACTCACACACTGAAAGTGGTTTCTTTTTGGATAATCATCTTTCTGATGATTTTTCACGAAAGTTGAATGGGAGAGAACAACGAAGATTGCAAAAGAGGAATATGAAAAAGTTGATGAATAAAGGGTTGCAACCTTCCAGTTCCTCTTATCGCATTCTTATCCATCGGAACTTTTTATGATTATGAACTGCAAAAAGATCAATAAGAAAGTGATAGATCTCTTGCGTGAGTTATCTGATGATAACTCTATACAGATAACGCAAAACAAACATTTGAAAATCAAAGGGAGTTTTGGTGGAACAGAGAAAACGATGGTTTTATCAGGTTCTCCATCCTCTTGTTATCAACGATACCTTCGTTCAACACTGCGAAGGTTCTTGAAAGATCTTCATATGGATGTTGATCTAACACCCATCTTCTAACACTTTGGTTGAACTGATAACCAACCATAAAACCAGAAAGAATACTTCCTATATGGAAGTGTAAATATCAGGTTCAAAGTTCTTTCACTAAAAACACAAGTTCCATTTTCTTATTCACTTATGAAAACCCAAGATCAAAAGAGTTTTATCATTCTCACCAACTGCGAAGATAAAAACGAACAGAAGAAAGTTTCCTATAACGGAAACATTGATGATTATTATATGGTTGATTACTTTGATGAGGATCAATGCAGGTGGGTTCGTTCCCCCTTCAATACCCTTGATAATATCCACTACATTTCATCCCTCATCAATAGAGAGGGTAAGAAAGTGGAGAGGTTCCGTGTTCTTCCTGAAAAATGGTTGAGTGAGTTGCGTGAAAACACTTGGAATGAGGAAACAAGTTCTTATGAAGAGGATGTTATTACCAATCGCACTCACCTTTTTGGTAGTATGTATGAAACTATTGCAGAGAGGATTACTGGTGTGAAATCACTCAATAAGATCTGATAACAGATTGCAAGAAACCACACAGGAGGTTCTTCCTCCTGTGTTTGAAATCAACTTTACCCCAAACTAACTATGAACCACAAAATCCAAGAATACAAAGAAAACCCGCAAAGGGTTGGAGAGATCATTGCAACTCTATTGAGGTGCGAAATTTACAAACATAATGATGAATGCGAAACTTTGGATGAATACCGCAATTTATTCACTTGGGATGCAGATTACCAAATCAATTATGAATTTGAACCATCATACTCTATTGATGGGTGTGTGAATTACGATAGTTTTGAAGAACTGAAAGAAGAATGGGAAACAGGTATTACTCCTGATGCATTTGATATTGAATGGGAACAAGACTTGGAATACTGCGGTGAAGTATCAAGAAAAGATGTGACGATCACCATTTCTAACCTGCAATTGAAAGACAACACTAAAAAGGATGTTGCAACAGGAGAAGAATGATTTACTGATTTCTTGATTGATAGGTGGGGAGTTCCATCTCCCCATCACTCTTTTTCATATGCAATAAATTCCATTTCTTCAAATTCCGCACCTTTGAAAATATGTTTTTTTATAGGTATGAGAGAATTATATCTCTCTCAATGTTGCAGTGTAAGAGTGCGTGTTATCAACTTCGCACAAAAAAGGATTGCGGTTTTATGAAAAGTATGATATACTTTGCATAAATAATGAAGGTTGATTGATGGTAAGTGGATGCTACATCAGAAAAAATCAACCCGAATTGATGCGAAGATCCAATATCCGTTCGTTCAGGGGATTGGTGTATTCGTTTTTCATCGTTGATTTTTCTATTTACTAAAACGATTTATAGTATGAATTCATTGGAGTTATGAGAATAGGAACTATTACAGAAACCACAATAACGAAACAATATCATCTTGACTTTCAAGAGTATGTGAAACACCTTCGTTATTATAACAACCACATTGACTACTATCATTATAAGGAGGTTGAGAAACGATTTTATGAAGTATTAGATAAAATGGGAGAGATCAATGAAGGTGATCTATTCGGTTTTATTACATTGAGATTGAAGAGTAAAAGTGATTGGGTTGTTGCAAACAACGCATCAAATGCACTTGAATGGAAACTATGTAAATACCTATGGGGTAGATATGGGAAGAAACTCCTTCAAACCAACACTGCACCTTATGCAGGATCAATAGAACACAACCTTTTCAGGATCAAAGATCATATACATTCACTCATCAAACTGAATAATCTTCACATTGACTATGATATTGATGAACTGCAAACTGGGATAGAACAGATTGCACTAAAAATTGATGAAGTAAATGAAAGAATTTCAGATGCAGTGAGAGTTCGTATATTTTCCTATTCTCATAACTCCAATGAACTTGGTAATACGATAGAGTATATGTGTAAAACAAGTTCTAAACACCATAATCCGTTATCAAGAAAGATCTTATCAAATCAACAACAACAGGAAATCAAACAAAAGTTATGAACCAAAAAACAATACACATTTCATTCAAGAACGATGATACCGATTTATACAATGAACTTATGAGAGAAAGTGCATTGAGTTATATTCCTATGAGTGTTCTTGTAAGAAACTATATTAGAACAGGTAGAGAACAACGCAAGATCAACTCCAAAAATCAATACACTTACGCAAAATGAAAACCATTCAAGTATCATCATTGATCTATGAAATGATTATTGAACTTCAAAAGAAGATGAGGATGAATAATCCTAAACTGGTTGTTGAAGAACTTGTTCGCAATGCATATAAGTTGCAATGAAAAACAAGAAGAAAACACTACGGGATATCCTCTATTATGATAAAGTGTATAACAACCCAAGATCCGATAAACAAGATAAGGGTATGGATGATGATGCAATCAGGAATACAAAAGATAAGATGTTATATGATGATACAAGAGACAAAACAGATGTAGTGAAGAGGATGATAAAATCCTATAACAAGAATAGGAATAAGATCAACAAGGAACCTGATAAACCAGAGATCTCACAATCAGAAAAGAGACGAAGGAAAGTTCTTGATCTTGTTTCAAGATCATCATCTTGGGTTGGTTTGGAGGGATATAATATGAACGAAGATGTAAATGACTACATTAGAGAGTTCAGGAAACTCTACTACTCATCACGAACAATGACTTTTCGCAAATGGTTGGAGGAAATGGAAAATCTATTAGATACTATCTGATAATAATTCTTATGTTCCACTAATCTATAACAACTTCTATTGAGGTATTGATGTATCTCTTTCAATTTTGAACTTCAAAACCTTTGTTATAAAAAAATTTCCCGCAAAATTTTGGATCACCTGAACCTCGTATCCCCCCATCCGTTGCACCCAAAACCAACGAGTAGAGACACCACCTAAATTTGGTTCAGGGATCGCAGTTACAGGAATTTGAAAAGTGGATGGTGCGTTTGAAAATCGTTTGAAAGAACAAATGCACTACCCCAAATCCGTTGGTATCACTATATCTGATCGTAAAGTGAGGAACCACTACTGAAATCTGATCTGTGGGTGCAATCCCCCAGATCCACTGGTATCATTGAAGAGTTCCCAACTCAACCCACCTGTTTTTCCCGTTTGAAACCCGTTGGAAGATCCGATGGGAAGGTCAGGATGGTTTGAAACCCCTTTGAAAATGGAAGGTGGATCTACCCGAAACCAATTAGATGCGATCCAATCCCTTCTTGACGCAAATGGGTTGGATGCGGGGGATTTATTGAATGCAATACTGGTAATTGCAGATGCGAAGAAAATAAAACAGAAAGTTGATAAGAAAGAAGAGATAGGTGATAAACCAAAGATTATACAAGATAAAACCTTTATCTACCCAAATATCACTGATGCATATATTTTCAGATATGGTAGAACAAAATCAAAAAACTACTATCTACGAATATACGACGAGAAAACAAAGAAGAGTATTGTTCGTTCCCTAAAAACCCCATCGTTTCAAGATGCACTAGTAAAATCACAGGTTATATACAGGGAACAGAAAGATGCATTACTCAAAGGAAGAAAACTAAACTCTATAACAACAAAAGAATTGATTGATCTATATTTGGAATATCAACGAAACAGAATATCAACAACTCCTCATACGGGAATAATGGAAGGTGCATATAAGTTATCAGTTCAAAGAACATCACTATGGTTGGAGTTCATAACTGAACTGAAACTACACAAACGGGGAATTGAAAATATACCATCAGAAAAGGTTCGTGATTTCGGGTTATGGTTGAAGAAAAAACCAAAACATAGATATGAGAAAACAGAAAGAGACAATGCGGTTATCAATCATAGTATCTGTGAAATCAAACGGATGTATAAGAAAATTGCACTTCCCGAAAGATATATCTCCAAAGATGACGCACCATTAGAAGATCTGAATTATCTACCTATACCAAGAGAAAGATCTGCAAAACGGGATATTTTGGAAGAAAGTGAATACGAAGAGATGATGAAGTGGATGCAATATAAGTATCTTCGTGAAACTGGTATTTCAGAGAAGGAAAAGGTGGTTAGATCACTATTTCACAAATATCTTGGTATCTTATATGCATCTGGGATGCGGAGTTCAGAATGTTTGAGTTTGCGTTGGAGTGATATCAGTATCAACCCATTGGATAATGAAGAACAAAAGAAAGTAAATAGATTGATAAAGATCCACTTCACCAAATCAAAAACAGGTAGGAGTAGAGAAATCGTTGCACCGATCGCAGTAAGGTTGGATGCAATCAAAAGAGATTATAAGAAACTTGGTATCATTCCAGAAATGGATGACTTTATATTTCAAAACCCTGCAAAAACAAGAGTAGGGAAGAATATCCCATTTGGTATTCCCTTTGCAGAGAAACGATTGAAGAAAGTTCTAGATGATAGTGGAGTGCAAAAGAAGTTAGATGAAACTGGAAGAAACATAACTCTATATTCATCAAGACACTTCTATTGCACTATGCGATTGCAACACGGAGTTTCTATGGAGAAACTTGCATTGAATATGGGAACAAGTTTGCAGTATATTCAATCAACATATTCTCATATGCAGACTAGGAGAAATACGGAAGAACTTACAAAGGGAATGGGTAGGTTCAACAACAAGTAAATATTGCACCAATATTGCTATAATAACGATATTTTCATCGTTTTTACTGGTTCAACCGCAGTATCAATCATCCCGCAACTGGATTTGATTGATAAGTGAGGAAACTCTGGGGAAACACTTGCGTAAATGGATGCGTGGGTATATAGTAGGTTCAGTTCCATCAAGAACGATGGTTGAACCATCCACCACCAAAGACCAAACCACCAACAAGTTGAAGAAACTTCCGTTGGATGGAGATAAGACCACCACCATCCTCCTGAATGTAGAGGAGGATATCAAATCACTGATCCAGAAACTTGCAAAGAGAGTTGGGATCGGTAATGGTGTAGAAATCCCAGAAGATCAACTTTCTTCACTACCGACTTCTATCACTGGTGTTGTAGTTCATTTCATCACCAAAGGTTTGGAAAGTGAGTTCGGTATTGGATTTGAAAACGAACCAAGATCTTTGAAGGTTCGTGGTATCGCATCCAATTACGATAAAAAGGTTGCAGGTAAGAAGAGATTACTTACCAGAGAACAAAAGAATGATCTTCTTGCAAAAACATCAATGACTTATTACGAAATGAAGATCGCATCAGGAGAGATGACGATTGATAATGTAATGTATGCAGTAAAAGATGCATTTGAAAGGAAGAGGAACTTTGAAGAAATGGGTTATATACTTCCTCCCGAAAAAACAAAATATCCATATTGGGAAGGTGAGGAAGATAACGATTGATCTTCCTGATCCATTGAGTTCTGGGGATGCGGTTGATCCGTATCCCCTTTTTTTTGCCCTGCACCTGGATCAAACGACCCTTCCACCCAACCATCCCCACAGATCGGAACACCCGTGTTCCAGACGATCAGAGAACGATCTGGTGGTGGATGGAACTCATCCGCAAACCCAATTGAAAGGTGGATGCGAATGAAATGCGATCAGTTATCAAAGTTCCAGTGATGAGGAACCATTGACTTGATCGTGATCTTATTATATACTATATGGATCAGGAACGCAAGTGCATCAACTCTGCGGTTCCACTGATAACCCCAACTTATCGTTCCGCACCCATATCCGTGCGGTTATATAAGGGGGTTTGAACGAAAGGGGGGTTGCGGGGTTCCGTGATCCGTGTTATACTTGTTTCACAAACGAGATGAAATCCAACTTTCATCTCCACATATCTAACCAACACCTTCTCTTTGGGGATTATTCCCCTTCCTAACTGGATCGTGTAGTAGAGATAAACCTCTTCGGATCAAATACTCAATAGTGATCCAAGAATTGAAAAGAAAGAGTAATCACTCTTTTTTTTGAAAAATCTATGTAATAGATGCAATCTATCGCATTGGTTTCTATATCCTTATCAACTAACTCAATTATGTTTGAACTTGAAAATGATGTATCCCCTTATCGTGGGATCACTAACGGGAAAAATGGATTTGCATCTGGGGGTTCTATGAATAACCCGATGTATCAGAATATCTGTTGCACGGGGGAATTCACCCGTGCAACTGGTAGATCCAAGAAACGCACCATTCTTCGTGAGAAGTATGGTATAAAACTGAATAAAGATAAGAACTTCTGGGATCTCTGATCCACTTATTACAAATACGGATAGAAAACAATGATTTACTCACACACTGAAAGTGGTTTCTTTTTGGATAATCATCTTTCTGATGATTTTTCACGAAAGTTGAATGGGAGAGAACAACGAAGATTGCAAAAGAGGAATATGAAAAAGTTGATGAATAAAGGGTTGCAACCTTCCAGTTCCTCTTATCGCATTCTTATCCATCGGAACTTTTTATGATTATGAACTGCAAAAAGATCAATAAGAAAGTGATAGATCTCTTGCGTGAGTTATCTGATGATAACTCTATACAGATAACGCAAAACAAACATTTGAAAATCAAAGGGAGTTTTGGTGGAACAGAGAAAACGATGGTTTTATCAGGTTCTCCATCCTCTTGTTATCAACGATACCTTCGTTCAACACTGCGAAGGTTCTTGAAAGATCTTCATATGGATGTTGATCTAACACCCATCTTCTAACACTTTGGTTGAACTGATAACCAACCATAAAACCAGAAAGAATACTTCCTATATGGAAGTGTAAATATCAGGTTCAAAGTTCTTTCACTAAAAACACAAGTTCCATTTTCTTATTCACTTATGAAAACCCAAGATCAAAAGAGTTTTATCATTCTCACCAACTGCGAAGATAAAAACGAACAGAAGAAAGTTTCCTATAACGGAAACATTGATGATTATTATATGGTTGATTACTTTGATGAGGATCAATGCAGGTGGGTTCGTTCCCCCTTCAATACCCTTGATAATATCCACTACATTTCATCCCTCATCAATAGAGAGGGTAAGAAAGTGGAGAGGTTCCGTGTTCTTCCTGAAAAATGGTTGAGTGAGTTGCGTGAAAACACTTGGAATGAGGAAACAAGTTCTTATGAAGAGGATGTTATTACCAATCGCACTCACCTTTTTGGTAGTATGTATGAAACTATTGCAGAGAGGATTACTGGTGTGAAATCACTCAATAAGATCTGATAACAGATTGCAAGAAACCACACAGGAGGTTCTTCCTCCTGTGTTTGAAATCAACTTTACCCCAAACTAACTATGAACCACAAAATCCAAGAATACAAAGAAAACCCGCAAAGGGTTGGAGAGATCATTGCAACTCTATTGAGGTGCGAAATTTACAAACATAATGATGAATGCGAAACTTTGGATGAATACCGCAATTTATTCACTTGGGATGCAGATTACCAAATCAATTATGAATTTGAACCATCATACTCTATTGATGGGTGTGTGAATTACGATAGTTTTGAAGAACTGAAAGAAGAATGGGAAACAGGTATTACTCCTGATGCATTTGATATTGAATGGGAACAAGACTTGGAATACTGCGGTGAAGTATCAAGAAAAGATGTGACGATCACCATTTCTAACCTGCAATTGAAAGACAACACTAAAAAGGATGTTGCAACAGGAGAAGAATGATTTACTGATTTCTTGATTGATAGGTGGGGAGTTCCATCTCCCCATCACTCTTTTTCATATGCAATAAATTCCATTTCTTCAAATTCCGCACCTTTGAAAATATGTTTTTTTATAGGTATGAGAGAATTATATCTCTCTCAATGTTGCAGTGTAAGAGTGCGTGTTATCAACTTCGCACAAAAAAGGATTGCGGTTTTATGAAAAGTATGATATACTTTGCATAAATAATGAAGGTTGATTGATGGTAAGTGGATGCTACATCAGAAAAAATCAACCCGAATTGATGCGAAGATCCAATATCCGTTCGTTCAGGGGATTGGTGTATTCGTTTTTCATCGTTGATTTTTCTATTTACTAAAACGATTTATAGTATGAATTCATTGGAGTTATGAGAATAGGAACTATTACAGAAACCACAATAACGAAACAATATCATCTTGACTTTCAAGAGTATGTGAAACACCTTCGTTATTATAACAACCACATTGACTACTATCATTATAAGGAGGTTGAGAAACGATTTTATGAAGTATTAGATAAAATGGGAGAGATCAATGAAGGTGATCTATTCGGTTTTATTACATTGAGATTGAAGAGTAAAAGTGATTGGGTTGTTGCAAACAACGCATCAAATGCACTTGAATGGAAACTATGTAAATACCTATGGGGTAGATATGGGAAGAAACTCCTTCAAACCAACACTGCACCTTATGCAGGATCAATAGAACACAACCTTTTCAGGATCAAAGATCATATACATTCACTCATCAAACTGAATAATCTTCACATTGACTATGATATTGATGAACTGCAAACTGGGATAGAACAGATTGCACTAAAAATTGATGAAGTAAATGAAAGAATTTCAGATGCAGTGAGAGTTCGTATATTTTCCTATTCTCATAACTCCAATGAACTTGGTAATACGATAGAGTATATGTGTAAAACAAGTTCTAAACACCATAATCCGTTATCAAGAAAGATCTTATCAAATCAACAACAACAGGAAATCAAACAAAAGTTATGAACCAAAAAACAATACACATTTCATTCAAGAACGATGATACCGATTTATACAATGAACTTATGAGAGAAAGTGCATTGAGTTATATTCCTATGAGTGTTCTTGTAAGAAACTATATTAGAACAGGTAGAGAACAACGCAAGATCAACTCCAAAAATCAATACACTTACGCAAAATGAAAACCATTCAAGTATCATCATTGATCTATGAAATGATTATTGAACTTCAAAAGAAGATGAGGATGAATAATCCTAAACTGGTTGTTGAAGAACTTGTTCGCAATGCATATAAGTTGCAATGAAAAACAAGAAGAAAACACTACGGGATATCCTCTATTATGATAAAGTGTATAACAACCCAAGATCCGATAAACAAGATAAGGGTATGGATGATGATGCAATCAGGAATACAAAAGATAAGATGTTATATGATGATACAAGAGACAAAACAGATGTAGTGAAGAGGATGATAAAATCCTATAACAAGAATAGGAATAAGATCAACAAGGAACCTGATAAACCAGAGATCTCACAATCAGAAAAGAGACGAAGGAAAGTTCTTGATCTTGTTTCAAGATCATCATCTTGGGTTGGTTTGGAGGGATATAATATGAACGAAGATGTAAATGACTACATTAGAGAGTTCAGGAAACTCTACTACTCATCACGAACAATGACTTTTCGCAAATGGTTGGAGGAAATGGAAAATCTATTAGATACTATCTGATAATAATTCTTATGTTCCACTAATCTATAACAACTTCTATTGAGGTATTGATGTATCTCTTTCAATTTTGAACTTCAAAACCTTTGTTATAAAAAAATTTCCCGCAAAATTTTGGATCACCTGAACCTCGTATCCCCCCATCCGTTGCACCCAAAACCAACGAGTAGAGACACCACCTAAATTTGGTTCAGGGATCGCAGTTACAGGAATTTGAAAAGTGGATGGTGCGTTTGAAAATCGTTTGAAAGAACAAATGCACTACCCCAAATCCGTTGGTATCACTATATCTGATCGTAAAGTGAGGAACCACTACTGAAATCTGATCTGTGGGTGCAATCCCCCAGATCCACTGGTATCATTGAAGAGTTCCCAACTCAACCCACCTGTTTTTCCCGTTTGAAACCCGTTGGAAGATCCGATGGGAAGGTCAGGATGGTTTGAAACCCCTTTGAAAATGGAAGGTGGATCTACCCGAAACCAATTAGATGCGATCCAATCCCTTCTTGACGCAAATGGGTTGGATGCGGGGGATTTATTGAATGCAATACTGGTAATTGCAGATGCGAAGAAAATAAAACAGAAAGTTGATAAGAAAGAAGAGATAGGTGATAAACCAAAGATTATACAAGATAAAACCTTTATCTACCCAAATATCACTGATGCATATATTTTCAGATATGGTAGAACAAAATCAAAAAACTACTATCTACGAATATACGACGAGAAAACAAAGAAGAGTATTGTTCGTTCCCTAAAAACCCCATCGTTTCAAGATGCACTAGTAAAATCACAGGTTATATACAGGGAACAGAAAGATGCATTACTCAAAGGAAGAAAACTAAACTCTATAACAACAAAAGAATTGATTGATCTATATTTGGAATATCAACGAAACAGAATATCAACAACTCCTCATACGGGAATAATGGAAGGTGCATATAAGTTATCAGTTCAAAGAACATCACTATGGTTGGAGTTCATAACTGAACTGAAACTACACAAACGGGGAATTGAAAATATACCATCAGAAAAGGTTCGTGATTTCGGGTTATGGTTGAAGAAAAAACCAAAACATAGATATGAGAAAACAGAAAGAGACAATGCGGTTATCAATCATAGTATCTGTGAAATCAAACGGATGTATAAGAAAATTGCACTTCCCGAAAGATATATCTCCAAAGATGACGCACCATTAGAAGATCTGAATTATCTACCTATACCAAGAGAAAGATCTGCAAAACGGGATATTTTGGAAGAAAGTGAATACGAAGAGATGATGAAGTGGATGCAATATAAGTATCTTCGTGAAACTGGTATTTCAGAGAAGGAAAAGGTGGTTAGATCACTATTTCACAAATATCTTGGTATCTTATATGCATCTGGGATGCGGAGTTCAGAATGTTTGAGTTTGCGTTGGAGTGATATCAGTATCAACCCATTGGATAATGAAGAACAAAAGAAAGTAAATAGATTGATAAAGATCCACTTCACCAAATCAAAAACAGGTAGGAGTAGAGAAATCGTTGCACCGATCGCAGTAAGGTTGGATGCAATCAAAAGAGATTATAAGAAACTTGGTATCATTCCAGAAATGGATGACTTTATATTTCAAAACCCTGCAAAAACAAGAGTAGGGAAGAATATCCCATTTGGTATTCCCTTTGCAGAGAAACGATTGAAGAAAGTTCTAGATGATAGTGGAGTGCAAAAGAAGTTAGATGAAACTGGAAGAAACATAACTCTATATTCATCAAGACACTTCTATTGCACTATGCGATTGCAACACGGAGTTTCTATGGAGAAACTTGCATTGAATATGGGAACAAGTTTGCAGTATATTCAATCAACATATTCTCATATGCAGACTAGGAGAAATACGGAAGAACTTACAAAGGGAATGGGTAGGTTCAACAACAAGTAAATATTGCACCAATATTGCTATAATAACGATATTTTCATCGTTTTTACTGGTTCAACCGCAGTATCAATCATCCCGCAACTGGATTTGATTGATAAGTGAGGAAACTCTGGGGAAACACTTGCGTAAATGGATGCGTGGGTATATAGTAGGTTCAGTTCCATCAAGAACGATGGTTGAACCATCCACCACCAAAGACCAAACCACCAACAAGTTGAAGAAACTTCCGTTGGATGGAGATAAGACCACCACCATCCTCCTGAATGTAGAGGAGGATATCAAATCACTGATCCAGAAACTTGCAAAGAGAGTTGGGATCGGTAATGGTGTAGAAATCCCAGAAGATCAACTTTCTTCACTACCGACTTCTATCACTGGTGTTGTAGTTCATTTCATCACCAAAGGTTTGGAAAGTGAGTTCGGTATTGGATTTGAGAACGAACCAAGATCCTTGAAGGTTCGTGGTATCGCATCCAATTACGATAAAAAGGTTGCAGGTAAGAAGAGATTACTTACCAGAGATCAAAAGAATGATCTTCTTGCAAAAACATCAATGACTTATTACGAAATGAAGATCGCATCAGGAGAGATGACGATTGATAATGTAATGTATGCAGTCAAAGATGCATTTGAAAGAAAGAGGAACTTTGAAGAAATGGGTTATATACTTCCTCCTGAAAAAACAAAATATCCATATTGGGAAGGTGAGGAAGATAACGATTGATCTTCCTGATCCATTGAGTTCTGGGGATGCGGTTGATCCGTATCCCCTTTTTTTTGTCCTGCACTTGGATCAAACGATCCTTCCACCCAACCATCCCCACAGATCAGAACACCCCTGTTCCTGACGATCACAGAACGATCTGGTGGTGGACTGGTGACCCCCAGGTCAGAAAACCTCCGTTTGGAAATCAAGGGTCTGACCTTGTGGAAGGTCTCCAACGTCTAATCGTGATAAAAACTTCCTTAAGGAAACTACTGCATAGTTTCATTTACGTAGACTTATCAAAACCCGTGGGAGTTCCCTTATGAAACAGGTTATTAAAAGTCTTTTATTTGCGTTTTGCGTGATTGGTGCACCCACTTATGTTTATGCGTTACCATTTCAAATGAATCCCCAATCGTTTCAAAATTATATGAATACTTTAAAATGGTCACCCGGAAATAAGGTGAGATTTCAAGATTTAAGCGATTGCAATGATGTTGTATGGGGTAAATTTTATTTATGTGAGAGTGGTTTTGTTACTTGGACAAATCCACAGGGAACACGAATATGCGAGGTCTACACTACTTATTATTATGCACCAGATCATACTTCTAACCGCGCAAAATTTGAGGCAAAAGGTTGTCGATGGAAGTAATATAAGAAACCTACACCGTCTCCATTTCGCTCCAGGAGTAACAAGTTCCGTTCGCGGATGATCGTGGATGGAACGCACCCACTAAACCCCTGCGGAAAGGTGGATGCGTCTGAAATGCGATCAGTTATCAAAGTTCCCAGTGATGGGGAACCATTGACTTGATCGTGATCTTATTATATACTATATGGATCAGGAACGCAAGTGCATCAACTCTGCGTTTCTACTGATAACCCCACCTTATCGTTCCGCACCCCTTTCCGTGCAGTTATATAAGTGAGTTTGAACCAAAGGGGGGTTGCGGGGTTCCGTGATCCGTGTTATACTTGTTTTACAAATGAGATGAGATCCAACTCTCATCTCCACATATCTAACCAACACCTTGTCTTTGGGGATTATTCCCCTTCCTAACTGGATCGTGTAGTAGATATAAACCTCTTCGGATCAAATACTCAATAGTGATCCAAGAATTGAAGAAAAGAGTAATCACTCTTTTTTTTGAAAAATCTATGTAATAGATGTAATCCATTGCATTGGTTTGTTTAACCTTATCAACTAATTTTATTATGTTTGAAACTGAAAATGATGTATCCCCGCATCGTGGGATCAATAATGGGAAAAATGGATATGCATCTGGGGGTTCTATGAATAACCCGATGTATCGGAATAT
>Ga0194119_10007972_pt1 | contig 14732 bp, 9 predicted proteins | sample TA2MahC100mmetaG_FD_148620 | JGI IMG/M metagenome (GOLD analysis project Ga0194119, IMG submission 148620) | Freshwater microbial communities from Lake Tanganyika, Tanzania - TA2015018 Mahale Deep Cast 100m | ecosystem: Environmental > Aquatic > Freshwater > Lake | place: Tanzania: Lake... | reverse complement strand
GCGGAACACCAATCTGGCAGGCGGGCTCGGCATCGGCAGTTACTCCGTCGAGTTCAGCAATACCTTCAGCTTCAATGTGTGGACAGGCTTCGTGTCGCAGGGAAGTTCCACGACAGAAGTCAGCACCGCAACGTTCAATGTCGTTCCCGCCCCTGGCGCGATCGCGCTGTTTGGCGTGGCTGGTCTCGTCGGTATGCGTCGTCGTCGCTGACGCCACTGCTGTCATGCCATTGCGCTTGAGGAGACGGGGCAGTTGATCATGGTTGTCGTTCGGGCTGAGTGGCCACACGTCCTTCAAACTCGGTCGTGGCGCATTTCTTCGAAAGCGCGCATCAAATGAAACGGGCCCCGGCGGATGCCGAGGCCCGTGTGTGCCGCGAATGTTGCGCGCGGATCAGTTGCCGTCCTTGACCTCATACTCCGCATCGATCACATCACCCTTCCCGCCGCTGCCGGCACTCCCGCCGCCCTTGCTGGAGTCGTTGGCTGTCGAGCTACCCGCCGATTCAGTGCCGCCTGCGGACTTCGACGCCTCATAGGCCGCCTTGCCAAGTTCCGCCGCGGCCTCGTTCAGCGCCTTCATCGCCGCCTCGATGGCTGGGCGGTCATCGGTCTTCACCTTCGACTCCAAGTTCGAAACGGCACTTTCGATGCTCGCTCGACCTTCTGCCGAGATGCGCGTTCCATGCTCCTCGAGACCCTTGCGCGTGGCGTAGATCAGTTGCTCCGCGCCGTTTCGGATATCGACGAGTTCGCGGCGCTGACGATCGCCTGCTGCGTTCTCCTCCGCCTCGCGGCGCATCCGATCGACCTCTTCCTTGCTCAGACCGCTCGAACCCGTGATGCGGATCTCCTGCTTCTTGCCGGTGGCCTTGTCCGTCGCGCTGACATTCATGATGCCGTTGGCATCGATGGAGAACTCCACCTCGATCTGCGGAACGCCTCGCGGCGCCGATGGAAGACCCGTGAGGTCGAAGCGTCCGAGACTGCGGTTGTCCGCTGCAAACTCGCGGTCACCCTGCAGCACATGGATGGTCACCGATGACTGATTGTCCGCGGCGGTCGAGAAGGTTTCCTTCTTGCTCGTCGGGATGGTGCTGTTGCGCTCGATCAGCTTGGTCATCACACCGCCAAGCGTTTCGACGCCGAGCGAAAGTGGTGTGACATCGAGCAACAGCACGTCCTTGACCTCGCCCTGCAGTACGCCGCCCTGAATGGCGGCGCCGATGGCGACCACCTCGTCGGGGTTGATGCTGCGGTCGAGTTCCGTCGTCTTGAAGATGTCCTTCGCGATCTCCTGCACCTTCGGGATGCGGATGGAACCGCCGACCATGACGATCTCCTGGATGTCCTTGGGGGACAGTTTGGCATCCTTCAGGCACGACTCGCATGGCCCGCGAAGGCGCGCGAAGAGGTCCGCGCACAGTTCCTCGAACTTCGCGCGGGTCACGGAGACCTGCAGGTGCTTCGGTCCGTTCTGATCCGCCGTGATGAAGGGCAGATTGACGGTGGTCTCAAGTTGCGTGGAGAGTTCGATCTTCGCCTTCTCCGCCGCCTCCTTGAGCCGCTGCAATGCCATCGGATCCTTGCGGACATCGATGCCTTCCTTCTTTCGGAACTCCTCGCCGATGAAATCGATCAGACGCTGATCGAAGTCATCACCGCCGAGGTGCCCATCTCCATTGCTGGCCAGCACCTCAAAGACGCCGTCGCCCACATCGAGGATGGAAATGTCGAACGTTCCGCCGCCGAGATCGAACACGGCGATACGGGCGTTCTTCTTCTTCTCGAGTCCGTAGGCAAGCGCAGCGGCCGTCGGTTCATTGATGATGCGCTCCACCTTCAGCCCGGCGATCTCGCCCGCGTCCTTGGTGGCTTGTCGCTGCGCGTCGTTGAAGTAGGCGGGCACGGTGATGACCGCGCGCTCGACCTTCTCGCCGAGGTACTCCTCTGCAACCTTCTTGAGGTCGCGGAGGATCATCGCAGAGATTTCTGGTGGGGTGAACGCCTTGCCGCGGATGTCGACCTTCACGAGTTCGTCCGCGCCACCCGTGACTGTGTAGGGCACGCGCTTCTGTTCCGACTGCACTTCGGAGCCGCGGCGCCCCATGAAGCGCTTGATGGAGAAGACGGTGTTGCGCGGATTCGTGACCTGCTGATGCCGTGCAGGCTGACCCACAAGCTGCTCGCCCTTTTCGGTGAAGCCGATCACGGATGGCGTGGTGCGGTTGCCTTGCTGATTGATGAGCACCTTGGGCTGTCCGCCCTCCATGATCGACACGACGGAGTTCGTCGTGCCGAGGTCGATGCCAATGATCTTTGAGCTGGTAGTCATGTTGTTGGTTCCTTCCTTCTGTGCGCCTTGGAGGGCGAACGGCGATGTTTAGCAAACTCCGTGCCAACGGCTCTTGTCCCTGCCCGACAAAGAAACAAGCCTATTCTCGCAGCATGCGTCAAATACGAGTGAGCGACGAGCGCGTTCAGATTGCCTCGGAGGCAATCTTGGCTGGGCTGCGCGCCCTGCAGGTGGTCTTGCGGCACCCGAGCGCCCGCGTCCCAATCACCAAGCCCGACGGATCGCCCGTCACGGCAGGAGATTTGGCGGTGCAAATGGCTGTCGCTTCCGTTCTTCGCCGCCGAGCTCCGCAGTGGACGCTCGTCGGCGAGGAGGGTGAGGGAAGCGTGCCCAGCGCGGACGGCGCGCCACTTCTCTCGCGCGCTGTAGCGGCGGTGCGCGAATCGCTCGGAAGCGAGGCGCCAGCGGATCCCGCCGAGTTCCTTCAGGATCGCCCCCGTGCGCCAGGCGACACGTGGTGGACCGTCGATCCCATCGATGGAACCAAGGGATTTCGCAGTGGGCGTCACTACGCGCTTTGTCTGGCGCTCGTGGAGCGCGGCGAAGCGACCGTTGGTGTTCTCAGTTGCCCGACGCTCGTGATCGGACGCGATCCGCTTGAGATCGGTCCGGACGAGCAGATGGGAACGGTCTATGTGGCTGCGAAGGGGCAGGGCGCGTGGAAGTTCGCGCCGGGTGCGGGGGACCGCCACCTGCCGACGACGCTGCTGCGTGTGGCTCGGAGCGCGCGGCGTGCGGACGATGCGCCGTGGCGCGTGTGTGATTCGATCGAGGGCGGTTCGCGGGCGGAGCGCATGCGCGGCATCATGGGCCGCACGTCGCTTCGCTGGGAGTCCGTGTCGCTCGATAGCCAGTGCAAGTACGCCCTCGTCGCCGAAGGTGCGGCGGACTGCTTCATGCGCGTGCCGGGTTCGCGTGGTGCGGAGAAGGTATGGGATCATGCGCCTGGCGCAGTGGTTGCGAGCGAGGCAGGCGCGTGGGTCGGCGATCTCGCTGGTGCGCCGCTGCGCATGGCTGGCGAAGCACTCGATCAGAATGTTGGAACGCTCGCGTGCGACCGGTCGATCGTGTCGGATGTGCACGAGGCGGCGCGCGCGGTTCTCGCCGCATCGGCGCCCGCGCATCCGAGGCGCGGCGGATCTTCGTGATCCGCGCGCTGTCCAATGTTGTGCGTGCGCTGGCGTGGGCGCTGGCGTGGGCGTTCACCTGGGCTGCCGTGTTGACCGCCATACTGTGGGGCACTGGGCGTGTGCTGACGGACACCGTGGCGTCGGCCCAGCAGCTTCACTGGATCCCAACCGTCGCTGCGCTTGCCATGACATCGCTGGCGCTCGGATTCCTGCTGATCGGTGCGCGGGGCGATTCGCTGCGGCGCTGGCGGAACGCGCTGTGGATCATCGCGTGCTTGCAGGGTTCGGTGTTGTTGCTGCAGGATTGGAGACCGCTGTCGCGTCCGCTCGCTGCGCCCGCGGGTGCGGATTCGGCGGCGCCCATTCGGGTCTCGCATGTGAACGCCAACTGGCCCAGTGCGAAGTCGGTCGATCGTGCGCGCGCCTACGCCCAGTGCATGCGGGACGCGTGGGGCGAGTCGGGCGCTGATGTGCTGTTCATTTCAGAAACGGGTTCCTTGCTTTCCGTCGAGGCGCAGAGCGCTCTCGTTGCGGCCGATTGCAGCGTCCTGTTTGTCGGGCGATTCGGCGTTGTCAGCCGTGTTCCTGTGGTGCGTGCGATGCCGCTGATGGATGACGGGAAGATCGCAGCGAGTCTGGTGGAGTTCGGTCCGTGGAGAGGAAATGCGCCGTTCGCTGCGCTGTTGGTGGATCTCCCGTCCGACCCTGCACTGTCGCGGCGCGATGTGCTTGCGCGAATGTCCGCCTCGCTGCGCGACAGGATCAGCGAAGAGCCTGATTTTGTGGTCGGCGATCTGAACGTCGCGCGCGGCAGCGGGTCTGTCGCATCGGTGTGGCCTCGGCACCGCGAGGCATTCGCCGAGCAGGGGCGGGGCTGGGGCGCGACCTATCCGCGGCACTTTCCACTATGGCACATCGATCTCATGTTGATTGGCGAGCGTGTACGACTGCTCGACTACAGCGTGCGCGATGCAGGCGCCGGAAACCACAGCATGCAGTGTGCTGCAATGCTCGTTGCCGGAGCGACCGTGCGTCCGTGATCTGCTGTGTGCGCCGCGTCAGTCCACCTTCGCGAAGAGTTTCCACAGTTCGCGGTAGGTTTGTTCTGGTGCGGGGGCTTCGCCATCCACCATGTTGATGGCGTTGCGAAGCCTGAACTGACGGTCGTGCCAGAATCGCACCGACAGATCAGCTCGGAGGGTGTTGGTGCCGTAGCGATGGTTGATGTCGCCCCTATCCCGCATTCCATCCACCACGATCACCGTGTCAGGAGTGAGCATGAAGAGGAGCCGTGGTGACTGCAACTCTCGGTCATTGTCGCCGACAAAGTGGTAGTTGCAGTAGACGCGTTCCATCGCCGAGGGGTTCCACTCTCCCTCGTACCGCGACGCGGGGTGCGCGCCTCGGTGGCACGGGCAATACAGCATGTGGGGATCTTCAATCAATTGCACAAAAGGTGAGATCAGCCATCCAAGTCCATCAGCCTGCGGAGTGGAATCAGCTGTTGGCAGTTGCCCCGTGTTGAGTGCCATCATCTCCTGCGGCGCTGTGGTGTCGTCGTCATCGAAGATTGTCGACGGGAGGTGGTCCTGATACAGCGCCGTGTAGCCATACAACGCGAGACCGATCTGCCGCAAGTTTGATGTGCAGACCACGCGGTTCGCGGTTTCTCGCGCCGCGCGAAGACCGGGCATCATGATGCTCGTGAGGAGCGCAATGATCGCCAGCGTGACGAGAAGTTCCACAATGGTGAAGGCGCGGCGAGATTCGCGCGAAGAGGACAGCGCACAGGTTGGGTGCGTTTGAGCGAGTCGCACATCTCGGCTCCGAGTTGGATCGGAAAACTTCGAGAGCACCAGTCACTCCTTTGCCGTGGCAGGACACCACCCTCCCGCCACCAGAGGCATTGTGCCACGGATCGGGTCGGACGCGAGGGCAGGTTTCAAGAATTTCGGTTGGAAATGAAGTTTTTTGTCGCCCTTGGCGATGGGAGGCAATGTTTGGGTTGCGAAGTGGGGGATTTTGCTGCATTCTTGGCGGGTGGTGGCAGGGGTGTGCCTGCCCGCCTGCGTAAAGGCGTGTGGCGGGTCGGCGGGAAGGCGTGTTGGTCGGGCGCGTGTTTGCTTGGTTTGCTGCGCTGTTTGGGTGCCCCGTTCGGATGTGTTGGCGCGTGGAGGACTCATGAATCAGCCGAATGAAGACAAGACACTGATGAACGGCGTTGCCGCCGGTCATGAGGCGTCGCTTCGGCTGCTCTACGAGCGGTTTGGCGCACTTGTTTTCCGAAATGCTTGCCAGGTGCTTGGGTCGACGAGTGAGGCGGAGGACGCGGTGCAGGATGTGTTTGTCCAGATCTGGCGCACCGCCGATCGATATGACCCGAGTCGTTCAAAGTTGATCACCTGGGTGATGTTGATTTCGCGCCGCATGCTGATCGACCGCCTTCGGCGGCGGATGATTCGCCCGCCGATGGGCGCTCTCGATGAGAGCATTGGGGTTCCTGCGCCGCAGACCGCTTATGCGTCCGCATCAGATCCAGAGTTGGTGGAGCACTTCACCAAGGTCAGGCGTCGCATGGGGGAGTTGCCAGAGCTGCAACGAGAGGTGATCGACCTTGTGTACATCAAGGGTTTTTCTCTTCAGGAAGTGGCCGAGCAACGGAGCATGCCTGTGGGGACTGTGAAGAGTGCGCTCAGCCGCGGACTTCAGCGTTTGCGGGAGAAGTTTGGAATCGAGGCGGCGGGATGAGCGCCGTTATCTTCCAGTGTTCCGTGCATGAGATTTGTCGATGCTGCTGCGACTGCCGCGCTGGGCGCGGCGTAGAGTCGGGCGGAAGCCTGTGGGCAGCGCGTGCTGCCCGCCGGGATGTTTCAAGGACTATTTTGGTGGTACTCCGAGGCACGACAGTTCTCGGGTCGAAAGGTCAGCGCAGTTCATGACAAATCACCCAAACGATGACACGAGCCCGACGGAGGGGGACACGCCTGATCAGGCCGACCTGTTCGAGTTGGCGCATTTGGAAGTGACCGGTGTGCTTGAGGCGCATGACTCCAGGCGGCTTGAGCGGCTCTTCCGTGAGTCTTCTGAGAAGGTGCAGCAGGAGGTGATGGAACTGCAGGCAGCTTTGGCCGCGCAGGTGGTGTTGCTGCCCGATGTGCAGCCGGACCGTGCGCTCATTCATGAAGTGCTCGCTTCAGTACGGCGCGACATTCGTCAGAGCGATGCGGACATGGCTCCGATTGCTTCGATCGGTGTGCGGCGTGGTGGGGCGGGGATGGCGACGGCTTCTGCCATGAGTGTGGGAACAAGTGTGGACACACAGGACGATCCGACCCTGGCGGTGCGCCGTGCGGAAGATCTCCGTTGGAAGCGTGCGGCAAAGTTGTGGCGCGCGGGTTGCCTCGCAGCGATCGGTGGAATCGTTGTGGCGGTGGTGTTCCACATCTCGACGTACCGCCAAGCTGTTCGGATCGGTGAACTCGCACTGCAGAATTCGGTCAGTGCGCAGTTGACGAGCATGATCGGCGCTGGGCTGCCTGAGTTCCTCGATCAGCGGTGCGTGGTGCGCGGCCTCGTGGGCGCAAGTCCGCGTGAGAGCGGCTCGGTTGCGGTCATGGTGTCCCCGAAGTTCGATGCCGTGCTCGTGGCTTGGATCGATCTTGCAAAGGACCGTGTCCTTCGGCTTGAGGCGGTCGATTCCGAAACACAGAGCGTGACCACGGTGGGCGACTTCACGGTCGTCAATCCTGTCGGCGGAACGCGGCTGGTTGTGCCCGCTGGCGCCGCGAACCTCGGGACAGTATGGCGCGTGGTCGATCGCGGCGGAGCCGTGGTCTTCACGAGCGTGCCTGCAACTCGTTGAGGGTTTTCCGCGCTTCTCGCGGTGTGCATCCAAACTCGATCGTCAGGCGTCCGCCTCTTCGGCGCGGCGCAGCCACTCGGATTCGAGTTGCTGCTTCTCCTGCTCCGCGGTGGTGCGGCTGTCAAGCACTTCGTTCGTGCGCGTGCGGTCGCTGTAAATCTGAGGGTCCGCCAGTTTCGCATCGATGTCGTGCAGCATCGCGGTGAGAGCGCTGATGCGTGCCTCCAACTGCTCTGTCGCGAGGTGCGACAGCGGATTGCGCGAATCGGTGCGGCTCTTGGTTGCGCGTGTTCGCCGCTGCCGCTGCCCACGCGGGGAATGGTCGGCGGATTGCGTGGGTGCGGCCGCTGATCTTGGTGCGGCTGGCGGCGCAGTTGTTGGCTTCGGTGCTTCGGAGGGTGCCATGCTTGCGCGCCGCTGCTCATCGAAGGCGGCGTAGTTGCCGTTGAAGAGCGTCCAGCGGCCATCGCCTTCGAGACTGAGGATCTGCCCGCATGTGGAGGTGAGCAGCGCACGATCATGGCTGACAAGGATCAGCGTGCCGTCGTAGCCGCCCTCCTCGGCGGGGAGCGAGAGCGCCTGCTCGAGCCGTTCAGCGCTTGGGATGTCGAGATGGTTGGACGGTTCGTCGAGGATGAGCAGGTTGTGCGCACCCGCCACGAGTCCCGCGAGGACCACGCGCGCGCGTTCACCGCCCGAGAGCGATCCGATGCGCGACTCCTGCGCACTGCCTGAAAAGAGGAACGCGCCCGCGAGATCGCGCGCCTCCTGTTCGGTGAGTCGGGTGCCGTTGGCGCGCGGCGGAACGGTCAACTGCAGGAATCGCCAGACTTCGAGCGTCGGGTCGATGTGATCCTGATTCTGGCGGAACCATCCTGTGGAGAGGCGCGGTGAACGCTTGAGCGTGCCGTGGTCCGCCGCCTCATCGCCGAGCAGAATGCGCAGCAGCGTCGTCTTTCCCGTGCCGTTTGCGCCCACGATGCCGAGCCGATCGCCAGGCTTGAGTGTGAGTTCGAGTTCACGCAGCAGAACGCGCGGACCGAAGGCCTTGTCGACGCCGTGCGCGGAGACCACGATGTCGCCGACGCGCTCGGCCCGCGGCAACTGCAGGCGCATGACATCGAAGTCGATGGGGCGTTCGACCAGTTCATCGCGTTGGTAGCGCTCGAGTCGCGTGGCGCGCCCGCGCGCTTGGCGCGCGCGTTGACCGGCGCGGTAGCGAGCGATGAACGCCTCTTCGCGCACGATGCGGTCACGCTGCTTGTCGTGGAGTCGCTGCTGTGTGAGTGCGCGCTCGCGCCGCAGCACAGTGAAGTCCGCATAGTTGCCTGGGTACTCGCGGATGGATGCGTCGTGGATCTCGATGATGCGCGAGACGACGCGGTCGAGCAGCCAGCGATCGTGGCTGACGATGACGACCGCGCCGCGAAACTCGTCCGCGAGGAAGTCCTCGAGCCAGCGCCGACCATCGATATCGAGATGGTTCGTCGGCTCATCGAGCAGCAGGAGATCGGGCTCCTCGAGCAGCAGCCGCGCCAAGGCTGCGCGCGCACGCTGTCCACCGCTGAGTGTGGCGACGGGTGTGCTGAACTGCGCATCGGTGAAACCCAGTCCATGCAGGACCGCATCGATTCGGTGATCGACCGCGTATCCCCCCGCGCGCTCGAGCGCATCGTCGAGTGCGGCCTGCCGCGCGAGGAGTCGTTCCATCTCCTGTGGATCGGTGGCAGTGGAGAGGCGTTCATAGACGCCATCGAGTTCTGCGCGGACTTCATGCAGTCGCTCGAACGCGCGCGCCGCGGCTTCGCGCAGCGTGTCCGTCGGTGAAATCGATGGATCCTGCGTGAGGAAGCCTGCGCGCGTGCCGCGCTGCAGCGAAACGCTTCCGCGGTCGGGGGCGAGTTGCCCCGCGAGCATTCGCATCAGCGTGCTCTTCCCGCAGCCGTTTCGCCCGACCAGACCGATCTTCTCGCCCGGTTCAATCGAGAGCGTCGCATCGTCCAGCAGGAGGCGCGTGCCGTGCCCGAAACGGACATTGGTCAGCGTGGCAATGGGCACTTTTCGATCGTACCGAGTTAGCCTTCGCCGCTGATGCGAAGCGCAGTTGCCGATGGGCGTTGGTCGAGTGGTCGTCGGTGGCTGCGTGTTCTTGTGATGCCCATGGCGATCCTCGGTGCGGGTCTGTGGATCATGCAGCAGCAGCAGACCGCTTCTCAGGGCGATGCGGTGCGCGTGAGGGTGCAGGTGCAGGACATGATGGAGAGGACGCTGCGCACCGGCTCATGCGGACCGATGTTGGATGCGACCGATCCGCTGATGCGTGAGAGTGTCGCCGCTCGGGTGCGCGGTGCGGTGCGTGGCGCGGGCGGACTTGCGCGAGTGCTGGTCGTCGTCGAAATCGGCGATCAGAGCGGGCAGGGGACATCCGCAACACATACGGCGATTGCCGGCGTTTGTGGCGGCGAGCCTGTGGGCATCGCCGTCTTGGCGCCGCGCGGTTCGGGCATGGCTTCTGTGGTGAGCGTGTTCGATGTCGGTGCGCAGGCGCGTGTGCGCTGGCACAGGGAGTGCGAGATTGCGGCGGGTACATTGCCCGCCCCATGACGGCGCTGCAGGTGTGGCTGAACGGCCGGCTGATGCCTGCGGCGGAGGCGCATGTGTCGCTCTTCGACAGCGGCTTCCAGCACGCGATGGGGGTTTTCACTTCGATGACGGCTCGGCACGGCGCCGTGTTCAGACTGCAGGAGCACTTGGAGCGCCTGCAGTCGTCTGCGGTTTCGCTTGGTGCCGTTGAGGCACTGCACATCGGACCGCTTGCGCAGGCAGTGGGATCCGTGTTGGCGTACAACGAGTTGTCGTCCGCCCGTGTTCGGGTGAGCGTGACGGCGGGCGATCTGAAGATGCTGCGTGCGCCTGGTGCGTCGCGCCCGGCGCAGCGTGGCGATCCAACAGTGGCGATCGTTGCGCAGCCGCCCACGGACTACCCCGAGGAGTTCTTCACCATGGGAGTGCGGGTACGCGTGTGTGATTGGCGTGTGCCGGCGCACGATGCGTTCGCGGGTCACAAGACGCTGTGGTACTGGCCGCGCTTGGCGGAGTTGCAGGTCGCTTCGAGTGTCGGCTGCTCGGAGGGACTGGTGTTCACGACGGCGGGTCGGTTGAGTTGTGGCTGCGTGAGCAATGTGTTTCTCGTGAAGGACGGTGAACTGCGAACCCCCGCCTGCCGCACCGATGAGGGGCACGATCGTGCACCCGTGCTGCCCGGCATCACGCGGCAGGCGATCATCGAGTGTGCGCAGGACCGAGGTGTGACGGTTCGCCGTGCAGAGTTGACGGTGGACGATGTGTTTGCGGCCGATGAGGTGTTTCTGACGAACTCGAGTTGGGGCGTTCTGCCTGTGATTGCGGTCGAGCGAAATGTGATCGGATCAGGGGCTCCGGGCGCGCTCACGCGAGACTTGCGGGATGACTATGTCGAGACGCTCAACTTCGAGACGCGTCATCAGTCGGCCTGAGCGCGTGCGCGCACCGTGCACGGTGGGGATCTTGAAATCTGCGCTCAGTCTCGGCGAATGACGCGCACGTTCTCTCGTCCCTCGCTGTCGTGGGTTGGGATCGGGGGCCGCGGTGTTGGTTCTTCCGAAGACGCGGGAGGCGTGCGCGTTGAACTGCCGCGGAGCGCGTTGCGGACGAGCGCCATCATCACCAGCACGGCCGCAATGGCAATGACAACGGCGATCACCGCGAAGCCGGCGATGGCAAGCACAATCATGATGGGAAGTGCTATCAGAATGAGCAGCAGTCGCGCCATGGGAGCGTTGGCGGGTTGACCGTTGGGGCTGGCTGGTTGCGGCGGAAGCTGCTGCACGCCGTGCACGATAGATTCGCGGGCTTTCGGTTGGTGCATGCGCTTCCGTACCATCGCTGAGCCATGGCGGGCGAGTTCGTTCACCTTCACCTGCACTCGGAGTATTCGCTGCTCGATGGCGGCAATCGCATCGAAGCACTCGTGAAGCAGGTGAAGGCGCTCGGGATGGATGCCGTGGCGGTCACCGACCACGGCAACCTCTTTGGGGCCGCTGAGTTTTATGACGCTGCGCGGAAAGCGGGCGTGAAGCCGATTCTCGGCATGGAGGCGTATGTGGCGCCCGACCACGATGGGCGCGAGGGGGATCGACGAAGCCGCGTCCCAACGCGCGTTCAGGATGGGGGATTCCATCTGGTACTGCTCGCCATGAACCTGACCGGCTGGCGCAATCTGATGCGGCTGTCGAGTGATGCGTTCCTGCAGGGCTTCTATCACCGCCCACGCATGGACAAGTCAACCCTGACCCAGTGGAACGATGGACTGATCGCCATCAATGGTCACCTTGGGTCGAGCATCGCGTGGCATCTGACGAACTTCGTGCAGACAGGACAGGCGAGTCACTGGGCGCTGGCGCTCGAGGAAGCGCGCTGGCACGCGCGCGTGTTCGGTCCTGACGCGCAGGGCGAGCCGCGCTTCTACATCGAACTGCAGCGGCATGTGGTGGAACAGGAGCGGATCAACCCGCTGCTGAAGAAGCTGGCGGCGGAGCTGCGATTGCCGCTGGTGGCGGACAACGATGCGCACTTCCTGCGCGCGCAGGATCACGATCTGCACGACACGCTCTGCTGTATCTCGATGGCGAAGAACAAGGAGGATCCTGATCGTCTGCGGTACCCGACGGATCTGTGGGTCAAGAGTCCCGCGGAGATGCATGCGCTGTTTGCGGATCCCGATGAGCAGGAAGCGCTTGCGAATACGGTGCGGATCGCGGGTCGCTGTTCGGTGGAGTTGCCGCTTGGCAGCAGTCATGCGCCGCTCGTGCGGGTGCGCGTTCCCTCCTCGCTGCCGACTTACTCGGGCGGTGATCTGACGGCATGGTTCAAGGATGTCTGTGCGCGCTTCGAGTTGAGTCCCGTTGGCACGGATGATGCGACGGAGCAGAAGCGCGCGCGTGCCGAGTGCGATCACGCGCTTGCGAAGCTGTGCGAGGCGGGCTTGGTGTGGCGATATGGTCCTGGAGGCGTGACGCCAGCGATCCGTTCGCGGCTCGACCGCGAGTTGAAGATCCTTGGGGACAAGGCGATCAGCGCGTACTTCCTGATCGTGTGGGACTTCGTGAGTTGGGCGCTTCGGCAGGGGATCCCTGCAACGGCTCGTGGTTCAGGCGTTGGGACGATGGTGGGCTATGTGCTCGGACTCTCGAACGCCTGTCCCGAGCGGTACGGGCTGCTGTTCGAGCGATTCACCGATCCCGACCGAAGCGAGTACCCCGATATCGACATCGACATATGCCAAGACGGGCGCGCTCGTGTGCTCGAGTATGTGCGAGGCAAGTATGGGCATGTGGCGCAGATCATCACGTTCGGGCGGCTGAAGGCGCGCGCGGCGATCAAGGATGTGGCGCGCACCATGGGCGTTCCAGTGGCTGAGGCGCAGCGGCTTTCCGATCTCATTCCGCCTGAACTGCACATCACGCTTGAGCGCGCACTTGAAATGGAGCCGGCGCTGCGCGCCGCACGCGACGACAGCCCGCTGATTGCGAAGGTGCTCGAGCACGCGCAAGGTTTGGAGGATCATGCGCGCAACAGCAGCGTGCATGCGGCGGGTGTGGTGATCTGTACGCAGCCGCTTGAGAACATCGTGCCGCTTTGCCGCGCAACGAGCGGGAGTGAAGAAGTGATCACGCAGTGGGATGGTCCGACCTGCGAGCGGGCGGGACTTCTGAAGATGGACTTCCTCGGTCTTCGGACGCTGTCGACGATGGAGTGTGCCAAGAGGCTTATCCGCACGACCCTCTCCGAGGAGGCGATCTGGCGCGCAGTCGGTCGTGGTGACGAGTGGTCGAAGGGTGCGGCATCGCGCGGGGCAGATCCCCTCGATCTCGATCGCATCGACTTTGCGGACCAACGGGTTCTTGGGCTCTTCCGTGGCGCCGAGACGGGTGGCATCTTCCAGTTCGAGTCGGGTGGCATGCGCAAGACGCTGATCGAAATGCAGCCCGACAGGCTCGAGGACCTCATTGCGGCGAACGCGCTCTTCCGTCCCGGACCGATGGAGTTGATCCCTGACTACTGCCGCCGCAAGTTGGGGCGCGCCGCGATCCCCCGCGTGCATGAGGTGGTGGATCGACTCACCGCAGAGACCTACGGCGTCATGGTGTATCAGGAGCAGGTGATGCAAGTGCTGCATCAACTCGGTGGCATTCCGCTGCGCGCTGCGTACTCGATCATCAAGGCGATTTCGAAGAAGAAGCAGGAGACGATCCAGAGCGCGCGCGCCGATTTTGTGCGCGGATCGGGGGCGCAAGGGTTGTCCGAGGTGAAGGCGCAGGAGTTGTTTGACCTGATCCTGAAGTTTGCGGGCTACGGCTTCAACAAGAGCCACTCCACTGGCTACGCGATCATCGCGTATCAGACGGCGTATCTGAAGACGTACTTCCCCGCGCAGTACATGGCAGCGGTGCTGACCTACGAGAGTCAGGCGCAGAAGGTGGAGGACTGGGCTGTCTATCTCGAGGAATGCAAGCGCATTCCATGGCCGGACTCCACGAGCAAGCATCGGCATGCGGGCGTTGAGGTGAAGCCTCCCGACATCAATCTTTCCGTGTCGGACTTTTCGATCGTCTTCGATCCGGATGAGCCGCAGGACAACCTGCATGGGCATGTGCGATTCGGGCTGCGCGCCATGAAGGGTGTCGGTGACGCGGCGATCGCATCGGTGATTGAAGAGCGGACGCGCGGTGGGGCGTTCAAGGACCTGTTCGATCTCTGCAACCGTGTCAACTTGCGTGCAGTCACGAAGTCGACCATCGAGAGCTTCATCAAGGCGGGTGTGCTTGATTCCCTGCATGGAACGGCGCAGCGCGCATCGATGCTCGCGTCACTCGAGGAGGCGCTTCGTGCGGGACAGATTGCCGCCCAGGACCGCGCCGCCGGTCAGATGTCGATGTTTGGGGAGGTTGGCACGGGCGGATCGTCCGCGATGAATGGTGCTGGCACTGCGGTCGAGACCGCTGCACCGCTGCGAAAGGTGGAACCGTGGAATCGCCTGACCACGCTGCAGTATGAGCGTGAAGCGCTCGGCTTCCATGTGTCGGGGCACCCGCTCGATGAATGGGCCGCGGAGATTCGCTCATTCTGTACGGCAGACAGCGCCACGCTTGCGCAGGCCGGTGGCTCGGTGCTGATCGCGGGGCTCGTGACGCGCATTCGGCAAGTCATTACGCAGCGCGGATCAAGCGCGAATCAACGAATGGCGATTGCGACGCTCGCGGACAAGGGCGGGACATTCAATGCGGTGCTCTTTGCCGAGACCTATGCGGAGTGTGGCGAGTTGCTGCAGGAGGGCGCGGTCGTG
>Ga0194119_10007970_pt1 | contig 14737 bp, 9 predicted proteins | sample TA2MahC100mmetaG_FD_148620 | JGI IMG/M metagenome (GOLD analysis project Ga0194119, IMG submission 148620) | Freshwater microbial communities from Lake Tanganyika, Tanzania - TA2015018 Mahale Deep Cast 100m | ecosystem: Environmental > Aquatic > Freshwater > Lake | place: Tanzania: Lake... | reverse complement strand
CTTCTTGAACAGCGATGCCAGCGTCATCCGGCTAGGTTCGATATGCAAGGGCGCACTCGGACTCAGCACCTGGCGCTGCAGCGAGGTCCGCCAGCAGTAGCGTCCGGTCATTAGGGCGTAGCGGGTGGGCGAGCAAACCGACGAGGGGGTATAGGCCTCGGTGAACCGGCGGCCTTCCCGGGCCAACCGGTCGCAGTTCGGCGTATCCACGAATTTGTTGCCGTAACAGGACAGCTCAGCCCAGCCGAGATCATCGGCCAGAATGACAACGACATTCGGGTTCGCCGGCGCGCCGTGCAGCGCGGCCCCGGCGAGCGACAAGAAGGATCGGCGCGTCATCCCTCTACTGTACCGGTTTGCGGCCGGTGCGTTACTTGGCGCGCTTGGCGGTGAACTCCTGTTCGCCGCGCTGTGTGGAGCGCTTCATCTTGATCTCATCCCCGGCGACGATACCGGAGTACTTCATCTCAATGGCGTTGCCGTTGAACTCCATCTTCACGGAGAAGGCAATTTTGTCGCCGTCGACCTTGCCGTCGCTTATGTTGATCTGGTTCCCCTGGAACCCGGACATGGTGCCGGTCAGTACCGCGCCATCGGCCTTAAAGGTATACGTGGTTTCCCGTGTTTGACCGTCGCGGCCGGGAACCTGGGCAACCCATTTTCCGGTCACGTCGGCGGCCAGGGCCATTAAGGCGAAGGAGAGGAAGAGAGATGCGGTCTTAAGCATGACAGTGATTGGGCGGTCGTCCGTTAGACTCAGGTTACACCCAAAGTGTTTCATGAAAAAAATTCGATATACTTTTCTCAGTTTTCCATGAACCCGCGCTGGCTCTTTCCGTTCGCCGTTGTGGGGCTATTCGCCCAACCAAGCTTCCATCGCGACGTGCTTCCCCTGTTGAAGAAAAACTGCCAGGGGTGCCATTCCCCCGCGATGCGATCTTCGGATTTGGACGTCACAACGTTCGCCGCTTTTGCCAAGGGAGGTAAGCGAGGCCCGGCCATTCCGCTGACGTTGAAGTACCTTACGGGCGAGACGCAGCCGCGCATGCCGCTAGGCCAACCCTCCCTGGCGGCGGCCGATATCGACCTCTATAAGAAGTGGGTGGAGGCAGGCGCCAAGGACGATTCGCCGGCCGAGACCTCCGCCGTCCACACGCCGACGGTCTATCGACAGCCGCCGGTGCTCAACGCGCTTCGATTTTCCCCGGATGGCAATCAGATCGCGGTATCCGGAAATCGGGAAATTCTGATTCACAGCGCGGACGGAAACAAGCTTTTGCACCGGCTGCAGGGGAGGGCGGAGAGGATCCTCTCGCTGGCCTACAGCAGTGACGGCTCGCTGCTGGTGGCGGGTGGCGGTACACCGGCCCAGTTCGGCGAGGTGCAAATCTGGGACCCCCGGTCGGGAAAGGCTATCAATGCCGCGACTCTGACGAACGATACGGTCTTTGGCGCGTCGCTGGCTCCGGATTCGTCGCGTATCGCGGTTGGCTGCGCCGACAACACCGTGCATGTGTTCGACGCGAAGTCGGCCAAGGAGTTGTACAAGATCGGAAACCACGAAGGCTGGGTGCTAGGGACGGTGTTCGGATCCGATTCGAAGCGGTTTGTGTCCGTCAGCCGGGACCGGGCGGCGAAGTTGAACGACGCCGCTTCTGGCGCGTTCCTTGAAAACGTGAATCTCCTTCGCGGCGAATTGACCGCCGTGGCGCGCCATCCGAAGAAGGACATCGTTGCGATCGGCAGCGAGGATCGCTACGCGTTCGTGTATAAGATGGACCGGCCGCGCAATATGAAGATCGCCGACGATTCCACGTTGATCCACAAGATCGACCGGCAGGATGGGGCGATCGCCACCATCGACTGGTCGCCCGACGGTGAGCTGTTCGCCATCGCCGGCAACTCGCCCACCGTGAACGTTTACAACGCCGAGACCGGTAAGCTGACGGCATCCTGCAAGGGCCATGCGGGCGGCATCTACGCGTTGGCCTTCACACCGGATGGCAAACGCCTGGCGACGGGCGGATTCGACGGCAAGGTGCGGGTCTACAATGCACGAACCTGCGAACTGCAGCATGGATTTATCCCAGTTCCGCTTTCTGGAGGCACGCAATGAAACTCTGGATTTTCGTCTGCTCGCTGGCGCTGGCCGCCGCGCCGCCCGTGATCACGGAGTTGCAACCGCGCGGTGTGCAGAAGGGCAGACCCTTCGTGCTGACGGTCGCCGGGAGTAATCTCTCCGAGGGTGTCCGGGTGCTGACGCCGCTGCCGGCCACCTTCACGCCCACGCTTCCGGAAAAGATGGGAATGGAGGGCCGCTACGCGAGTTTTCTGGTGGAGCCCACCAAGGAGTGGGAAGTGGGCGTTTACCCGCTGCGCGTGCAGTCCTCGGATGGGCTTTCGAACATCGTGCTCCTTAGCATCGGTTCTCTTCCCGAGATTACCGAAGAGGAGTCGTCCACCGGCGGCGTGCCGAACTCCAACGACACGATTGAGAAGGCGCAGCCGCTGCCCGCCTCGGCCATCACACTGAACGGTACGCTGCGGGGAGCCGAACGGGACATCTATCGCGTGCAGGTCAAGGCCGGCGAGCGGCGGGTGTTCGAAATCGACGCCCGGCGGGCGGGCTCGGCGCTGGACCCCGTGATCCGCGTAATGGACGCGGGCGGAAAGCAGATCGCCCGTTCGGAAGATTCGGCGCTGTTGCAGTTGGATCCTCGGGTCGATATCACGTTTCCGGCGGCCGGCTACTACTACGTGGAAGTCCACGACGCGCGATTTTCCGGTCAGGCGCAGAATTTCTACCGGCTGAAGACCGGTGCGTATTCGTATCCAACCGAAGTGTTTCCGTTGGGCGGGCGCCGAGGTGAAGCGGTTGAGGTCTCGCTTGGAGCCGCGAAGGTGACGGCAAATCTGAAGACGGCCAAAGGTCCCCAGACGACGGTTAACCTGCCCGATTCGCCGGCGCTGCCTCTGCCATTCGCCATCGGCGAACTGCCGGAGGTGCCGGAAACCGCTCCCAGTTTTCGTTTTCCCGTGACGATCAACGGACGCCTTGCCAAGCCAGGTGAAGTCGACAAATTTGTGTTCGACGTAAATCCTGGCGACGATCTGCTGCTGGAGTTGCAGGCGCGCGAACTTGGCACATCAAAGGTCAACGCGATCATCGGCGTTTGGGACGAGAAAGGGAAGCGCCTGGCATCGGCCGGCGACAACTTCATTCCGCTCGACGTGAATGCGGTGCAGGTGGCCAGCCGCACGGCCGGCGATCCGTTCCTCGCCTACAAGGTGCCGGAGGGACTTCGCAAGCTGACGGTCTCCGTGGAGGACCTGGCCCTTCGCGGCGGGCCGCACTTCGGCTACCGCCTGTCAGCGCGGAAGGGCGGCCACGATTTGCAGGCCGTGATCACGACGCCGTTTGTCAATCTGCCTAGCGGCGGGACGGCGCTTGTCAACCTGAACATTGACCGGCGCGGCTACTACGGACCGTTGGAAGTGAAGGCGTTGAATCTGCCTAAAGGCGTGACGCTGTCCGGCGGGCACATTCCCACCGAGCCTATGGACGGCGTGACGACGCGGGCTCTCTCCCGGCGCGCGATGGTCGCCTTGACCGCCGAACCCGGTGTTTCGCTTGACACAGCCGAGATCGCATTCGCTGTGAAAGGCGAAGGATTTGAGCGCCGCGCCACTGGCGTAGGCTTCGCCATCGCTGTTGCGGGCGCCACATCGCAGGGCGTTGTGGACCGGCAGCGGGCGCTGAGCGGATCCCACCTGGGACTCGAACTGCCCGCGGCCGTCGCACCGGCGCAGCCGGCGGCGCTGACGCTAACGCTTGAGAAATCCGAGAAGAAGCTATCGGGCTATGAATTTCTGTTCCGCTGGAAGTGGACGGTGCGAAACCCGATGTTGACAGTGCCGATGACGGTTGCCGCCGACGTTCCCAACTTTGTCGACCTGCGCGTAATCAACATGGCGGTGGATAAGGAGGACAAGAATACCGGTACGTTCCTGGTTACGTCCACTCGAAACACCGCACCGGCGATCTACGACATCATGATCAACGGCCGGCTGATGGCGGACAACACCGCCCACGATATCTATTCCACGGCCCTGTCGTTCCAGGTCCCCGTACTCGACACCGAGGAGAGCAACGCCAATGCGCCTACTGCTGCTGGCCGCTAGCGCCTGCGCGATCACCGCCCAACCTGTCACGTTTCTGCGCGACGTCGCGCCGGTGCTGAACAAGGCCGGCTGCACGTCGGGCCCGTGTCACGGAGCGGCGAAGGGAAAGAACGGGTTCAAACTGTCGTTGCGCGGCTACGATCCGCAGTTCGACTACGAAGCGCTGCTGTACGACCTGGCTGGCCGCCGTTTCAATCGCGCCGATCCGGGCAAGAGCCTGATGCTCGCCAAGCCCACGCAGCAGGTGCCGCACGGCGGGGGGCTTCGCTTTGAGAAGGACTCGTCCTACTACAAGATCGTTTACAACTGGATCGCACAGGGCGTTCCGTTCGGCGACCGTGAGAAGGATGTGGTGGCTTCGATCGAAGTGACGCCGCGCGAGATCAACATGGCCAAGCCGGGAGAGACGGTGCAGATCCGCGTCACCGCACTGTACAAGGACGGACTGACGCGTGACGTCACCCGCGACGCCAATGTGGAATCGAACACGCCGGACGTGGCCAAGGTGGACGCGTCGAGCCTGGTGAGCGGTGAGCGCGTGGGCGAAGCGACGATGCTGGTTCGCTACGAAGGCAAGTATTCGACGGTTCCGCTGACGATTCTGAACCCGAAGCCGGGCTTCGCCTGGAAGCCGCTTCCGCAGCATAACTACGTCGACACGCACATCGACACCAAGCTGCGGAAGCTCAAGATTCAGCCGTCGGACCTGGCCGGCGATGCGAGCTTTCTCCGGCGCGTAACGCTGGATTTGACCGGCCAGACGCCCACGCCGGAGGAGGTTCGCTCGTTCGTGGCCGACCCAACTCCCACGCGCGCGAAGCGGTCGAAGTGGATCGATAAGCTAATCGCGCGGCCTGCGTTCACCGACTATTGGACGGTGAAGTGGGGCGACCTGCTGCAGAACAACCGGAAGTTTATCGGGGAAAAAGGAACCTTCGGATTCCGCGAGTGGATCCGGGAGTCGATTGCCTCCAACAAGCCTTTCGACAAGCTGGTTCATGAGTTGCTGACCAGCAAGGGGTCGAGCTACGACACGCCCGCCGCCAACTACTTCCGCGTTACGCGCGACGCTAAGGCCACCATGGAAAAGACGACACAGGTCTTTCTGGGCGTCCGTATGGTTTGCGCGCAGTGCCACGACCATCCGTTCGAGCGTTGGACGCAGAATCAGTACTACCAGATGTCGGCCTTTTTCTCGGCCGTCGGCGTGCGCCCGGGCTACGAAGTCGGCGAAGAAATTGTCTTTGATCTGCGCGAAGAGTATGAGATGAAGCATCCGAAGGATTCTCGCGTTGTCGCGCCGGAGTTCCTGCTGGCTTCCACCGCGCCCGTCAAGATTCCTGCCGATCCGCGGCGCCGCGACGCGCTGGCCGAATGGCTGGTGTCGAAACAGAATCCGTTCTTCGCCAAGTCCGTGGCGAATCGCATGTGGAGCTACTTCTTCGGCAAGGGCATCATCGATCCCGTCGACGATATCCGCGCGTCGAATCCGCCGGTGAACCCGGCGCTGCTGGACGCGCTGACTCGCGACTTTACCGAACACAACTTCGACCTGCAGCACCTGATCCGCACCATCGTGAACTCCCGTTCCTATCAGGCCGCGTTCACGACCAACGAGTGGAACGCGCTCGACGGCGAGAATTTTTCGCATTACATGCCCAGGCGGCTTTCGGCCGAACAGTTGATGGACGCGATCACGGCGGCCACCGGCGCGCGTCCGAATTTTCCCGAGGTGCCGGCGGACACGACGTCGACGCAGCTACCGGACCCGCACGTCGGCAAAGACGGGTTTCTGGACCTATTCGGACGTCCGTCCAGGGAGTCCGCCTGCGAGTGCGAACGCCGTACCGACTTCAGCCTGCCGCAGGCTTTGAATATGGTGAACGGGAAGACGATCTCCGACGCCGTGGCCGATCCCAAGGGCCGCGTTTCGAAGCTTGTCCTTTCGGGCAAGGCCGATGCGGCGATTGTCGATGAGTTGTATTTGGCGTCGCTCTCGCGGCTGCCGAACAAGGAAGAGGCGGCCCGGGGATTGCAGTATCTCGGCGCCGGTCCGAAGGCGCAGCGGGCACAGGACCTGCTGTGGGCGCTTCTCAACAGCAAAGGATTCCTGTACAGTTACTGACAAGGAGCATGACATGCTAAACATCCCCGGCCACGCCGCGCAGACCTGCGAAGGACCTACTCGCCGCGAACTGATGCGGATCGGCTCGCTCGGTCTCGCCGGCCTGCACCTGCCTGGATTCTTCCAGTCGCAAGCCGCCACTGTCGCGGACAAATTCAACGGCGCGCGCGGATGGGGCAAGGCCAAGAACGTCGTCATGATCTTCCTGCAGGGCGGCCCGAGCCATATCGACATCTGGGATCCGAAGCCCGAGGCGCCCTCGAACATTCGCGGTGAGTTCAAGCCGATCAAGACCAAGATTCCCGGCACCTGGATCGGCGAGCATATGCCGATGATGGCGAACACGATGGACAAGGTAACGCTCATCCGCTCCATGAGCTACACGCCTAACGGCCTGTTCAACCACACGGCGGCGATCTACCAGATGCTTACGGGCTATCCGCCGGACAAGGTCTCTCCGTCCGGACAGTTGGAACCGCCCACGCCAGCCGACTTCCCCACGGCCGGCAGCCACGTGTCGAAACTGAAGCCGGTGAAGGACGCCATGTTGCCGTTCGTCGAACTGCCGCGCCCGCTGCAGGAATCGGGCATTATCGGCAAGGGAGGCGCGGCCGGGTTCCTCGGCAAGGCCTACGATCCGTATCGTCTGTATCAGGACCCGGCCGAATCGATTAAGCTCGAAGATCTCGCCCTGCGCAAGGATGTGCCGCCGGAACGGTTGAAGGACCGCTTTGAACTGTTGAAGGGTATCAACGGTTCCATGGCCGATCTGGAAAAGGCCCTGAACAAAACGGCCGTCGACGAATACTACGGCAAGGCCTACGATCTGGTGCTGAGCGGCAAGGCGCGCGATGCCATGGATCTGAACAAGGAAACCGATTCGACGCGTGACCGCTATGGCCGGCACACGTTCGGCCAGTCCGCGCTGATGGCGCGGCGGCTGATCGAAGCGGGCACGCGCTTTGTCCAGGTGAATTGGCCCTCGGTGGCGAACGGAGATCCGGAGAAAACCGCGTGGGACACACACGCCGCGAACTTCGGACCGCTGAAAAACCTGCACTGCCCGAAGCTCGACCGTTCGCTCTCCGCGCTGCTGGAGGATATGGATCAACGCGGCCTGCTGGCGGAGACGATGGTCGTCGCGATCGGAGAGTTCGGCCGCAGCCCGCGCATGGGTGTCTCGACGTCCGGCAATTCGAATTCGCCCGACGGCCGCGACCACTGGCCGTATTGCTACAGCGGCGTGGTGGCCGGCGCCGGCATCGGCCGGGGCGTGCAGTACGGCGAGTCCGACGCTACCGCCTCGTCGCCCAAGGAAAAGCCGGTGCATCCGAACGATCTGCTGGCGACCATCTACTACGCGCTGGGCATCGATCCGGAGATGGAGATCCGCAACCATCTCAATCAGCCGCGTGAGTTGGTAAAGGGCAAAGTCGTCGCCGACCTGTTCGCGTAGCGCCCTCGCTCGCCGGTCGTGATAGCCTGACAGGCGATGCGTCCCCTTGCCCTCTTTCTCGCGGCGCTCGCCGCCCAGGCACAACAGCCGCCTACGCCTCCTGACTCGGTAGAGGCCACCTACGATGTGGAGTACTCCCGTGTCGGTGAGCGGATGGCCATGGATATCTTCCGGCCGAAAGGCGTCACCGACGCCAGGCCTACGGTGTTGTGTGTCCACGGCGGAGGTTTCCGGCGCGGCTCCCGCGTCAGCTATCACGCCCTAGCCATCAAGCTCGCGCAGCGCGGCTACGTAGCCGCCTCGGCCAGCTACCGGCTTTCGCCGCGCCACCAGTTCCCGGCAGCGGTGGAAGATGTCAAGGCGGCGGTTCGTTTCCTGCGCGCGAACGCGAAGAAGTACGGTATCGACGCCGGCAGAATCGGCGCGACGGGCGGTTCGGCCGGCGGGCACCTGGTTTTGATGCTGGGCCTCACCGGCGATATGAAGACCTTCGACGGCACGGGTCCGAACCTGGATCAATCGGCGAAAGTGCAGGCCGTGGTGAACTATTACGGGCCCACCGATTTCACCAAGTCCTACGGCAAGAGCGTGGACGCGCATGAGGTGCTGCCGTTGTGGCTGGGCGGCGACCTGGAGCATGAGCGCGCCTATCACATCCAATCGAGCCCGCTTTACTATGCCACTCCGGTGGCCGCGCCGCTGCTCAGCGTGCACGGCACCGAGGATAAGTACGTCGAACACGCGCAGTCCGTCTGGCTCACCGATAAGCTCAAGGCGATGGGCGCCGACGCCGAGCTGCTGACGCTGCAGGGCGCCGGCCATGGATTCAAAGGCCCGGACGCCGATAAGGCGGAGGCCGCGCTGTTCGCGTTCTTCGACAAACACCTGAAGCCGGCGCAGGAGCGGCGAGTGCTGATCTCCGACCACGGTCCGAAGGGCGAGATTGTGTTGATGAACTGGCCCTCCGGCAAGGAGCTGGCGCGGTTTCCGAACGGCCGGGGGCACGATGTGCAGCCGCTCAGCAACGGTAATGTCCTTTATACGATCGGGCCGGAAAAGAAGGTGGTGGAAGTGGACGCCTCCGGCAAGCGCGTGTGGGAGTGCTGCGACGGCTTGGAACATCCACTGGCCGCGCAGCGCCTGGCGAACGGCAATACTCTCATCGGCGACGCGCGCGCAGGCCGCGTAATCGAAGTCGATAAAGGTGGCAAGACCGTTTGGCAGTACGCGAGCGAGGATATCGCCAACATGCGCATGCGAAATTCTAAACGCACGGACCAGGGCACAACGCTGATTTGCGTAGAGGCCGTGGCCAAGGTGATCGAAGTCGACAAGGCTGGCAAGATCATCTGGACGTGGCAGGCGAAGGGCGACCTTTCCAAACGCCGGATGTACCAGGCCTGGCGCCTGCCGAACGGCAACACGCGCATGACCATCTCCGACCCAGGTGAAGTGGTAGAAGTAAATCCGGCGGGCCAGGTGGTCCGCACTATCGGCGGAGACAAGATGGATATCCAGATGGGTTGGCCGTCGGGCCACGACCAGTTCGAGAACGGCAACCTGTTCGTCTCCGACTATACGGGCCGCCGGTTGCTGGAGATCGATCCGGCGGGCAAAGTAGTGAATCAGCTCCGTATGGGGCCGCGCACGGTAGCGTCGGTCGCGGTCGTCAAGTAGCGAAGCAGAATCAAAGTCATATCGTCATGTTGCGGGTGGCCGTTCGCGAAGGCGTCGGCCTCCTGTAGAATTCGCCGGGAGATCGCGGGCAGGTCCATGTTGGCAACGGACGGCAGCAAAGCCGCCAACTGCTCTTCGCCCCACTCCTCGTCGTTCTCGTTCATTGCCTCGCTGACGCCATCGGTAAATCCCACGAACAGGTCGCCGCTCTGCAGTTGTACCGAGCCCTGCTCGTACTGCCCTGGCCGGAACAGACCGACCACGGGTCCGCACGCTTCCAAGCGGATCACCTGGTCCCCGCGCAGGATCATCGGCGCGTTGTGCCCGCCGTTGACGTACTTCACCACGCCCGTGATCGGATTCAGCTCGGCATAGAAGAGCGTGGCGTAGCGGTTCGACGGAGACGAGTCGTAGATCAAGCGATTCAGCGTGCCCACCATCACGCCCAGGTCGGGAGGATGGCTCATCGCCTGGCCGCGCAGCGCCGACTGTAAACTCGCCATCAGCAGTGCGGCGGGAACACCCTTGCCGGACACGTCGCCGATCGAGAAAGCGAAGATTCCGTTATCGAGTTTGAGGAAGTCGTAGGAATCGCCGCCTACGCCGCGCGCGGGCCGGCAAAAACCGAGATACTCGATCCCTTCGATAGCCGGCAGGTGCTGCGGGAACAGCCGTTCCTGTACCTCTTGCGCAATCTCAATCTCACGGTTCAGCCGCTCGCGCTGCGCCACGGCCTCGGTCACAGCGGCGGTCAATTGCGCGTTTTCCAGGGCCAGACCGGTTTGCGCGGCGACCGATCGAAGCAGGCGTACGTCGCTGGGCGAATACGGCTCCTCGCTGCGTTTCGGCCCCAGTGCGGCCACGCCAAGCTGTTTGTTCTTTGCGGTGAGAGGCAGCAGCAACTCGGCGTTTTCGATTTCGGCGGACGTGTACGCGGGGCCCAGGGCGAACGCAGGCCGGAGCGCATCGCCATCCTGCAGCAGCATGGTAATCCGTTCCACATGCAGGGCCGCCGCCACCTTGGTGGCCACGGTTTCGAGCAGAGGTTTCGTTTCGACGATTGAGCGGACATCCTCGCTCAAGCCGCCAAGCAGTAACTCCGCGTTATAGGCTTCCCGGAAAAACTTCCGGTCTACCCAGCCGGAAATCCGCTCAGCGATTCCGCGCAGCAACAGCACGAAGAACGCGCCGGCGGCCATCACCATCATCACGCGCGGGCGGTTCATTCCCGGCGATGTCGCCATGATCGCCGCGGTCAACATCACGCCGGCGGTCGCGACGGCCTGTAGCACGCGCACGCCCCGCCGGGCGAGCGCGTAGCGCAAGCCTTGGCGGATCACAACGGCGATGCCGAACGCTTTGTGTACCACGATGACGTAGGCCAGCGTGACCGGGAACAGCGTCAGCGCGAGCGTGGACGGAATCGTGATCCAAACCGGAGGGGCGCCTTGCGCAGTTCCGGTGGCGAGCGAATACAGAATCAGCAGGAACACCGGTGTCAGCGCGGCTGTTGCGCCCCAACGCAGGACACCGAGGCGGCGCCGCGAATCCGGGTCGCGGAGCTGCGAAAGTTTGTAGGAGATCAGCGCGAAAAAGCCGCTGACCGCCCCCATCATCACGAACCGGAGCCATTGGCGCTGGGCATGCAACCACCCGATGGCGGCGGCGGCCGAGTCGCCCTGTGTGGCTTCCAAGTAGCCGCGCCACGCCTCCATCGCTACGATGGCCAACAGCAGACCGATGAAACCGTATACCGGCATCCGGAACCGCTGCATCCACTCCGTCCGGCGCGGGAAGGCCCAGGCAAACACGAACATCGCCGCCGGCCAGGCGGGCTGTAAGGTGCTGTGGATCGTGGCGGCCCAACCGCGCACGGGCACCACAGGTTCCACCATGTGCGCGAAGCTGGCCAGCATCGCGAACAGCAGCCAGGCCTGCGGCTCGCGCGGCCGCATCAGCACGGTCCAAAGGCCGGTCACAATGCAGAGCAGCGGCATGAACTGCGTCAGCAGCACCAGGAAAACGATCATCCGCCACGTAGGCCGTTCCGGCGCCCCCAGTTGCCAGGACGCCTCGCGGCGGGCGCCGCCGGGAGCCTCGACGGTAACTCGAAAGCGATCGCCAGGGAACGATTTCTCCAGTTCTTCGAACAGCGAGCCGTACCCGGCGAACGGGCGGTCGCGGACGGCGATCAGGCGGTCTCCCGCGCGAAGTCCAGTATCTTCGACGGCGCTTGTTATGGTTGGCCAGGGCAGTCCGAGCGCAAATCCCGCGACGGGCTGATTCTCCGGCGCGCGGGCGAACTGAAAGAGCCGAAACGCACCCATGATCTGGCTGAACAGCAGCACAGCGCCAATCAACGCGGCGGCGACGCGAAGCCAAATCATTGTCTGGGCATTATCCCACGATAGAATTGGTGGAACGATGTATACGCGCAGAAATTTTCTGGCCGCGTGCGGAGGCCTGCTGGCGCAAGCCGCGCAACGGCCGAATGTCATTTTGATCCTCACCGACGACATGGGGTACGCCGATCTGGGCTGCTACGGCGCCAAGGATATTTCCACCCCGAACATCGACTCGCTGGCCCGCGACGGCGTGCGCTTGACTGACTGCTACTCGAACGGCCCCGTCTGCACGCCGACGCGATGCGGTCTGATGACCGGCCGCTACCAGCAGCGTTTCGGGCTGGAATGGGCGCTGGGCCCGGGCCAAAAAGGCTATGGGCTGGAGCCGCACAATCCGACGATCGCCCGGCTGCTGAAGGACGCAGGATATCGCACGGCGATGTACGGCAAGTGGCACCTGGGCTATGAGCCGGAGTACGGGCCCAACCGGCACGGCTTCGAGGAGTTCTCCGGGCTGCTGAGCGGCAACGTCGACCACTACTCACACAAGGAAATCAACGGCGAGGACGATTGGTACGAGAACACGGTGCCGGTCAAGATCGAGGGCTACTCGACGGAGCTGATTCGCGATCGCGCCGTTCAGTTCCTGGAGAAGCAATCGGCGGCCGCGCCCTTTTTCCTGTATCTGCCGTTCAACGCTGTGCATTGGCCGTTCCAGGCGCCCAGCCGGCCCACCGATGTGAAGCAGCGGCCGACCTGGTACGAAGGCACCCGGCAGTACGATTACAAGCCGATGCTAGAGGCTGTCGACGCGGCTGTGGGCGCCGTGCTGCGGACGCTGGAAATGAAAGGGTTCGCGCGCAACACGCTTGTGATTTTCACGAACGACAACGGCGGCGAACGCCTCTCTGATAACAAACCTTTCTTTCATCACAAGGCCACGCTATGGGAGGGCGGTATTCGAGTGCCGGGGATCCTGCGCTGGCCGGCCGTTCTGCCGGCCGGCAACGTCAACGCGCAGGCGACGATGTCGATGGACCTGACGGCGATCATTGCTTCGGCCTGCGGGGTCTCCACCGCCGGCATGGACGGCAGGAATCTTCTGCCAGTGCTGAAAGGCGACGTCTCGGTGCAGCCGCGAACGCTGTTCTGGCGCATTCACCGGGCGGACCGCCGTCACCGGGCGGCTCGTAAGGGAAACTGGAAGTGGCACGGCGGCGGAGAGTTCGAGCAGCTCTACGATTTATCGAAGGATCCCGGCGAGCGCCGCAACGTCGCCTGGCGGAATCCGGAGGTGACGAAGGAGATATCCAGTGCCTACGCGGCGTGGGAAGAGATGTTGAAGAAGAACCCGCCGCCAAAGGTGATCGCATGATGACACGCAGAGCGTTTCTTAGCGCGGCCGTGGCGGCGGCGCAGTCGCCGCGCCGTCCGAATGTGGTGTTGTTCCTGAGCGACGACATGGGTTGGGCGGATCTGGGCTGCTACGGCGCCACCGATATCCGCACTCCGAATATCGACCGGCTGGCTCGGGAAGGGGTGAAGCTCACCGATTGCTATTCCAATGGGCCCGTCTGCACACCGACGCGTTGCGGCTTGATGACCGGGCGATACCAACAGCGGTACGGGAAGGGAATGGAGTGGGCGCTGCTGCCCAGCGATACGGGCGTCGGCCTGCCGCCCCGGCACACCACTATCGCGCGATTGCTCAAGAACGCCGGTTACAAGACGGCGATCCACGGAAAATGGCATCTGGGCCGGGAACCGGAGTTCAATCCCATACATCACGGCTTCGACGAATACTTCGGCCTGCGCGGAGGCAACGTCGATATGTATTCGAAGGAGGATCGTTTCAAAAACTACGACCTCTACGACGGCCTGCAGGAGTCGCGCGTTCCCGGCTACCTGACTGAGCTCATCGCGGCGCGCTCGGTCCGTTTTATCGAGGCAAACAAGGCCAATCCGTTTTTCCTCTATGTGCCGTTCAATGCGGTGCACTGGCCGTTTCAGGGTCCGGACCGGCCGGAGTCGGTTCGCGACTTGAAGACCTGGTACGTCGGCTCGCGCGAGGGCGAGTATAAGGCGATGCTCGAGTCGATGGACGCCGCGGTGGGCAAGGTGCTGCACGCGTTGGAGCGCCAGGGCGTCGCGAACAACACGCTGGTGATTTTCACGAACGACAACGGCGGAGAGCGCCTCTCCGAGAGTGGCCCGTTCCGGAACGGCAAAGCGACGTTATGGGAGGGCGGCGTGCGCGTCCCGGCGCTGCTGCGCTGGCCCGGCAAGCTACCCAAGGCTAAGGTTTCCCAGCAAGCCTGCATGTCGATGGATCTGACTGCCACCATCGCCTCGGCCTGCAGTGTTTCGGCCGGCGCGGGCGAACCGTTCGATGGAATAGACCTCACGCCAATTCTCTCCGGCCGGCAGGCGGAAAAGGAACGGGACCTGTTCTGGCGCATCAATCGCCCCGGACAACGTATGATCGCCGTTCGCAGCGGCAAGTGGAAGTATGTTCGCGACGGTTCGATCCACAACCTCTTCGACCTTTCCAGGGACCCGGGAGAATCGAATGACCTGTACTACGACTATCCGGAACTGGCCGCGATTCTCGGGAAAAAAATCGACGCCTGGGAAGAGAGCCTGAAAAAGTCATAATATTGGAATAAATCGGGGATACCGCGGATGGTCCTAGCCTAACGTAAGAGGCCCCCCGGCTGTGCCGGGGTGGCAGTAGCAGTTTGACATTTCCGGGAGTCCATCAGAGAAACTCCAAACGTGAGCCGCCAAGCACACGAAAGGAGAATCCTGATGGACGAAAACCAAAGTCTAAACCATAGTAAGTGGGACTGCAAATATCACGTGGTGTTCATTCCGAAGTGCCGTCGAAAGACCCTATACTCGGGCCTTCGGGCACATTTGGGTCCGGTCTTCCGCGCCTTGGCTCTGCAGAAA
>Ga0194119_10007966_pt1 | contig 14747 bp, 18 predicted proteins | sample TA2MahC100mmetaG_FD_148620 | JGI IMG/M metagenome (GOLD analysis project Ga0194119, IMG submission 148620) | Freshwater microbial communities from Lake Tanganyika, Tanzania - TA2015018 Mahale Deep Cast 100m | ecosystem: Environmental > Aquatic > Freshwater > Lake | place: Tanzania: Lake... | reverse complement strand
ATGAGAAAACAACCAAGAGCAAGATATTTTGCCACAGTAAATACCAAAAACATTGGTTCTGTGAAGCTGATAACTAGTCTTGGATTTAGGCCGAAAGCAATCATTTACGAAAAAATAGTAAAGGTTGAACGCAAAAAGAAATCCCGATAATCAACTTATTATAGGAAAAACCAACCATAATCGCCATGCCAGGAATAGGCTTGATGAAAAAGAGGCTGGAAACGGAAAAACAAGCAATAGTTTTGGCAGTTTCCGGAATCATCAAACAATACAACGTCAATCAAGATGACATCAAAACACTTGAAACGCAATACGATGATGATGCAGGAGACTGGTATGTAGCATTAGGTTTTGCAGAAAAGCGCGCGGTGGTGAAAATGGATTCAGTACATGCTACAATTTTGGAAATTATCGAAGTATGATTATTTTTTGAACTGTACATTTGGCACTTCATCTTGTGGTATAACAATTAGTCCGCCATCACGAAGCTGGCCAAGTAACTGAATGACTTCTTTTTCCACTTGGGATCTTTGAAGGCCTATCTTTTGTGCAAAAATATCAACTAGTTCTGTTATTTTTCGCTGTCCATTGCATGATCTCCAAAAGTCAATGATTGCTTGGTTTACCATGAATCCTTGGTTGTGCTCGTTTGCCAGAACCATTCCTCCATCTTCCTGCTGTATTACAGAGCCAACACCTTGTGGCATGGCAGTCTCGTAATTGATTGGCGCAGGAGTGCTTGTAGAGGACAAGTCCTTTAGCTTTGCCTTGGCAGTCTCAGACATTCTATCCATTGTCCATGGAGGATTCCAGACAATGTCGACTTTGACATCATTTACTCCCGGAACCTTTTTGACATATCTCGTTACGTCTTGAACCAGAGTTTGGTGTAACGGACAGCCTTGTGTAGTAAGTGTCATTTTGATGTTGACGTCATTTGTTGGTGTGACATCAATGCCGTAGACCAAACCCATCTCTACAATATTTAGTGGAACTTCTGGGTCCATACATTTGGTAAGAGATTCTCTTACTTCGTCTACACTCACTGACATATTTTGTTTATAATTTTAAAAATGAATAAAAACTTTCTATTTGTTAGCTTCAAATAATTTTGCTATAGACTCTACAAATGGGGGTTTTGCAACACCTACTTCTGTGATTATACCTGAGATCAATTCCGGTGGAGTCATATCAAACGCTGGATTTATGACATTGATTCCTTCTGGCGCGGTTTTTTTGTCTCCAATTTGAGTCACTTCGGTTCCTTTCCTTTGCTCTATTATGACGTCTTGTGGTGCGCTTTTCATGTCAAATGTGGATAGTGGTGCAGCCACATAGAACGGTATACCATGCTGTTTCGCCATCACTGCTACTTGGTATGTTCCAATTTTGTTGTAAACATGGCCCGTTCGCAAGACTCTGTCAGCTCCTACGACTACTTTGTTTACCAGATTGTTTGCCATTGTATAGCCTACGGCAGTATCTGGAATCAGACTGACATCAAAACCATCGTGTTTTAGCTCAAATGCAGTTAGTCTAGAGCCTTGTTGTATTGGTCTTGTCTCTGTTGCAATTACTTTGATATTTTTTCCACTTTCTTTGGTAGCTCGAATTACTCCAAGAGCAGTTCCATATGCCACAGTTGCTAATGAACCTGCATTACAATGAGTCATTATAGTATCATTATTATCAAATAGAATAGAACCATTTTTTCCCATTCGCATATTTATTTTGATATCATCTTCAGCCATTTCTTGTGCTGTTTTTATGATGGATTGTTTTATTGATTCCACGTTAGCTCCTTGTTTTGCCACTTGCATTATTTTGTCTAATCCCCATGCGAGATTTACTGCAGTCGGCCTTGTCTCAAAAAGAATTTTTCTCGCTTGCTCTAAATCGGATAAAAGTTGTTCTGTTGTGGTTGCTTTGCTTTGTAATACGGCAAGTGCTAAACCAAATGCGCCGGAAACTCCAATAGCTGGTGCTCCACGGACAATCAGTGTTTTGATTGCTTTAGCAACATCGTTATAATCAGAATATTCTACAAATACTAATTCATTAGGAAGCTTGGTCTGATCAATCATAATGACTTTGTTATTTTTCCATTCTACAGTTTTGAGTAATGATAATGTTTTTTCTGACACGTAAGAGGAATTCATGTTTTTCGTTATTTAAAACAAGCCTGTTAACCGTTATATCATCAGAAATAAAGATAGAATCAAGTTGATAGACTATTCAGTACTTGAGAAATTTGATCCTCATGGTATGCATAAGATCTATGATAGATGGCCTGATATAGCTAAAGAAAGCTATAATTCAAATCTTGCCCAAGTAGATTTTAAGAATATCACTCATGTAGTTTTTGCTGGAATGGGCGGTTCTGGTTCAGTGCATGACATTTTTTCAGCAATTTTATCCAAGACGAACACTCATGTTAGCATCGTGAAGGGATATCATTTACCAAATACTGTTGATTCTGGTAGTCTAGTCGTAGTTACTAGTGTGTCAGGAAATACTTCAGAATCGTTGACAGTGTTAGAATCTGCAGCAAAGGCTGGTTGTAGAGTTATTGCATTTTCTGGAGGTGGAAAGATGGAGAAGTATTGTTATGACCATAAAATAGAACATAGAAGCATACCTGTTTTTCATTCTCCTAGAGCTTCATTCACATCATTTTTGTTTTCAATGTTAAAGGTTTTAGAACCTGTTATTCCATTAAAAAGAGATGACGTTTTTGAATCAATCAATAACCTGAAGGAGATACAGAAAATAATTTCATCAGAGAATCTTAATATGAAGAATCCTTCTTTGGAGCTGGCTCAGTGGCTTAGCGGTATTCCAATAATCTATTATCCATTGGGTCTTCAAGCAGCTGCTGTTAGATTCAAGAATTGTTTACAGGAAAATGCAAAAACTCATGCAATGGTTGAAGATGTCATAGAAGCGTGTCACAATGGGGTTGTTGCTTGGCATAATAAATCAGACGTAAGACCGATTTTCATTAGAGGTCAAGATGATTATGTAAAAACTATCGAGCGGTGGGAGATTATCAAGGAGTATTTTGATCATAAAAGAATAGAATACAAAGAAATTTTTTCTATCAGAGGTGGTATACTTACTAAACTAATTAATTTGATTTATGTTTTAGATTATTCGACAATTTATTTAGCTGTAAAATGTGGAGTAGATCCTACTCCTGTGGAAGCAATTTATTTCATAAAACAAAGAACTAAAAATTGTCTATGACTATTGTAGATAACGATTACATGTATTGTATGAAGACGGATGATAATATCGTTTAGAGATCTGTTTTTTAATGTTAAAAATTCTCAGTAATATCTCATACATAAAATTTTTTTACGATCATTAATAAAAATTGATAAATTATAGATTTGATGTCATTGCCTTCATATAGTAGATTATTATGAATATATCTTGTATAAAGTTCCATAGTTTAGCTTGAACCAAGATGAAGACGTTATTTCATTAGGATCTATTTTAAAGAAAAAAATTTGCTGTGTCGAGAGATAATTCTCAATATTAATTGATAATGGTTCTTCTATTAGAAATGTATAATTTGATGAAAACATTATGTATGCAAAAAACGGAAAATGCTATGACAAAAGAAATCAACACATAGAGACATGTTTTCAGATTAATCTGGAATTGTTGTATTTTATTCATCTGTGATTTCTGCGGGTAAATTGTTTGCCTGTGTTTTGTTTATTTTTTGTTTGATTTGTTTCTTTCTGAAATTATGATAATTACGTACTAGTCCAAATAAAACAAGATATAATTTATAAAAGATTTTTTTTCTTGATTTTATGAAAATATAATATGGCATTTCTTTGCCTCCCCATTTGCTTTTGTAAAATAGTAAGGAATGTTTTTGTTGTTCTGAGGTAGAGACTGGTTTTGGGCCGCCAGAAAAATCATAGAATTTCATTCCATTTTTTTGTGCCCATTCTAGAACATGCCAAGTAAGCAAAGTACCTCCGAGATTAGTAGAGTCATAATACGAATTTATGACAAAATTAGTATAGCATATGCCATTGAAGCACCCAACTCTGACGCCAGAGATTAGTTTGCCATCTGCAAATGCTAAAAAGAATCTTTCGTGTCCCTTTGTATGATTTTTCCATAACACATCAATTTCTTGGAAAGGATCTGCGATTGTCAACCCCTTTGTTTGTGCCCACTCTTGATTCAAAATCAGATATTGCTTTAGTTCATCACGTGTTTGTAGTTCTTTTGCCACAAAATTCCGTTTTTGCGCCCTAGTGACATCGCCTCTTGCCTTCTTTGATACGTTATTCCATAGTACGTCAGTTGTTTGACTGAGATCAGAGACAAATGTGATAAAATTATGTTTAGAGTATTGATTTTTCTCAAGCATAGTTTTGTAATCATTATCAATTAAAAGATCAAGGGGCGGAGTTTGCCCTTCAACGTGCACTAGATCATATTTTGTGGCAACTTCATCGACTGCCTTGAGAATTTGTTGAAGTACTTCTAATCTTTGGGTTTTGTCATTAACACGCATTATTGGTCCGTATACCCAAATGCCCCTTTTAGTTATGGAAGAAACCAATTTTGTGATTTTCTTAAAAAAGTGACTAGAATACATGACTGTCGTTCCTATTATTTGCATTCCAAGCTGGCCAACAACCACATTGTTTTGATCAAGGACATAAATGAAGATTGGAACGCGATCTTTAGAATCCGATTTTAGATATTCATGTGTTTGAAAGAACGTTGAGTATGTACTCGCTTTAAGAGCATCATTCCATTGTTGTGCATCTGTTTCAGTCAGGATTTTGAAATGATAGTGTGGCATTAGTATGATTTCAATTGATGTAAAATGTAGTTATGTGTATCATTTTATTTTGATTTTTGATATTTTCTTGCAATTGATTTAGAATTTTTTACTTTTTTTGCATATTTAGTATTGATTTGCCGGATTAGATTCAATGTCTGATTATGCATCAGATCAAGATTTGGGATCACACAGTTATGAACAAGCCTACCACCAGTTGACACAAATAAGTGGTTTTTAGTATCAATTGAATAGACGTCTTGCTCTCTTTCTTCATGTATTGTCTTTGTGGTTCTTATCATATACAAGTTGTCGTTTAGAACATGCCAGAGCTGTTTTGAATGAGTTTTTTCATTGAATAGGTCAAATTCTGCAATATTTGCAAGTGCATTATATTGGATTTGCATCTTGGATGACAGAGAATAAAGTAGATTTCCACTGATTGTTCTTCCTTCAATTATACTTGGTGAATGAATACTTTTTGATACAGTCATGACACACCCCATTGAAAGCAACAATAGATCAAGTCCGGCAGATAACATTTGGGATGATGTGCCGGAACTTACCATTCCAATTTGTGGCATAAAGCAACCGTCATCTCTAAGATAGCCCGCAAGAAATTCTTCTTTGTGTCTTCTAGATACAAAGTAGATAAATTCTGGTATGTGTTTTTGGTTTGATGTTCTGCCGCAAAAGAGGGTATCTGAGATGAATAATGCAAGAGGAGTCGACTTGGCGCCAACATGCGTTACGTTGTTTTGCGTATATTTGTAATGGTTTATTCCTATGTTTTTTAGTATGAAACAAACATCATCAATATATTTTGATTCATTTTTGTTAAAGGAAAATCTTACAGAATAGCCTTTACCATAATTTGTTACAGAGCCTTCAGCTGTATAGTATCCAAGCAAGCGACAAAAATCCGGCGTTATGGTAATTGAGTCAGGCATGTTGTATTTTAGTCGCCAGTTCTTTGTTTCAAATCCGAAAGTTTCTTTTGTTTCTAGAGCTGGAAGATCTGCCAAAAATGGTATTGTGTCATTTATTGAGATATCCTTTGCATGTCTCTCTGAGAGATTATCTGAGCAGATCATAATGTGTTCATCGGTTGTTGTAATTGAGCGGTTTGTTCTAGATACGAGTGTTATCATTTTTCCTGAAAATCTTCTCTTCCAGCGTAATGTAACTTGATCAAAGATTGGTTTTTTTTGCTTGACATCATATGATAGCACATCGTTTTGATAATTAGACTCAACATAATCTCTTATTGTAATCGGCCTCATTCCATTTTGAGTTTTGATGTAGATTATTTCATTTCCATCAAGACAATGTCCTCCGATGAATCCAGGATACATTTTTGGTCTATTTCCCAAGAATTTGTGAATTTCGTCTGAGAATTCCCACATTTCATCATAGTTTACACCATGTTCAGCTGCAATCATATTACTGAGTTGTGCATAGTTGATCAACCAACCATAATATGATGTGTCAACAACTATCTTTGCGAGTTCTAAAGTTAACGGATTGGTCATTTTCTTTGTTTTTACTTTAGCTTTTTTCATTCTGGTTTCAAAGGTTTTACTTGCCCATTTGTGATTTTGTGCCCATTCGTATATAGAATAGAATTTTGTGTACCGTTTTAGATCATATAACATTCTTTTGTGTACTCCGCGTGTTGCACTATAAATTACTGGAATATCAAATATTTTCTGCAATTTTTCTGTTGTGTATGGAGCTATTGTGCTATGAATAACAATTCCTCTAGGTTTGTGTTCCTTTACAATATTAATTATATTATGTTCAAAATTACTTGTATATGGAATACAGATATGGATTAAATCTATTGGGTAATTCTTAAATTTTTCATATTTCTCCACATTCATAAGTTTTGGATTGATATCAAGACCTACTGCATTGAATTCTCTTGAAATTAATTGTAATATTGGGTAACCGATCTCTCCCAATCCGACGATAAGATCTTTAGTTTTTACCACAGAAAACAAAATTATTGATATTATTTAGACATTAAGTAGGATAGAACATCTTGAAATAGAAGATTGTTTTAAAATTAATTATGAAACATCGAACTATGATAAGTAGATTATTTTTGGAAAATAAAAAAATGCTGGAATTTCATTATTCGATTAATTATGAATTCTAAAAGGATGATTCCACATAATCGACCTACCTTAGGCGTCGAAGAAGAACAGGCTGCATTACAAGTGATTCGTTCAGGCCATCTTGCACAGGGCCAAGAGACTGAATTATTTGAAGATGGGTTTTGTAAGTTTCTCGGATTACCTTCTGGACATGCGGTTGCACTCTCGAGCGGCACTGCTGCTCTTTTTCTTGCATTATGGTCTTTAAATGCACAGAACAAGAATGTCGTTTTCCGAGTTATGTGTGTTCAGCGTTGCGTCATGCCGTAGCAATGGTTGGAGGTCACGAACGTTTGGTAGATATTGAAAATAATTCGCCAAACATAAACATACAGAAATTAGAAAAAATGATGACATTCTAATTGTTCCGCATATGTTTGGTATTCCAGTTGATTTAACTGATTTTAAATCTAAAATAACTATTGAAGACTGTGCACAAGCATTGGGGGCTAAGGTTAATGGAGTTCCAGTTGGTCTTCAGGGAAATGTAGGAATTTATTCATTCTATGCAACAAAATTGATTACTTCTGGTGGACAATGTGGAATGCTTGTTTGTAAGGATAAATCCTTGGTTGATAAGGTAAAAGATTATAGAGAATTTGATTATAGACAAGACAGAAAATACAGATTCAATTTTCAGATGACAGATTTGCAAGCAGCGATTGGACGGGAATAATTACATAAGCTTCCAAGATTTTTAGCCAGAAGAGAAGAGATTTTTTTAGTTATAAAAAATCTGGATTGGATTTGCTTGATTTACCCTCTGAAAATAAACAAAATCTATTATCAGTTAAGTATCGAGCCATAATGAAAACAAAACAACCACGAAAAATAATTTCCGATTTAGCAAATGCTGGTATTACCGCAACAATTCCTATTGAAGATTGGGAATTGTTAGATGATAGATCATTATTTCCAAACGCATTAAATTTAATACAGAAATCAGTCTCTTTGCCAATATATCCAAAATTATCAGATGAAGATACAGATATCATTATATCATTGCTAAAATAATTATTATTTGGATTTTGGTATGAATTTTTCAAAAGAATGGGAACAACGTTACAAAGAAAACACTCATCTTAGTATATGGCCATGGTCTGATTTGGTAAGCTATGTTATGCGATATTCTAGGCCACATAACAATAGCTTTCGAGTATTGGAGCTAGGATGTGGTGCAGGCGCTAATATCCCATTTTTCATGTCCTTAGGAGTCGAATATTATGCAATTGAAGGAAGTGAGACAATCGTCACTAATCTAAAACAGAGATTTCCATTATTAGAAGACAAATTAGTCATTGGTGATTTTACACTAGACATACCATTTGAGGAGAATTTTGATCTGATTGTGGATAGAAGTTCATTAACTTGTAATTCAACTGATGCAATCAAACAATGTTTAGATGTTGTACATCAAAAGTTAAAGAATGGTGGAAAATACATTGGTATAGATTGGTTTTCAACACAACATTATGAATATAAGAATGGAAAATCGTGTGAGGATGTATTTACAAGGACAGGATATAGTGAAGGATTGTTAGAAGGGGTTGGCCGTGTACATTATTCTGATAAGGCACATTTACTGGATTTATTTAGAAATTTTACTGTCATTATATTGGAGCATAAAATTGTAAAATGTGAAATTCCATCTCAAGATGTTACAAGAGCAAATTGGAATTTTGTTATGCAAAAGAACCAGTGAAACATTTTAAACTAAAAATTTGAAGATTTTAATAGTATATCTCTAGATTTATCTCCTTCATTAAACAGAAGATCTAGAATAGACAAATTCGGCATAAAGGTAGTTCCTAGCTGTCGATAAATTGGATATTGAAAATTTTGAAATTGGATAGTAATGTCATTTTTTGTAAAATCATCAACATTAAGATAATTTTTTCCAGACGAACCCGATAAATACACATCACAATCAAGTGCCTTGCAGAGTCCAAGAATTTTGTTGGAGCCATTTTCTTGTATATTTAGCTCTGATGAAAAAATCAGTTGTGTATTTATTCCTAAGACTTTAATTACATAGTTAATAATTTTCATATTCAAGTCCAAGAGTAAATCAAAACGTTTCTCATACAGGTTATCAACAAATTACCAATATTTGTCAAAAAATGATGTCTTCGTATAATTTACATATATTGATTTTTTATGTTTTGGTTGCCATTTAGAGGTGTTATCTATCATAACGTCGTTTAGGATCGATTTTGAATTTGCTTTTACCGGCACGGTTAGCCAGAGAAAATCGTCTGTTGCTTTAATTTTATTTCTGTTCATAAAATCATTTTTCACATATTTGATATCATCAAGAAATACAAATACATGAGATGAGATTATTTTTAAAAAACCTAGCCACGGTAGATAACTAGGTTGATGTATAGAAACTGTCGTCATATCACATAATACGGTTTTTAAATCACATACTTAGTTCAGATTTAAATCGAGCTGGAATACCTGCCCATAGTTGATTTTTTGGAATATTTCTATTTACGAAAGAATATGCAGCAATAATTGAATTTTCCCCTATTATCACATTAGGCATTATTGTACTATGAGTTCCAATTTTACAATTTTTCTTCAATATCACACGTCCTTTTTTATTATCAATGGTAGAGTGAGAGTAGATTGCACAATGAGAACCAATCTGAACATAATCTTCGATCGTTACTCCAAAATGACTATTTATAGTTGTGAAGTCTCCAATATCAAAACCTCTACCCAGAACTAGATTCTCTGGATATAATACAATGTAGTTATATTTTGTCATCTTGCTATGCTTTATGGTGGGTTTTCTCCATTTTTTTTTCATCGTATTACTTGGATAATGAAGTGATAATAAGATTTAGTAACAACAGTTTCTATCTTGACAAGATTTTATCTATTATAACTACAATATTAGATAAGCCCCTTCCATCAATAATTTTGTTACCAGTCAAAACCATTCTTCTACGTTTTCGTACATCATTCAAGATTCTTACTACAGAATTAGAAATAGTTCTACTATTCACGTTATGATAATAACCCAGATTTATTGAAAATCCTTGAGATGAGAATACACGAGCGTATGGAATTTGGTGTTTTGAGTCAGATATGCACAGTGTTGGTACTCTTTGAACAGCAAGTTCAAATAAAGTACTACCAGCAGAAGATATTACTAAATCTGCTTTGTTGAATTCTTTCCAAATACTTTTTGGAGAGCGTAGAACGATTATGTGTTTATTGTTTTTGATTAACTTTTCTAATTTTGTTTGATTGTGGGAAAATGGTCCAACTATAACTATGATTTGTAGATAATCGAGATCAAGTAGAGATTTTAATATTAGAAGAGTCAGGTTGTGTGTATCAGAACCACCTATTGAAATAACAATACGATATTGTTTTTTTTCGCGTATTTCCGATACGCGTTTTTTATGTTTTAAAAATTCTTCACTCATGATAAAGTATTTTGTACCTAGAAATATTTTGGCAGAATTATTAACGATTTTATAATTGTGATATTGTTTTACAGGAGTACCATTAATGAGAAAATTAGCATAAAGATACTGTATCCATGCATCGTCTATAATCATTATTTTATAGTTTTCATTTCTTAGTATTCGGGAGATTCTTTCTGCATATTCCCTAAAGTCTAGAATTAGAAGATTATTACTCTCAGATTTCATAGTTTGATTTATCTCGCGACATGTACGTTTGATAGAAATGTGTTCCGGGATTATTGAATGAGTGATTTTTTTATCATCTAACAGTTTAATTGCAGATTTATTATTATTGATTATAAAATGTATGTCATATCTTTTTTTTAGTTCATTTGCAAGTATCAAACATCTGCTCAAGTGACCAAATCCTTTAGATCTTTCCGATATACAGCAGAATACGATTTTAGATTTCATGTATTAATGTGATAAAGCGCTTAGAACATATCCCATGTGATTGGCGTTCCTTTCTCTACACTCTTTTGTATTTTCAGTCCTATTATATTATCGAATGATTGTATCGATATGCCAGCAGGCCTAAATGTTGTCAGCATATTTTTAGTTAATTTTGTTCCCGCCCTGATATTTTTTGTAGATCCTATACCATACCTCATAAAATTAATAAATTTTTTTTCAGATTTTGTTGGTCCAATTCTATGAGTTCCAAGAGCTTTTTCTACAGTTCTTATTTTTGATACCAAATCTCTAAATTCTATTGGATCAGATGAAAGTTTTTGATCTGGCCCTTCCATGTTTTTATCTAGGGTAAAATGTTTTTCAATAATACATGCACCAAGTGAGACTGCAGCTATGCATGCTTCATTTCCAATAGTATGATCAGAATATCCAATTGGAACATTAAACATTTTTTGCAGAAATGGAATAGTTAATAGATTTGCATCTTCTATTGGACTTGGATAGCTCGAATTGCAATGAAGTAGACTAAATGGACAATTTTCTTTATGCATAATCTCAGTCGCTGCTGCTATTTCTGAGATTGTGCTTAATCCGGTAGATATTATCACTGGTAATCTGAGTTTTGCCACTGACTTCAGAAGAATAAAATTCGTTAGTGAGCCAGAGGCGATCTTAATACATTTAACGCCTAAATTATGAAGTAATTTTACTGATCTTCTTCCTACAGGTGTAGAAAAAAATTCGATATTGTTTTTTTTAGCATAATTTTTTAGTTCCACATTATCATTTTTTTTAGTGAAGGACCATGACTTTAATTGTTCAAATAACTTGGGATCTATTTTTGCAGAAAACTCTTCATCTGGGAAAAACGTTTGAAATTTTACAGCATTAGCCCCACATTCGGCGGCATCCTTTATCAATTGCTTTGCAATTTGTAAATCACCATTATGATTAATGCCGGCTTCTGCTACAATGAATACTGGCTTCCCAGATCCAATTTCATATTTACCTATTCTCAACATAAATTTGAAGGAAATTTGATGTATTATCCCTTTTGCTCACATAAGCTAGTTAATTAAATATTGATGTATTTTTTGCATTGTTCATTAATTTGTAAAAGATTTTTGTTTTTATCTAATAGATAAACTACGTCTCTATAACTCATAAAAGAATTTGGTTTATAGAGTCTTGAAAAAATCTCATTCATTAACTCAAAGTCTTCTTTATAGTCCACAGTCAGTCTCCAGGTAGGCCTGGAAATATCAAGAGGTGCAGAGACTTCTCTTACATCATATAGATTTGGATTCTGCTCTATGTGATAGGTTACATGTTCTCGACTCATAGAATCAGGCCACGAGTGCTAATCGAAGGTTATTTCTCCCCTAATCAATTTGATACTGTCAGGACCTATGTTGAATAGCATATCTATTATTGAAAGATCTGGGATAAATTCTTTTGACATTCGTTGTGGATATTTGGGATGATGATAGTCTTGATACTCCAATTTTATGTTATTTTTTTCAAATAGTGTTTCTTCGATGTAATTTTTACCTCCTATTCCAGACACATACGTATCTCCGCCTACCTTTTTACATACGTCAATTAACCTTTGGGTGGATGACGTTTGTACTTTTAATTCTGATTCACGTATGATTTCAACTTTGATTCCAAGCCAATCAGTAATTTGCTTCATTATTTCAAAGTCAAGATCAAACAACATATCCCAATTTTTTTTATAGACGTTTTCAAAAAAATCCTTGTAGTTGTTGAAAAACGGGGAATTTTTATATGAATGATAAATTTTTTTCCAGTGAAGTTGTTTCCAATCAAGTTCATTGTTAATTTCGACCTTCATGTTTAGGCTGAATTTTTGCATCTTGTTTATTGGGACAGTAAGCCAAATCCACCCATCATTAGCAATAATTCGATTTCTGTTTGTAAACCGTTTATCATATTGCACATCATCCATTATTACGTATATACTTCCAAGCGTAAGTTTGTGAAAGAATCCAGGATAGGCAAGATAGTATGGTTGATGAATGACTACTTTTTTTTCTTCCTTCACTTCTAAAGGCTTGGGCTAGATTCATTTATTAGAACTTATCCAAGAATTGCTTTCAGTGAATACAGTTAGATTAAAAAATCTAAATGTAGGAGATTTACATCCATGTGTTTTTGTTGCAGAGATAGGTGGCCTGTTTAAAAATTTTGATGAGGCAAAGAGACTAATAGATTCAGCGGTTGAGATTGGAATCGATGCCATAAAATTCCAGACACTAGAAGCGGAGACGATCACTACAAAGAATAATTATTTTGATCTTGGAGTAACTGGGCATATGTTACAATATGATTTTTTTAAAAAATTTGAGCCTGACAAAGATTTACAGATGCAGATTTATTATTATTGATTATAAAATGTATGTCATATCTTTTTTTTAGTTCATTTGCAAGTATCAAACATCTGCTCAAGTGACCAAATCCTTTAGATCTTTCCGATATACAGCAGAATACGATTTTAGATTTCATGTATTAATGTGATAAAGCGCTTAGAACATATCCCATGTGATTGGCGTTCCTTTCTCTACACTCTTTTGTATTTTCAGTCCTATTATATTATCGAATGATTGTATCGATATGCCAGCAGGCCTAAATGTTGTCAGCATATTTTTAGTTAATTTTGTTCCCGCCCTGATATTTTTTGTAGATCCTATACCATACCTCATAAAATTAATAAATTTTTTTTCAGATTTTGTTGGTCCAATTCTATGAGTTCCAAGAGCTTTTTCTACAGTTCTTATTTTTGATACCAAATCTCTAAATTCTATTGGATCAGATGAAAGTTTTTGATCTGGCCCTTCCATGTTTTTATCTAGGGTAAAATGTTTTTCAATAATACATGCACCAAGTGAGACTGCAGCTATGCATGCTTCATTTCCAATAGTATGATCAGAATATCCAATTGGAACATTAAACATTTTTTGCAGAAATGGAATAGTTAATAGATTTGCATCTTCTATTGGACTTGGATAGCTCGAATTGCAATGAAGTAGACTAAATGGACAATTTTCTTTATGCATAATCTCAGTCGCTGCTGCTATTTCTGAGATTGTGCTTAATCCGGTAGATATTATCACTGGTAATCTGAGTTTTGCCACTGACTTCAGAAGAATAAAATTCGTTAGTGAGCCAGAGGCGATCTTAATACATTTAACGCCTAAATTATGAAGTAATTTTACTGATCTTCTTCCTACAGGTGTAGAAAAAAATTCGATATTGTTTTTTTTAGCATAATTTTTTAGTTCCACATTATCATTTTTTTTAGTGAAGGACCATGACTTTAATTGTTCAAATAACTTGGGATCTATTTTTGCAGAAAACTCTTCATCTGGGAAAAACGTTTGAAATTTTACAGCATTAGCCCCACATTCGGCGGCATCCTTTATCAATTGCTTTGCAATTTGTAAATCACCATTATGATTAATGCCGGCTTCTGCTACAATGAATACTGGCTTCCCAGATCCAATTTCATATTTACCTATTCTCAACATAAATTTGAAGGAAATTTGATGTATTATCCCTTTTGCTCACATAAGCTAGTTAATTAAATATTGATGTATTTTTTGCATTGTTCATTAATTTGTAAAAGATTTTTGTTTTTATCTAATAGATAAACTACGTCTCTATAACTCATAAAAGAATTTGGTTTATAGAGTCTTGAAAAAATCTCATTCATTAACTCAAAGTCTTCTTTATAGTCCACAGTCAGTCTCCAGGTAGGCCTGGAAATATCAAGAGGTGCAGAGACTTCTCTTACATCATATAGATTTGGATTCTGCTCTATGTGATAGGTTACATGTTCTCGACTCATAGAATCAG
>Ga0194119_10007957_pt1 | contig 14757 bp, 7 predicted proteins | sample TA2MahC100mmetaG_FD_148620 | JGI IMG/M metagenome (GOLD analysis project Ga0194119, IMG submission 148620) | Freshwater microbial communities from Lake Tanganyika, Tanzania - TA2015018 Mahale Deep Cast 100m | ecosystem: Environmental > Aquatic > Freshwater > Lake | place: Tanzania: Lake... | reverse complement strand
GCTTTGAGGCGGGCGCGCGCTCCGACCGCCTCGGCTTCCGCGTGGTGCGCGCGGCGCCTTGAGCCGCAGCGCCCTGAGCCGCACGCCCTGAGCCGCAGCGCCCTGAGCCGCAGCGCCCTGAGCCGCGAGCGCTCGTCGTAGACCAGGGGACTCCCACTCAGCCGAGCGAGCGCACCACCACGGCGCCGCCGCCCCCCACGTCAAAGCGCGCCGCGCGCCCCCCCTCGGCGCACAGGCGCTCGAGCCCCTGCATGTAGCCCAGCCCGCTCGCCACCCGCGGGTCGTCGAGCAGCAGCGCGCTGCCGTCGAGCAGCGGGCGCGACAAGAACAGCACCGCCTTGGCCTTGGCGCGGGTGAGGGACACGTTGAGGCGGCTGCGTTCGTAGAGGAACGACCCCTCCGCCGCCGCCAGCTCCTCGTCCGACACGCCGTAGGTCACCAGCACGCACTCCGCCTCCTGCCCCTGCGCCTTGTCCACCGTCTCCACGAACGGACTCCGCGCCCACCTGCGCGCCGCCTTGAGCGCGCCGCGCGTGAGGTCGTTCTGGCGGTGGTGGGGGCCGATCACGAAGAGGTCCTCGCGCCAAAAGTCCTCGTCGGCGCGCCCGGGGCCCGCCGCCTCGCGCAGCGCGAGGGCGAGCAGGGCGACGAGGGCCGCCTCGCGCGGATTCTCGCGCGCGGCGTGCGTCCCCTCCAGCGACACGAGCGTGAGCGCGGCGCTGGGGCGAAGGCACTCGCGCACAAAGGGGCCGGGGTCCACGAACGTGTGGGCGGCGCGGGCCTCGTCGGGCAGCCTGACGGCGTCATAGACGGCGTCGAGGGCTGTTTGCGGCAGGCGCACGCCCCCCACGTCGCGCGAGAGTCGCCGCGCCGCCACCTCGGGCGTCGCGCACACGTAGCGCGGCCCATAGACGGCGCGGGAGGCGGCGGTGAGCGCCTCGCACATGCGGAAGTTCTCGAGGAGCTGGCACATGGGCACCCCCGCGCGGTGGGGGTCGCGGGGGTCGAGCGTGGCGCCGCGCACGAGGTCGAGGATGGAGCTGACGAGGCGCGCCTCGGCGGGGTCCTCGCGGGGGTAGTCGCCCTTGAGGACGGGGCCGAGCTGCTCGTGGTCCCCGGCCACCACCAGGCGCCCGCCCTCCTTGAGGAGCGAGAGGCCGACGCAGGCGTGCGAGATGAGCAGCTGCGACGCCTCGTCGATCACCAGCAGGTCGATGGGCTCCTTGAGCGCGTCAAGCTTCCACTGCGTGGCGCCGATCACCTGCGCGCCGGTCTTGGGAATCTCCCGAAAGCGTCGCCGGTCCTCGATGACCTCCACGGCGGGGGGGCGGGGGCCCACGGTCCAACTGCCCACGCGGATGAGGGGCAGCGGCGCGGGCAGGGCGGCGCTCAGCTCGGCGAGCTTGGCCATGAGGTTGTCGATGGCCGCGTTGGTCATCGCCGACACCGCCACCCGCAGGTCGCGCCCCTCCGCCGCGTGCGCCGCCGCCGCCGCCAGGATGTAGGAGGCCAGGAAGTGCGTCTTGCCCGTCCCCGGGGGGCCCCACACGGCGCTGACGCGCTGGCGCGCCACCCGCGCCCACGCGTCCCGCTGGCTCGGCGTGAGGCGAGCGGCGAGGCGCGCCTCCTCGAGGCGGCGCGCCACGGGGGGCGCGAACTCGAGGGCGTTGTGGGCGGCGGCCTGCCCCTCGAGGAGCGACACGAGCAGCGTCGCGCCCCGCGCCAGGGCCGCCGGCGCCGCGCCCCGTGGGGGCAGGGCGCCGTCGATCCGCTCGAGCGCCTTGAGCGACTTGTCGGTGTTGCTGTCGGCGTGGCAGGGACACAAGAAGAGGTAGCGCCCAGCGGGGACGTCGAGGGCGGCGGGGGCCTCCCCGTCGCGCCGGTCGCCGCCCCAGAACGTCACCGCGTCGCCTACCTGCGGCCCGGCGGCCCCCGGCGGGTTGCGCGGATCAGGCGTCACGTCCCCCACGCGCACATAGGCCACGCGGTCCGGCAGCGGCCCCCCCAGGCTCTCCCGCGCCCGCGCGGCGCGGGCGAGGCCGTCATCGGAGGCCTCCACGAGCAGCCACGGCGCAAAGCCCCCCGCCTCCACTCGCAGGGTGAGCGGGAGCGCCACCACCCCAAAGCGCCCGCCGCCGAAGCTCTGGAGCACCGGCAGGCGCGAGTAGCGCTCGGTGGCCCCCATGCCCTCAAAGCGGAGGGCGCGGGTGCCCTGCTCCTCCACGCTGCGCTCATAGCGGGCGATGTAGGCGAGGCGCGAGAGGTCGTGGTGGCGGAGGCGGGAGGGCTCGGGCAGGCGGAAGGGCGGGAGGGCGCGCACCGCCGCCTCTGGGCGCTGGGCGCGGAGGTGGTCGAGGAGGGCGGCGTACGCCCGGAGGCGGGCGCGGAGGTCCTCGCGCGTGGGCTCGAGGTCCACGCGCGCGCCCCCCCAGGCGTCGAGCACCTCATCCGAGCGGAGCTGGTGCCCATAGGGGAAGTGCCGCGCCTCGCTGCGCGGGTAGGGCGCGCCGAGGGCGAGCGCCGCCGCCACCTCGGGGAGCGTGTAGGAGACGTCGATGGGGAGCGCGTAGAGCCCGCTGAGCGCCGAGAGGAGGGGGACCACGGGCGCCTCGGTGAGCGCGGCGGGGTGCCGCGCGCCGCTGATCAGCTCCGCGCCCTGGATGACGTGCAGGACGCGCTCGCAGCGCCCCCACACCCCCTCGTCGCGCCGGCGCTCCGCCTCCGCGCGCAGGGCGCGGAGGGCGTCGAGGGCGAGGCGGCGCTCGAGGTGGCTGTAGCAGTAGAGCTGCACCGTGAGCGCCCGCCCGGCGCCCGCCCGCGCCGCCACGCCCAGCGCGCGCTCAAGGGCGCAGAACCAGTTCAGCAGGTTGGGGAGCACCTCGTCAGCGGAGGCCGCCACCAGGACGAAGGGGTCAGCGGGGAGGCCCGTGGCGCCCGCGCGGTCCACGGCGAGGAGGCCGAGGCCCCAGGGGCGCTGCAGCCCCGGCTCGCTGTGCGCGGTGAGGAAGAGCGCCACGTCCTCGCGCGCCGGCAGGAGCTGGCTGAGGCGCGCGAGGGGGGCGGGGGCGCGGGTGACGTGGGCGCGGACGCGCGCCTGGAGGGTGAGCGCCTGCTGGTCGAGGCTGGCGCAGCGCGCCAGCGCGTCATCGATCTGCGGGCGCCGGAGGACCACGTCGAGGTCCGCGGTCGTGCGCGCGCCGAGCGCCTCAAGCGTCTCAAGGCCGCGCGCCGTCACCCCCTGCAGGCGCGAGATGTGATCCTCGCGCGCCGCCTGCGCCGCGCACTCGGGGCGCAGGTCGCACCACTCGCACTGCGGCTGAAGGCGCCAGCGCGCCTGCGCCACGGGGGCGGCGAGGAGGGCGGGGAGGGCGGCGGCGCGCGCCTCAAAGAAGGGGCGAACGGCGTCGAGGCGCACGGCGTCGGGCCCCTCGCGCCCCCCGAGCCACACCCCGCCGAGGTCGAGGTCCACGCGCCCCGCCACGCCCTCAGCGCGGAGCACCTCGTCGAGCTCAAGGGCGTAGAAGAGGACCTGCGCGCGGTGCGACACCTTGACCTGAGCGCTGCGCTTGAGGTCGATGACGCGAAAGACGCGCCCCCCCCCCTCGCCCGCCGAGGGGCGCGCGAGCCACTCCGCGAACGACAGCGCCCCGAGGCGCTCACGCGCGACCTCCTCCTCGGTGAGCACCTGCACGAGGTCGGGGAGGTTGGGGCGGAGCTCCACCTGCGCGGCGCTGAGGCCGAGGCGCGCGTAGAGGGCGGCGGGGGGCGTGAGCTTGAGCTGGTAGAGCAGCTGCCCAGGGCGCGCCGCGCGCAGGACGCGGAGGCTCTCGCGCGCCTCCTCCGCCGGGTCCTCCGCCCAGCGCCGCCCCTCGACGGGGGCGTCTGGGTGGGGCGCGGGGGGCGCCACGAGGCGCGCGCGCACCGCGGGGCGCGAGAGCGCCTCCTCCTCCCAGGCGCGCCCGGCGTCGAGGACGGCGCGGGTGCCCGCGCGCGTCTTCATCTCCTCGCGCCCCTGCAGCTTGAGCGCCCGCCACGGCTCGGGGGTGTGCTCGTCGGCGAGCAGCGTGACCTTGAGCTGGCGGTCGCACTCAAACTCAAAGGAGCGCCCAAAGGCGGAGGGGGAGAGGCGGTGGGCGGGGGGAGACGGGGGCGTCAAGGCGTGGGAGTCCTCTCTAGCGCGCGGCGCTGAGGCGCGCGGCGCGCGGCGGGGGGCAGGGGCGGAAGGCGCAGACACGCCTCATGTCATTTCATTGTTCATTGATACACGACGCCTTCGCTTGGGATACACAAAGCGACATCGCGCAGGTCACGCGGGGGCCCGCCGGGCGCGGGGCGCGGCTCAGGCGATCACGTTCACCCGCGCGCCCACCGCCGGCGTGGTCTGCATCACGCCTTGCGCGTTGTAGGTCTGTAGGCCGGCGCTGCTGATGAGCGTGAGGACCTGCTGCTTGAGCGTGTCGTCCACGGTCTTGGCGAGCTTGACCTGCGCGACGCTCTGGACCTGCGCCTGGGAGAGGGCCATGGACTGGCTGACGAGGCTGTTGATGGAGGGGTCGAGGGTGAGACTCATGGGGGACTCCTGGGGGGCGGTTGATCGTGAGTGATTATAGACGCGTTGAGGGCTGATCGTCCATGTCATCAAGGGAGATGTTCTGTCGCGCGAGCTGCTCTTCGAGGTCTGGGATCTCGAGGTTGATCTTTACTTGGTGGCAGGGGCTCGGCAGAGGAGCGACGAGCGCGTCGAGGCGCTCCCGCACGCTGTCACCGGTCTTCCCCACCGGGCATGTCCCTTGGCCCTCTACCTCGATAAAGAGCGTGGCGGTGGCGTCGATGCACAGCGGCTCGGTGATGGAGGGGGGAGAAGATGGGGCAGCGGGTGGGGATGCGGTCGCGTTTAAGATGTAGTTAAATTGACATGTTTTTCCGTCTTGGATGATTCTGATCTGGGGGTTTTCACATATAAAAAAATAACATGGCTTAATTCGTTGCCAAATCGTCTTGGATATCTGTGCGCTTATACTCAAGTTGACAAAATGCTGTGAGTGCGTATTAAACTTGTTAGTCTTCATGTTTTTCTTTATTTTGTCTCGATCATCTTTAAGAAATCGCACATCCGACCTTATCTTGCTGATCATTTCCCTAAAGCTAGACTTTATATTCATTCTTTTGCCTAAGGAGTTGACAGGCTCCCTCTGCCATCTATCCATGCTTGAGAATATCGAGAGCAATACACCATCATAGTCTATAATATCATTCCTTTTTTCTGCCACTTGCTCAACCCTTTGCGGGTTCGGCGTTATGCTTTCTGTCATTGAGTATAAATATAAAGACACAACAAAGGCGACACACAGTGAAAGAATGACGATCAGCGCGATGATGATATTTGACGCGCTTCTCTTCCTGATGCCTATCCTTTTGCTGTCTCTGGCAGAAGCTATTTTTTTAATAATCATTGACTCTACATCACTCACCATTAAATCTCTCAGGAGGCGGATGATATGATCCAACTGCAAGTCAGATGGAGGATTTTCCGTGTCTGATATAATCTCTTCAACGATGATTTTTATTTTTTTAAACTTACTTGGAAAGGCAGATGAGATGATTAGCTGCGTATAATCAATCGCGAAATGTTCCTTTAAGGCGGCTTTATCACCCACCCTGTCGCTCAAAGGATGACTCACCATGTTTCTGAATTTATAAACATCTCGCATAGCATCGAGAAGCTGACTCTTGTTGGATTGATTTGGCCCAATAAATATATTTACCCTGTCATTTTGAACAGCGGAGTAAACGCACTCAACAAGCTGGTTGAGCGTCGGTCTTTTTATGATCTTACCGATATCGTCTGGCGTGCTTGACTTTAAAAAGCTATCACGGACATCAAACTTCATGAACAGCTCATCCATCATGTGCCGATTATAGAGCACCATCAGATGCCCAACGGCCTCCGCCAGCAGCCCAATCGACCTCAAGTAATCCGTCTGTGATGAAGAGCATTTATGCATCCACGACCGGACCGTATAATCAGCGATCTCCATCATGAGGCTATTGCGAAGTTGAGCGCACGCATCAGACATTAAGTACGCAGAAATGGACGAGCAAATCGGCTCAGAATCAATCTCATCTCGGGTCAAGCGACGCTTCTGGGGGTCTCTGTGAATGATACTCAAGACGTCACCTCAAGGATTGTGGATCAACCGCTCACCGCCGCTCCCCCACCTCCGCCGCCCACACGACCGCCGCGCCCCACCTCGTCCGCCGCCCCTCGCCCCCCCCCCGCACAGCCGCGAGGGCGGCCGGACTCAGCCATGAGGCGGCGCGCGGGGGGGCGGAGGGGGCGGCGACGCGGGCCACGAGGGGCAGGGGACTCCCTTCATACTCCTTGAGCGCGCTCGCTGACAAGACCTCGCAGGGCAGCGCGGCGCAGGGGAGGGCGCGCTTGAGAGGGGTGAGGCGCGGGGGGACTCCCTGCCAGAGCGAGACGCGCAGGGGTGAGGGGGGGGCGGGGGCGCCCGCGGGGGCGTCGAGCCACAGGCCGCCGCCGCGCGCCGCGCGCGGGGCGAGGGTGAGGGGGGGCGCGCCCTTGCCCGGGCAGCGACTCAGCCCCACCGCGCCCCCCGCGAGCGGCGACACGGGCTCCGACGGACTCCAGGCGTACCCGCGCGCGGCGGCGAGGGCGCTGAGGGCGGGGGCGGCGTCGGGGGCGAGGCAGGCGGCGGCGAGCAGCCAGTCGGAGAGGTCCACGCCGGGCGCGCCCGACTCCACGGCGCGCCCGGGGAGCGCGGTGAGCAGGGCGCCCATGGCGTGCCGCTCGCCGAGGGCGATGGGGTCGTCGTCACTCTCGCCGCCGTCGTAGGCGTCCCAGAGCGCGCTCGACACGAGCTCCTCGTGGTGCGCCCCCGTGGCGGGGTCCACGCCGTAGGAGGTGATGACGCCGTTGAGCGCCCCCGCCTCTAGGTCCACCACCCACGGCGCCGGGTCCATCCAGTCCACCACGAGCGGGTCGCCGAGCGCCAGGGCGCACCAGAAGTAGGCGGCGCCCTCGCCATAAGCGAGCGGCGGGGGCACCGGGCGCCCGCGGTGGGGGCCGCCGGGGGACGTGTCGAGACTCCACATGTCCACGAAATAGTGGCCCATCTCGTGCAGGATGATGTGGTCGTCGTACTGGTCGGGGTCCTCCACCTGCCCGCCGAGCGAGACCCGCCCGCCGGCGTAGCAGGAGCCGCAGGCGAAGGGCAGGCCGGGACTCCAGCGGTAGCTGAGGGGGAGGGCGGGGGGGGCGGGCGTGTGGCGCGCGATCAGCGCGAGGCCCAGGCGCGTGGCGCTGAGGATGTTGAGCGCCCCGGCGGGGGGACTCTCGTCGGGGGCGTGGAGCGCGAGGGGGGCGGCGAGGGCGGCGAGGGCGGCCGCGGGGGGGGGGGCGGACTCGAGCCCGTAGAGGGGCGCGCCCTCCTCTCTGGCGCGCACGTCCGCGACCCGCTCGCCGAGCGCGAGCGTGGAGAGGGCGCGCGCCACGAGCGGCGCGCCCGCGGGCGCCGTGAGCGTGAGCGCCGCCTCGCCGCGCTCGTCGGTCCACCCCGCCGCGAGCGGCGCGCCCCCCCCCGCCGGCGCCACCTCCACCGCCACCCCCGCCGCCGGGCGCGTGATGTGCTCGCCGCTGTAGCCGCGCGCGCTGTAGAGGCGGTCGGCGTAGGTGACCCGCAGGGGGAGCGTGAGGGTGAGGAGGGGGTCGGGCGCGTCCGCGTCCGCGTCAGAGAGCGCCGCGTCGGGCCCAGCGTCGGGCCCAGCGTCGGGCCCAGCGTCGGGCGCGCCCGCGTCAGAGAGCGCCGCGTTGGGCGCCGCGTCGGGCGCCGCGTCGGGCGCCGCGTCGGGCGCCGCGTCGGGCGCCGCGTCGGGCGCGCTCGCGTTAGAGAGAATCGCGTCGGGCGCGCTCGCGCCCGCGCTCACGCCCGCCGCCTCCCCCGCCCCCCCGCTCCCCGCGCCCGTCACGGAGAGGCGAACGCTCGGGGGGCGAGGCGCGGGCTCGACGCAGCAGGTCATGGCGCAGGCGATCAGGAGCGCGAGCGCGCGCGAGAGGGCGAGCGAAAGAGGGCGAGCGACCCTGTCGACCCGCGGGCGGACTGGCGGGCGAACCCGCGGGCGAACCCGCGGGCGGACCCGCGGGCGCGGAGCGGGTTGAGCGCGCGCCCCCCCTGCGCTATGGTGGGCGCGCGCCTCCCCACACGAGCTCAAGCGGCTGGAACGGACGTCGTGATGCATCTCTCTCTCCCCCTCTCCCTCTCCCCTGAGCAGCGCCAGGAGCTCGCGCAGGGCGCGCTGCAGCACCTCGAGGCGGTCGTGTCGATCGACTCGTGCAGCGACGAGCGCTCCTCGAGCGTGCCGAGCACGGAGGGGCAGGTCAAGCTCACGCGGGCGCTCCGCAGGCGCTTTGAGGCGCTCGGGGCGGAGGTGCGCGTGGATGAGCACGCCAACATCATCGCCCGCTACCCCGGGCGCGGCGCCGGGGTCGGCAGGCCGCCCGTGGCGCTCATGATCCACCTCGACACGGCGCACGGCACCCGCGCCGTCCCCGCCCTCCACGCCGTCCCCGCCTGGGACGGCGAGCCCCTCACCTTCCCGGCCAACCCCGCCCTCGTGGTGAGCGCGCGCTCCTACCCGAGTCTGCGCGCGTTTGTGGGGCACACCGTCCTCCACGGCCCCGGGGACGCCCCGTTCGGCCTCGATGACAAGCTCGGCCTCGCCCACCTCCTCACCCTCGCCCACCTGCTCCACAGCGCCCCCGACCTGCACACCCCCCCCGTGTGGCTCGTGGGGCGCCCCGACGAGGAGATCGGGCGCGACGAGGCGCTCCTCGGGCTCGCGCGCGCCCTCGCGGAGGCGGGCGTCACCCGTGGCTACACCGTGGACGGCATCGAGCCCTTTGAGGTCAACACCGCCAACTTCAACGGCGCCGCCGCGACGGTCTCCTTCGCCCTCGGCGCCGGCGACCTCGCCCCGCTCCCCGAGGGCCTCCCGCTCCGCGTGGCGCTCTCCGGCGTCAACACCCACGGCGCCACCGCCAAGGCCGAGGGGCACCGCGACGCCCTCCGCCTCTCCCTTGAGCTCTGGCGCGCCGTGGCGCCCCACGGCGTGGCGCTCTGCGGCTTTGAGGGCTCCGAGGAGCGCGACTGCGACGGCGCGCTCCTCCTCTGGGCGCCCGACCTCGCCGCCGCCGCCCGCGCCCGCGCCGCCGCCGACGCGGTGGTGGGGCCCCACGCCTCGCGCGGCGCCGCCGTGCGGTTTGAGGAGGCCCCCCCCGCCCCCCGCGACCGCGCCCTCGAGCGCCTCTTTGAGCGGCTCGGCGCGCTCATGTGGGCGCCCCCCGCCGGCGCCCCCGCCCCCCTCTGGGCGGAGGACTCGAGCGGCTGGGAGGGCTACTCGCACCCCGTCCGCCTCGCGCGCGACGAGGGGGCGTGGGAGCTGCGCTTCCGCGTGCGCGACTTTGACGAGGCGGCGCTCGAGGCGCGCGGCGCCGCCCTCGGCGCCTGGGCGCGCGCGGCGGGCGCCGCCGGCTTTGAGTGGCGCCACCAATACAAGAACATGGCCCCCCGCCTCGCCGGCGCCCCCGAGCTCGCAGCGTGGGCGGCGGCGGGCGCGCGCGCCGTGGGCGTGGAGGCGGCGCGCCTGCCCATCCGCGGCGGCACGGGCGTGGACCCCTTCTTGGACGCCGGCGTCATGGTCGCCAACCTCGGGACGGGCTACTTTGCCCCCGAGAGCGAAAAGGAGCTCACGTCCCTTGAGCTGATGGCGCAGCACGCCCTCTGGCTGCTCGCCACCCTCGAGGCCAGCGTCCAGCTCGGCGCCGCGGGCGAGGCCTGAGCGTGTCGCGGGAGAGGCGCGCGGCAGCGGGCGGCGTGGGCGGCGCGGGCGGCGCGGGCGGCGCGGGCGGCGCGCTGGGCGCGGAGGGGCGCCCCTCTGAGGAGACCCTCGAGGTCAAGGTGCGCCACGTCAAGTTCAAGCGCCCCGACGGCGGTTTCGCGATCCTCGAGGTGGACCGCCTCGACCGCAGCGAGGCGCTGGTGGCGGTGGGCGAGCTCGCCGCCTTCCAGGTGGGCGAGCGCCTCACCCTCACCGGGCGCTTTGAGCGCCACGCCAAGTTCGGCGCGCAGCTCCGCGTCCACCTCGCCTACGCGCTCCCCCCCAACACCTCCGAGTCGATTCGCGAGTACCTCGCTCACGCTCAGATCAAGGGCCTACGCGACCGCCTCGCGCAGCGCATCGTGGACGCCTTTGGGGACGACGCGCTGCGCGTCATCGCCGAGGAGCCCGAGCGCCTCAAGGAGGTCCCCGGGCTCGGGGCGCGGCGAATCGAGGAGCTGCGGCAGGTGGTGCGCGGACACGCGGGGCAGCGCGACGTGATGGTGTTCCTGCACGGCCTCAACCTCGGCGCCACCCTCGCCGCGCGCGTCTGGGCGCTCTACGGCGCCGACGCCGAGCGCCTGCTGCGCGAGAACCCCTACCGCCTCTGCCGCGACCTAGACCAGCTCGGCCTCCAGCGCGCCGACCAGGTGGCGCAGCTCCTCGGCTGGCCCCCCAGCACGCGCGAGCGCGCCGAGGCCGCCCTGGTGCACCTGCTGCAGTCGGCGCAGGAGGAGGGGCACGTGTGCCTCCCACGCGACCCCCTCCTGCAGCGCGCCGCGCAGCTGGTGGGCGACCCGCTGCTCGCGCGCGAGGGCTACGAGCGCGCCCGCGCCGCCGGCGCCGTGGTGGAGGAGGTGCGCGCCGGCGCCCCCTTCGTGTACCTGCAGGCGCTCGCCGAGGCGGAGCGGGAGGCGGCGCGCCTGCTGCGCGCCCTCACGCGCGCGCGCCGCGACCCCCTGCGCGCGGACTGGGCGCTCCTCGAGGCGGGCGTGGCGGTGGCGCTCGCCCCCGAGCAGCGGCGCGCCGTGGAGGAGGCGGCGCGCGAGGGGGTGCTGCTGCTGACGGGGGGGCCCGGCACCGGCAAGACCACCACCCTCAAGGCGCTCGTGGCGCTCTTTGAGGGCGCCCGCCTGAGGGTGTCGCTGGCGGCGCCCACGGGGCGCGCCGCGCGCCGCATCACCGAGACCAGCGGGCGCGAGGCCCACACGCTCCACCGCCTCCTCGACTTCAACCCCCTCGACGGCGACTTCCGGCGGGGGGCGGAGGCGCCCCTCGAGGCCGACGTGGTCATCGTGGACGAGGCGTCGATGGTGGACCTGCGCCTCTTCTGCGCCCTGCTTCGCGCCACGCCCCCGCGCGCCCGCCTCGTGCTCGTGGGCGACGCCCACCAGCTCCCCTCGGTGGGCGCGGGGCGGGTCTACCACGACCTCCTCGAGTCGGGGGCGGTGCCCACGGTGGCGCTCAAGGAGGTCTTCCGGCAGGCGCAGGAGAGCCTGATCGTGGCCAACGCCTACCAGGTGCTGCGCGGCGAGCCCCTGCTGCCGGCGCCGGCGGGGGTGGGCGCGCCGGCGTCGGACTTCTACCACATCACGGTCCCGACCCCCGAGCGCGCCCTAGAGCTCATCGCGCAGCTCGTCACGGAGCGGATTCCGGCGCGCTTTGGGATCGCCTCGCGCGACATTCAGGTGCTCACGCCCATGTACCGCGGCGTGTGCGGCAACGATGGCCTCAACGCCCGCCTGCAGGCCCTCCTCAACCCCACCGGCCGCCCCCTGCGCCCGCCGAGCGCGTGCCGGGTGGGCGACAAGGTGATGCAGCTCAAGAATCTCTACGACAAGGACGTGTTCAACGGCGACGTGGGCGTGGTGCGGGCGGCGTCGCCCGAGGGCGCGGTGGTGGACTTTGAGGGGCGCGCGGTGAGCTACACCCACGAGGAGCTGCGCGCCCTCACCCTCGCCTACGCCTGCTCCATCCACAAGAGCCAGGGCAGCGAGTACCCGGCGGTCATCCTCCCCGTGCTCGAGGAGCACTGGAGCATGCAGGAGCGCGACATCCTCTACACCGCCCTCACGCGCGGGCAGCGCCTGGTGGTCCTCATCTCGCAGCCGCGCGCCCTCGAGCGCGCCGTGTGCACCCTCAAGAGCCACCAGCGCTTTGGGCACCTGCGCGACCGAATCAAGGAGGGCGAGTCGTGAGGGCGCCCCGGGGCGGCCGGCGGAGGGGGTCGCGCCGCGCGCTCCCCTGCGCGCCCCTCTGCGCTCTCATCTGCGCTCTCCTCTGCGCTCTCCCCTGCCCGCGCCCCGCCGGCGGCGAGGTGGGGCGCGCGGAGGCGGGGGGGGAGGCGCGGAGGGCGCGGGGCTTCCAAGACGAGCGAGACGCCGCCACCCCCGGCGCGCTCTCGAGCGTGCTGTGGGCGCTCGGCCCCGGCGTCGCCGCCCACGGCGCCGGGCACTGGAGCATGGGGGACGCCGAGAGCGCGCGCGCGCTGCTGTGGGTGGAGCTGCTCGGCGCCGCCGCCCTCCTCAGCGCCTCGCTCGTCCACCTCCACGCCCCCCCCGCCACCGCCGCCGGCCAGATGAGCGTCGAGGCGCTCAAGCACGTGGGGTGGGGGCTGTTTGTGGGCTCCTGGGCCGCCGACGTCGTGGGCGCGTACCAGGGCGGCCTCAGCTTCTCCCTCGACCGCCTCGTGGGGCGCCAGCGCACCTTCGCGGTGGGCTACCGCTACCTCGACGACGTCTCCTACCAGCTGCGCCACTACCTCACCGCGCGCCTCGCCCTCGCGGAGTCGTGGGGCTACGCCCGCCTCGGCGTGGACGCCGAGTACGCCGGGCGCGCCGCCGGCGTCACCGCCGACGTGGGCGTGCACCTCCTGCGCCCCCCGCGCCTCACCGCCGACGGGCTGCCCGCGGGGGGCGGCGCGGGACTCGCGCTGGCCGTGGGCGTGGCGGCGCGGCGCTGGGCGTGGAGCGACACCCGCACCCTGCAGCTCGCCCTCACCCCCTACGCCGAGTGGTCCATGCCCCTCGCGCGGCTCGCCGGGGGCCTGCGCCACACCAGCGTCTACCAGCGCGTGGGCGCTGGCTGGGAGGGCTACGCCGCCGGGCGCGGGGGCGCCGCCCTCCCGCAGCTCGCCAGCGCCCCCCGCCCCGCCGCCGCCGAGCACCCGCGCGCCACCCTCCTCTTGGAGACCGGCGTGCGCCTCAACGTCTTCAGCGAGACCGCCCTGCGCGTGTCCTACCTGCAGGACCCCACCCGCGACCAGGCCCCCGCCCGCTGGGGGGAGCGCGTGTGGGGCCTCAGCGCCCTCGGCCTCGTGAGCGAGGGCTTCTGGTGCGTAGAGGCGCAGGTGCGGCAGAGCGCCGCCCTCGACCTCGTGGCGGAGGCGATGGTGGGGGAGCGCTGGTCGCTGTGGCTGAGCGCGCGCTACGCCCTCACGCCGAGCAAGAGGCGCTGAGGTGAGGCCCGCCTCCCGCCGGCGCGCGCTCAGCGCCCTCGGCGCCCTAGGCGCGCTCGGCGCCTTAGGCGCCCTAGGCACACTAGGCGCTCTCGGCGCCCTCGGCGCGCTCAGCGGATGCGACGCGGGCGCCCCCGCCACCAACCCGCTCGGGAGCGCCGAGGTGCAGCTCACCCCCGCCCTCAAGGTGAGCGCGCGGGGCGCCTCGCTGAGCGGGGCGCGGCGGGCGGGGGGGCTGCGGTCGCTCGCGCGCGCCCTGGGCGCGGCTGACGCCTTTGTGGTGGACGTGCGCCTGCGGTCGCTCGACGCGCGCGTGGACGTGGAGAGCGCCTCCTGCGAGCGGGCGGTGGTGCTCTTTGAGCTGAGCCAGCGCGCCGTGGGCATCGAGGCGCGCGCGCGCCCCTACCTAGAGACGCTCCCCACCCAGGCGCAGAGCCTGAGCGACGCGCTCACGGGCCTCTCGCTCACGGCGGACGCGCGCGAGCCGAGCTGGTCGCCCCTCGGCGACGCGCGCCCGCTGCCCGTGCGCCGCGGTGGGGCGAGGGCGAGCTGGGGGGTGCTCGTCAGCCGCGCCGAGCGCCTCGCCCGCCCCCTCACCGCTGAGGAGCTCGCCCGCGCCGCGCGGGCTCTGACGGCGCTGGATGAGGCGGGGGCTGAGGCTGAGGCTGAGGCTGAGGCTGAGGCTGAGGCTGAGGCTGAGGCTGAGGCTGAGGCTGGAGCTGGAGCTGTCGCGGGCGCCGTGGGCGCCGCTGAAGATGCTGCGCCCGCCCTCCTCCCCTGCGCTGAGGCGGTGCTGGCTGAGCGCGACGCGCCGCTCTCCTACGTGACGCGCCTGCGGGCGCCGCCGCTGGACTCTGAGGCGCTCACGGTGGCGGTCGTCTCAGGGGTTCGGGCGCGCGACCCGCGGCTGGGGGCGCTCACGCGGGCGCTGAACGACTCCGCGATCGACGCGACGCTCTGGAGCGGGGGCGCCCTCTCGGCGGAGGGGGGCGCGGGGGAGGAGGGGCGGCTGAGCGCCCTCGCGCGCCCCTGGTTCGCCCTGCCCACGCCCTCCGAGCTGCGCGCCGTGGGGCTCGCCGCCTGGGCGGCGCGCTTTGGGGACCCCTACGTCACCCTCGAGGCGGGCGAGACGCGCCTCGTGGCGCTCTCGGTGGCGCCGCCCTTTGACGGCTCGGAGCGCCTGCAGGTGTCGCGCTGGGGGGGTGACGCGCCCCTCGTGTGGCGGGACGGCCCCGCGCCACGCGCGCGCCTCCTGCTCACGCCCACCCCCCTGAGCGCGGCGAGCGTGACGCGCCCCCTCGAGGCCCGCGCGCCGCTGATTCGCTTCCTCGACGAGGTGAGCGCGAGCGGCTTCCGCCAGCTCCTCACGGTGGGCGCGCAGGAGCCCCACCACGGCCTCGAGC
>Ga0194119_10007944_pt1 | contig 14780 bp, 8 predicted proteins | sample TA2MahC100mmetaG_FD_148620 | JGI IMG/M metagenome (GOLD analysis project Ga0194119, IMG submission 148620) | Freshwater microbial communities from Lake Tanganyika, Tanzania - TA2015018 Mahale Deep Cast 100m | ecosystem: Environmental > Aquatic > Freshwater > Lake | place: Tanzania: Lake... | reverse complement strand
GACTGCCACGTCCCCAACCCCGACATATTCCAGTCTCCGAACACCGCGCCGAGCGTTCCGCGGCCCTTTGCGTGATACGGCAGCTCGTAGACGAAATTCCAGTGGAACACTTGCGGCGGCTGTCCGGGCAGCGCGCCGTAGTCGTACCGCCATTGCGGATCCGCGACCGGATTCGTCGCGGTTGGCTCCAGGCGGAAGACGCGCGCCCACGCCCAGTTGACGTTGAGGAAGAGTCCGTTGGCGTAGCGCTTGGTGAACTCGAGTTCGACGGTGTTGTAATTCGACGTGCCGTCGCCGAAGCGCTGGCCCATGTTGGTTCCGAACTGCGTCCAGCGGCGGCCCGTGGGATCGTTGGCGGCGCGGTTGAGGCACTCGGTGGGTCCGGGGACGCAGGCGTTCACGCGGACGGTGCGCGAGAGGTTGCGCCCGAGGTTGCCGGCGTAGGATCCGCGAACACCCATTTGACGGCCGAGGTCCTTCTCGACGCTGAAGCTCCAGGCGTGGGTGCGCTGGGCCGGATACTCCGGATTGAAGCCGTCGAGCGTGGTGAGCTGCGAATCGGCGCCCGCGGCGGAGCTGTTCGCCGTCGGATTCTGGAACGTGTAGAGGCTGTTGACGTCGACGCGCTGGGAGATGAGCAGCGTGCGGGTCAACTGCGCGCGGCGGACGAACGGCGCGACGTTGATGGCGGCGCGAAACTCGTTGACCGTGTAGTCGACATAGTAAGTGCCGAAGCCGGCGCGGACCACGAAGTCGGGGCGCAGGCGGTAGGCCATGCCGAGCCGCGCGCCGAAGTCGCGGTTGTTGGGCTTGATGAACGTATCGGACAGCCCCGCCTGCCCGGCTTCGAGGTAGCGGCCGTCGAACTGGCGGAACACCGGGTGCACACCGCCGCGCGTGCCGTTCGGGATCATCACCTTGCCGGTCGCGAAGTGGCCCACGGCGGCGCGGCCATTCCATTCGTCGAAGAATCCGAAGTTGTCGTAGCGGAGCCCGAGGTTCAGGGTGAGGCGTTGCGTCAGCTTCCAGTCGTCCTGGACAAACGCGGAGATGTTGCGCTTGCGCTGGAATCCGCCCACCTCGCCGGTGGTCACGTCGGTGGACGACGGGTAGCCGAGAAGGAAGTCGGCGAAGGCGTCGCCGGTGGCGGAAGTGGTCGAACGCGCGTTGTTGAAGTCCGACGCCGTGGTGAAGCGTCCGTACGGCGGAGAGGCAAGTTCGGTCGTCTTCCAGCCCTTGAGCCAGATGAGACCGGTCTTCACGGTGTGATTGCCGATAGTCTTCGTGTAAGTGGGATCGAGGGTGAATCCGTAGTCGGCGGAAAAGTTGAATAGCAGCCGGTCAAACAGCGGACTGATGCCGACGGCGTTGCCTCCGATGGCGATGGCTGGAGGTCCGGCGAAGGGCGGCGCGGGCGCGAGATCGTTGATCTTCACGCCGAACGGCTTGCCGCCCTCGCTTGGGATGTTCTTGAACGGCATCGAGCGGAACGTGAACTGCGCGGTGACGATCGAGGTGGGATCGAGGATGCGCGTCCAGTTGAACGACGCCGTTTGGTTCCACTGATTCTTCGCGCTCGCGCCGATCGCGCCGGGCACGTCGCCCGCGTAGCGCGAGGCCTGATCGAGGTGCGCGATGGTTGCCTTGGCGAAGATCTTGTCGCGCGATCCCATGGAGTGATCGACGCGAATGTCGTACTTCTCGGAGTTGTCGAACTGCGGCTTGAAGTAGATGGCGTTGAAGTCCTGAATGCGTCCGGGCTGAGGCGCGTCCGGGATTAGCTTGAGCAGCTCGGTCGCGACAGGGCTGATGCGTCCGGCGGGGATGGTGTTGTTCGGGAAGGGCGCGCCGTTGTTGAGCGGATCGAGCGGAGTGACGATGGGGGTCCGCAGCAAGTAGGAGTTCAGGTTGCCGGAGCGCTCGGCGGCGGTGGGATAGCGGGCGTTCGACACGAGTCCGGCTGTGTGGCGGAAGTTATCCGTCGAGACGAGGAAGAACGTCTTGTCGCGCCGCACGGGACCGGCGAAGGTGGCTCCGAACTGGTGGCGCACGAAGGACTCGCGATTGGCCACTGCCCAACGGCGCGCGCCAAATCCGCCGGAGCGGTAGAACTCGAACGCGCTGCCGTGCCAGTCGTTCGTGCCGGACTTCGACGCCACGATGACCTGCGCCGGGGATGAGTATTCGGCGCTGCCGCCGCTTGTGGTGAACTTGACTTCGGCGATGGCGTCGAGGCTCGGGAGGGCGAGGTCGGCGCGGCGGTCGATGCCGTCGATGGCGGGCCATCCGGTGGTCTGCAGCGGATTCACCTGCGCGCCGTCGGAGAGCACCTGCATGGCGCTGCGTCCGCCTTGGGCGAAGTTGCCGCCGACGGTGTCAGTGGATCCGGCCGGGACGCCGGCGGTCTGTCCGACGAGCGTCTGGATTTCGCGGACGATGACGGGAAGATTCTTCAGTTGCACCTCGTAGCGCGAGTTTCCGATCGCCGCGTTCTCCGTCTCGATGGCGAGCGAGCGCTCCTGAACGGTGACACGTTCAGCGACGTTGCCGACCTCGAGCGTGAGGTCGATGGTGACGGTGGCGTTGACGTCGATGCGGATGCCGCCGCGGGAGACGGCCTTGAATCCGTCCTTCTTGGTTTCGACACGATAGACGCCGAGCGGGAGCGGCGAGAGGACGTAGACGCCGGACTGGTTGCTCGCGGCCATTCGGACTTCGCCGGTATTGATGTGGGTAGCGGTGACTTCGGCGCCGGGGACGGCGAGTCCGGACGCGTCGACGACGGTGCCTGTGATCTTGCCGAGTCCGGTCTGGGCCACGGCGGGGGCGGCGAACGCGAGCAGGGCGGCAAGAGAAGCGACTACTGGACGCATGATGGCGAACAGCATATCAAGCCGGCCGGCGCGGAGGCGCGGCGCGCGTTTAAGAGGCCGGGAGGCCTGTCAAACGATAGCTTCTAGTGTGTAATCGGAGAACTGCCCGGTTCAATGGGAGGTTTGTTCATGCTCCGCATCAGGAATCAGTCCTTCCGGGCCGCCGCGATCCCCTAGCCGGCTTCTGGACAAGTGCCCGGCTCCCCAGGATGCGGCCTGGGGCCTGACGGATGACATCACTTTGGTGACCGTGCGGAGGTCCGCGTGAACCGCGCGCCAGGATTCAGCGTCCTCCCGGGCCAGCGCACCGGCGATTTGTGGGTCGTGTAGACGCCTGGACCAACGCCGCGGCCCAGAGGCTGGCGTAGCCCGCAACACGCACCCAACAGCTGGCGGAGCAGAGTATGCTAAAAACACCAACGCCGTCCGCTGCGGCTTTGTGTCGACTACGTGAGCAGAGGGGATCTGAATGAGACAAGCGTGCATACTGCTGCTATCAACGGCTGCCATTTTCGCCCAAACATACGGCGAAATAACGGGCAACGTGAACGACTCCTCCGGCGCCGCCATCGCGGGCGCGGAGGTCACCATCACCAACCTGGCCACTAACCAGATCCGGCAGATCAAGACGAGCGACTCCGGTGTCTACACCGTGCCGTTCCTTGTTCCCGGCCGGTACAAGTTAGAAGCGAAGGCGCAAGGATTCAAAGCCGCGATCGCAGCCGAAAGAGTTCTGCAAGTGGGCGACACTTTGCGGGTCGATTTCGATCTCCAGGTCGGCGCCGTAACCGAATCGGTCGAAGTCGCCGCCTCGGCCGAAATGTTGCAGACTTCGAACACAGCGACGGGCACCGTTATCGAACAACGGCGAATCGTCGAACTGCCGTTGAACGGCCGCAACTACCTCCAACTGGTGCGCCTCGCGCCGAACGTCAGCTCCGAAATGCCGGCCGGCGGCCAAGCCAACGGACGCCAAGGCGGCGAACGATCCAACCAGGCGCTCTCGATCGCCGGCATGCGGCAGCAATACAACCGGTTCACGCTCGACGGGCTGGAGAACACCGACGTCAACTTCAACACCTTCATCGTGCGGCCTTCGGTCGACGCGCTTCAGGAGTTCAAGGTGCAGACCGGCGTCTATTCCGCCGAATTTGGCCGCTCGCCTTCGCAGATCAACGTGAACACGAAGCCCGGCACCAACGAAATGCATGGCGTGTTATTTGAGTTCCTGCGCCACGACAAAATCCAAGCCCGGCCGTGGCTCGCCGCGGGTCCGAAGAATCCCTTCCGCCGCAACCAGTTCGGCTTCACAGTCGACGGTCCGGTCGTGATTCCGAAAGTCTTTAACGGCAAGGACAAGCTCTTCTTCATGGCCAACTACGAGGGCCTCCGCGAGCGTGTCGCCTCGGTGCGCCGCTCCACGGTTGCCGACGCCGCCATGGTCGGCGGCGACTTCTCCGCTCCGCAGAATCTGCCCATCTTCGATCCGACTACGATTCGCAACGGCGCCGATGGCCGTCCGACCGCCACGCCGTTCGCGAATCAGCGAATACCGGTCTCGCGGTTCTCGCCCCAATTCGTGAAGTTGCTGGAGTTCTACGCGCTTCCAAACGTTCCAGGCGCGGTCGCCGGCGTGTCGCAATTCAACTACGTTCGCAACGCCCCCAGCCCGACCGACTGGGATCAGGTCACCTCGCGCGTCGACTTCAATGAAAGCGTCAACTCGCAGTGGTTCGGCCGTTTGAGCTGGGGCGACGAGCTTTTGCTTGGCGGCAACACGTTCCCGTCCCAGGATGAGAAGGTCGAAACGAAAGTCTGGCAATTCATGTTCTCGAATGTCCGGACGTTCACTCCAACCGTCGTGAACGAACTGCGCGTTGGCGCGAGCATCTTCGACAACGACAAGGGCACGGCGCTCGCCAACGTCCGCAACGTAACCGCGGAGTTGAACATTCCCGGTCTGCTCTCTCCGATTCCCCAAGCCTGGGGCGCCCCTGGGGTGGGCTTCGGTGGCAACAACTTCGCCTCTGGCTGGGGGGAAACCACCGAAGCGCCGTTTGTCGTCCGCAACCGCACCTACCAGTTGCTCGACAACCTCAGTTGGATCCGCGGCAAACACACGCTGAAGTTCGGCGGCGAGATCACCAGCCGCCGCTTCAATCAGATCGGCAACCAGTTCCCGCGCGGGTTCTTCCAGTTCCCGTCGCGGTATACCTCGAATCCCTCCGACCTCGGCCGGACGGGGTCCGCTTTCGCAACGGGATTGCTCGGTTGGACGGAAGAGTCCACCCGCGCGCTCGGCATCGCAAACACCCAGTTCCGGCAGTGGTCGCAGTCCTTCTACGCGGAGGACACCTGGAAGATTCGTCAAAACCTGACAATCAATATCGGCCTTCGCTACGAGTACACGCCTCCGTTCAAGGACCGCCATCGCGGAATCTTTAACGTGCAACTCTTCTGCACCGGCGTGCTCGACGGCGGCCGCGCGCTCGATCCCTCCTGCCGCATTCCGGTGCTTGTACGGCCAGGTCCCGGCGACTTTCACCAGGACCTGAACGTCCACATCGGCGACATCATTCCGAAAGCCACCGGCGACGACGTTCTGTTCGGCCGCGCGACCGTGCGTCCCGACAAGAACGACTGGGCTCCGCGCATTGGAATCGCCTGGCAACCGGGCGCCAAATGGACGGTCCGTACCGGCTATGGCCTGTTCTTTGCACAGGACACGATCAACCCGGTATGGGACATGGCCCGCAACCTCGGCTTCCGCGAGACCTCCCGCTCGATCGATCTTCTGCCCAACGTGAACATCAACAATCCCTGGGCGGTGCTGGTCGGCACCGGCGTGCGCTGCTCGAACTGGAGCGGCCTCTGTCTCGCCGGTTCGTATACCTTCTCGAACGAAGTTAACCGCCGTACCGCCTACGTTCATCAGTACCTGTTGAACGTGCAGCACCAGTTGACCGACTCCATGATGGTCGAATTCGGCTATCAGGGCAATGGTGGCCACAAGCTGCAGCGTATGTACGGATGGAACGACCCCATCTTCCGCTCCGGGCCCGACGACAACCGTTCGGCCAACGACCGGCGGCCCTGGGGCGGCAACATTTACGGCCGCATCCAGACAATCGGCGGGCACGTGAACTCGAACTATAACTCGGGCATCATCAAGGTTCAGCAGCGCTTCAGCAAGGGTTACACCTACCTGCTCGGCTATACCTGGTCGAGGTCGATCGATAGCGGCTCGGGAATTCGCGTCAACGATGGTGACAACCTGTTCCCGGCCAACAACTACAACTTCCGCAGCGAGCGGGCGTTGTCGCAATTCCACCAGTTGCACCGCTTTACCAGCTCGGCGCTGTATGAGCTTCCGTTCGGAAAGAATAAGCGCGATCTCGGCCGGGCCGGCAACATGGTGCTCGGCGGATGGTCGCTCGGTACAATCCTGACCATGTCGACGGGTTCGCCGTTTAACGGCGGCGGCTGCGGCGATATCGCGTCCAACACCCAAGGCAGCCGGGGCGACGCCACCGGCGTCAGCCCCTATGTCTCCAACCCGACTCCGCAAGAGTACTTCAAGCGGCACTCCTCGGGCCGGGGCGGGGCGGCGATCACCTGCACGGCGCCTGATGCGCGTGGCTTCAACGAACTGACCTACCGTGAGGGCAATATCGGCCGCAACGTCTATGTTGGCCCTGGGGTCTTCAACTGGGACTTCTCCGTTCTCCGCCGATTCGACATCGCCGAACGCATGAACCTGGAGTTCCGCTTCGAGTCGTTTAACTTCTCCAACCACCCAAACTGGGGCAACCCGGATACGAATCTGACCTCGCTGAATTACGGCGTGATCAGCGCCGCCCGCGGCATGCGGACCAATCAGTTCGGTCTAAAACTGGCCTGGTAATCGGGTCAAAGCGTCACTCGCCGCGCGGCGGATCCTGGGATCTCGATCCTGGGCCGCCGCGCGGAGTTATTTTGGGGCCTCTGCTCTATGTACGCTAGCCTTCAAGCCGTCGATCGGCCGTCGCACTCTTCCACCGAAGGCATACAGTAAGATTGCTTGTGCGGAGCATAGGGTAACGCAGGGATGCGGCCCGAGCGCCGTCGCAAGTCCGGTGTGGCGGCGGTCCGCCACGTTTGGGTCCACCACACATGAATCGACGCCAGTTCCTGTTTTCCGCCACCGCCGCGGCCGCCGCGCAGAACAAACCCAACGTGCTATTCATCACGGCCGACGATCTTGGACTGTACCTGGGGTGCTACGGCGAGAAGCGCATTCAAACTCCCCACATGGACCGGCTGGCCGGGCAGGGGGTTCGTTTCGAGGTCGCCTACGTCGCACAGGCCTCCTGCAGCCCTTCGCGAAGCGCCATGTTCACCGGGCTGATGCCGCACGCCAACGGCCAATACGGCCTGACCAACTCCAACGCGGGATTCCAGTTGCACGAGCGGTTCCGGCAGGCGACAATTCCGAATCTGCTGAAGACGGCGGGCTATCGCACCGGCATCATCGGCAAGCTGCATGTGGATCCAGAGCGCTCCTTCCAGTTCGATTTCCGGCAGACGCCGAACACGACGCGGCAGGTCCGCACGGTCGCGCCGCAAGCGGAACGGTTCATGGCCGGCGACGGACCGTTCTTTCTGATGGTCAACTTTACCGATCCACATGCCCAGCGCGACAACCCGCAGAGTGCCCGCTGGCATTTTCCCGCCACCGTGGATGGCGATCCGGCCCGCCCTGTCTCCCCGTCCAAGGAGACGCTGTTCGACTGGCAGCAGGTGGACAACGCCGAACAGCGGGAACGCACCGCCAACTACCTGAACTGCGTCGCCCGGCTGGATACGGGCGTTGGTCTGTTGCTGGACGCGCTGGAGCGGACCGGCAAGGCCGCCAACACCCTCGTGATCTTCGTTGGGGATCACGGCGCGCCCTTTGCCCGTGGCAAGACCACCGTTTACGAGTCCGGACTGCGCGTTCCGTTTCTGGTCCGTTGGCCGGGCGTGGCGAAGCCGCATACGAGCGAGAAGATGGTCTCGACGGTCGATATTCTGCCGACGATTCTGGATGCGGCCGGCGTCGTCCCGCCCCACGCGCTGCACGGCGAGTCAGTGCGCGGTATCGTCGCAAACCCCAAGGCCCGGTGGCGTGAGTATCTTGCCGCCGAGTTCCACTACCATGGCGCAACCCCTTTCTACCCTCGCCGCGCCATCCGCGACGGCCGGTACAAGTTGATTCACAATCTACTCGCCGGCGAGGCGAAACCGTCCACGGCCATCGACGGAGACACCGCCTTCCCGGAATCGAAATCCGGCGCTCCCGCGGCCGCCCGGAAGGCGTTCGAGACCTTTGCCGATCCGCCAGAATTCGAGCTCTACGATCTACGGACCGATCCGGTCGAATTCCACAACTTGGCCGGCACGCCCAAGCATCGCGGCGCGGAGAACAAGCTGAAAACGGCGCTGCTCGCGTGGCGCAAAGCGACGAATGATCCCTTATTGACGCAGAAGCGGCTCTAAATGTGATCGAATAGCTTTCATGCGTTACGTCCTCTTCGCCTTCTCGATCGCGGCGTTCCCGCAGGTTCAGTTCCAGGAGTCGCCCGGCCGGATCTCGGTGACCATCGACGGCAAACCGTTCACCGATTTTTATATCGGCGCCGATGCGCCCAAGCCATATCTGCACCCGCTGCGGACGGCCGGCGGCAAGCAGATCACGCGCGGGTTTCCGATGGAGTTGATGAACGGCGACGCCAAGGACCATCCGCATCATCGCGGGCTGTGGATTACGCACGGCCTGGTGAATCAAGTCGATTTCTGGGCGAACGAAAAGAACCAAAAGGGCGCCGGAACCGCGGGGCGCGGCGACGTGATCACGCGCAAAGTGGTGTCGGTGAAGGGCGGCAAGAAGAGCGGAACCATCTCCGCCAACTTTGAGTGGCACGACGCGAAGGGCGTCAACTTATTGAACGAGTCGCGCGTGATGACCTTCTATTCCCATCCCACCGATCGAGTCATCGACTTCGACATCACTCTCACGGCGGCGGAAAAAGCCGTTTTCGGGGACACCAAGGAAGGGATGTTCGCCATTCGTCTCCGGACCGAACTCCAGGAAAAAGCGCCCGGCAACGGCAAGATGACAACCTCCGACGGCAAGCAGGGCGAAAAAGCCGTCTGGGGCAAGCGCGCGCCGTGGGTGGACTACGTTGGAACCTTGGACGGAGCGGCCATTGGCGTCGCTATCCTCGACCACCCGGCCAATCCGCGCCATCCAACCTATTGGCACTCGCGCGCGTACGGTCTGTTCGCGGCGAATCCCTTCGGAGTTCACGACTTTGAGAACGACAAGACGAAGGACGGTTCCATGACATTGGAAAAGGGCCAGCAGTTCCGTTTCCGTTACCGTGTCGTGATTCATCCAGGCGACGCGGCGCAGGGTCAGATCGCCAGCCAGTTCGCCAAGTTTTCAAAAGTGAAATAGCCTCGGGCACCGCCGGATCGCCCGGTTCCCGCACGCACGGCCACAACTGTCTGCACAAACGGCTCAACCCCGCCACGCCGGATACGGCATATAATCGCAACAACACCATGGGCCGGTTCACGGGCGTGGTGGGCGGCTTTTCCAACTTCGGCACGGCGTAAGCGAACGTGCGGATATCGATTCGAGCGGAGTATTCATCATGAGCGAACAAGCAACACGCAGAGAGATGGCCGGTATGGCGCTGGCAGGCGCCGCGGCGCTATCGTCGTCATCGGCATCGGCCAAGCCGATGATTCCCATTCCTCCCGGCATCAAAATCGGAGTTAGCGCCAACACGCCGAGCCGGGAGCACATGCAGTACCTGAAGCAGCTCGGCGTCACTTGGTTGAGCTTGGCGCCCGTTCAGGCGGAGGCCACCGCCGAGGGCTTCATCAAACAACGCAAAACCTGGGAGGACGAAGGGTTCAAGGTCTACAACATCGGCAGCGGCGTCGGCCCCAGCGGCAGCCTGCACAATATGCCGGAGGTGACGCTGAATCTGCCGGGCCGTGACCAGAAAATCGAAGACTACCTCAACTACATCCGGTACGTGGGCAAGGCGGGCGTTCCGTATTCCACCTACGCCCACATGGGCAACGGCATCTGGTCGAGCGGCCGCATTGTCAACCCCAGAGGCTACAGCGCCCGCGACGGCAACTCGAAGAGCCCGGACTGGAAGGGATTCTGGGGCGGGAAGACGTACACGGAACCTCTCTCGCACGGCCGCGTGTTCAGCGAACAAGAGATCTGGGACAACTACGAGTACTTCATTAAGAAGGTGGTGCCCGTCGCCGAGGAAGCAGGTGTTCGCATTGGCATTCATCCCGACGATCCGCCGCAGCGCATGCTCGCCGGCGTGCCCCGCTGCATCTTCAGCAATTTCGAAGGCTACAAGCGCGCAATCGAGATCGCCAATAGCCCGAACATCGGTGTGTGTTTCTGCGTTGGGTCGTGGCTCGAGGGCGGCAAGTCGACCGGTGCCGATCCCGTAGACGCCATTAAGTACTTCGCCTCGAAAAAGAAATTGTTCAAGGTCCACTTCCGGAACGTAACCGCGCCGCTTCCGCACTTTACCGAGTCGCTGATCGACGACGGCTACTACGACATGAGCCGCGTGATGCAGGCGCTGGTCGATGTGAAGTTCGACGGCATCGTCATTCCGGACCACATTCCCGCGCTCGGCATTGACCCATCCAATCCGGACACAAGCCGTGGAGTGAAAAGCGGGGAAGCGTACCGGCCCAGCGTCGGTTTGGCGTATCTGCTGGGATGCATGAACTCCATGCTCAAGGCGGCCAGCCGCAACGCCTAGGCGCGGTTACAACTGCAGCCGCAGTTGAAGCTTCAGCGTGCGGCCTTCGTTCAACGTATTCACAATGCGCCCGAACGTCGGGCTCGTCAACTCCTTGATGGGCTCGGCGAACTGGGGCGTGTTGAGCAAATTGATCGATTCGCCGCGGATCTCAAGCTGGCGATCGCCGCGCAATTTAAACGTCTTTCCGGCCGAGGCGTTGACGTTGGCGATCTTGCCCCGCCGGAACACGTTGCGCCCTATGTTGCCGCGTCCCTCCAGCGGAGTCTGGAACGCAAACCGCGGCTTCGCCAGGATCGATGTGGACGTATCCGGGTCTCCCACGGTACGTCCGAGAATCGACGTATCGAGTATGTGAATGCGGTCGCCGCCCTGGCCGTCGACGTTGCCGAAGCCTGGCCCATCACTCCCGGACTCTACGTTGAACGGCGTGCCGTTTTTCAGCAGGAACACGCCGGTCAACTGAACGCCGCGCAGCCATTTCATCTCATACGCGCCGCGCGCCAGCACGGCGTGCGGCTGGTCAAACGCCGAGCGGCCTTTCAGGTCCTGGTGAACACCGGCCTCCGCCTGGCTGCGGCCTTGGCGCGCGTCCACGCCGGCCAGGGTGCTGGTGTAGTCGTTGCCCAGATCGATGGCTTTGCTGAACCAGTAGGAGATATCCGCGGTGATGCCTTTCTTTCGCGGAACCAGCACGGTGATGCGGCCGGCGTCGTAGTAGCCCCTGCTGGCGTTGAGCAGGCGAAACACTTCGAGTTTTGACGCATCGGCCCTCCGGTCGTTGATCGTCTGCGTAATCTGGGCCAGGCCCGGCGTGGGCCGGGCCCGGTTGTCGAACCACATTTGAAACAGCTTTAGCGAGCGGCTGCCCACATAACCAAGCTGAATGTTCCAGCCCTGCGCAACGTCGAACTCCCAACTCGCGTTGTAATGGTGCGAGTAGGGCGTGGTCATGTCCGGCGAGACGTCAAAGCTGCCGCCTCGAATGTTTTTCGGCAGCGTCTCGAAGGTCAGGCCGCCCAGCGGGTCCAAAAGATCCGGCCTCGGCACCGAGAACCGGATATTTCGAGGCGCGTTCATGCGCACCTGTCCGTAAGTGGTCGCGAAGATCTCGCCGAAGTGGGTTCCGTAAGCCGTCCGGAACCGGCCCCACTTTCGCGGCAAACGGTAGGCGAATCCGGCGCGTGGCGCAATGTTGTTGCAGTCGCACCCAAATGGCACCACGTCAATGCCGTTCACCTCCACGGGCCGGGTGGCCAGCTCGTAGCGGATGCCAAAGTCCAACTGCAGCCTCTGGTTCACGCGCCATTGGCTGCCGGCGAACATCTGGCCAAACCAGTTACGGAAGCCGCGATGCGTGTTGCCCAGCGCGATTGTGTAGGCCGACGGAGTCCCCATCCGGAAATTCGTAACGGCGTCGCGGCCGAAGTCGTTGGAGAACTGGAAGAGACCTCGCTCCACATCCTGCTCTTTGCCGTTGATCTGGTTCCGGCTCACTTCGCCGCCCCAGGAAAGCTGATGCTTGCCGGCGGTACGTGCCCCGGCCAACGCGTGGCGGAACCGTGTTTGCGCCCGTTGAAGCGGAATGGGCGGCGGCGGGCTCAGCCCGGCGATAAAGTTGGAAACGTTGAGAGTGGGGCCGATGGAATCGGCCGAAGGGCGGATAAAGGTGGTGACGCGGTCCAGGCCGCTGGTGGCCGTCCAAGCGGTTGGGCCGCGTGTGTGCGTCCATGTGGCGCGCGAGATATGGGATCGAGTATTTGTGTCCGGGTTCTGCCCGGCCACGAACTGGAACGCCACCACAGCCTGGGACGTGTGCGCGTGTCACAACGCCAGACGGTTGCGCGAATTCAGCGGAGCGTCCAGGCGTCCGGATAACGCGTCTGTATCGATCCGCTGCGGAGCATTCGTGTTGAGCATTCGCGGATCCACGTCGGCCCGGTTCGGCGGTACGTTCGGATACCCGCGGATGAAGCGTTCGACGATTGAACGCAGGGCCGGATCGTGAATCAAGGGAATCCGCTCATTGGGCAGCGGCACCAGAACATTGCCGTTCACTTGACCGCGCACCTTTTGCTGGCGGCCGTCGAACGTAAGGAACGCGGTGCGGAAGGGAACGGCGGCGCGAAAACCATACTCATTCTCCCTCGCCGGTTTTACGCCCCCCGCCTGGAAGAAGCTGCAGGCCGAGAAGATGGAGTTCATGTGGCCGTACCGCAGTTCGGCACGCGCGCGCGTTTTGGGTGGCGCGGGCCGGGAGTGAACGCCCGCCTGCGGCGCGCCGCCGTATTCGGTGCCGAAGTAACCGGAGTCCGGCCGGAACTCCGGAACGATCGTCGCGGTGGTACCCATTCGCAGGTTCAGGTCCTTCACCGTGTTTGTGTCGATGAGGTTGAACTGCTGGTTTTCGTTGCGCCGGCTCTCCCCGGCCGCCGCGTCGGTCTGACCGGCCAGATTGAGCTGGGCACGCTGCGGCGGAGCCGCCTGAAAAAAGCACAGGAGAAGGACGGAAGAGAACAAGCGAATCCATTATCGGCTCCCAGGAAGCGCCTTTGTGCAAACCTTCGTTAATTGTGTGTCCGAAGTTCGTACACACTCAGGCGAACACCCTGTAAGAATTCCAGACGAAATACTGAATTCAGCGCCTCTCTGCACTGATAATAAAGGGTTTATGGCTTTGGCAAGCTGCTTGCAAGGTAGAATGTATGAAAGGAGTTGTGACGAAAAATATGCAACAGAAGTTTGTAATGGGATTGGTGGTGGCGGGAACGATGCTGACGTCGGTTGGCTGTGCGACGAAGAAGCATGTGAAGGCAGTGGTCGCTCCAATGGAGGCGCGGATCGGCGGTGTGGAAAAGCGCGCCGGTCAATCGGAGGCCGATATTGACGCTCTGGAGAAGCAACTGTCGCAAACCAGCGAGATCGCTTCGGGCGCGGAGCGCGAGGCGAAGAACGCCAAGGCTCTTGCCTTGACCGCCGACGGCAAGGCCGTCGCCGCTGGGGAGCGTGCCTCTGGCGCGCAAGCGCTAGCGGAAAAAGGAATTGCGAAGATCGGCGAAGTCGAGGTGGAGTTCGCCAAGTCGCTCGATAGGATGAATCAGAACGTCGACAACTACCAGATGGTCCGCGCCGAGAGCATCACTTTCGGCTTCAACAAAAGTGACCTATCCAAGGACATGGTGGCGAAGCTGGACGCCTTTGCCGCCAGCATCAAGGACAAGAACAAGTACGTCGTCGAAATCCAAGGATTCACCGACAAGATTGGCAACGCCATCTACAACCAGGAACTCAGCCAGAAGCGCGCCATGGCCGTGATGCGCTACCTGAACGTCAACCACAGCATCCCGCTGCGCCGGATCCAGCTACTGGGTGTGGGCGCCGAGAATCCGGTGGCCGACAACAAGACTCGCACGGGCCGCGAACAGAACCGCCGGGTGGAGATCAAGGTCTACGCCCTGCCGGACACCGCTTCGGCGAAACCCGCGCTCGCGCAGTCGCTGTAATTCGTTCGGATCAATCCCATGCTTGTGAACACGCCCGGGCTCACCGCCCGGGCGTTTTTTCTTGCGGCCTCCTAGGCTTGGCTCCAGACGTCCTGCAATAGCGCGCTGGCCAGGTGGGCAAGCCTCCGGGATCATTACTCCTGAGACGGATTTTTCTTGTGCAAGGTGACAAGCGTCGCGCCCCAGCCGCCCGCTCCTTCCGGGGCGTTTCGAAACGACGCGGCGAACGGAGTTCGCTCTAGTACCTTCCGGACAATCTCCCGCTGCACACCGATTCCCTTGCCGTGGATGATCCGGACATCCTGGAAGCCCTTTTCGAACGCAGCTTCCAAGTACGCCTCCACGGCCGCTTTCACGTCCTTGGGCGCGAAACTATGCAGGTCGAAAACGTCCCCAATCTCGTACTCCACGTACTCCGGCTCGTCCATGGGAATTCCAAAAAAAAATGGGCTCTGGGCGAGAATGTGAAGGGGCTATGGTCAAGCGGCCCTTCTGAGAACGACGACCTCGAGCCTTAGGCTGGCGAATCGCTGGGCCTTGAGGAGCAGATAACGGAGATTGCGATACCCCCGCCC
>Ga0194119_10007932_pt1 | contig 14795 bp, 12 predicted proteins | sample TA2MahC100mmetaG_FD_148620 | JGI IMG/M metagenome (GOLD analysis project Ga0194119, IMG submission 148620) | Freshwater microbial communities from Lake Tanganyika, Tanzania - TA2015018 Mahale Deep Cast 100m | ecosystem: Environmental > Aquatic > Freshwater > Lake | place: Tanzania: Lake... | reverse complement strand
CGAGGTGCCCGTGGAGGCGATGTTGATCGGCTACTCCTCCCCGCTCACCCTGCATCTGTATGGCGACGGGTGGGTGCGGCTTCCTCAACGCTTACCCGTGGAGGTGGGCGATGTGCTGATGGTGCGCGAGGCCTTCCGCGATCACCCCCGCACCGAGGCCCTATTCCAGCTGCTGATTGATCACCTCAGCGACCTGGCGACGCCGCACCCGGAAGTGACCGTGCATAGCAGCCCTGTGGCTTACGTCGTGTAATCGGCGTTGATGCGGACGTATTGATCCGAGAGGTCGCATCCCCAGGCGCGGCCGCTGCCAGAGCCAGAGCCCACCTGGATGCGGATCAACACCGTGTCGTCGCTGAGGTAGGCGCCGGCAGCACGATCCCGCATGTAGGCGGAAGCAGCAGGGCGATCAAAAGGAAGCGGTTGGCCCGCCGCCATCAGCTGGTGCTCGCCGAGCCAGAGGACCACGGCATCAGGATCCATGGGCACACCGGCCCGGCCAGCAGCCGCCACGATGCGGCCCCAGTTGGGATCGCGGCCGTGCACGGCGCACTTCACCAGCGAGGAGCCGCAGATGGTGCGAGCGATGGCCCGGGCAGCGGCGTCATCGCCGGCACCCTCCACCTGCACCTCCAGCAGACAGGTGGCGCCCTCGCCATCGCGGGCGATGGCCTTGGCCAGATGTTGCGACACCGCCGTGAGGCCGGCCTCCAGCGCCTCGAAGTGCTCGGGGCTCAGGGGCTCACCGGCTGCAAACGCCAGGTACGTGTCGTTGGTGCTGGTGTCGCCGTCCACCGTGATCGCATTGAAGGAGCGATCCACCGCCCGTTTCACCATCGCCTGCCAAACGTCGGCCGGCACGCCCGCATCGCAGGTGAGATAGCCCAGCATCGTGGCCATGTTGGGGTGGATCATTCCCGACCCCTTGGCCATGCCGCCGATGCGCACGCGGCGGCCGCCCAGCTCGGCCTCCAGGGCGATCTGCTTGTCGATCAGATCGGTGGTGAGGATCGCGGTAGCCGCTGCCGCGCCGCCCTCGGCGCTCAACGCTTCCGCCAGGGGATCGATGCCCGCCAGCAACGTGTCCATCGGAATCGGCACACCGATCACGCCCGTGGAGCAGATCAGCACCTCTTCAGCTGCCAGCCCCAGCCGATCGGCCATCGCCTGCGTGGCGCGCTGGCTGTCGATCAAGCCGCGATCACCGGTGCAGGCGTTGGCCTGGCCGGAATTGGTGAGCACCGCTCGGGCATGGCCGCCACTGGCCTGCAGCCGTTCGGCGCAGAGATCCACGCAATCGGCCCGCACCAGCGAGGTGGTGAAGGTGCCGGCACACACAGCTCCTTCGGGCGCGAGCAGCAGGGAGAGATCGGGTTTACCGGAGGCCTTGAGGCCAGCGGTGATGCCGGCGGCCAGAAAGCCTTCAGGGGCCGTGACGCCACCAGAGATGGGATGCCAGGGGTGAGTCACGGCTGCCGCTGCACGCTCGAATGCTGCGATTCTGAGCGCTGATCGCCCGACCCTTCCGCCCATGGTGCCTTCGCCCCGCTGGACCGGAACACAGCGGCGCATCGGCCTCACCGGCGGCATCGCAAGCGGCAAAAGCACGTTGGCCCGCTGGCTGGCGGAACAGGGACTACCAGTGCTGGACGCCGATGCATACGCCCGCGATGCCCTGGCTCCCGGGAGCACCGCGGCCCAGACCGTCCTTGAGCGCTTCGGCGAAACGGTGCGGGCAAAGGACCACAGTTCTGGGTTGCCCGTGATCAATCGTGGCGCTCTAGGCCAGATCGTGTTTCACGCCCCTGAGGAGCGGCGTTGGCTCGAAGAGCTGGTGCATCCCTTGGTGCGCCAAAGGTTTGAAGCAGAACTGGCAAACCTGGCCGCCGAACCTGCTGTGGTGCTGATGATTCCGCTGCTGTTTGAGGCTGGCCTGGAAGGCCTGTGCAGCGAAATCTGGATGGTCGATTGCGAACCCGAGCAGCAGCTACAGCGCCTGATGGAACGGGATCGGCTCAGTGAGACGGATGCACAGGCGCGAATCAACGCGCAGTGGCCCCTGAGGCGCAAGCGAGGGCTTGCGGATCAGCTGATCGAGAACAGGGGCGGTCAGTACGAGCTCGAACGTTCAGCAGAGCAGGCGTGGCGGAGACATCAAGACGATCTGCCCTCAACCTTCAACCATTGCGACCGGACTGAGCGCGGAACCACTTGGTGATGACCCACTTAGTCCCCTCCTGCACCGGCATCGCCTCATGCAGGGTGAACGGGTTGGGAGTGCCATCGGCCATCAGGTTGTTCCAGGCCAGCGCAAGACCCCGCACCGGCGTGAAGCAACGTTCGAGCTTGTTGAAACAGGTTTGCCCGCCGCGCGACACATTGTTCAGATAGATCATCACCGTCCAAGTCCGCTGCCAGCCGGCGATCCAACCTCTCCGCCAAATCGCTGCCGCGCAGGTGACAGGTTCGGCTGGTGCGGGAATGACCATCGCCATAGGTCACGGTGGAAGGCACCAACTGACGATCGATAGCCTCGATCAGCATTTGACACTCCTGGTGATCAAGGAAGTCGGGAATCTCGTAGATCTGCGCCAGCGGTGTATCGAGACGCCAAGCGCGAGGGCAATGGTCTGGTCGGGTGAGCGGGGGCTCGAACCATTGGATCCAGCTGGGCACACCCTGATCAGACGGCGGTTCGTACAGTTCCAGCACCGCTTCGATGGCATCACGGCTGTAACCAGCAGCCTCAGCTCGCTCAATCAGGCCATCCAAGGAGCAGCCACGTTGACGGTTATGCAGCAACCACTCCTTCCAGCTGGCCGGAATTGAAGCCATCAGCTCAATCCGATTCACGGCGAGCTGGGCCGGCTCAGCCTTTGAGTTTCTGATTGAGGATCTGGTTCGCCAGCTTTGGATCGGCCTTGCCGCCGGTTTTCTTCATCAGCTGACCCACGAAGAAGCCCTGCAGCTTGGTTTTGCCGCCGCGGAAGGCTTCCACCTCCTCGGGGTGAGCGGCGAGCAGCTCCTCCACGATCGCCGTGATCGCCGCAGGGTCGCTGATCATGCCCAGGCCTTTGGTGTCCACGATCGCCACCGGTGAGCCACCCTTCTCCAGCAGCTCGGGCAGGATCTCCTTGGCGATCTTGCCGCTGATCTTGCCACCGTCGATCAGCTGCACCATTTCGGCCAGTTGCACGGGGCGGAAGGGGAGATCGGTGTAGGAGAGGCGGTTGGCGTTCACATAAGCGGCGATATCGCCGGTGATCCAGTTGGCCAGGCCCTTGGCATCAGCGCCGGCAGCCACGGCGGCTTCGAAGTATTCGGCCATCGGGCGCTCATCGGTGAGTACGCGGGCGTCGTACTGCGACAGGCCGAGGGTTTCGGCGTAGCGGTGGCGCTTGGCGGCCGGCAGCTCCGGCAGCTCGGCGCGCCAGCCCTCGCGCAGGTCGGCGCTCACCTCGATCGGGCCGAGATCCGGATCAGGGAAATAGCGGTAATCGCTGGCGCCTTCCTTGCCGCGCATGCTCTTGGTGAGCTGCTTGCCCTCATCCCAGAGGCGCGTTTCCTGCACCACCGGCTCACCGGTTTCGTAGGCCTTGATCTGCCGCTGGATCTCGTACTCACAGGCTTTCTGGATGGCCGAGAAGGAGTTCATGTTCTTGATCTCCACCTTCGTGCCGAAGGGTGCATCGGGTCCACGGCGCACGGAGATGTTCACGTCGCAGCGCAAGGAGCCCTCCTGCATGTTCCCGTCGCTCACGCCCAAATACCGCATGATCCGGCGGATCTCGGACGCATATTCCGCTGCCTCACGGCCGGTGCGCAGATCCGGCTTGCTCACGATCTCGGCGAGGGCCACACCGGCGCGGTTGTAATCCACCAGTGAGTGGGTGGAGCCGGCCAGGCGATCGCTACCGGCATGTACCAACTTGCCAGCGTCTTCCTCCATGTGGAGGCGTTCGATGCCGATGCGCTTGAGGTAGGTGTCTTTGCCCTTTTCGGCCACCTCCACTTCGATCCAGCCGTCTTCAGCGATCGGCTCGTCGTATTGGGAGATCTGGTAGTTCTTCGGCAGATCGGGGTAGAAATATTGCTTGCGGTCGAACTTGCTGTGCTCAGCAATGTTGAGGTTGAGCGCCATCGCCGCCTTCACCGCGTACTCGAGCACCTTCTGATTGAGCACGGGCAGCGTGCCCGGCAGCCCACACACCACCGGATCGATGTGGGTGTTGGGGTCGTCGCCAAAGGCCGTGGAGGCGCTGGTGAAGATCTTGCTGTTGGTCCCCAACTGCACGTGGGTCTCCAAGCCGATCACGGCTTCCCAGGCGGCCTCAGCAGCCATGTGTGTTCTCCAAGCGTGCGCCGATCCTATGGAAAGGGGCCGGTAGCCATCGGTCGCTGCGGACTGAAACACTGAAGGGCCGTCTACCGCTGCCCCACAAGCCATGGCCGCCACCGCCGCGACCGACACCGCTGCACCGGTGCTGATCCTCGGCGGTGGCCTGATGGGCCTGGCCCTGGCCCATGCCCTGGCGCGCAGCGGCAGAGCCGTGGAGGTGCTGAGCAGGCGCCGCAGCGAAGCGGCCGGCTTCGTGGCAGCCGGGATGCTCGCCCCCCACGCCGAAGGGCTGAGCGGTGCCCTGCTGGAACTCGGCCAGCGCAGCCTCGAGCGCATCCCCGCCTGGGTGGCCCAGATCGAAGCCGACAGCGGCCTGAGCTGCGGCCTGCGCCCCTGCGGCATCGTGGTGCCCTTCGCCACGGCGGCCGAACGAGATGTGTACCCGACGGCAGCCTGGGGGGAAGCTCTCGACCGGCAGGGCCTGGAACGTGAACTCCCCGGCATCGGCCCCGGCTGGCAGGCGGGGCTGCTGTTCCGCCAGGACGGCCAGATCGACAACCGTCGCCAGTTGATGCGGGCCCTGGAGCGGGCGTGCGTGGAACAGGGAGTGCGCTTCCAGGAGGGCGTGGAGGTGCTGGAACTCCTTCAGGAGGACGGACGACTGAGCGGCGTGCGGGTGCGTGACGCCGCGGCCGATCTACAAACCCTCAAGGCCGGCACCGCCGTGCTTTGCAGCGGCGCCTGGAGTGCACAACTATTGCCACAGCTGCCGATCTTCCCGGTGAAGGGGCAGATGGTGTCGTTGCAGGGGCCGCGCGATGCCCTGCAGCGGGTGATCTTCGGCCCGGGCACCTACCTGGTGCCGCGAGAAGACGGCCTGCTGGTGGTGGGGGCTACGAGCGAGCGCGAAGCCGGCTTCACCGAGGGCCTCACCCCCTTTGGCCAACGGCAGCTGCAGGCCGGTGTGGAAGCGCTGCTTCCCGCCGCCAGCAAGTGGCCGCCGATGGAACGCTGGTGGGGATTCCGGCCCTGCACCCCCGATGAAGCGCCGCTGCTGGGCCCAGGGCCGCTCGACGGTCTCTACCTGGCGACCGGACACCACCGCAATGGCGTTCTGCTGGCAGCGATCACGGCAGAACTGGTCAGCGCCTGCTTGGTTGGGACCCTCCATCCACAGGACGAGGAGCGCTTGATGGCCTTCAACTGGCGTCGCTTTGGAGCAGCCTAAAAGGGCGGATCCTGACAACCAAGCCTCACTCTGACGGGCGCAATGCTTTGCGAGACACCAACTCGCGCGTCAATGCCGATCTACTCGCGGCGCAACACAAGAATCGTGATGTCATCCGACTGCTCAGCGCCATCAACAAATGCAGCAACATCCTCTCGCAAAGCCGTGGCGATGTTCTTGGAGGCGTCTTTCGCAATCGCGCTGGCGAAGGCAAGCAAGCGGTCTTCGCCATAGAGCTGCTTGCCTGCATTCATCGCTTCGGTGACACCATCGGTGTAAAGAATCAAACAGTCACCAGGACTCAACTTGGCATGGAACGTTGCGCAGTTGGCCATCGGGAACGGACCAATCGGCGAGCCGCCATACGGCTCATAGGCAACACCCGCAGACCCTGAACACAAGACAGGCTGATTGTGCCCCGCCTGTGCATACTCGATCTCACCGGTGGCAGGGTCATAACAACCAAAGATCATCGTCACAAACAACAGCGCTTCATTGTCCGGATGCAGCAGACTGTTGACCTCCTCAAGAATGCCGGCGGGAGTTCCGCCCGAACGAGCTACGCCTCGCATCGATGTGCGGGTCTGTGCCATGAACATGCCAGCACCCACACCCTTGCCAGACACATCACCAATCAAGAAAAAGAGCTTGCCATCCGGGCCCGGGAAAAAGTCGTAGAGATCTCCACCCACTTCCAAAGCAGGATCGCAAAGACCCCACACATCCAACCCTCCATACTGCTCAAAGGGCGGAAAGACTTTTGGCAGCAAACCGCGCTGCACCTCAAGAGCGATATCCAGGTCGCGCTGAATCAGCGCACTACGAACCGCCGATTCAGCCATCTCCATACGATAGAGAGTGCTGGCAACGAGCCCAGCAAAATACTCCGACAGCGCCACATCAGCGTCAGAGAAACAGTCGCGACTTTCTGGATTGATAAATTCAATCACTCCGCGACAGACATCACCATCGAGTAGCGGAACTGCGATCAAAGCACGGGTTTCATAGCCCGTTTTCTTGTCAGCTGCAGCGAAGAAACGCGGGTCTAGACGGACATCATCAACCTTGATCGTTTCTCGGCTCTCCATCGCTGCCCCAACAACTCCAGCCCCCATCGGGACACGGATCTGCCCGTGAGTACACTCGCCCCCTTGGGCAGAATGAAGAACCAGATCGCCGGCCACATAATCAGGCAGGAACAGTGAGCAGGTATCACAACGGAGCCAGGGACGACTATCTTGAAGAATGCGGTCGATGAGACCTTCCAACGACGACTCTCGAGAAATCGCCTTGGCGATCTCGAAAAGCTGCGTGAGTTGACCAGACGAGAGGGCGGGTTTAACCGCATGGTCATGGGGAAGCTCTGCCACCAAACGGACGTATCGCTGCCCTCAAGCTAGGGTCGCCCCCAGGAACCGACCACACAACAGTGTGGCTGCCAAGGCGCCCAACCCTCAACGCACGGGGTGATGAGGGTTGGGTCGAACCAGCCGATCAGCCCTCGACGCGCCAGGTCTGATCGGAGGGAGTCCAATCGCTGAGCTCGGAGGGCTGGAACCAGAGCCCGATCTCGAACGCAGCCGTCTCAGCGGCGTCAGATCCGTGGATCACATTGCGACCAATGTTCACAGCCAGATCGCCACGGATCGTGCCGGGCTCTGCCTCGAGCGGCTTGGTGGCGCCAATCAATTTTCGGGCACTCGCGATCACGCCATCACCTTCCCAGACCATCGCCACCACAGGACCAGAGGTGATGAAGTCAACAAGCCCGGCAAAAAAGGGACGTTCGCGGTGAACGCCGTAGTGCTGCTCCGCAAGGTCACGACTCGGCGTGAGCTGCTTGAGACCGACCAGCTTGAACCCCTTCCGTTCAAATCGACCGAGGATCTCGCCTACCAGACCACGCTGGACGCCATCAGGCTTAATCGCAATAAATGTGCGTTCGGCAGCCATGGCGATTCAAAATGATAGATCATGTCCATCGTCTGCGCCAGGCCTACCACTTGGCAAGCACCTCGGCATGTTGCCGCCGGGATGGGCCTCTAGATTTCGCCCATCGATCGCTGTACCCTCTTCATGCTGTCTGCAGGACCCGCCGACTGGAGCGTGCAGGACAGCGCTGAGCTCTACGGGATCAGCCGCTGGGGCGAGCCCTACTTCACGGTCAATGCACGCGGACATATCAGCGTGCAACCCCAGGGGGAACGAGGTGGAAGCCTGGACCTGGTCGATCTCGTGCAAGGCCTGCAGGGACGCAACCTCTCCCTACCGCTGTTAATCCGCTTCGACGACATCCTTCAGGACCGGCTTGAGCGACTGCATGGCGCGTTTGAGCGGGCCATTGCTCACTACAGCTATCCGGGGCGCTACCAGGGCGTATTCCCTGTGAAATGCAACCAGCAGCGCCATGTGGTGGAGGAGCTGGTGAGTTGCGGTCAACGCTGGCATTTCGGGCTGGAAGCCGGCAGCAAAGCCGAATTGTTGATCGCTTTATCGCTGATTGATGATCCCGAAGCGCTACTGATCTGCAACGGCTACAAGGACAAGCGCTACATCGAGACGGCGATTCTTGCCCGCCGACTCGGACGCCAGCCGGTAGTGGTGATTGAACAGCACGACGAGGTGGAGCGCATCATTCGTGCCAGCCAAGAACTGGAAGCGGCTCCCTTCATCGGAATCCGCGCCAAGCTCTCCAGCCGCAGCACAGGTCGATGGGGAAGCTCGGTTGGAGAAAAGGCCAAGTTCGGCTTAGCGATTCCCGATGTCCTGAGTACGGTTGAGGCCTTGAGAGAAGCCGGGCTTCTCCATGATCTTCGGCTTCTCCATTTCCATGTTGGCAGTCAGATCAACGACATCGGTGTGTTGAAGGATGCCCTACAGGAAGCTGGGCAGATCTATGTGGAACTCACCAAACTCGGTGCCCCCATGGGCTTTCTGGATGTGGGCGGAGGCCTGGGTGTGGACTACGACGGCAGCCGCACAGCCACAGCGGCTTCAACCAACTATTCACTGCAGAACTACGCCAACGACGTGGTAGCAACCGTGCAGGAATGCTGTGAACCCCACGGCGTACCGGTACCCACGCTCGTGAGCGAAAGCGGACGAGCGATCGCGAGTCATTTCTCCGTACTGGTATTCAGCATTCTGGGCAGTTCCGCCATGCCCTGTGCCACGCCCCCCTCTCAGCCAGGAGAACCGCTCACGGTTCGCAACCTTCGGAGCACACTTGAGTCCATCCTCACGTCTGGATCCGAAGACAGCAGTGATCTAGCACGGTTACAGGAAGCCTGGAATGACGCCATTAAATTCAAAGAGGATGCTCTCGATGCGTTTCGCCTGGGATACCTGAGCCTGCCTCAGCGGGCGATGGCCGAACAGCTCACATGGGCTTGCGCGGAGGCCATTGTTGATCGCCTACCGCCACAATCAGCGGTCCCCGAAGACCTCCGCAGCCTACGCGCGGCGCTGGCCGAGATCTATTACGCCAACCTCTCGGTGTTTCGATCAGCCCCGGACACCTGGGCGATTGAGCAGCTCTTTCCGCTGATGCCGATTCACCGACTCAACGAGCAGCCGACTCGGCTCGGCCATTTCGCCGATCTCACCTGTGATTCGGATGGCAAACTGGCACGCTTTATTGGCGCTGGTGGACAGGCCAAAACACTTCTTGAACTGCATCACCTGAACGAGAAAGAGCCGTATCTGATCGGGATGTTCCTCGGTGGCGCCTACCAAGAAGTGATGGGCAATCTCCACAACCTGTTCGGAAGCACCAATGCCGTGCACATCCGGCTCGCGCCGGGAGGTGGCTATCAGGTCGACCATGTGGTGCGCGGCAACACCAATGCAGATGTTCTAGAAGCGATGGAACACAACCCAGAGCTTCTGCTGGAACGCCTGCGCGTTGCCAGTGAAACAGCCATTCAGCAGGGAGATCTCCACATCAGCGAAGCACGCCGGTTAATGGCCCATCTTGAAAACAGCCTGCGACAGAGCACTTACCTTCAGGAATGAACGCCTACTGAACGACCTTAGAACAAAGGCATACCGAGCAGACGAGCAAGAATTAGAACCCAGACAAACTTGCAGAGAATATGCAAAGATTGATCCATAGCAAGCCCGTAATAGTGTCGACACTTGCCGATATCAATCAAGGAATGAATTACCCACTCAGCCAACCCCAACCAGGGCTGGCCTGTGATCATCGTGACAAGAAAGCCGTGAATACCAGCATGAGCCCCTAACCACCAGTACCAGGGTAGGGTTTTATCGCAGCCGGCACACTTCTCGACCGCCATCCGGTCGCTCTGAAAAGCAAAGTCCCCCAGGCAATGCCCCATCACCAGAGTCAAGAACAGGCCGGAGGCTGAGTCGAGGGGCATGGAGGCGGGTGCCTGGGTGACACTTCCAGGATGTCTAGTGAATGCCCATTTGGCTACTGGCTCAAAACCGCAGATCAGCCTCAGATCAGGCACGAGCGAGACGCTCAGCCAACTGAACCAGTAGACCACGGCTGAACTGGGACGAACGCCTTAACAAGTCTTCAAAGGCATGAGCAGGAAGCAGGAACAGCTGAGCTCCATCAACACCGGCACAAACGGTCGCGTTACGGCTTTGCGACCTGATGACACCCATCTCTCCAACCGACTGACCAGCTCCGAGCTCAACGGGCTTGCCGGTCGATGTCGTCAACTGCACGGTTCCAGCGACGACAAGGGCGAGAGAATCACTGCTGTCGCCTTGACGCATCAGCAAAGCACCAGGCGCCAGATCAAGCAAGCGGCCCTGGCCCGCAACCCAGAGCACACCGGCAGGCATCAAATCAGCGAAGAGATCAGCACCAGCAATCGCGATTAGGCTATCTCTAGCCGTCTCAACCACACCCACACGCTGCTGCTGGAGGAAGGGAGAATCGCCCAAGCCTTCGCGTGAATCCTGAAGCATCTGCGCCGCAAGCTGAGGCGCACGATCGCGCGCGAGCATCAGAACCCAGCCAGCAGTGTCGGGGTCTGGATCTGCCCATAACAGCTGCAAAACCTGTTCCGTGACTGCAGCGCTGGCGAACGACTCCACCTGGTCGGGCAGGGGATCAAGACCAGCCGCAGCAAGACGAGCGATTAGCTGCTGGCGAAGCCCCTCGTTGCGGTTCATCAGCACCTGATGAAGCGGCCGGAGGAGAGGATCGTGTTGCGCCTGCCCAGCGAAGGACACTTGCAGCTCTGCTTCAGCGATCCAACGCTCCTTCAACACAATGAGGCGCTCACGCTCCAGATCACCACGTGGACCAAAGCTCTGAAGCAGCTGTTGCCACTGATCAGGGTCAAGGCCACTGGTTTCAGACAACTGGTTCAACTTGCGGCTGACCGAGGCGGGGAGCTGATGAAGCATCAGCACATCCAGTTGGTGTTGACGCAGCAGATCAGACACAGCCTCCGAGGCGGCCTCTAGACGCAGCTCATCCCGTTGCCTCTGCAGTCGATCGTTGTCCAGCAATTGAGGCTGCTCAGCCGCCAGCAAACGCACCACCGCATGGTGGTCGGCCTCGTCAAGACTGAGACTCTGGCGGAGATCCTGGAGTTCAAGCAAAGCCGATGCCCGCTCGAGCCGGCCATTGCGCAACATGTCGGCCATCACACCGCGATACAGGGTTTCGGCCTGTTGCCGTCCGACAGCTGGGAGTGCCTTCACCAGCGTGAAAACCTCACCCGGTGAGAGCGCATCGAGAGAACGACCATCGAGCGCTGCCTCCAAACCTGGCAGATCGCGCAACTGGCGCCGGAGACTCTCGCTGCTGCTCTCGCGTTTGTAGGTAGCCTGATCGCGAGACCAACTGCGAAAGAGCGTGATGGCCGTAAGAGCCAGCACAAGCGATCGTAGAATCTGACCACCAGCGGAGCCAAAAGATCCCTGAAAGGGATCAACGAACCAGAAGAATGTATTGACAGCCAGGAACGTTGCCAGCAAGCGGGTGTTCAACAGAGCGCGATCTTCAGGCTCACTGAGACCACGACCTGAGTACAGGCGCTGAAGAGCTGTTTCAACAAGACCAAACAGACCCACTGAAGCCGCGCCAGCGAGTGATAACACCGGCGGAATAACTAGAAGTCGCGGCAACGCTGGAACGTGATCCAGAGGAAGCAAAACCCTGGTAGGAAGACCTGCATCAAAAGCCCACGCTCCCGAGCGCAGATAACCAAGGGTGTTAACCGACAAACCTGTACCCTCAACGCTCTCCTCCATCAACCAGAAGAAAGCCAAGACAAGACCTGGATACGACAACCAAGCCCATCGCAGACCGCGTTGTCCACGACTCGTCTGCCAGAAAGCTCGTTCTGCATCGATATCGATGCAGGGTGTCTTGCAGGCGATACAAACACTCTGCTCACGACCATCAGCCGCGATGGTGCGGCACATGGACTGGGTGATACGCGAATTGGCACCGAGGTGAGCCGTACTCCCGAAAGGGCCTCGCAAGCCAGTCAGAACAGACTGAACTGGGCCCATCGGACAGACATATTGACACCAGGCCTTACCACCAAAAGCCCATCCCACGCACACAGCAGCCAACAGAGTGAGCAGCAACAAAACACCCAGACCGATGGGACTGCCGTTAACACCGAGGAGGCGCAAACAGAGTCCAGAGATCAGAAGCGTCCACTGCAGCTCAGTGTGGTGACGGCCAAGCCAGGAGTCAGCCTCAATTTTTACCACCTCGCGACGACCGCCCTTACCAGGACGGGTGCGCTGCCATCCCAGAGATCGCCCGAGCTGAGAGACAAAGGACAGCGGACAGATCCGACGCCAGAGTTCATGACTGAGCACACCGATCAGCAGGACACCTGTTGGAACAACCGTGCCCCAGAACAGACGGTTGCCAGGTTGCCGGTGCACAGCACACTGGTCGGCGATCAGGCCAACACAGTCCGGAGTTAGCGCGACTGGCAGGCTTAGCGACGGAAGAAACAGCGAGACAAGCAACAGAAGCCAACCAAGAAGCAAGACCCAGCGCCACCGGCGTATGACAACTTCGGGAGCCCGCGCAAAAAGAAACGCCATATAGCTGTACAGGAAGGGACTGCATGGCCAGATTGATAGTCTGGCAGCCATACCTCACAATTTCAACAAGACGTCACCAAGCAGACCCCATCAGCTCAATACCGGCCCAAAAGTAAGGATTTGCGAAGCCGCGCTCGAACCGACGTTGCTGTGATGGAGTGAGCCCTGTAATCAACGCGTCACCTCCGGGTCCGACAACCGCATCACCTTGCACAGACACAAGGCCACGAACAAAGGCCTGACGCGTCAGCTGAAGAGCCTCGGCTTTGGGAACACCAGCATCGAGATAGCGATACATCTGCACAAAATAGGCCGAAGTTGCCACATCATCGACATACCAAAGAGTACCGACCGCGCTTTTTGCTCCAGCCTGAAGTGCCAAACCTGCAAAACCAAGTTCGCTCTCGGCATCCCCTAGCGCGGTACGGCAGGCGCTAAAGCTGATTAGATCGAGAGGCGTATTTCGACGTGCAAGGCGAAGCTTTACAAATTCAGACAGAGATACAGGGACGGTCCCTGAATAGAGCTTCGACTTAGCAGGGCCACCGGGCAGAAACTCGGCATGGGTGGCCACATGAACCCGGGTGTATCGAGGGTCCGCAGCGAGTTCCAATATCGTACTAGGCGTAAATTGCTTATTCAACGCAGTGTCTTTCTTAGGCGCAGAACTCATCATCGAAAGTTCTGCAGGAACCAAAGGAAGCGGCGCCAAACCGTCAAACTCTGAGGCGCCAGCTGCCAACAATCTCCCGGCATTCCGTAGTGGTGGATCCAAATTGGTTAATGCAAGCGAAGGGGTGAGCGAGAAGGCGTAACGATCACCGAAATAGTCCTGACCGTCATGTAAAGCGGCGAAAGGGACAGCTTGCAGACCCCGATCCACTGAAATCAACAGTGTAGTGATCTGGCGTTGCCGCAAAACTGGCGCTATAGCCGCGAAAAGCTGGTCATACAAACTTCTACTCGGAGATCTAGGATCATCCAATCGAAGCGATTCTTGCCGCGACAGTTGACGATATAGCATTCTCAGATCATTAGCAAACGCCTCCTGAGAGAGCTCCACCCTTCTGCCTTCAGGCTCACCCTCAAGCGGAATGAGGGTTATATCAAGAAACGCATCGCCACTGGAACCGCCAAGACGCTGGCGAGACTCCGTAAAACGAATATGAAGGATGGCAGGATTGTATACAGAACGGTTAAAAGAAGGCGGAAGAAGAGCTGCCCTACCCATGTCACTAACAGACATTGAGCCACTAAGTGATGCCATGAGAAGATCAGGGTTAGACCCAAGTAAGCGCTCCCGCGGCAGCCAACTTTGCGGGCCCACATCACCAGAAGAGCGGATAAAAGATGCTGCGCTGGAGAGGCCGGATTGTATCTCAGTCACGCTGGGCATTGTGATTGCGGTGCCACTTCGCTCCGGCAAAAACGAATTAACCAGTGCCTGAGATTGTACTTGATCCGATTGACTCACATTGGCAACAGCTTGTTGAACTGGGACGACTGTCACTGGTGCTCCTCCAGGAGTGATTACGCCTGGCGAGGTTGAGCTGGCTGTCGTTGTTGCAGGAACTGGTGTGGTCGCATTGGATTCACCCACGGCAGTTGGAGTTGCCTCTGTAGACGGCTCTGTTGATGGAGACGATGTCGTTACTGATGAGGATGCTGCATTTCCAGCATCACTGCCAGGCGAGACAGCAGCGGAGGATGCAGCGATGGTGGACAATTCAACTGAAGTGACCGAAGCTCGCGGATCAACGGTGAAGGAACTACCCATCGACACGTCGACTGCGACACCTGGGGCTAACAAACTCGTCTCCCCTGCTGTATTGGCAAACACGACAGCCGCTTGAATTGAATCGCTCGGCACTCCAGAGGCCGATGGAGCCGGCCCACCGTTACTCACTACGGGTGTGGAGGTTGGATTGGGTGCCGTCGTAGACGAACTGACTGCAGTCGGCGCGGTATTCACGGCAACAGGCGGTGCTGATGATGTTGAGAGGAGAGGCGCTGGAAACGTAGAGCTGGCCAGCGATCCAGTGGGCGCAATGGGGGTTGTGGTTGTGGCGGTCAACACAGCACTCACTACCTCTTGCGTCGCAGGAGGTGTTGGGGTTGGGGTTGGCGTTGGTGTTGGTGTTGGTGTTGGTGTTGGCGTTGGTGTTGGGGTTG
>Ga0194119_10007928_pt1 | contig 14800 bp, 12 predicted proteins | sample TA2MahC100mmetaG_FD_148620 | JGI IMG/M metagenome (GOLD analysis project Ga0194119, IMG submission 148620) | Freshwater microbial communities from Lake Tanganyika, Tanzania - TA2015018 Mahale Deep Cast 100m | ecosystem: Environmental > Aquatic > Freshwater > Lake | place: Tanzania: Lake... | reverse complement strand
GGCCCGTTTTGTTTCTCACCCATTGGGTGTCGTCCTCCGGTGCATCTTCATCGCGTTCAAACCCCTATGGATATTGATGATGAAGCCCATCCGAAGATTCGCAATGCAACGTCAAAATGGAAATGTGGGATTAACGCCTTGAGGGTCGCCAAGGAATCTTCCATCAGAACGTGCTCCATCCACTAAATATTGCTTCTGGCAAGGCGAAGCCCCGCAATGTGGACTCCGCGACCTCGATGATGCCATTGACTCCACCCCGTAAGCAAACTGGCTTCACAGATTTGAGGGGCTACGCCAAAGGACTTTGCTATTGGCACGGTTAGTGCGGATACCTCCTCCGCTTCGAAGCAGGTGTCCACAGCCTTCGGCGCTGCGCTTGAGGAGACCGCCACTTGGCTACGTCCGTGCAGCTACACCGAAAGGATTGGTGATTCCCCTTCCACTGGCTCCTGACCTGTAACCTTGCCGACCCACTGTTCACCGCATCGCCAATCAACGCCGTTAGCCGAATGGCGTGTCGCGGAATCAACGTGCTGATCCTTTGGGCGGCCGCACAGGAGAAGGGTTACAACTTCGGCATCTGGGCGACCTAAAAGCAGTGGCAGGAGATTGGCGCACAGGTCAGGAAGGGCCAGATGTCGGCGAACGTCGTCTTCTGGAAGTTCCTCGAGACCGAGGAACTGGACCCGGAGACGCCAAAGAACACGCGCGTTCCGATGGCGCGGGACTACTGGGTATTCAACGCCGACAAGGTGGACGGCTTCAAGCAGCCCGAGGATCAGCCGGCCAACACGGTGGAGCGCATTGACCAGACGGAAGCGTTCTTCAAACCCCTCGAAGTCAACATCCAGCATGGAGGAGATAAGGCGTTCTACCGTCCCAGCAACGACACCATACACATGCCCGCCTTCTAGAGATTCAAGAACCCCCGCCTACTACTCGGTCCTTTCCCACGAAACAACCCACTGGACAGGGCGCGAGAAGCGCATTAGCCGCGGCATGAAGCACCGCTTCGGGTTCGAGGCCTACGCCATGGAGGAGCTTGTAGCCGAACTGGGAGCCGGTTTCCTTTGTGCTGAACAGGGGCTTCCCACCAATCCCCGCAAGGACCATGCGCCATACATCAACAACTGGCTTCAGGTCCTGAAGAACGACAAACGGGCGATCTTCACCGTCGCCGCCAAGGCTCAAGACGCAGTGGACTAGATGAGCCACCGCGACGAAGGCGAACAACGTGAAGCAGCCTAACCGGATGTAGGAGCGCAGCTCCTCCTCCCCTCCCCACTTGTCGCCCTCGCAGCCCCCTGTACGCTCGATAACGGGACCAGACTGAGATAACCAATAGGGCCTCGGCCACAACGGAGAGAGCGCCATTTGCCCCCTGCGACACAACGCCTGGGGGGCCGCGCCTCCCCGATGCGGACCGTGAGGCACGTCCTGTCAGGAGTTTGCGTTTCGAGCGCCAGTACAGGGCCCGATGCGGCATCACGGTGAGGCCGGGAGAAGGAGAGGCTATGGCTGAACAGCATCGACTCGTTGTTGGTATTGACTGGGCCACACAGTTTCACCAAGTTTGCGTGTTGGACGCCGATCGACAAGTGCTCAAGGAAGTGAAGATCGAGCACAGTCGCACGGGCATCGCGCAGTTGGTGGAATTGCTTATGAAGCTCAGCGACAATCAACCGGAACGGGTGGCGGTGGCGATCGAAATGCCACGAGGCGCCTTGGTAGAGACACTTGTGGAGCGGCACTTCGCGGTGTTCCCCTTGAACCCGAAACAAACGGACCGATCCCGTGATCGGCACACGGTAGTCGGCGCCAAAGACGATTCGCCCGACGCTTTCGTGATTGCAGATTCCCTGCGCACGGACCTGCATCTGTTCCATTGGGCCACGCTTGACGAGCCGGCCATCGTTCGCCTGCGAGAACTCACGCGTGCGGAAAAAGATCCGCAAGACGATGCTGTGCGAACGGGCCACCGCTTGCGCGAACTGCTGACCCGCTACGTTCCGCAAATGCTGAATTTCTGCCCAGGAATGGACGAACCGTGGTTCTGGGAACTGCTCGAATTGGCCCCGATGCCGGCGCGGGCGGCCCAATCGAAAGTCGCGAAAGTCGATGTTTTGCTCAAGAAACACTGCATTCGGCGACTCACCGCGGAGGAGATCGCCAACGAACTCCGCACAACCGCGCTGCGCCTGGCTCCCGGCGCCGCCGAGGCCGCCAGTGAGCATGTTCTGCAACTCTTGCCGCTTCTCCGCCTGTTTCGGGAACAACAAAGCACGGTGGCCGCCAAAGTACAAGCGTCGCTGGATGAGTTGAGCGAACCGGGGCAGTCGGGGGAGCATCGTGACGTGGCCATCCTTCTTTCCCTGCCGGGGGTGGGACGAAAAATCGCCGCCACGATGCTCGCGGAGGCCTCGCAACCTCCCGCCGAACGAGATTACCATGCGCTGCGCACGTACTCGGGCACCGCACCCATCTAACGGCAAAGCGGCAAACGCAGGCTGTTCGTCATGCGGCAAGGCTGCAATCGCCGGCTGCGGGGCGCATGTGGGGAATAACCGCGCCCCCGTGTGGTCTTCAAGTCGCATGACCGAAGAAGAGAAGCGGCTGGAAGAGTCGCGCCGGAAGACGAAGCACTGGAAACGTTGGGGGCCGTACTTGAGCGACCGCGCCTGGGGGACTGTCCGCGAGGACTACTCCGAGCACGGTACGGCCTGGGAATACCTCCCGCATGACCATGCCCGGTCCCGCGCCTTCCGGTGGAACGAGGACGGCATCGCCGGTATCTGCGATCGGCGGCAGAACATCTGCTTCGCACTCGCGCTTTGGAACGGCAAGGATCCGATTCTGAAGGAACGGCTCTTCGGACTCACCGGCAATGAAGGCAATCACGGCGAGGACGTCAAGGAGTGCTACTACTACCTCGACTCCACGCCGACGCACTCCTACATGCGGTTCCTCTATAAGTATCCGCAGGCCGAGTTTCCCTACGCGCGCCTGGTGGAGGAAAACCGCAAGCGCACCCGCGCCGAACCCGAGTTCGAACTCACCGACACGGGAGTGTTCGACGAGAATCGCTACTTCGATGTCACCGTCACGTATGCGAAATCGACGCCGGACGAAATTCTGATTCGCCTGGAGGCTGCGAACCGCGGGCCGGAGGCCGCCGAACTGCATCTGCTGCCCACCGTATGGTTCCGCAACCAGTGGTCGTGGAAAACCGGTAGTCCCAAGCCGGCGCTGCGCGAACGGAACGGCGCCATCGAGATCGACGGCGGCCGCTATTGGCTGGAGTGCCACGGAGCGGACCAACTGCTGTTCTGCGAGAACGAAACCAACACCGAACGCCTCCACGGAGTGCCCAACGCGAACACGTATGCCAAGGACGGAATCAACGATTTCGTCATTCACGGCGCCGAGTCGGTGAACCCGGCGCGGGAAGGCACGAAGGCCGCCGCACACTACAAGCTCACCATCGCCCCGGGCGCCACCCACTCTGTCGAACTGCGGTTGACCGGCAGCCTTGGGCGTCAAGCCGCGGAGGATGTGTTCGCGCTTCGCGCGCGAGAGGCCGACGCGTTCTATTCCGATATCGTCCCGGCCAATCTCTCCGCCGACGCGCGAAACGTAATGCGGCAGGCGATCGGCGGCCTGTTCTGGTCCAAACAGTTCTACCACTACGTCGTCAAGGAATGGATGGAGGGCGACTCCGCCCAGCCCGCGCCTCCGGAAAAACGGAGAGATGGACGCAACCGCGAGTGGTCACATCTTTATAACGCCGATGTCATCTCCATGCCAGATAAATGGGAGTATCCTTGGAACGCGGCGTGGGACCTCGCCTTTCACTGCGTCCCCATCGCCATCGCCGATCCCGACTTCGCCAAGGAGCAACTGATGCTCATGGTCCGCGAATGGTACATGCATCCCAACGGCCAACTGCCGGCTTATGAGTGGGCCTTCGGCGATGTCAACCCGCCCGTGCACGCCTGGGCCGCCTGGCGTGTGTACAAGATCGAGAAGAAGCGGCGCGGGCGCGGCGACCGGACGTTCCTGCAGCGCATCTTCCACAAGCTGCTGCTGAATTTCACCTGGTGGGTGAATCGAAAGGACGCCGAAGGACGGAACATCTTTCAGGGCGGTTTTCTTGGATTGGACAACATCGGCGTTTTCGACCGCAGCGCGCCGCTGCCGACCGGAGGCCATATCGAGCAGGCCGACGGCACGGGCTGGATGGCGATGTACTCGCTGAACATGTTGACGATCGCGCTGGAGCTGGCGGACGAGGATCCCGCGTACGAAGATGTCGCGTCCAAGTTCTGGGAGCACTTTCTGTACATAGCGAACGCGATGAATCGCGTCGACATGTGGGACGCGCAAGACGGGTTTTTCTACGACGTGCTGCATCTTCCCAACGACCGGCATGTGCCTATGAAGCTCCGCAGCATGGTGGGCCTGATCCCGCTCTTCGCCGTCGAAACGCTGGAGCCCGAAATGCTGGAGCCGCTGCCCGGATTCAAGCGACGCATGGACTGGTTCTTCGGCCACCGGCCCGAGTTGACCGGACCGCGCAACGGCGGGCGGAATCTGCTCTCCATCGTCAACGCGGATCAACTGCGGGCGATCCTTCGCGTGATGCTCGACGAGAACGAGTTCCTTTCGCCGTTCGGCGTGCGGGCGCTTTCGAAACACCACAAAGACACGCCGTTCGTCTGGCATGTAAACGGAGACGAACATCGCGTGGCGTATGAACCGGGCGAGTCGTCGTCCGGCTTGTTCGGCGGCAACTCCAACTGGCGCGGACCGGTGTGGATGCCGGTGAACTATCTGCTTGTCGAATCGTTACAGAAGTTCCATCACTACTTCGGCGAGGAGTTCCGCGTGGAATATCCTACAGGGTCCGGAAATTTTGCTACACTGAACCCAGTCGCCGCCGGGATCTCGCGCCGTTTGACGCGAACCGTTCTCCGCGGCCCCGGCGGCAGCCGTCCCGTTCACGGCAACGATTCCGAGTACGCCTATGATCCGCAGCGGCGGGTCTTGACGGTGTTCATACATATTTTCATGGCGACGATGGCTCCGGCGCCGCCGCCTGTCACCAAACCCGTTGGACGGGTTTGGCCGTAAAGTTGCTCCACCGAAATGGAGAGATGCAATGAGACTTACATTTGACGACGTAACATGCGGTGACCTTGACAAGAGCAGCCACCTCGAATGGCTGGAGACAAACGGACTCGGCGGATTCGCCAGTGGCACAGTGAGCGGGATTCACACCCGCCGCTATCACGGATTGCTGGTATCGGCGCTGCAGCCGCCGGTAGGAAGGATGTTGCTGGTCGCGAAGTTCGAAGACACACTGATCGTCGACGGCTATCGCGTCGAACTGTCGGCGAACACCTATCCGGATGTGATCCATCCGCACGGATACGAGTACCTTCGCGAATTCCGGCTTGATCCTTTTCCGGTGTGGGTGTACGAAATAGGGCAGGTTCGGGTGGAGAAGCGGCTCTTCATGGTGCACGGCCAGGACACGACGGTGCTTGAGTATGAGGTGCAGGGCCTCGCCAAAGACTGCCGGCTGGAGATCCGTCCGCTCATTGCATATCGCGATTTTCACTCGACGACGCACGCGAACGGCTCGATTCGCCGCGAATTCGACTGGGACGAAGACGGCATCGTGTCTATCCAGCCCTACGACGGACTTCCACGCATTCACTTCGGCGCCGATTTCCGCGAGTGCCAGCCGACTGGCCACTGGTATCACAATTTCCAATACGCCGAGGAGAAAGCGCGCGGGCTGGACCATGAAGAAGATTTGTTCCAACCCTTCGTTATGAACTTCGAGCTGTCCCACTCGCCGAAGGCGGTGATCATCGTCTCGCGGGAGGCCACTCCGGCCCACGCCGCCACGGCGCTGCGCGAACAGGAGCGGATGCGCCGCGCGGCTGTGCGAAAACACGCACCTGTGGCCGACGCGCTGATCGAAGATCTGACCGAGGCGTCCGACCAATTCATCGTTCGCCGCGGAGAAGGCGCGTCCATCATCGCCGGCTATCCGTGGTTCGCCGACTGGGGGCGCGACACGATGATCGCGCTTCCGGGCCTGACGCTGGTAACCGGCCGCTACGACGTGGCCCGCGGCATTCTGCGTGAATTCGCCTCCGCAATGGACCAAGGTATGCTGCCCAACCGGTTCCCCGACGTGGGCGAAACGCCCGAATACAACACCGCCGATGCGACGCTTTGGTTCTTCGAGGCCGCCCGCGCGTACCTCCACTACACCGGAGATGAAGCGTTTGTTCGCGATTCGATCTACCCAAAACTGTGCGAGGCCTTCGACTGGCACTTGCGCGGAACCCGGTACGGTATCCGTTGCGACGACGACGGGTTGTTGGCGGCCGGCGAACCTGGCGTGCAATTGACATGGATGGACGCGAAGGTTGGCGACTGGGTGGTGACGCCGCGCATCGGAAAGCCGGTGGAGATCCAGGCGCTCTGGTACAACGCCATTCGCACGCTGCACATGCTGGCCACGCGCTTCAACGATACGCAGCGCGCCGGGGATCTGGACGCGCTGGGCCGCCGGGCGCGGGCGTCGTTCCTGGCGCAGTTCTGGGACGCCGGCCGCGGCTATCTTCTGGACAACCTGGGCGACGCCTCCATGCGGCCCAATCAGATCTTTGCCGCCAGCCTGCACTATACGATGCTGGACCGGTCCACGATTCGCGCCGTGGTGGATGCGGTGGAACGGGAGCTGCTGACGCCGCTCGGCCTGCGCACTCTCTCCCCACAGGATCCGGACTACCGGGGCCGTTATGAGGGCGGCGTGTTGGAGCGCGACGGATCGTATCATCAGGGGCCGGTGTGGCCTTATCTGATGGGTCCGTTCCTTACCGCGTACGCCCGCGCGTATCCGGAGTCGCAGGAACTGCACACGATGCTCGACCGTTTCCGCGCGCATCTGCGCGAAGGCGGAGTGGGCCAGATCTCCGAGATCGCCGATGGCGACGCGCCGCATACTCCGCGCGGCTGTTTCGCGCAGGCGTGGAGCGTGGCCGAGTTATTGCGTGCGGGAACCGAGTCGGTATGGAATAAGACCGGGCAGCGCATGGACGCGGAGGATGAACGCACCGGGCAAGAGGCCGATGAGGAACTGTTCCACGACGAGGCCGGCGCGGAGCGCATGCGCGCCCACGGCGCCGGCGCAGCGGGGTAACGGGTTCGAGATCACCAGTCCGTTCTTCGGGCGGTCAAAGTTCAACAAGGATCCCGCAAGGAACTCCCGTGCAGCGGCGTATACTCATGGCGGGAGGCCGTGACGAAACTTGTGACTCGGGATCCGCAGGGCCCAGCACCTTTTTACCCGGTGAAAAATACCTGTCCGCCGGGGCCTGGCAGGACGGCAAGGCACGCTATTTGCCCGCCCGCGAAGGGTGGCACAGGATGCGTTTGAACGCGGCGGGGCTATGATGACGTTGCTCCCGGCGGTGGTGCTCGTCGAGCTATTCACGTCGCAAGGCTGCTCAAGCTGTCCGCCGGCCGATGGGCTGCTGGCGAAATTGGCGGAGGATCCCAACGTGATCGTGCTCAGCGAACATGTCGATTACTGGGACTATCTGGGATGGAAGGATCCGTTTTCCTCGCCGGTGTTCAGCGAGCGCCAGGGCAACTACTCGCGCCGCTTCGCGCTGCGCGGGCCGTACACGCCGCAGATGATCGTCGACGGCACCGAAGAGTTTGTAGGTAGCGACGCCGGGCAGGCCCGGCGTTCCATCCTGCGAGCGATGAAAACGGCGAAACTCGAGATCGCCGTGCAACGGGCCGGAGAGCGCATCCGCATCGAAGCGCCCGCCAAAGGAGAGCTTTGGATCGCCACCGTTCAGCATTCCGGTACCGCCGCCGTTCCACGCGGCGAAAACGCGGGCCGGAATCTACGGCACGTCGCAATCGTGCGCAACTTGCAACGCATGAAGGGTTTTACGGCGGATCTGCCTGCGCCGGCGGCCGGAACGCGCCTGGTGGCATTTTTGCAGGAGAAGGGCCAGGGCCGGATCCTTGGCGCAGTGGCGGTTCCGGACCGCTAAGACGATTGGGACTTTTGCCGTGCATCGGCGAAACTAGAAAGAATGTCTTCCGCCTCCGCGCAAAGACGGACGCTGACGTTCGTTTTTTTCACCGTGTTTCTTGACCTGCTGGGCGCGGGCATATTGATTCCCATCCTGCCCTATCTGGTTCGGCAGTTCCGAACCGACGCAATGACGGTCGGCCTGCTTTCGGTGGCGTTTTCGGGGGCTCAGTTCTTCGCCGCGCCGGTGCTGGGTGCGATTTCGGATCGCATCGGGCGCCGGCCGGTACTGCTGTTTTCGATTCTGGGCTCGGCTCTGGGCTACTTTCTATTTGGTTGGGCGGGCTCTTTGTGGCTCATGTTCTTCGCCCGCGTGGTGGACGGAATTACGGGAGGCAACATCTCGACGGCGATGGCCGCTATCGCCGATATCACGGAACCGAAGGACCGGGCCAAGAACTTCGGGCTGATCGGCATGGCGTTCGGGCTCGGGTTCATTATTGGGCCAGCGTTGGGAGGACTGCTGAGCAAGATCAGTTTGCAGGCGCCGGCCTACGGCGCGGCCGTTATCGCGATGGTCACCGCGGCCTTCGGCTACTTCGCGCTGCCGGAGACGTTGCCCGCGGACAGACGCCGCCAGGGGGGCGCCGGATGGGCCGATCTGAGTCCGTTCCGGCCAATCCTTTCCGCCCTGGAACGGCCGCAGCTCCGATTGCTTTTGGGCGCGCTCTTCTTTCTGAACTTTGCATTCGCCGCGCTCCAAACGAACTTTTCGAACTTCACGATGGACCGCTTCCAGTTCACCGCGGAGCAGAACGCCTGGGTGTTCGCTTTCATCGGATTTACGGTCGCCGTTCTGCAGGGCGGAGTCGTGCGGCGGCTGCTGCCCGTATTCGGGGAAACAAAGCTCGCCGTGGCGGGCTTCCTGCTGTTTGTCGCTGGCTTCCTGGTTCTGGCCTCCTCGTGGATCGCCTGGTGGGTGTATCCCAGCGTGGGACTCATCGCCATTGGCAGCGCGTTCACGAATCCAACCTTGAACGCCATGGTCTCCAAGCGTGCCAGCGCGGTGGAGCAGGGGTCGATTCTCGGGACGACACAAAGCGTTCTTAGCCTGACGCGCGTGTTTGGCCCCGCCTGGGCCGGTCTGGTCTTCGATCATTTCGGCTCAGGCGCTCCGTATTGGACCGGTGCCGGGTTCATCGCACTAGCCCTGATGCTGGCGCTGCCGGTCATGAGGGAAAACGCCCCCGCTTCCTAGGTGGCAAATTTACGGGCCCCGCCGGACCCCTTTGATAAACTGGTAATCGATGAGCATGCTCTCTCAGCGGCTTCAAGTCGGGGTCGCGCAGAAGCAGATCCTCACCCCTGGCCTCGTCCAGTTGGTGTCGGTGCTTCAGCTGAATCGACTGGAGCTGAGGGAAAAAATCGTTCAGGAGATCGCCGAGAACCCCGTTCTTGAGGAGTCCCTCGATGCGGCCGACGAACTGACCGCCGAGGAAGTGCAGTCCATCCTGGAGCGGGAGCGCGAGGCCGATCCTTCCGACCAGGCGATTCTCGAAGCGTCTAGTTCCCCGGCGCAGGTGGAGGCCGAAGCCGACCGCGCCGAGACCGCCTCGGAAAGCGAAGCGGGCACGACGGAGGCGCCGGTCGAGAAGGCGAATTCGGATCCTTTCGATGAGATCGACTTCGATAACTACTTCCAGGAGTATCTGGAGCCGGGATTCAAGAGTCCTGCGTCCGAAACGACGGAAAAGGCGAGTTGGGAGACGTTCGTCAGCTCGCCCGTCACGCTCCCGGAGCTGCTTCGCCAGCAACTCAGCCTGATTGTCATTCCCGAGGAGATCCGCGACGCAACCGAGACGGTCATCGGCAACCTGGATGACAATGGATACCTGACGGCCAGTGTCGAGGAGATTGCCACGTACGGCAACCATTCGGTCGACGATGTAGAAAAGGCGCTGGAAGAGGTGCAATCGCTGGAGCCGGCCGGAGTGGGTGCACGCGACGTTCGCGAATGTCTCCTGCTGCAACTGGAGAGCCGGGGCGGCGAGGGCGGCGTGGCTTGGCGCATCGTCAGCGAGCATATGAAACTGCTCGAACTGCGGCAGTATCGCGAGATGGCCCGCCTGCTGGGGCGCCCGGCCGAACACATTGAGATCGCGGTCGACGTCATTAAGCACCTGGACCCCAAGCCTGGGCTTCGCTATAACAGCGAGACCGCCCGCGCCGTCGAGCCCGACGTTTACATTTTCAAGGACGGCGACCAGTATCTGATCGAGTTGAACGACGAGGACCTGCCTCAATTGCGTTTGAATCGGGACTATCTCCGAATGCTCGATCGCGAGAAACAACCCGACAAGGACGTGCGGAACTACGTGAAGGAACGTTTCGCCTCCGCAGCCATGCTGATCAAGAATATTGAGCAGCGCAAGAACACGATTCTTCGCGTCTGCCAGTGTTTTGTGGACCGCCAGCGCGAGTTTTTAGACCGCGGCATGGAATATCTTCGGCCGATGATGATTAAGGATGTTGCCGAAGAGATTGGTGTGCACGCGTCGACCGTAAGCCGCGCCGTGGCGAGTAAGTACGCACATACTCCGCAGGGAGTGTTCGAGCTGCGGTTCTTTTTCTCCGAAGCGGTGCAAGGCCCTTCGGGAAGCAGTACCCCTTTGCTGGTCCTGAAGCAAAAGGTCAAAAAGATGATTGACGACGAAGATTCCAAAAAGCCGCTGACGGACGACCAGATTACCGCCCGGCTGCAACAAGAGGGATTCCAAGTCACCCGGCGCACCGTCGCAAAGTATCGCGAGGATCTGAAGATCCCCTCCACCCATCAAAGACGGGTGAAGGACTGACGCGCCCAAGAGGAGAGAACCATGAACGTTAACTATACCGGTGGCCACGGAGAGTTCAGCGCCGCCCAGAAAGCCCGCCTGGAGTCGAGGCTGACACGCCTCGGAAAGCTAATTGATCGCGAGGGCGACAAGGACGCGCACGTTGTTCTAACCGATGAAAAGCGCGCGAAGCGCGCTGAAGTAACGGTCAACTACCTGCACACCAGTTTCGTGGCGGAAGGCAAAGGGCCGGCCTACCTGCCGGCGGTGACCGTGGCGCTCGACAAGTTGGAAAAGCAGATTTCCAAGGTTCGGGCAAAGATTCGCGACTCGAAGCGCGGCGCGTTGAAGCCTTCGGTGGAGGCTGCGTCGGAAGCCGCCAAACCGGCACCGCGTGAGACTGGCCCTCAACTGCTGCCGGCCAAGGTCAGCAAGAAGCCCATGAACGTGGACGAAGCAGTACTGGTCTGTATCCGTAAGAAAGTGAACTTCGTAGCGTTTCGCGATGCCGAAACGGAAGGGATCAGCGTGGTTGTTCGCCGGGACGACGGGAACTTCGATCTGGTCCGGGCCTAACGCCATGGCCGCGGCTCGCTCGGCGGAACTCGTCATAATCACCGGCCTAAGCGGCTCCGGCAAGGGGACGGTGCTTAAAAGTCTAGAGGACCTCGGCTACTACTCAGTCGACAACCTGCCGATCGACCTGATTCCGAAGTTCGCCGAATTGACCGCGTCCAGTCCCCGCGTCAATCGCGCCGCGCTGGTGGTGGACATTCGCGAGGGCGAGGCGCTGCGCCGTTTCCCAGTGATCTTCAAACAGGTGAAGAGCCACCTGCCGACGAAGCTGATCTACCTGGAGGCCGACGATGCCACGCTGGTCCGCCGGTTCAGCGAGACACGCCGCCCTCATCCCCTAAAGGGCACTGAAAAACCGGTTGCCAGCAGCGTGAAGGAAGAGCGGCAGTTGATGGAGCCCATCAAGAAATTCGCCGATCTGGTAATCAACACCAGCCGCTTCAACGTTCACGAATTGCGGGAGTTCATTGGCGAACGCTTCGGCGCCAAGCGGGATGAATCCGGTATCTCGATCTATGTAACCAGCTTCGGCTTCCGCCACGGCGTGCCCACCGATTCCGATCTGGTCTTCGACGTGCGTTTTCTTCCCAATCCAAACTATGTGCCGGAGTATAAGAAGTTGACCGGCAAGCACCCGAAGGTGGCCGAATACATTCGCTCTTACCCGCAGACGCAGGAGTTCATGACGAAGATCACGGACTTATTGCAGTATCTGCTGCCGCACTACATCGAAGAAGGCAAGAGTTACTTGACGATCTCATTCGGCTGCACCGGTGGACATCACCGGTCGGTCATGATGGCGGAGGAGATGCGCAAGCGGCTCACCAAATCGGGCTATTCCGTAAAGGGATTGCACCGCGATATCCGGAAGTCGTAGCGCTACCGGAGCGGACCCGCCAATTCGAGGATACGATCAGACGAAAGCCCGTCTCCCAGTTCGAACCACAGGCGGCGATTGGCACCCGAACCGATCGCCTCCAGCACTGGTTCGGTCAACGACCCGTAGCCGCGCACGCCGATCACTGCGCCGTGCTGGCGGGCGGCGACCTGGAGATCCTCTACCCGCTGGCGAAGTTCCTGCAGCGTCTTCCCCGCCGCTTTCCACTGTACGTTCGACACGATGTCCTCCGGCCACCCCGCCATCTGTTCCCAGCGCTCCGGGTAAGGCCTTGCGGCGTCTAGACCGATCTCGACGAACGCCACCTGCACCGGTCTCCCATTCTCTCGCAGCCGCGCTAACCGCTCTCCGAGCACGGCCGGCTTGGTGAACGAACCCGGCGCATCGAAGCGGACGTCGATATCGAACGCCCGGCCATAGGCCCGCCGGGCGGCGTCGATCCGGTCATCCAGCGCTTCGTCGCTCATCGCGGTCGCGTCGATAGTCGTACGGGACCGCAACTCGTCCTCGCCACTCAGCGCGAAGCCCTCCCGCCAGCCATGGCGGATCGCGCCGTAAAGGGCTTCATACGCCGGGCCGGAGTAGGCCGCTACCGAGAGCCCGTACTTGCGCTGAATCGCCCGGAACTGGGCGAAGGCAGTGTCCGGATCGGCGTTAGCCGCGATGTAGAGTGTCTCCACGCCTTGCGGACCAGGCAGCAGGGAGCGATCCACCTGGGTGGCGAACGTCAGGACATGCTCGGCGTTGGATGCGGTGAACGGGATCGCGTTCACGACGACTTCCAACCCGCGCGGCGTTCGCATCCGGCCGATCAGGACCGGGCCGGGGAACAGGCCGCTGGCCGGTGCCGACGACAGCGCGATGTGCAGCAGCGCCGGCGTGCGTCCGTCGACGGCGACGTAGTAAGTGCTGTTTGCGTTCGGGTCCGCGCAAAGTGATCCCCACAGCACCTTCATGCTTTCCCACGGCGTCTGCGTGGCCCGCGACTCGAGCATCCGGCGCAGGGCCGCGTCGACCTTGCGCCCCTCGGCGAACTGAAAAATCAGATCGGCTAGCTGCGACGCTTCGCCGGCGCGAACGGGAAGGTCGAGCGAAACGGGCATCATAGAGACAGGCTCTTCAGATACTCCCGGAAGGGGCCGCCCAGATCGTAGCGTTTCATGGCGAATTCCACGGTCGCCTGGAGGAAGCCGAGTTTATCGCCGGCGTCGTAGCGCTTGCCCTCGAACTTGTAGCCGTAGATCGGCCGGCTGCGCAACAGGTGCTTCAGCCCGTCGGTCAATTGCAACTCGCCGCCCCTGCCTGGCTCGATCGATTCGATCGACGCAAAGATCTCGGGCGTCAAAACGTACCGGCCGATAATCGCGAGATTCGACGGAGCCTCCTCCGCCTTGGGCTTCTCCACCATGTTGCGGATCCGGAACAGCCGTCCGCTGGAGCCCATGTGATCCACCGGTTCGGCGTCCACGACGCCATAGGACGATATGGCGTCCTTGGGTACTTCCATCAGCGCAACTACCGACGCGCCGTAGAAATCGTGGATGTCCATCAACTGACGCAAGCAGGGGATCTCCGCGTCGATCACATCGTCGGAGAGAACTACGCAAAACGGCTCCTTGCCTACCAACTCTTTCGCCCGCAACACGGCGTGGCCCAGGCCCAGCGCCTCTTTTTGCCGGACATAACTCACGTCGATCATGTCAGAAATGCCGCGCACCAAGGCGAGCAGGTCTTTTTTTCCGCGTGTCTCTAGAAGATGTTCGAGTTCGAAGCTGACGTCGAAATGGTCCTCAATCGCCGTTTTGCCGCGGCCGGTCACGATGATAATGTCCTGCAGGCCCGAGTGGATGGCCTCCTCAACTCCGTATTGAATCAACGGTTTATCCACCAAAGGGAGCATTTCTTTGGGCTGTGCCTTCGTGGCGGGGAGAAACCGGGTACCGAGCCCGGCGGCCGGGAACACAGCCTTGCGTGCCTTAGGAATCATGTTCTCCTATTGTCCAACAGGTTCCTGTCCTTGTAACTATCGCTCCTCGTACTAGAACCCCCGCCGGACCGCCCTCGGTCCAAAGTTTGATTGCCGAAGGGCGAGCCGCCGCCCAAACTGGTAGCAATGGAGAGACCTGAACTCCAACGCTGGTCGTCTAGAAACGTGGCGAAGGTGTTGGCGCTTTTCGACGCGGAGCGCCGTTTTCACGAGGAAATGGTCACTCTGCTTCCGATTCCGGTGGTCACCGTTTCCGCCAACGGAGAGATTCTGGCCGCCAATCTGGCTTTCCTGAATGAGTTCGCCGTGGCGCCCGGCCAGTTGGATCGGCGAAACATCGCCGAATTCGCGGGCACACAGACGGTTCTCGCCTCCCTGCAGCCCCGCCAGACGACCCGCGCGGAACACGGAAACTACGTGCTCCATATGGTCCCGCT
>Ga0194119_10007927_pt1 | contig 14800 bp, 12 predicted proteins | sample TA2MahC100mmetaG_FD_148620 | JGI IMG/M metagenome (GOLD analysis project Ga0194119, IMG submission 148620) | Freshwater microbial communities from Lake Tanganyika, Tanzania - TA2015018 Mahale Deep Cast 100m | ecosystem: Environmental > Aquatic > Freshwater > Lake | place: Tanzania: Lake... | reverse complement strand
TCAAGCTCCTTTCGATTCCCCAAGCCTACCGACAATCTCTTCTCGGTGAGGCTTACCGGTCCCGCCGGGCCTCCCCCAGCCTGAACTCCAAAAGCTATTTTCATAGCCTATGCCCCACTCCGGCGCCGGGCTCGTCCAACAATCGGTTCAGATCGCGGAGAGCTCCGCTGCGCTTCGCTCTCACGATCTAACCTTATTCGTTGGGCCAAAATGTAAATCGCATAGGATGTGCCTACGAAAGGAGGCGCATCATCGAATACCTCGAATGATGCGCTTCGTTACTCAGCGGATACTATGGCCTTGGTTCTTCATTTCCTCAATACCAGAAAGAATGTCTTCTAGTGTCATGGAATCCACCATGCTACGGCGTTCTTCCGTGTAATTACCGTGACCAGCAGAAAATTGATTAATAAAACGGATGGTATCCACTATACCAATTTCTTGTATTAAAATCTTAGTGGCATTCTCGTTGACTAGAGATATAGGTTTAATTTGTGCGTTCATAAAGTAACTTCCATTACCAACTCAAGTGGAGATAAAAATTGCGTATGCTCGTTGAAGGTTAGAAGTTTGAGCTTTTTAAGAAGTTTGTCGTCACATGTGCAGAAGTAGCGGACACGACGCTCTATGGCAACTGCCGCATGTAAGGCATCGAATGGTTTCACGCCTGTAGCAATTATTTTCTCGCTAAGTGCTTTAGTGCTGATTTGCACAGATGCAATACTAGATGCAAGCTTGAGTAGTGTTTCTGCTTCCGATTTTCTATTGGCATTGGGTATGCGCGAGATTTCAAAGATAATAACATCTGACGACAACAGCCGGAGTCTCCCCGCTTCCACTAAGCGCAACACCATCAAGATAGCCTCCGCTTCCAAGTATATTCTTGGCTGAGTCCGGTCGTCCAACGGGCGCTGAATGCTGCAAGTATCAAGGTAAACAAAAGGGGCGTTCATCAGGGAATATATTATGCCAATTTAAGCCGGACAGGCTAGCAAGTAGCCCGCATGAAGCAAAGCGGAATGCGGGGTTTGGTGACTCCGATCATCCCGGGTTCCGCACGCTCCACCCGGGCTACCTTGCTTAATGCTTCCCCACAGCGTGGAGTAGTCGGTGTCACCCGGTGGCAAGGTCCAGATACAATGCAGATGCTCGGGAAGCAATACCCAGGCATCGATGGCGAACGGATGTTGTTGTCGGGTTTCCCGCATCATGCTCCGCAGAATGGCGCGGCTTTCAGCTAAGGTCAGCAGCGGTTGCCGGCGATAAGTAACGACCGTAAAGAAATAGCTGCCACCCGGTGTTTTGGCCCGTAGGTAGTTCGACATGGATTTGAGTCACCAAGGAAATCTGAAATCGGTGGGTTGGAGGGATACCTGTGATATTCTCATATCGCATGGTGGGCATGAGTACATGCCCACCCTACCGGGCTAAGTCCACTGCAACTCAATATGGAAATTTTACTCACATATCGAGAGCTGTTCGCTCTCTTTTAGATGGCTTATATTTCGAGTATATGGCAATCTCTCTTAGCTCTACACGTGTTTGTTTTTGCACAGACGATGGCAAGTATTTGCACATTTGAATATACTCTGCTATTCCTGCTGATAGCGATATTCCACTGCTGGCTTGAATGAGTAAATCGGCGATCATTGGTAATGTCGATCTACGCTGTGAATCTTTTTCTAGTACTTTTTTCTTAACAGCATTTAATATGGCAACTGCATCAGAGAATTTTTTTTCTGCAACAAGCACTTTTGCTTCAATAAGTTTACCTGGAAGACTTTTATTAGCATCTGGATGCCTGCTATACCCATCAAATAGTTCGCGTGCTTGCGAGATATCACCCCGCATTAAGAAATATTCTACTTTTGCCCTAAACGCATAACTTCTGAAACCAGGTGCTTCAATGGTTTCTAGCAGATCAATCAAATTTAAAATTGATTTGTCATTATGTATAATATAACCTTTCCCAAAAGATAGCTCAGTAAGAATTTGCAACTCTAAAATAAAAGAATTGTTGCGCGCTTTTGCTATAGCTTTACTTATATATGTTTTTGCTCTTTGTGATTCTTTAGTTGATAAATACAAAAAGGCAAGCTCACGAAGAACATGAACATCTTGATCTCCCTTGTATTCTAATGCCTTTTCCATATGAATTAAGGCGTCATCAAACTTTCCTGCGAGCCTAAAATTAAACCCTGTGATAAATTCATAAATTCGCTTTGCTCTAGTCTTATTAGAATACTCTTTAAAATTATTTAACGTTTCTTGCAGTAACTCGCTCTTATTTAAACGCGATGCTGACATGCCGCAATATCTAAGAGCTTCTATTGCTCCATCATCAGTTAGTGCAAGACGCGCCTGAAATGCGCGATGACTCAGCTCATAAGCTTGCATGTATTCTTTGCTGTCATATAACTGGCGAGCGGTTCGTAAGCATTGTGATGGTAGTATAAGACTCTCAATACCTGCTATTGAGTTAACTCCCGATTTCAGCTTAAGTATACAAGCTTCATTTAATATAGTGAAACTAGTCTCATCGTCATAGGAAATCTCTCCCATTGACTCTGCTAGGGCAGTCCAACAAAGCTTTAGTTGAGTAGTTATAGGTTCTACTTTGCCAAGAGATTTAGCAGTTCTGGCTAGAAAGCTCGGCACCTTAATACATATAGCATCCGATTGAAGAAATCCATAAGAAAGTAATTTATTGTAACAGCTTCTTATTGAGTCAATATCTTGTTTTTTTATTTGCGCGACTATAGTCAGCAAATCAGATATAGCTATATGCCCGCAATCTGCAACTAACGCCAGAATTAATTTTGAAAATTCATCAGTAACAACTTTTGCAAGTAATTGTGAAATATTTCTTTCAAGATCGGAAAAAAGATTGATTTTAATATTTTTTATATCCGATACATCCGGAATATTCTTTAGTAAGCGTACCGCAGATTCAATTTGCTTGGGATTCCCTGCAACTTGTTCAAGAACCAATTCTTCTATATTGGCTGGCAAAGAAACGGAAAGTTTGTTAAGCCACCAGCGAAATAACAAAGATGAATCTTGAATGGATAATGGATCTAAATAGCATATAACAGATTTGTCTGCTATAAATGATTTAATATAATTAGGCCTTCTGTTTGTCGTAATATTTAGACAGGGATAAGATGTTGATGGTAATTTAGCGATAAGCCGTTCCATCCAATCATTGATTTCACCAGAATCATCGAAGATAGAATCAGAAGCGTCCATAATTATAGTTTGGGAGCCGCTACATAATTGCTGAATAAGCTCAACTATCTGGTCTAATCGCTCATCAATTGGTAGGCTCTTATATGAATCAATAGCACCACTAAGGTCTCTCACAGTGGTAAGCGAGAACACACCTTTTAATGATTTAAAAAAGTCAACATCTGAATCGAAATTTTCAGTATATATATGTATTTTACGAAGAGGAACACTCCGGAAGTTTCTTTTGAAAACCTCATTAATAAGCTCTTTTCTACCGAACCCATCCAGCCCACATATCAAAAGGCAAGCTGGCATTTTTACTGCCTCAACTATAAGTTGAGTCTCCACACGCTTTAGTTCATTTGATCTATAAAAAGGTGGAGCATTGGATTCGTTATTTTGCCAATGATCATATTCGCTTAAAATCCTACATGCTATATGAGTAGGTGTCGGGTGCTCTGTAATTACATAGTTTTGTAGCCAATCAGGAATTGAAGAGCGAGTTCCATCTCTTAGGAGAAATACCATAACACTAGCTGTTTTAGATCGCATCCAATTTATAAATAGGTTTTTTAATTCACCTTTAACCCATTCAGAATCCATCGCTTTTTCTGATGCAAACAAAACAAAGTGGGTTGATTCTGCCAAGGCTTTATATATTATGTCCGGTAAAAATCCGACTGGGTCAAAAGTTGCTATATCATAGTGACAAATCCCGGCACCTAATTCTTTATAGACTTTCTCTACTATGTCTTTGTCGCTTGAGCTATGAGATAAGAAAACTTTCATAAGATTACTCTTCCATGGTTATTTATCCAAATATATAAAACCAAAAGCCGTTTTGTACCTCAACTTTATAAGATGCAAAAAGGGGTCAGATACGTTTATGCTCAGCATGTCTTACTCCATATTATACAACTCATAGACATAGCCAAGTGATTGGCTTTAAGTTGCTAGGATTAGGCATCAGCGCAGCTTGAACAAGGTGATTTCGTTGCGCAGCACCTCGATGGCGCCTTCCAGGCGCTGGGTGGCGCTGGTGGTTTGTTCGAGGGCCCGGGCGGAGACGCGCACGCTTTCGGTCAGGCTGACCATGGCGTCGCGGATTTGGCGGGCGCCGGCCGATTGGGAGCGCATGCCTTCATGCACGGCTTCGAATTGCGGGAGCAGCACTTGTACCTGCTGGATGATTTCGCCAAAGCGCAGGCCGATGGCGTGGGTGTCGGCGACGCTGTGATTGACCCGCTCGGCGAACTTGTCCATCTCCATGACGCCGCCGGTGACGGCGTCCTGCATTTCCCTGACCATCTGTTCGATGTCCAGGGTGGCGACGGCGGTCTGGTCGGCGAGACGGCGGATTTCCCGCGCCAGCACGGCGAAGCCCAGGCCGTATTCACCGGCCTTTTCCGCCTCGATCGAGGCGTTCAGCGAGAGCAGGTTGGTCTGGTCGGCGATCTTGGCGATGGTGGTGGTGACGCTGCCGATGGTGGTGGCGCGTTCGTTGATCAGTCCCAGCCGACCGGAGATGGACTGGGTGGCTTCGGCCAGGGTGCGCATGGCCTGTTCCATGTCGCCCAGGGAGGTCTGCCCGACGTTGGCCAGGTCGGTGGTGTGCTCGGCCACCTGGGTCAGGCCGGCCATGGTGTTCAGCAGTTCCTCGGAGGTGGCGGAGATTTCCTGGGTGGCGGCGGCGATTTCGGTGGTGGTCGCGCCCAGGTTGTTGACTTCCTCGCTCTGGGTCCGCGACATGGCGCTAAGGCTGTTGGCGGTGGAGACCAGTTCGATGGTGGAGCGCTGCACTTGGCCGATCAGGGAGTTCAGGTAGTCGACCATCTGGCCCAGCGCATTGATCAGCTTGCCGGTTTCGTCGTTTTCGTCGGATTCCAGCGTGGCGGTCAGGTCGCCCGAGGCTACCTGCTCGGCCGCCGCGACGGCGGTCTGAATGGGGCGGGAGATGGAGCGCGCGACCATCAGGGCAATCAACAGCACGGGAATCAGAATGGCGGCCAGCACGATCAGCATGGCCTTGCGCTGTTCCGAAACCATGGCCATGGCTTCCTCGATGTCCTGTTGCACGCTGAGCCCCCAGCGAAACGAGGGAATGTAAACCCAGGAAGCCAGAACCCGGCGCCGCAAGATGCTGGTGACTTCGCCTGAGCCTTGATCGCCCTTGATGGCGTTCTGCAAGCCAAGGCCAAAGTCATCCCCGGGATTCACGCTCAACCTGAAGGCGACATCCGGCTTGAAACGCAGGGGCGCGGCCACCTGTATGGTGCCGTGCTGCAGGGTCCCGACCACGATGTTGCCGGTTTTTCCCAGTCCGGAGTTATCGTCCAGGATGTCGTAAACCTCCCGGGTATTCATTTGCAGGATGATCAAACCAGCCTTATGGCCGTCCTCCTGAATGATGGGCGCCGCGACAAAGGCCAGGGGCAGGTCGTGGCCGGGATAGATGGCGAAATCGGAAATGTCCGGCTCCAGCAGGGTCAGCGTTCTCCGCGCCACCGCCGCCAGCGGGGTATCGCGCCGCGGGCCCGTCAGGATGTTGTCGCCCAGATTCAGGTTCGACTGATTCTGGAAGAGCACGTAACCCCTGGGGCAGACCACGATGGCATCGGTAAAACCCAGGCTCGGGGCAAAGTAATTGGCGAGTCTGCGGACCTTGAGTTCGGCTTCCGCCAGTTCCTCCCGCGTGCTTTTCTCGTTCTGCAGGATCAGGGCGGCGTCGGCGAGTCGTTTGAGCCGCCCCAGCACACCGGCGGCCCGCGCGCGCTCGTAGGCATAGATTTCCAGGGAACTGGATTTGTCCTTGGCGACCATGGACATCTGCAGCATCGTCCTCTCGCGGAGCGCCGTGGTGGACTTCCAGTCGATGATGGCGGCCGTGATCAGCATGGGGACCATCACCAGGAGGACAAACCAGAAGGACAGACGCCGGGCCAGTCCCGCGCGGCGGATGCCCGTGGTATCGAGCAGGTTCATGGCCGCACCGCCGAGCCGGTCCTGGCGGAAAGATTGACCCAGTTGTTATTCCACTGCTGGTAAAGCGCGGAGAGGAAACCCTCCCAGTCCTTCATGGACCGGGATCGGGGATAGGGCACCGGGCGAATGGGATACTCCGCCGACCAGACGATCTGGATTCCGCCGTCGCCGCGAATCTGGCCCATGTTGAAGGATCGCCAGGTGTGCCGGGTATAGGGATCGATCGTCACGATGCCCTCCGGGGCGTTATAACTCAGCCCCTCCAGGGACTGGCCCACCTCGTCGGGCGCCAGGGATTTGGCGCGTTCCGCGCTCCGCGCCCAGAGTCCCACGCTGAAATAGGCGGTTTCCATCACGTCGCTGAGCACCCGGTGGGCGCCGTACCGATTCCGGAATTTCTGGATGAAGACCTGATTTTCCGGCCGATCGATGGTCTGGAAATAGCACCAGGCGGAATAATGGCCGGCGATATCGGGCAGGGGCAGGGTCTGCAACTCGGTCTCGCTGATCGAGAAGGAGATGACGGGTGCGGTTTTGGCGCTCAGGCCCGCTTCCCTCAACGCACGGTAGAACGGGGCGTTGGAGTCGCCGACCACGGTGCTGAGGATGACGTCGGGTTTGGCCGCCTGAATTTGCTGGATGGTGGCCGAGGGATCGAGACTCCCGAAGGTGATGTAACTCTCTCCCACCACCTCGCCGCCGAGCGCCCGGATCTGATCGCCGACGATGGCATTGACGGAATGCGGCCAGACATAATCCGATCCGGTCAGATAAAAACGCTTGCCCAGGTTTTCATAGCTCCAGTTCACCGCGGGCAGCACCTGCTGATTGGGGGCCGCGCCGGTGTAGATGATATTGGGCGAGATTTCCAGCCCTTCGTAAGCCATCGGATAGATGAGCAACGAATCATGCCGTTCCACGATCGGTTTGACGGTCTTCCGGCAGGCCGAGGTCCAGCATCCGACCACGGCCGCCACCTGGTCATCACTGAGCAACTTTTCCATTCTGCGCGCCGTGGTGCTGGCGTCGGAGGCCGTGTCCGCGATGACCGGTTCTATACGCTTTCCCAGGACCCCGCCGGCGGCATTGATTTCCTCGATGGCGAGCAGTTCCGCCTCCACCATGGGCTTTTCGCTGATGGCCATCGGTCCGGTCAGCGCATGCAGCAGACCCAGTTTGACCGCCTGGTCCTGCCCGTGGTGATACCCGAGCCATGCCATATAAAGGCTTGCGGACAACGTCAGCGTGGCCAGCAACGCCAGACCGGTGCGTCTACCGATCAGGGCGGTCCACGCTGGCGAAAGTCCGCTCGGTGGCATGGCTACAGCGCTTCGGCGGCGGTGGGTACGATGACGAACAGCTTGCTGAAACCGCTGATGTCGAAAACGTCTTTCAGGGTATTGTTGAGGCCGCAGAGCTTGACTTCGCCCTTGCTTTGTTCGGTTTTCTTGGCGATCAGCAGGATGGCCCGCAGGCCCGCGCTGCTGATGAAGTTCACGGCGGTCAGGTCCAGCACCATCTTGTGGTGTCCTTCTTCAATCCAGGCCAGACATTGCTGTTCCAGTTCCTTGGCGCTATTGGCGTCGATGCGCCCATCCAGGGTGACGATCAGGGCACTCTGGTTCTGAGACGATGAGATCGAAAGCATGAGTTGAATTTCCGTTTGGTTTTTAAGGGGACACTGGCGCGGGTCGAGGGCTACCAAGGCATTCTAAACGACACAGGAGGGGGCGCCGGGCCTGGTGTTCTAGTCGAGCACCGGCAGGAACGCGGTATTGTCGGCATCCGTGCACCACAAATCGCCCGTCTCCAGATCGAACCACCAGCCGTGCAAATACAGGGAGCCTTCCGCCATTCGGGACTTGATCCAGGGATAGGTCGCCAAATTGGCCAGTGAACCGCGAATGGCGGCCCGCTCCGCCAGATGCTGATGCTGGCACAGGGCGCCGAGGTCCACTTCGGCGACTTCCAGGCCCTCTTCATGGGGTTTTTTCTGGCCGCCCGGGTTGAGGATGTAATTGAAGCACGCATCCAGGGCCATGGAGACCCAACCGCCGATGAAGTCCCGGTCCAGACGCTTGCCCGAGAGGGAGCTCAATAAAGCCTTGATGCCGCCGCACTGGGCGTGTCCCAGCACCACGATATGTTCGACCCCCAGATCCCGGACGGCATACTCGATGGCGGCGCGGGCGCCGTCGTACTGGCCGGAGAGCTGATAGGGCGGCGCCAGATTCGCCACGTTGCGGACCACGAACAGATCACCCGGGGCCGCGCCGGTGAGGATGGCGGGGTCCACGCGCGAATCGCTGCACGCGATGAGCAACACCCGGGGCCGTTGTCCCTGCTCGATCAAGTCTTTCATGCGTTCCGGGTCCTGTTGGTAATAGCGCTCCTGGAAGCCTTTGATACCATCGAGCAGGGGTTTCAGGGCGGCATCGTGGGCATGTGACATGGTGACCTGCTGAATAAAGTGATTGATGATGGCGGCCGGGTTCTAGGATTGGGCGATAGGCTCATTGACCGGGAGCCCGCACGCCGCTTGCCGGTAAATTCTATACTATTGAGTGATCAACCCCGACCAGAAACGCAGGCCGTCAGCCGGCCACCCGGGCAGCCGGCGGCATTGATCCAACCCTTCAGCGAGACACTCTCAGCGTATGTCCCAACATCCCTCAGCGCCAACGGCTTCCACTCGATCCGATGTTGCCCCGGATGAGGAAGTCCCGGCGGCGGCAAGCCTTTTGTTGCGCTTGTGCCTGCCCGCGGAGCAGGACAGTCTCGAATGTATCGCCGAGGCTGTGGGGGACCTGGCCGACACCCGGGAATGGTCCCCGGAGGTGCGGTTCCACGTTGACCTCGTGCTGGAGGAGCTGACGCAGAACATCGTTTCCTATGGCTATGGCGACGGCCGGTCCGGGAGCATGGAGATTTCATTGGCCATGGCGGACGGCCAGTTGCTGATCACGGTCGAGGATGACGGGGACCCCTTCGACCCCTTCACGCGGGCCGAACCCAGGCTCGACGCCACGCTGGAGGAGCGCGATATCGGCGGGTTGGGAATCCATTTCACCCGTACCTTGATGGATGCGTTTCGCTATCGCCGGGTCGATGGCCGGAATCGCGTGGAGCTGCAAAAATCGCTGGTGGCCGCCGTCGGGAGTTGAATCCGCATGTTGCATCTCCTGTTCAGGATGGGTTCCAATCTATTTGCCTTGCCGGCCAGCGAGATCGAAAAGGTTCTCCCCTTGCCGAATCTGGAAGCGCTGGCGTTGGCGCCGGACTATGTCGCGGGGCTGCTCCGCTATCAGGGTGAGTTGATACCCATACTCGATGTCAATCTATTACAGGGAGGAGCGGCCTGCCGTCGGGTGGCCAGCACCCGCATCGTGCTGGTGGGTAGCGGGGAAGACTCACGACTGGGTCTGATGGTCGAGCAGGCCCTGGAAATGCTGGATCTGGGGGCGCCGCAGTTGCTGGCCCAGGAATTGATCCAGGATGCGCATGGCTGGCTGAAGCCCACCCTTTACGACACGGCGCTGGGGTTGGTCCGTGGGATACACTGGCGCGCCTTGCTGACGCCCGAATTACGGGCGCTGGCGGGTCCGGAGGCGGAGGGCGCGTGAAATCCGTCTGTCCGGAGGCCACCGGTGGGCGCTCGGCAGGTTCCACAGGCCGGGATAATCTTGTTTTGCAGCCGGTGTGGCAACGCGCCGGAAGCCATGGCCGTTATGGCGGCCGTTCGCGGATATGCGGCTGACGCCATTGACCGGGCATAAATTTCTGCCGGAGGAAGAGGCAGGCCGCGATTTTCAGCGGGAACTGACCGCCTGGCTGGGCTCACACTACGGTCTGGATCCGGATATCCTGGGACTGACGGCCCTGGATGAGGCTTTGCAGGCGCGCTCCCGTGACAGCGGAATCAGTGATTTCGCCGCCTATGTCGAGCACTGGCGCCAGGATGAACGTGAACGCGCCGCCTTGCTGCAACGCCTGCTCGTGGGGGAAACCTGGCTGTTCCGGGAGTGGGCCTCGTTTCAATGCCTGGAGGACTGGCTGCGCCGGCATGGCGCCAGCTTCAATCCCGGCGAGCCTTTACGCATCCTGAGCCTGCCCTGCGCGACCGGGGAGGAAGCCTGGTCCATCGCCGCCATCGTTGACGAGGCCGGACTGGATGCCACGCGGGCGAGCATCGACGCCATGGATATCAACCCGGACGCCCTGAAGCTGGCGCGCCAGGGGAGCTATGCCCAGCGCAAATTGCGGGGGCAACCGCCCGAGCGCTGGTCGCGGGCTTTCCAGCTCCAGCCCGATGGGCGGCTATGGGTTACGGAGGCTTTGCGCGGCTTGGTGCGGTTCGTGGAAGGCAATGCCATGGATTCCGCGGCCTTCGGGAAACGCGGGTCCTACCACATCATCTTTTGCCGGAATATGCTGATCTACATGAATACCGCCGCCCGTCATCAAATCTGTCAAACCCTGCACGGATATCTCAGCCCGGAGGGCTTGTTGTTCCTGGGGCATGCCGAGGTGGCCGCGCCCGGGCTGGGTCTGGTGCGCTCGGGTATCCACGGCGCGTTCGCCTGGCGCCGGGAGCGGGAAGGCGAGGCCGCCACCGCCCAGATACCACCGGCGCCGCCTTCGCGAACCCTGGAGAGCAGCCGACCGGCGGCAGCCAGGCTGCCGCTACCCAGGACGGTGTCCCGTTCGCTGCTGCCCAGACCCCCTGAAGCGGTTTCTTCCGGCACGAATACCCCGCATGCGCCAGAGAGCGCCATCCCGGGCGGTCACTCTGAACACGCGGCCCAGGCTGGGAGCCGGAATACATTTGACCTGGATGCCATGCGGCGACTGGCGAACGCGGGCCGTTACGAGGCGGCTCTCGGCGAGTTGGAATCACCCGCGGCCAATGCGTCCCTCGATCCGGAGGTGCATGCGCTGGCGGGCATCATCTTGGGCGCGGTCGGACGGAAAACCCAGGCCATTGCCCGCCTGCGCCAGGCCCTCTTTCTGGAGCCGAACCATGCCGAGAGTCTGGCCCACCTCGCCTTGCTGCTGGAGGAGCAGGGTGACACGGCCGGCGCCGCCCGCTTGCGCGGCCGGTTGCCGGGAAGCGTCAGGCCATGAACATGAGCGAGCGAGCGGAAGAGCCGGCCAGAACGCTCTGCTGGAAGACGATCGGGATCTTGGGTGATCGGAGTTGCGAGCAGCTCGTCGAACATATCCATTGCCGGAATTGCCCGACCTACCGGATGGCCGGGCGGGAATTGCTCGACCGTCCGATGGCGGACGACTATCGCGCGAAGCTGACGGAACGGCTCGCGGTCAAGCCCGCCGATCACCACTCCGATACCCTGCGCCTGATGGTGTTTCGGGTGGCCGGAATCTGGCTGGCGTTGCCTTCCTCCTGTCTGGAAGAGACCCTGATGCCCACGGCGATCGTGCCGATACCCGGGCGGAGCAACCGCCATTTTCTGGGGCTGGTCAACACGCATGGGGATTTGCAACTCTGTTTCACCCTGGAACATGTGCTCGGGGCGGAAGAGGAAGAATCGCCCGTCGAGCCGCGGACCAGTTCGCCGCAGGTTTTTCCGCGCATGCTGGCGATACGCGTTCATGGACAACGGTGGGTGTTTCCGGCCGATGAGGTGCTGGGCATCATGGAATATCCGCGCGGCGACCTGGAAAATCTGCCCGCCAATCTGGCCCGGTCCAGCCAGCGCGTGGTGGCCGCGCTCCTCACCCGGGAAGGCCGGCGCATCAAGCTGATCGACGAGACGCGCCTGGCGACCCTGTTTCAGGATTCCCTGGCATGAGCGCGCCGGATCCCTTTCTGCTCGAATTGTTTCGGGAGGAAATGGCCGCGCACAGCGCCGTATTAACCGAGGGACTCCTGTCGCTGGAGCGCCAGGGCGGCACGCGGGAACGCATCGAGCCGTTGATGCGGGCGGCCCACTCGATCAAGGGCGCGGCCCGGGTCGTCGACCTGGAGCCCATTGTGCGGGTCGCGCACGCCATGGAAGATGTCCTGGTCGCCGCCGGCGCGGGCAAGGCGACACTCGACGCCGGGGCGATCGATGTCCTGCTGGGCGCTCTGGACTGGATGAATGGATTGGGCGCCGTCGCCGATGGTGAATTGGGCGGCTGGCTCCGGGAGCATGGCGAGGAAGCCGCTGACTGGGTGGCCAGGGTCGGAGCCGACGGGGGACCGGCGCCCGCGCCGGTCGCCATGCCGGCTCCGGGCCCAGCGGCCGATGCAGGGATTCTCTCTCCCGCCGCCGCGTCGATATCGCCCAACACCCTGGCGGAGACATTGCCCGCGCTGGCCGACACTCCAGACCCGCCGTTGGCGGGCGAGACGCAATCCCCGGCCGTACCCCAACCGCCGCCGGTCCCGCCGCCACCGGTGAAAATGCCCGAGGCGCCCGTCGGCAAGGCGGCGGAGGCCAGGCCGGCGGGCGAGACCGCCGAACCGGCGGAGGCGCCCATCCGCATCACGGCCGAGACCTTGACGCAGATGCTGGCCCATGCGGCCGATATGCTGCTGGAGACGCGCCGGATCGAGACATTGTCCCGCGATTATCAGTCCCTGAAGCGCATGCAACGGCGGCTGATGGCGATCGTGCAAGCCCGGCCCGACCGACACGAACTCAAGACCGGACTCACGGCCCTGGGGGCCGCCATCGATCGTCACGACCAGCACATGGCGGAGGTCGCCACGCGCGCCACGTTTCTCGCCGAACGCCTGCACAACCTGGCGCTACGCGGACGGATGCGTCCGTTCTCCGATGGCGTGCAGGGCTTTCCCCGCATGATTCGCGACCTGGCCCGGCAATTAGGCAAGCCGGTGGAATTCGACATTCTGGGGCAGGGCACGCTGGTGGACCGCGATATCCTGAGCCGTCTGGAAGCGCCGCTCAATCATCTCTTGCGCAACGCGGTGGATCACGGTCTGGAGTCGCCCGAGGCGCGGCTGGCCGCCGGCAAAACCCCGGTGGGCCATCTGCGGCTGGAGGCCCGGCATCGGAGCGGGCGGCTCCTGGTGTCCCTGGCCGACGATGGCCGGGGCATCGATGTCGATGCCCTGCGGACCAAGGTCGTCGCCAAGGGGCTGATTGCCGCCGACATGGCGATGCGGCTCAGCTCTTCCGAACTGTTCGATTTTCTGTTCCTGCCGGGATTCAGCACGCGGGACGAAGTCACCGAAATCTCCGGGCGCGGGGTGGGGCTGGATGTGGTGCAGACCATGGTGCATGCCTGCGGCGGCTCGCTGCAAGTCAGTTCGGAGCCGGGGTCGGGGACCCGCTTTGAATTGCATCTGCCGGTGACCCGGTCGGTCATCCGGACCCTGCGGGTCGATGTCGGGGGACAAGCCTTTGCCATCCCGCTGGCGCGCATCGACCGTGCCGAACGGCGCCAGTCCAGACTGATCGAAACCCTGAATGGCAATGACTATTTCGTGACCGACCGGGGCAATATCGCGCTCATCTCCGCGCGGAGGCTGCTGGGTCTGGAAGAGGCGCCCCTTCTGCCCGAGTATCAATCCCTGGTGTTGATCGGTTTCGAGGATCGCCAGTACGCCCTGGAGGTGGACGCCCTGCGCGGAGAATGCGATATGGTGGTCAGGCCGCTGGACCCCCGCCTTGGCAAGGCGCCCAACCTCAGTGCGGTCGCCCTGGACGAACAGGGGCAGCCCGTGCTGATTCTGGACGCGGATGATCTGGTCCGCTCCGCCGACCGACTGGCCGGCCAATTACGCGCGCCCCGGCGGCGGCCGGCGGCCGCGGTCAAGCGCCGGACCCGGCGCATCCTGGTGGTGGACGATTCCATCACCGTGCGCGAAGTCGAGCGCAAGCTGCTGGAGAATGCCGGATATGACGTGGATGTGGCGGTCGATGGCGTGGACGGCTGGAACCAGCTCGGTCAGCAATCCTATGATCTCGTCGTCAGCGATGTCGACATGCCGCGCATGAATGGCATCGAACTGGTCACGCGCATCAAGTCCGACCCCCGGCTCAAGGTGTTGCCGGTGGTCATCGTCTCCTATAAGGACCGGGAGGAAGACCGGCGGCGCGGCATGCAGGCGGGCGCCGATTACTACCTGACCAAGAGCAGTTTTCACGATGCCAGCCTGATCCAGGCCGTGCGCGATCTGATCGGCGGAGCCCACGACGTATGAAAATCGCCATCGCCCATCCCGATCCGGCCACGGTCAGCCGATTGACCGAACTCCTCCGTGGGAAGCCGGGTGTCAGGGTCATCTGGACCGCCCACACCGCGGCCAGCACGCTTTCCAGTAGCGCCAGCCGCCGTCCCGACCTGTTGCTCATGGGGCTGGAACTGCCGGGCCCGCCGCCGAGCGAACTGACTCGGCAACTGATGGCGTCCTCGCCGTGCAGCATTCTGCTGCTGAACCAGGGCTGCGACCCCTGCTATGCGCGTGTCTTCGAGGCTTTGGGGCAGGGGGCGGCCGATGCCGCCATCCTGCCGCCCGCCAGTGACTGGTATCATGCGGGCGCCTGGGATGATCTGCTCAATCGTTTCAATACCTTGAGCACACTGATTGGGCACGATCGCGGGGCCGACGAGAGTG
>Ga0194119_10007922_pt1 | contig 14808 bp, 22 predicted proteins | sample TA2MahC100mmetaG_FD_148620 | JGI IMG/M metagenome (GOLD analysis project Ga0194119, IMG submission 148620) | Freshwater microbial communities from Lake Tanganyika, Tanzania - TA2015018 Mahale Deep Cast 100m | ecosystem: Environmental > Aquatic > Freshwater > Lake | place: Tanzania: Lake... | reverse complement strand
GTGGAAGGAATCACACGCACTGGCTTTTAATGCGAGTGTTGAATGTTTAGCGTTTAATGTTGAATTGCCAAGTGGCTGCGCATTGAAACTCAACATTCACCATTGAACATTCATCATTGTTGAGCACCATGTCCCGTGAGACCGCCTACATTGGTTTCGGATCGAACGCTGGCGATCGGATCGATTTATGCAACCGGGCAATCACGTTGCTTGGCCTGTTGCCCCATTCACGGGTAGCGGGTATCTCCCTCCTGTATGAAACGGAACCGGTCCACGATGGGACTGATCCGGGCGACAGCTGGTTTCTCAACGGCGTCGTGCAACTCGAAACCGATGTCATGCCCAGGAGCCTCCTCATGGTGTTGCGAGAAATAGAACGGTCGCTGGGGCGTGACCAAGATCACCGGTCCGGCCCCAGGACGATCGATCTCGATCTGTTGTTTTACGGCGATCAGATGATCAACGATCCAGACGTGGTGGTGCCGCATCCACGGTTGCACCAGCGCCGCTTTGTGCTCATTCCGATGAGTGAGCTCGATCCATTGTTCGTGCACCCGACGCTCCAGCGAACCATCACTCAGCTGCTGGCGGAAAACACGGACACTTCCGAAGTCCGGTTGCTCTTTCCTCAGCCCTCAACCCACTACGGCTTGCGTCCAACGTGCAGTTCTGGTCAGACCCCATGAAGACCATCCGTAGCGTTGATTTCATGACAACTTGGAGTGAAGGGCTTCGCCGCGAAGGAGTTATAATCGGGTTTGTCCCGACGATGGGCGCCCTGCACGGTGGCCATCGGGCCCTCATTCGGGCTGCGCGTCTACGATGCGACGCGCTGGTCGTCAGCATCTTCGTCAATCCGACGCAGTTCGGACCGGCTGAAGATTTAGCCAAGTATCCTCGCCCGATTGGGAAAGATCGTGAGTTATGCCGACAGGAAGGCGTAGATGTCTGTTTCGAACCTTCTGCGTCGGCTATGTACCCAGTGGGATGTCAGACAGTTGTGGCCGTTCCGGCGATTGCCGCACGATGGGAGGGGGAAGCGCGGCCGCACCATTTCGCCGGCGTCGCACTTGTGATGACGAAACTCTTCGGCATCGTTCGGCCTCATCTCGCCCTGTTTGGTCAAAAGGATTATCAACAAGTGGCCCTGGTGCGGCAGCTCGTCGAGGATCTAAACATGGGTGTGGAGATCATGGTTTGTCCTACCGTGCGTGAACCGGACGGCTTGGCGATGAGTTCACGCAATGTATATCTCTCACCGGAGGAACGGATCGCCGCGCCCGCGCTCTACAAGAGTCTGCTGGTAGGGGCTAAAGCAATTCGCAACGGGACGACGGATGCATCGGTGGTTCAATCTGCGATGGCCACGGTAGTCAGGCACGAATCGAAGTTGACAGTCGATTACTTTGCGGTGTGCAACCCCTGGACATTGGAGCCGCTTTCTGTTGTGACGTCCAAGGCCGTTCTGCTCGGTGCCCTCCGTCTCGGCTCTGTTAGACTCATCGATAATCTCACGGTCGCAAAGCCTTCTGGGTACCGCTAGCCGGCCTTTCCGCCAAGCCATTGGATTAGAAAAAGAGGTTGGAGGAGGGACGCTCTAATTGACGAGCAAGCTGAGGATGACTTGGCTGAGACGGACCTTGTCGGCTGAGGGCAATTCTAGAAAATGGACTCTCATCGACTCGCTCCGCACGGAACACATCGCAGCAGTCTCGACTGTGATCGCTTCTTCGTCGGAGGCAGGCGTAATCATGAGGCCCATGAAAGTCCCAAACGGTAGAATCGCAGCGGTTTCGACCGTGCAACTGTCCACGGAAATATCCGTAATGCGGTCCCAAACTCCGTGCGCGGTATCGGCGAACGTTTCGGCGTGAACGAGACCGGCAAGCGCTTGTATTGCCGGCAGTCGATTGCGTGGCTAGCGTCCGGGAATCCGGTCCAAAGGAATGAAATCGTCCTGTGCACAGTTGATAACGAAATGGGTGCATGCTGAAGCGGCCGAGCAGCTTCTCAACCGTTCCTTCATTATAGGTGGCACGAACAACCGGTGTTCCACAGCTTGGGCAGTGGAGTACTTTCATGAGTTTGATCATGACATCGGCGTGGTGCGCAGGGGGGAGCCTGTTCCTGCTCCAAATTCCATTTGTGCGTTGAGAATCGGTTCGAGTCTGGCTGGCGAGTAGGTCGGAGGTTTCACCCACTTTCCATCGGCCCGTTTGTAGCCGCCTACCTTGCTTAGATTTGACCGGTGGACTTCCTGGAAAACTGGCTTCATGTCGATTCCATAGGAGACGGCGGTGCCGTAGACCACATACAGTAAGTCAGCCATTTCCTTGGCGACCGCTGCCAAATTCCCGTTGGCCATCGATTCTTTCAGTTCGTCGAACTCTTCTTGGATGAGACGGATGCGAAGCTGTTTCGTGTCATCAGCTGGGTCAGCGGGAGTCGACTGAATCGCAATCTCAAATTTCCGATGAAAGTCCTCGACCATTTGCTGCTCGTCGGTCATGCCACCTCCTTTAGTGTTCGGTGTCAAGCGGTAGGGATTTTCTCGGCACAAGCTCCGCCGGTTCGAGGAGTGGAATCTCCTTGTCTGACGAGACCCCCAATTCTTTGAACCGGCGCGCGGCCGGCAAGATACGGGTTTCCAGGGATCCCACGGCGCGGTTGTAGGCCGACACGCTCTTTCCCAGGGCATGACCGACGTCGTTGAAATGTTCGGCCAGCAAGGCCATTCGTTCATAGAGGTCCTTGCCCAGCCGACCGGCCTCCTCCGCATGGGCGTTCAATCGTTCTTGGCGCCAGCCGTAGGCGACGGCCCTGAGCAAGGCCACGAGCGTCGCCGGAGTGGCCAACACCACCCCGCGCGCGAAGCCTTCTTCGATGAGGCGAGGGTCTTGATCCAGGGCGGCTCCGAGGAACTGCTCGCCCGGGAGAAAAAGCACGACGAATTCCGGTGCACGGTCGAACTGCGACCAGTAGGCCTTCAATGATAAGTCATCCATCCGCTTCCGCACCTGCTCGGCGTGCCGGCGCAGGGCTTCTGCCCGCTGCGTATCGTCGCGTGCGTCATGCGCATCGAGGTAGGCTGAGAGTACAGTTTTGGCGTCGACGATGATCCGCCGGCTGCCGGGGAGTTGTACGACCATATCGGGCCGAAACCGGCCGTCCTCGGCAGTGATGGATTGCTGCTCCACAAAATCACAATGTTCAACCATGCCTGCGAGTTCAGCCACACGCTTCAGCGTAATTTCACCCCATTGCCCACGCACCGCGGGGGCGCGCAAGGCTTTGACCAGGTTGCCTGTTTCCTGCTGCAACCGCTGGTGCGATTCCGCCAGCGATTTGAGGTGCTGATCCAGCCCGCCGTAAGCCGACTGGCGCGAGTGTTCCAGCTGTCGCATGTGTTCATCATACCGTTGCAGGGATTCTTGCAGCGGACGCACCAGGCCGTCGATTGCCGCTTGCCGTTGTTGCAACGCGCCGTCTGCTTTGGCGTGCAGCGCCTCGAACGACACCGAAGCCAGTTTCAGAAATGCCTCGTTGTTCTGTTTCAACGCCTCGCCGGACAGGCCTTGGAAAGCATGCAGGAGTTCTTGACGGGCTTGATCGAGCAACGATTGTTGATCGTCGAGTTGCTTCGTGACGCCCTCGATTCTTGCTTCCGCGGCGGCTCGTGCTTGCTGCGCGGCGGCCAGCTCTTTTCCGAGAACGGTTCTGTCCTGCCGATCGAGCGCCAGCTGCTTCCTCAGCTCATCGGTGGTCGCTTCCGCCCGCTGCGATTGAATGCGCAGACGTCCCCAGACCCACAGTCCGGCGAACAGACCGCCGAGTAGCAGGCCGACGAGGAGGCCCATGGCGGGTAGCAAGAGGTCACTCATGAGCTCGGTACTCCACCCGAACAGCAAGGCAGTTCAGTCCGTAGTCGTGAATCATGAGACGGCGTCTCATCTTGTGAGCGGAGCCTACGTAAACCATCGTAAAAGGTCAAGGCACGCACGACCCGGATCAGTCGGGTATCGAAGCGGCTGCGAAGGAATGAGTGTCAGGGGCCGGGATCCACATGAATGGTGCCGGCAGCCGCATTCAGGCGCACCCGCGGTCCCTCTTCCAAGCGCGTCATCACGGCTTCGATATTGACCACGGTCGGAAGGCCGTATTCGCAGGCGATGATCGTGCCATGAGACAGTGTGCCGCCCATTTCCACGATACAAACCGCCGGCGATGTCGAAGAGCGGTGCCATGCCAGGGTCGATCACGGGAGCCACGAGAATGTCTCCCGACTTCACGTTGCTCCAATCGGTCAAAGAACGGAGCAGCCGCACCGGCCCAGTTGCGGATCCAGCGCTGATGGGAAGGCCGACCAATGGTCCGGTTCCATGGGAGCGATTGAAAACGCTGCTGGTCGTGGCAGTTTCCCAATCGCGGATGGTGTCGGGGATTTCGATGGCGGCATTGCGGTTTCGCTCAGCTCGGCGTTCACGAATGATTTCTCGCCAATTCCGGTTCTTTTGGGATACCAGATCGGTTCGATCTTGTACGGTGAGAAAGAAGATATCGTCGCGTGCTTCACACTTCCCTTGTGTGACCAGCAGATCGCCGAGGTGCAGCAGCAGGGTGTGCGTTGCAGTCGAAAAGTACATCAGATGGTGCCGGTTGACTTCCCGCAGGACGAAAAACCGGCATAACCGTCGATACCACCAGCGGTACATGAACCATCGGTCTAGCCGCCGGGCCAGACGCCGTTTGATTTCTGCCAGCACTTCCACGCTGGTGCGCTCCTGGCACGACAGCACCTCTTTCCGGCCGAATGGTGTGGCTCCAAGCTGGAGTCGCAGTACAGATAAAATCGCTTGAGGCTTGTCGGCCAGGCGTGACGACATGACATCGGATTCACCAATGCCGCGATGACCATAGTCTTCCATGTAGGCGTCGAAGGCGCGCAAGCACGCCGTTTCTTTCAGCGCCGTGCGGAAGTGTGGGGGGAGCCAGGGCTCCGCGTTGAAGAACACCTCTGCCGCCGGTTCACGCCGTGCGATGTCCATGATTTCCGCGAGGCGCAGGATCTGTTGCGCGCTAATGACTGTGCCTTAGCCTTGCAGGGCCTCGTTTGAGAGGACTCTCCAGTCCAATCCCAGCCAGCGTGATAACAGAAAGCCCAGTGCTTGCAGGCATTGGGCAACTCCGTCCACGATGTCAAACGTGAGCTCGTGCCGGTGAAACCGTGCGCTCAAGTTCATCGAGCTTCCTGACCGTCTCGTCAAATGACAGCACTTCGATCTGTTCCGATCCGAAGTGTTTGGCCATGGTTTTCATCTCGGCGAACCACACCGGGCCATGGGCGGCCGCGCGTCGCATTTCCTTCGACAGCACTATTCCTGTGCGGATGAAGGCGAGCCAGCCGAGTGGATGCACCACCGGAGCAGCTGCGATCGGTTCTCCGTCCATCTGTTTCGGCAGCTGGGCTGGGTCGCCACGTAGTTGCGTGACGAGCATATGGAACAAGGTGACGTTCAGGTAGGGACGTCCATGGAAGATGCGTGTTGACGTCAGGTCATTGGGAATGTGGCAGCCGAGCCGCCGATAGGGTTCGATGATGTACTGGTTCATGAACAGTTCAAGAAAGGAATTCCCCACAGGACTCGGCAATTCCGACATCGTTTCTTTAAAGTTCGCGCGCGACCACTCGCAATCGTCGTCAGTCAGCTGGGAGGAGGGGGAAACCCCGATGATAGGGCGCGCCTGCTGGAGTAAATCCCAATGCAAGCAAGCTTTGCCGGTAGGCTTCAGTCGTCACGCAGATGCCGGGAGGCACAGGAAATCCAGCCGCCATGAGTCGAGCCAAACCAAGGGCTTTGCTTCCGACCAGTTTGAGCTTGTTGCATCGTACCAAGGGAAGGACGCTGAAATCCGCCATCGGCACGGATAGTATCTACAGCAGAAGGAGGAGGTAAAGATCATTGACGTTGGTTCCGGTTAAGCCGGTGCGGATATGGCACCGCAAGGCCTGAAAGGCCTGGTAGGTGTCATGCCGCTTCAATGCGGAGCGGAGGTCGACGCCTATTTTTTCAGCTTGTGCAGCGGTTGCTCCGCTGATCACCGCACCAGCGACATCGGTTGGCCCGTCGGTCCCATCCGTTCCCAGCGCCGCGAGCCAGACATGAGAGACCCCGGTAAGGTGGAGGGCTGCTGCGGCTGCAAATTCCTGTGCGCGTCCTCCTTTGCCGTGTCCTGTGACTGTCACGGTCGGTTCACCTCCGGCAATGATACATGAAGGGCGTCTCAGTTTTCCGTGTTGCTCTAGGAGGCGTAACGCCTGTCCGACAAATCGCTTTGCCTCCACTCGGGCTTCTCCCACGATGGGATCTGAAAGGCAGTGGGGATAGAGCCCTGCCCGTTCTGCAGCCTGGGCAACCGCGTCGAGCATCTCGCGATTATTGCCGATGATCACATGGTGCACTGAGCGCAGCCGCTGTGAGCCTGGTTTCAGTGTCTCAGGAACGGCCCCTCTGTTCCCTTGGAGCAGATGATGGCGCACAGCGAGAGGCACAGTAAGCCATATCTTGTATCGGCGCAGCACAGAGATGGCATCAGCGAAGGTGGTGGGATCTGGAGCAGTCGGGCCCGATCCGATCGTGCCGATGTCGTCTCCGATGACATCGGAAAGAATGAGGGTCACAATAGTGGCCTGTGTGGAAAGCGCGAGTCCTCCGCCTTTCAGCTGGGACAGATGTTTGCGAACGGTATTTATTTCCTCGATCCTTGCACCGCTTCTCAACAGTAGACGCGTAGTCCGTTGTTTGGTCGCCAGAGTGATGCCCGGAGCCGGAGCGGGCAAGAGGCTTGATGCCCCTCCCGACAACAGGACAATGAGGAGGTCGCGAGGCGTGAGATCGTGAGCCAAGATCTGGATACGTTGAGCGGCGTGCCGTCCCGCACGATCTGGAATCGGGTGGCTGGCCTCGACGACGGCAATCTGTCTTGTCTGGACCCTGTGACCGGGCCGAACCACAACGAGTCCCTGTTCCAATTTGGTCTCCAAGATGTGTTCGATCGCCTGGGCCATCCGAGCGGACGCTTTGCCGGCGCCCACTGCGACGATTCGGTCGATGTGATCAAGGTTATAGGTTCGGCGGCCCACTTGCAGCAGGTGCCCATCGCACGACATGGATTTCAGTAGGGCGTGGTAGGGGTCGGCTGCTGCTAACCCCGTGACAATCAACTTCCGAAGCAATGATTGAGCAGGGGATCTGGGGATGCGAGGCGGCATGAACGAAAGAAGTTATGGCATCTTGTCTTGTTTGAAACAGCGGCTTTGACAGGTTTGACGTGGGATTCTGATGTAGTAGGTCCCTTGGGGCAGGACATCTTTCTTAAACTCGGGATTGAGCATTTTCAATTCGAGAAAGTAGGTGCCGAATTCCTCGGCGATGGAGGTCAGCGCCCGTTGTGACTCCTTCACCGTAACCGTGACGGTTTCTGTTTCCAGCGGGATGTAGAGATCCTTCTTGCTTAGCCCCAGATATTTCTCTGGCTGGGAATAGATTTCCTTCGCCGCAATGATCCTCGGGACATAGCGCATGGTCTCGCGAGGGCCGTGCATTTTCCAGTAGTCATTAATCTTCTGGTCTTTGATCAGCTTGCGGACTCGTTCTTCGCCGGCGTTATAAGAAGCCATGGCCAGGAACCAATCATTCTGCCGAAAGTCTTTCAAGTACTTGAGGTATTTGATTGCTGCTTCGGTGGACATTTCGAGATTGCGGCGTTCGTCCAGGACAGCATCGCTTTTGAGTTGGTAGCGCCGGCCGGTGGACGGGATGAACTGCCAGGGGCCGGACGCTTTGGCTTTGGAGTAGGCTGCCGAAATACACTTACTTTCGACCAGTAGCATATATTTCAGATCGTCCGGCAGGCCCGCCTCGGCCAGTTGCTTCTCGGCTGGTGGAAAACAACGGCCGGTGCGTTTGGCGAGGATGATGCTCTCACCCTGATCTTCCAAGAATTGATAGAACTCATACTCGATACGTTCTCTGACTTGCCAATTGTCGAGAGGCACCGTGAGGCCGGCAAACGTGAGCTTATTGGGCAGTTTGAACGAGCTTAAAAAGAACCGTTCACCTTCTCGCTTGATTTCCGGCAGAATGATCAACCGATCTTCCGGTTCTGTCAGCCTGTCCATCGGATCAGGAAGCATGAGATCTTTGTCGTTTTCCATTTGTTCCGAATGGGGCTGTGGAAATGCAACAGCTGAGGGAGCAAAGCTCACCAATGTCAATGCGAACAACACCATCCCCATGTTCCTAGCGGTCATGCAGTAACTCCTTGAGTATAAGCATAGCAGATACGATTACGATCGGGCATGCTAACAGTGAGCCATCTGACCGGCAAGCAGAATGATGTTTCCGTTCATGCTACACTGCCGCGCAATGAAGACCCTGTCCATTCTGAACGAGACCATTACAAATTGTGAGGCCTGCGCTAGGTTGGTGATCTATCGGCACAAGATCGCGAAGACAAAGCGGCGCCAATTTCTAGAGTGGACCTATTGGGGGAGACCGGTCCCTGGTTTTGGTGATTCGCAGGCGCGCGTGTTTATTGTGGGACTGGCGCCGGCTGCCCATGGCGGCAATCGAACCGGGCGTGTTTTCACGGGTGATTGCAGCGGCGACTGGCTCTACGAAGCGTTGCATGTATTTGGTTTTGCCAATCAGCCGACCTCAACGCACAAGGAAGACGGCTTGCGTCTGAGCAACTGCTACATCGCGTCGGTCGTGCGCTGTGCTCCACCGGATAACAAGCCGTTGCCGAGAGAATTTGCCGCCTGCCGGCCTTATTTAGTGAGTGAGCTTCAGCTGTTCAAATATGTGCAGGTAGTGATTACGTTGGGAAAGATCGCCTTCGATCACTATCTGAAAGCTTGCCGAGATCTCGGCCACATACTCCCGGCGCCCGTTCCGAAATTCGGCCATGGTAAGATGTACCACCTGCCCTGGGGCATTACCCTGATCGGGTCCTACCATCCTAGCCAGCGCAACACGCAGACCGGTTTTCTCACTCGCCCGATGTTCCACTCGGTGTTCTGGAAAGCCCGGACGATCATTGACGGAGAATAGCGGTAAGCAATTGATCCGGAATGCGCGATAAAGCAGCCGTGCTCTGTTCTCTTTTCGATTTTCTGGAGCGGAGGCGAGCCAGGGTGATCCCTGAACTGCGTACACTGAGTGAGCAGCGCCCACTTCGGGCTACGTTCAATTCAATCGTGCGTGCGCGCTCGGCGAGCACAGGGGATTACCCGGGCTTGCCTCCGCGAGTCTTACTGCTGCCCTTTTGCTTTCCAGTCGTCGAGGAACTTCTTCAATCCGACATCGGTCAGCGGGTGCTTGAAGAGTGACTGGAATATGTTGTAGGGCATCGTGCAGATGTGGCCACCTGCCAGTGCTGATTCCACGACATGCTGCGGATGGCGGACGCTGGCCACAAGGACTAATGTCTTGTAGTCGTAATTCTTGTAGATGGTGACGATTTGACGAATCAGCGCCATGCCGTCCGAGCTGACATCGTCCAATCGGCCGATGAACGGCGAAATGCACCAGGCGCCCGCTTTGGCGGCGAGAAGGGCCTGTGTTGGAGAAAAGCAGAGCGTCACATTCACGCGAATGCCTTCCGCCGCGAGTTTGCTCGTTGCCTTGATACCTTCCGGAATCAGCGGACATTTGACCACGATGTTTTTGTGGATATTGGCGAGTTCTCTGCCTTCCTTCACCATGGCGTCCGCTTCCACGCTGACGACTTCGGCGCTAATCGGGCCGTCCACGATCTTGCAGATTTCCTGGAGCATTTCCTTGAAGCTGCGGCCTTCTTTGGCCACCAGCGATGGATTTGTGGTCACACCATCCAAAACGCCGAAACTGGCAGCCTCATAAATCTCTTTCACGTTAGCTGTATCAAGAAAAAACTTCATTGTGGGCTCCTTTCATGTCATGCCCGATGCGGTTTCACATGCGGCCAATTCGGTATCGGTCATTATAAGAAGAACTTGATATTTTTGCCATAGGTCTGCACAGTAGTTTGGCGGGCTTCTGAGCGGGGAATACAATTTCGTCGGCCTTCCATGGGATCATCAAGCTGGAGATTGTACAATGCGACGATCTGCATGGCTCTTGTTCCTGACTGTGCTGCTCACCGCCTGCGGAGGCGGCAACCCGTATCTTGACGCGTCACTCAAACCGGTAGAGCTTCAGGGAAAAGACAAGGCTTGGTTTGAAAAGAACTGGGGCACTCCTGACGGTAAAACGATGCGCTTCTTTGGCGGCGAGACCTGGACTTACTACCGTATTGGCGGAGGAAAGTTCGGCCCACTGCTGTTCAACTTCTCACCGTACCAATGCCAGATCACACTGAAATTTGACAAGGAAGATAAGCTGTCCGACTCGAGTTATTTCGGCTGTTAACTGGATTGTCGGTTCTTAAATGCGTCCGCACATCGCTTGCTGCAAAAACAGTAGGTTTGGCCGCTGACCGTCTCAGTCACCGCGTTTCGCCGTGGGACGAATGTATGACACACCGGGTCTTCAACCATCTGATCTTGATCCAGAGATGTTCCCCGATCCCCCACCGCATTGTTTCTGAATCCTCGAACCGCCTGCCGTAGCAAGAAATATAGAATGACGAGGAGTGCGGAAATGAGCAAAAATCTATACATTGTGGCTTACCATGGATCTGGCTACAATCCTATGGGAGGGGGTGAGACCTGTCAAGCCAGACCAGCTGGTTCTCTTCATGAAAATGCGCAAACCCACATACCCAAAAGGACTAGGGGCAACTAGGTGTATACGGGAACCCTTTCATCTCTCCATCCAGTACTTCAGGAGGATATGCTGCACTGAGAGAAAATGGTACAGTCTGGTCCATGAAGACATGTGATAAATGCCATGGCACGATGTTGCTGGAACGGGCAGTTGATTTGGATGCTGGACTTGCGATCGCAGTATTCGCGTGTTTGAATTGCGGTCGCCGGAAAGCAGCGGATCAAGAACCTCGTCCCATCACGGCCCGACATTGACTGCTGGATAGCCACCCACAGCTGCTGATCTGTGAGAAACGGAACGCCGCCTCTCGATCCTGCACCAGCTAGCTCGAACTAGCTGAGTCAGTCCGGTTATCGGATTCGGACCTTGTCCAAATTAATGACGAGGTGTCAGCTGCATTGGCGAGAGACCTGAGAGGAAGCCGTGTGCGCCGCAAGTGCGGCCACAGACGGTTACTTTAGCCCCAACACGTCCATCATGTCGGAACGCATATATAATCTCCCGTATTCACTTAGGGTCAGTTCCGTTTGGTTCGTATGACTGACAGATACCGTCAAAAATGGATAAACCCATTGGCACAAATAGAACCTAGTTCTCAGTAAGTCACTTCTTCTTCACTTTTGCGTAGTTCTCGCACCCATCCTCGTCTTTCAGATCGCACGCTTTCCCGAAATAGTTCAGTGCGTCGGCGTTGCTTTGTTTCACGCCCGCGCCGTAGTAATACATCAGACCCAGATTGTAACACCCTCCCGCAAATCCCCCGTCACACGCTTTACGATAGAACTTTACTGCCTGAAAGAAGTCTTGTGTGACGCCTGTGCCTTTGTCATACATCAGACCCAGATTGTTACACCCTCCCGCACTTCCCCCATTACATGCTTTACGATAGAACTTAACTGCCTGAGTAAAGTCTTGTGTGACGCCTGTGCCATTTCTATACATCACACCCAGATTGAAACACCCTATCGCATTTCCCCCGTCACACGCATTACGATACAATGTGACCGCTTGAACAAAGTCTTGTGTGACGCCTGTGCCTTTTTCATACATCCAACCCAGATTGTAACACCCTGTCGCATAACCTCCGTCACACGCTTTACGATACAACGCGACCGCCTCAACAAAATCTTGTGTGACGCCTTCGCCAAGGTCGTACATCAGACCCAGATTGAAACACCCTGCCGCATAACCTCCGTCACACGCTTTACGATACAACGCGACTGCCTGAGTAAAGTCTTGTGTGACGCCTGTGCCGTCGTAATATTTCACACCCAGATTGAAACACCCTCCCGCAAATCCCCTGTCACACGCTTTACGATAGAACTTAACTGCCTGAGTAAAGTCTTGTGTGACGCCTGTGCCATTTCTATACATCACACCCAGATTGAAACACCCTATCGCATTTCCCCCGTCACACGCATTACGATACAATGCGACCGCTTGAACAAAGTCTTGTATGACGCCTGTGCCTTTTTCATACATCCAACCCAGACTGGCACACCCTGACGCATCACCCCTGTCACACGCTTTATGATACAACGCGACCGCCTCAACAAAGTCTTGTGTGACACCTTTGCCAAGGTCGTACATCAGACCCAGATTGAAACACCCTGCCGCATCGCCTTGGTCGCATCGCGCTCTGAGTTCTTTGACTTCCTGAGACTCTTCTGCCAACGAGAGACTCGGAAAGACACACGCCGCGACTAGAGTACTGACGAGAAGGAGATAACGAAGATTCATAGTTGAACCTCCGAGAAGAGTTTACGAGAAAATGAGCAGAGGCAAGTATACAGAAACTAGACGGTGCGTCCTAATGCCTTATACACCGCGCCGCAAGATCACTCCACTAACCGAAGAAGAAAAACGGTTGGATTACATCAACAACAGCGATGCTCGGTTGGCAATTCAGAACTTGAGGAGAGCGAAGGATGCTTTGAAAATCGTGGTCAATGCGGTGGCGCGAGGCGAGTTTCCTGGGTCTTTCGCAGGTTAGACTTGGAAGAACAAAAAAAGTTTATTTTTGTAAACTTTCTGTGACCGCCTAGGACGCATCTGACACGAGTAGTAAGAGGGTCCCTAGGAGTCATTACGGAACGATTTTAGAACGAATTTGCTTCGCAGGATGAGCTGGGTCTGTAGCAGTTACTACACGTGTGTGAGTGGTTCGGGAAGTTACGCTTTTTACACACATTCGTCGCACACATTTATATGTAAATAGTAAGTAATTGATATATAATGTAAAAGTAAACTATTGTTTCAGTCCCAACACATCCATCATGTCGTAGAGGCCTGGAGGCTGTCTGACGACCCAGCGTGCTGCACGGAGGGCACCACGGGCGAAGGTGGCGCGACTACTGGCTCGATGCGTCACCTCGATCCGTTCCCCCATGCCACCGAATAAAATGGTGTGGTCGCCGACAATGTCACCGGCACGAATGGTCTGAATCCCAATTTCTTTTTGCTTTCGCTCGCCAATCAACCCTTTGCGCGTATACACGCCGACCTGATTCAAGTCACGATTGACCGCACGTGCGAGGGTCTCGGCGATCTTGAGCGCCGTGCCGCTGGGGGCATCTTTCTTGAGTCGGTGATGGGCCTCAATGACTTCGATGTCGTACTCGTCCCCGAGCGTCCTGGCCATCTCGCTGATAACTTTATAGATGAGATTCACGCCCACGCTCATGTTGGGAGAAAAGACGCAGGGGATGTGCTTGGTCAGCGATTTGAGCTCCTCGAGTTGCACCTCTTCGAACCCCGTCGTCCCGATCACCATGGCTCGTCGGTGGTGCGCTACGGCACGCAGATGTTCGAGGGTTGCGGTCGGTGAGGAGAAATCGATGACCACTTCGGCTCGATCGAGCAGGACTGAGAGATCATCGGTAATCGGGACACCGGAATGGCCGCAGGCGGCCGTTTCGCCGGCGTCTTCGCCAAGCGCGTGATGGCCCTTGCCCTCGATCGCACCGGAGAGGGCGAGCGCCGTGGAGTCATGGATCAGCGCCACTAATTGGCAGCCCATGCGTCCGGCGGCTCCTGCGACAATGACTTTGATCATGGGATCCATCTCCGTAGTGTGTATAGAATTAGATCAAGCCGGCGTCCTTCAGAGCGCGCGTTAATTTCTCTCGCGTATCTTGGGCCATCGGGCAGAGCGGCAAACGCAATTCGGGATCGATCTTGCCCATCATGCCAAGCGCTTCTTTCACCGGAATGGGATTGGTTTCAAAGAACAGCGCCGCAAACAACGGCGACAGGTTGAAGTGAATTTGCCGAGCTTCTGCAACCCGCCCATCGGCAAAGGCTTTCACGAGTTCAGCCATCTCAGTCGGCATAATGTTGGCCGTCACAGTAATGACGCCTTGGGCTCCGACCGCCATCATCGGCAGCGTCAGGGAATCATCGCCGGCCAACACGGTTAGGCGGTCTCCGCACAACTGAACAACATCCGATGCCTGCTGCACCGAACCACTACCTTCTTTGACGCCGACGATCGTATTGATCGCCGCAAGCCTAGCGATCGTCGCCGGCAGCATGTTGACACCGGTCCGTCCTGGAATATTGTACAGCACCAACGGCAGATCGACGGCCTCTGCCACTGCCTTATAATGACGGTACAGCCCTTCTTGAGTGGGCTTGTTGTAGTAGGGCGTAATCAACAACGCGCCGTCGGCTCCGACCTGCTTTGCGTGCGTGGTCAATGCCATGGCTTCTTCGGTACTGTTCGAGCCGGTGCCGGCGATCACCGGGACGCGCCGGTTCACCACTTCCACCGTCAGCTCGATGACCCGATTGTGCTCGTCATAAGACAGCGTGGCGGATTCGCCGGTGGTGCCGCATGGGACAATGCCGTTTGTGCCGTTGGCGATCTGCCACTCGATGAGTTCTGCCAACGCCCGCTCGTCGACTTTCCCTTTCCGAAACGGCGTGACGATGGCGACCATTGAACCGGTAAACATGCGGGGTCTCTCAGTTTAAAAATGCCGGAATAGTTTCGCCCTTG
>Ga0194119_10007916_pt1 | contig 14815 bp, 12 predicted proteins | sample TA2MahC100mmetaG_FD_148620 | JGI IMG/M metagenome (GOLD analysis project Ga0194119, IMG submission 148620) | Freshwater microbial communities from Lake Tanganyika, Tanzania - TA2015018 Mahale Deep Cast 100m | ecosystem: Environmental > Aquatic > Freshwater > Lake | place: Tanzania: Lake... | reverse complement strand
CCCCATTACCCATTACCTATCCCCCATTCCCCATTACCCATTACCCATTACCTATCCCCTATCCCCCACTCCCCGATAATCCACCTTAACCATACCGAACCCCTGCGAATTCTTCTCCCCGAACCCGCACTCGTAGCCTATCTCAATCAGCTCACGTGGCGCTTCAATCCTGAACGGAGCCAGCGTACCTTTCACCCTGGTCTCATCCGGCTTCCCCTCCTTCAGAGTAATCAGCTTCTGCACCTTCCCCTTGCGGCGTTCGAGGTACTCCGGGTCAAGCGTGAACCGGAAGCTCCTGTCGCCCTCGTAAGGGTGGCCATACAACGCCTCATATTTTCGACAGAGGTTCTCGAACAACTTGTGCTCGAACTCCCCGTCGCCGGGAAAAAGATACTGAGCATACCGGTCGTCCTCGTTCTTGGTTTTGCAGACTATGGGCGAAAGTGCCACAAAGCGCATATCATCAGAAAAATCGGGAGGATCGAGCCGCCTGACCGTCTCCACCCTGAACTGCTCCTGCCCAACACGCACAAACGGCTGATGCAGCAACCCTACAACCAGATGTTCGATAAACTCGTTCTTCGGGGAGGAAATGGTGAATTGCAGCGGGTTGTCGCGCGTGCTCATGGTGCCGTCGTCACGAATGCTCCACTTCCGGCCTTTACCGGCAATGAAGAGCGGCGAGTAGGTGAAGAGCTTGAAGGACTTGTTCTGCAGACGGTACCCTTCTGCATGCAGCTTTTCGGCAAATTCGCTGGAACTTCGGTCAACGATGTTGTAGATGAGGGAGGAAAGCAGATAGGAGTTATTGACCGGCAGTATTATCGACGGATTGCGGTGGGATAGTTCAAGGGTTATGCGCATGCTTTTCCTCTTACAAAATGGTACTTATTGCGCTTGTGAGTTTATTAAGAAATTCATGCTGAATGTACGTATCATCAGGCAGATCTTCTCTTTTGTTTGTCATTGGAGAAACCGTTATGTCCTGCCATTCCTTGGCTCTTTTATCTATAATTTTTTGACCAGCCGGAAGCAACTTGCCTTTAAAATGAAGTGCTATCGGAAAATAACATTTATCACTTGTCTTGATTGTCTTAATCACAAGAGGTGATGCTCTACGATCCGAACATTTTCTTGATTCCCATTTATTATCTTTTCCGTTGAAAAAGGTTGTCCCACTCACCATCATTAAGCTTGATTGCCCTTGACATTCTCTATGTTGGATTGGAAACCCAAAATTAGGGGTCTTACCGATTTGAGACTGGAGACGAGACCTCACGCCTTTAAAATCACTACCAATTTCTTCAAGGGCTTCTTCCCAGTTATCTTTATTGTCCAGAAAATATAAACAGGCACCATTAAGAGCTGAATATTCTTCTCTTGCAGAGCCAGCATTGATAAAAGGCTTTAAATATTTCTCAATATGATCTTTTAGCTGCTCTTTCGTTTTAATATGATTTGTATCAAATACCTTCAAAATATCAATTAATACTGATTTTGCATTACCGTCCATATTTTTCACAAATATAGAGCCTGCCCCTCTTCTGGTTCTACTCCCTAAGCCACCAAAAAAAACGAGACATGCAAATGCTTTTACAGTTTCTTCAAGAATTAATAAACTTTTCGATTCAAATGACAATATGAATTTTTTTTCAGATCTTGGCTCAAGACAATCGCGTCTATTTACAAAAAGAGATGAGTATAAAAGATATCCATTACCAGTACCATTCTGAATTCCAATTTGTTTTTTTTTCTGTAAAACCGTTCCATCTTTTATTATCCTTATTATTACCTTGCTTTTTACCGCATCAGTTCCACCACCACCAAAAATGCTTATCTCTTCTTTTCTTAATATATCTATGCTTTTATGCCCATTCATAGCACGCCACCAAAAACGTAACGCACCCTTGATGGAGGGGGGGCGAAGATCCGGAGTTCTGCCATCAGCACCAGCCAGAAACATGGGCGTGATGATTTCACACTCAAAAGAAATATTTTTCATACACACATCCCCCTATCTATTGGTTCTTGAGGTATCCATACCCAACAGCAGTTTTGGCTCCGATACCATGTTCATTCAAAGATTTTTCAAGCCATTTAGCAATCACTTCAGACGGTTTATTGTCACTGAAACAATACGAATCAATTTTATGATCTCTACTTTTATTAATTCCGCATAAAAATCGAAATCTTGCATTTTGAACTGTCAGAAAATTAATCGGAACAGGTTCAAGATAATCAGCAGGCGGTATACTATTAGCTCCATTTTCCTCTGGCATATAATAAGCCCCATAATGAGGATTCATGATATCAACGCTTATTTCAGGAGCCTCTAATGGAAACGCGTCAAAGAAAAATACTTCTCCTCTCAAAGAATCGCTAAAAGCTGTCGTCTTTAGTTCAATTTTTTCCTTAACCGGCATATTGTTTTCAAAGTGGTACTTTTTCACTTTTGCAGGACAACCGAAAATCCGGCAAAACCCATTATCCTGTAAAGCCCGGTATTCAGCATTCACTAACGGGTGTTCTTTTTCTTCTGGCGGAACAACGTCTGAATCCGGGTCACCGAAAATCTCGGCAATCATCCAGCTTCTGACAACTCCTTTTATCGCACTACCCGGGATATACGGAATACCATAAATGTGATGCAACGTCATGGATGTTTCATAGACCGACTCGACACCCAAACCAACGATCATACGCCAGTCACATTTGGCCTCATGCTGTATAATGGAAAGCCCCAATGAATTGATACTATTCTTATGCCGTTCGGCAATACCATTGATATAAATAGCACCGAATTCGGACTTTGGCTCAAACATGATGCCATGACGATCAGCCTTGTAAAAAAGAAATTTTTCCCCATCAAACCGAGCAGCTTTGTTAAGTTTGAGTGAAAAATTATCTATGAGAATACCACCTGTAAAAGATGCGCTTTTCAAAACATCCCGTGTATCGGAAGGCAGATAGGTATGCACCTCCACCGAGATCCTATCTATGCAATCATTATGTGGCATGCTTGACATCCGTTTTTCTTCATTTGCTTCTGCTGATACCTCAATACCGATCTTTAGAGCCCCTTCCTGGAGTTGTTTTTTCCAATCTCCCATTTCGTGATAATAATTGATATTGATAATCAGGGTATTGTTATACAGTCAACCCTTCCGAGAAACGGGATAACCACCCTAAAAAGATAAGAGTTTCAAGCGTAAGTGCCCGAGTTTTGGATGAATCCAGCCTTGATCTGAAATTCTCAGCCAGCTCCCCATTGTCGCCTGCCAATAAAGGCTCTAGGGCTTTCAGCCTTCTACAGAGATGATCACACAGCAGACGATAGTGCTTTAAATTGTTCTTTTTTTTATGCTTCCCGATAAATGCCAACGAAGCACCAAGACCATTTGTCCGAATCATCATTTGCAGGCCCTTAACAGCATTTGTATAATCTTTCTTGCCTGATGATGCGCCGCGTTTCGCACATTGCCATGCAACCTGTTCGCATTTACCATGGAAATCAATGTCGTGTTCTGCAGTGTTTTGCGCCTGCGCTGCTGGCACCGTAGAATGCGCATTTGCTCTCGTTCTTACTGGAAGATGCGTATGGCCCACATTGAACGACACAGAAAATGTCTCCTCACCAACGCTTAGGGAAACAATTTGACCATTTACCATTTCAACATTGCACTGCTTTTCGTGATGCCGTGCTTTATCAAGTAAATCACGAATTCCAGCAGGAACAGCTATGCCTTTAGCATGTGTATCTGATGAATCAAACTTTACGCGCCATAAACCTTTTTGGTCACAATACAAAGTCGCCATCATGCACCCCCGTGTTCCTTCTTTTTGATCATGCCATCTGCAAAACGCCTCAGCAAGGCGACAAAAGCAAGAGCTTCACCTGTGACGACCCGGTATTCAGCGTTTTCCAGCATGATTACCTCATGAACAAGTTCATTTTGTTCTGAATGTCCTCTCAACAAATGCAACTTCCTGAGCCAATCGGCAAGCTGTGAATACAACAGATCGTGTTCATTTTTCCCTTTTTTAGAAAACATGAACGCGAGCGTAGCACTCAAACCGCTTGACTTAATCCTCATAGGTGTTTTCCTGACAAGCGATTTGTATTCTTCCGCAAATGACTTGTTCTTTGCATCAGTAACACTTTGAAAAGCTTCGTTTGCACGCTTTCGTTCGTGCTGCAACCGACTGCTGATAGCCGACATAATATTCTCCCTCTGGCTTACGTAACCGGTATCGTTCTTAAAAGTCCTTTGCCCAGCGTCGCATTTCCCCCTGTCTGTATTACTTTAGGGAGCTTATCGATAAAGAAATCCGTAACGAGTTTTGTTTCTTCATCAGAATTTAATGGGCTTTCAGGGTTAGTGAAAAGTTGCTTTTTTTCAGCTGGTAAAAACACTGGTCCTGAAAAAACCAGGGAATAGAGGATGCTTTCCGCCGGAAGGTACTCCTCAGTGAAAAGCGCCCCGTCTTCTACCGTTCCCTTTTCGTTATCAATCTTTGTCCTTGTTATCACCTCGGTAGAAAGGTTTACAAAATCAGTAAAATCATCATTATGAAGAATGACCAATGCGCTTGTCATATGATTTCGCCAGTATGCATAGGTATCCTGGGAGCCCACATCAGCAGGCTTTTTAAATAACAATTCTGCAAGAGCATCTGCGAGGTTTTTGGAATAGTCTGTTGTATCCTTTTTAACTTTAAATGAATACTCTTCAAGAACAATCTTTTTCTTTGTACCATCTGTTTCCTGTGCATTGACTATAAGATCTGAGCTTGAAACAAGGCTTTCGCCTGAATTGATTTCAGGAACATTATTTTTCAGGATATCTTTCAATTTGCCATCAGGCACCGAAACAGTATTGAGTGAGAGATCCCGTCGGAACTGTTCCAAGACTTTCGGGCAGGTTATCCATGCAAATACACCCCGCATCGATTTGACGGGAAACAGAAGAAGGCGTGCATCGGTAAACCCTATCGCACTCTGAAACTGGTTACAGTCAACAAAGTGAGCTTTGATTTGTTGATTCACTCCTGCATCATCATAACCGAATGCAAGTTGAATTCTTTTGCGATCATCATCATTTTCATTCAATGCATTTTCAAATGCCTCCCGCAGACTGCCTTTCAGACTTGAACTTTCAATTTTTGGAAACGATGTGTGCCGCTCACGCTGTATAGGAAGATCGACAACCCCAAGATCACTTCCGCTTCCGGCATGCAGAGCTGTTTCACAGACCATAAACAACGGCGTTGCTTTTTTATACATGGCTATTTGGCATTAAATCAATTGAATAATATCTTTCGTTGGAACAGGGTTTTGCATAAACGTCTGAAGCACATGTGGAGCAAACATCAAGAACAGCTTGAAATTCACTCCTGATTCACTGAACAATGCAAACAACTCTTTAGCCCAAGATTTAACATCTGACTTTATATGCTCGTTTTCTTCTGTTGTTAACCTTTTTGCTGAAACGCAAAAATGAAACTCTGAAGCAAATTGAGCAATATACAATCGTTTAGCTATCAAATCCTTCACCTCATCCTTTTTCATGAATTGTGTATAGGTCTTACATTCACAAACGATAAAATCACTTGCCTTCTCAACAACCAGGTCAAGCTCATTTTCATCAATCTGATAATTTTTCCCATTAAGACTAATGTATGTTGATTCCAACCCATGAAACACTTTTCGTGTTGAAGATAGATGGTGATAATATTCAAACCACTTGTACTCTGCAAAGTAACCATTCAACGTACTGTCGTGGCTCAGCCTAACCCGCTCCCTAACCTTTTTTTGACTCTTTTTATAGGCCTCTGCAAATGATGCATAAAGCTCCCCTACCTCTGTCATATGGTATCCTTCATGGCTTTTTACAAGCAAACCGTTATCACAAAAAGGCATGAAAATATTATTGTCAACAGCAGCATCAACAGCCAATTCAGGTTTCAGTGATCTCAGACTTTTAGAAACTTTCAAAAAGTCCTCAACATATTCCCAGTTAAAGTTGACAGGAAGCTGAGGAAATTGCAATAGCTGACTGCTCTCTTCATATAGATAGAAAACAGGGATTTTTTTGATTTGCGCAAGAAGTGTTAAAAACGGGATCAAAGCTTTGTAACCGCCAGAAATATTCATAATAACATCATCAGGCTGCGTATTATCGACAGTATCGATAACCGCACTGACCAAATTCCCCAAGCCATGTTCCTTGAATTTATTATAATCTTTTACGTTAAGCTGCTTTACATGCACAATACCAATTTCAACCCCTTCAAGCACAGGAGACAATCGCATTATCTCGGCTGAAAGTACCGATAACAGCGTATCTGTACAGAGAAACACAATTTTTTCTAATTTCCCTGATTGCCGTTTAATTTTGACCAGTGTACTGATTTCCGCAGAAGCATCTTCATTGCAGACGGTTTCGTTGACTTTTTTCCAACAGCCCTGCTCATCCTGCCATTGAACACCTTTTAACCATTTGCTTTCAATGACATTTTTAATTCTCTCACAGTATACCTGTAGTGATTGCTCGGCAAATGCGCTTGCGTCAAATGCATCTTTATCCTGCGATGGATCAAGATCTTTGATGGCATCATCAATTGACTCATACCCATAACCGAACAAATTTCTTACTTCCAATCTCTGATAATTGGTTAATACGGAAGTACCTACTGTTGTTATCACTGTTTTCATGCACCTGTTCCAAGTAACGCGATGCCGCAACCTTCCTTGTTTTTAGCGGAAGGTTGACCCGCAAGGGATTTAAAGTGAAATGCTTCAAACAATGGATCGAAGCATTCTCCAACAGTCTTCCCATTCTTCAATTCAAAATAGTAAACACTTCCTGCAGGAACGGCTTTTCGCATAGGTTTCGGTTTGCCCTGTTTCATATCAAAACCACCCAGATGCATCGACCGTCCGCTGGCCGCACCTATGAGCTCAAAATCTATACCTTTATATGCTCCCTGAAGCATCCAGTCAGCTACCCATCCATTGTCAAATATTCCTGGAGTCATGAGATACAGTTTAAACCGACGACTTTCAGACTGACGAAGCGCCGATATATCGAATTCTGGCATTGATCCTGGTCTACAGGCAACACATTTTCCCTCGGCACCCATTCTTAGAATCCCGGAGTCAGGAAGACAAAGATTGTCATAGACGACCCCCAGTTCCAGCCTTGACGTTCCACCTCGAGATGCAAGCCTCTGCATTCCTACACGGTAAAGCTTCCCTGTATCACCTGATGCACGTGTCTGATCATCTCTGCCGATACCAATTTTTGATTCGGAACAAATGTAGTCGGACGATTTTCTGATCTTAAATGAAAAACCTGACTTCATCTGAGAACCATAATTGAGATAACTTTTCAAATCGAATATCTCCATCAAGCCCTTATCAACAGGTTCAACCCGATTACCTGACTTGAGCAATTGCAGCCCTTTATCAAGTGATGAACAACCCCCATTTTGTGGTATCAGAGAAAGCAGTTCAACTGAATACCTTTTATCATTGGCTTCCTGCTGTTTGATTGCATTTGTTTTGTCCGTTCTTTCAACCAGATCCAATGGCGCAGGAAAATAGATGTTGTTTCCAGGTATTATCCGATAAAACAGTGCCCTGATCACAAGATCATCTGTACAGTCATTATCAGTTGCAGCGCTTGTGAACTCATCTATATGCTGGGCGAAATACCCTGTCCTCAAAGCACCATAAACTACCGATGGCGGTGGCGGAAAGAACCCGTCTGCCCATGTTTCATCTCCCATTGAAAATGGTCGTCCGTCACGGAAAAATAATGTGTCGAACGCATCAATTATGATACTGACCGTTCTCTTATTCTCAATCATAATCCATTAATTCTCGTCAGTTTCGCGCCTTATAAAATCACATATATTAAGGGCCGATAAAAACGTTGACAATGACTTAAATTCTGAGCTTTTGTGTTTTGTAATAGGATCAAAAACAAAAGCTCCATCATAAAGCTGCTGTACATGTTTACTGACAAGCGCAACTTCTTTCACTTTTTCGAGAGGGGACAAATTGTTGCTACATGAACGTGCTATCAATCGTGCCAACTCAATATCGATAAAATCATTGTGCAAAAAATTCCCATCACTGTCACAAAGCCGTCTGAATACCAGCTCAAAAGTCTTGATAAAATTGTTTGATACCCTTTTGTCGGCAAGTTCACGTATTAAAGCCAAAAAATTATCAGTAGTCCAGTCGGATTTTACCCTCCATTTGTACCTTGTCTCCTCAATCTCCCCGGAATGCTTGATGACCGCAATGGCAAAGGCGTCTTTATCTTCATCGATCTGTTTTGCTTTGTGCTCCATTTCCCGGGCTCGTCTCAGAACCTCACTCAGTGGAGTCTTGTAATGTGCCACAGCAATCCCCGCCGAAAAGGTCAGATTCTTTCCGGAATCGAGATAACCATCAAGTGGCTCACTGACAAGGGTATCATAGGCCTCACGCAAGCCTTTCATAACAGAAAAAAGGCTGTTCAAATTGACAAAACCGAGAAAATCATCTCCCCCTGCATAGATACATTTTCCCTTTTCACGATAAAATGTATTACCCTTTTTACTGATATAGTCTTTATAGGCTGAATCATCTCTGACTGCATCGCTCAGTTTTTCAGGATTGCCTTCGAGGAATGCGTTTGCATATTCTGCAAAAAGTCCAAGCCGTCCTGCAAGTGTTTCCTGAAATTTCTGAAGACGGCTGGAGATATTCGTCTGAAACTCTTCCAACTGGTCTGTTGAAGCAATCATGTCTCCTGACCACGTACTGCCCATATTGTCGCCATCGAAAACCAGTAAAGCATAGTATTTCGACATTTTTTTCTTGTCAGCACGGACTGCACCAGCAATCTCCGCCTGAACATCTCTGATCATTGGAAGAAAGCCTTTATCGACAAGTTCATGATAACCCTGCTTTCTGAAATAACCCTCGGTTAGATTTTCCTCAAAATACAACTGCTCATTGAAGACATTGCCGAGACTGCTGAAAAACTTCTTTAACTTTTTCCCATTATCAGAGCTTTCGACATCACCAATCGTATTCATTAACGCAATTCTCGATGTCGAAGGGAAATCGTTCCCTTTCGCGAAAAATCTTTTCACAAGAGAAACAGCACTCAGACCTTCTCCTGCATCCAAAATTGGCTTTTTCGTTAAAAGCACAGCTCCATTTTGGAGATGTTTATCACGAATCTCTGAATTGTAAATATTTGTGTCTAATGTTACCGGCCTGTAATAGAGCGCATTGCGCTCCCCGTCGAGAGAACATTTTCTTGCAGCTGGTTCGTCAATCTGATTAAACATACGTGTATTCTTGATTGCCGCAATCCACTGCTGTATCTCGTTGTGCGTCTTCCGGTAACCGTCAACTGATTCATTAAAAGGAATGAGAGACCAGAAAATTTCAAGAAAATTGTCTATCTGCTCCTTCGCTTCACACGGGGTAAAAGAAGAAAGGGCTTCCTCAACAAATTTATATCCCTGTTCTTCATTAAACCCATTGGTTCGAGGTGTATGACTGATACCAGCATCATGAAATGATTGTAACGCTATTGCAGTCCACTTAGATCTTGCAGTTCTTTCTATCTTTTGTCCAAACTCAGGAGGGTTTTCAGTGTAAATCTTTGCAAGAAACCTGTTAGGTTTTGCTTTCCTATCAGGATCTGGAACAATTATTTTATTGCCTGGATCCAAGATTCTTGTTTTATCGATAGCCGCCTCGATAATTTCCCCAAGAATAGCACTGCCAGCATAGAGATCGCGGGTTTTGCGCGCTTGGGCAATGAAGCTCTGGACGGGACCGATGGTAAACAGGAAAAGATACTGCTGAGCGGACATGGGTTCTGAGTTAAGGGTTACTCCAAAACAACCGAACTGCCGAACATCGAGAACAGGAACAACAGCAAGAAAGGGACTCTATGAATCAAGGCTACAGGGACAAGGGTGTACGTACAGAAATCTAAGGGTAACAAGAGAATCTCAATCATCAACATCATCACTAATAAATTGTACGTATCATCACAGTCTAATCCAAGTTATTTCTGAAGAATTTATATTGATCACGGGGGATTATACGGCTAATTTATCGCTTATGGCGTGATAAATGCCGAATTTCCCCGAGATTCAAGATTTCTGCGACTTCAAATTTTTCGGCTGATCCAGAAGGAGCGGGTCGTAAACGGACAACGTCAGGGAAGTATCCGAGTCGTCCGTGCAGTTCTGCAAGAACAACAGACCAGATTGCAGAGTATCCGGGAGGTATAACAACCAGTGGTGTTGTCTGCCACTCCTCCGGTGATAAACTTGTACCTTCTACTGCTTGTATGATTGTGGTCGCAAAGTTATGGTCTTCAGGTACGTTACCAAACATCACATTGATCACATCGCAGGATGTCCAGTACATGAGCTTTTCGATTTCCAGCTTCTGACCGGGTAAAACCGGGTGTCCGGAATAATTCAGGACAAACCCCGTTGTGACTCTATCTACCATTGATGTTGAAGTCATCACTGATTTTGTTATGATGCCGAAAAACAACGCAATAATTAAACAACCTGCGCTCATTCCATATACCGCACATCGAAGGCTCGAACATCCTTGGTTTCTGTGCTGATGTACTGAAAATTCCTTCCGGCAGCAAGAGTGGCTATCGAAGCGGCAATGCTGTTTGTTTTCTGACCACCGGTAATATCAACAAGCATATCCTGATCCTTATATCCGTCCTGTTCGGCTCTTTTATAAAAATCCTCTACGGAATTGAATACCGATTCAACATTTTCAAAATCCATACCGCCAGGCCGGATCTCTTCGACAACGATTCCGGGATACAGATACCGGACAACCTCACGAAAATCTCCGCTGATAGCTGATGTGCTGCGACTTCCTGAAGAAGTAAACAGAAACACCTTTTTCAGTTCGCTTTTGTGGTACTCTATTGCATTCAGGGGCATTTCCCAGGTTTTTTTGCTGAAATAACTCAGGGTCAATGCTCGATTTTCAATGGCCGCTCTGAGTTCTTTCAGCGCCACATCCTGTTCTGCCGGTGTTCTGCCAAGCGTGCTGAGAAAAAGGCCGAGGGCTTTCACTTTCTGAGGGCTGTATGGCTTGACGTTGATTTTGGTCTCGATCTTCTTTGCTTTTGAGAGCCGCCACCTGAAAAACATAAAAATGACAAACGAAACGATCAGCTTACCGGAGCATCTCAAAAGGTCCAAACAGGTACATGATGCCCAATCACAGCCAACAATATCAGTAACACCGTCAGGAATCCATCCTATCGCAAGCAGCAGCAGTGCGGCATACCATAAAGCAAACCAACTGATATTTCTGTTACCGAAAATACTTTCAATAAGCCTTACCAGTTCATAAGCCCGTAATCTCTCTTCAAACAGGTTATTCGATTTCATCACGAAATGTCAATCTATTGTTCATACTGCTTTTCCATAATAATTTCCGTAACCACAGGATGCTTTACACTGAAACGATTTAAGCATTTATAAGATAATAATATTTCTTTCATAAATCACTGATTTCGAGTCTTATTCTCAATAAATGCAAGGTTCTACACCACCAAATAGAAGTCAGGAGTCAGGAGATTGGCATAGAAGAATTCCTTTTCATAATACTCAGCACTCATCGCTCAGAACCCAGCACTGATTCCTGCCTCTGCGAATGCAATAAGCTGAAGAACGTGTTACGAGCTATGTGTGACGAAAACACAGGTTATTATAATACACGTTTAAAGCTTACCACCAAACTCATCATCTGAGACCGCAATAAATCGTATCTAATATCGTCTATTTCAACTCAGTACTCAGCACTATTATATATCCTCTGCGAATGCAATAAGCTATAAAGTGCCTTCACGGTAACCGCAGGACAGACGGTAACTATCGGGTTTCAATCCTCTGCGAATGCAATAAGCTATAAAGGGGAGAAAAATGAAAGAAAGTATTGAAGCCGCAAATTTTGTTTCAATCCTCTGCGAATGCAATAAGCTATAAAGATCTCTTACCAACCTACGACACGCCCAAACCAAGAATCCGAGTTTCAATCCTCTGCGAATGCAATAAGCTATAAAGTGCGGAATACGAGGCGGCGGTAAACAGATATGTGACCGTAGTTTCAATCCTCTGCGAATGCAATAAGCTATAAAGTCACATCATGACAAACGAACAAAAACTGCGAGAAATCGAGTTTCAATCCTCTGCGAATGCAATAAGCTATAAAGTGGTCGCTTTCATAGTTGCAGGGCTTGAAGCAAAACTAGTTTCAATCCTCTGCGAATGCAATAAGCTATAAAGGAGACGACGTGTAACTGTCCCTCTCGTAAAATATGTTGCGTTTCAATCCTCTGCGAATGCAATAAGCTATAAAGGTATCTACTAATGATTCATGTAATGACATACATGATCTATGTTTCAATCCTCTGCGAATGCAATAAGCTATAAAGTCATTTGTGAAGAGCGATATTTTATTTGTCCTAACATCAATTTGTTTCAATCCTCTGCGAATGCAATAAGCTATAAAGTATCCTCATGCTCCGAGAAAACCAATGAGTCTTGAAAGTTTCAATCCTCTGCGAATGCAATAAGCTATAAAGCTTCTGGTGTCGAAGGGGGTTACTCAGCGGTATATGTTTCAATCCTCTGCGAATACAATAAGCTATAAAGTGATAAATATGGTCCAGTATGGAGATGGTCATAATTACATAAGTTTCAATCCTCTGCGAATGCAATAAGCTATAAAGGGGGCTTCACGCCCGACCGCCATATACATTGCAACTTCGTTTCAATCCTCTGCGAATGCAATAAGCTATAAAGTGCGGAATAGGTATTCTTCAGGAAGTGGCTGGTGTTTTGTTTCAATCCTCTGCGAATGCAATAAGCTATAAAGTTCTTTACCACGGCGTGCTCAACAAACACTCCTCCGGTTGTTTCAATCCTCTGCGAATGCAATAAGCTATAAAGTGCGCTACAAGAAATGGTCGAGGGCAAAGATGTAATTAGAGTTTCAATCCTCTGCGAATGCAATAAGCTATAAAGAGAAGTAATTACCTACCCATCCGCCCAAATCATGTTGTTTCAATCCTCTGCGAATGCAATAAGCTATAAAGACGGTCATGGCTCATCGGTACGATTATCGGTAAGCCGGAGTTTCAATCCTCTGCGAATGCAATAAGCTATAAAGTTATATTGACTGCATGCATCAGGCCGGGACTGTCAGGTTTGTTTCAATCCTCTGCGAATGCAATAAGCTATAAAGACGTGGAAGACACCGACACTCTGCAAAGCCGGTCTTCGTTTCAATCCTCTGCGAATGCAATAAGCTATAAAGGATAAAAGCGATGAACGCGACACAAAAAATGATCGCACCGTTTCAATCCTCTGCGAATGCAATAAGCTATAAAGCAAAAGGCGCCATCGACTGGTGGCGTCGTTGGAAGGTTTCAATCCTCTGCGAATGCAATAAGCTATAAAGGTTAGGTATAACAAAGGCAAAAGCCTTTGCAATCTACAAGTTTCAATCCTCTGCGAATGCAATAAGCTATAAAGTACAGGCGGATGCACGGCAATCGAAGGTAAAGGTAGGTTTCAATCCTCTGCGAATGCAATAAGCTATAAAGGCAAAGAAACTCGTTGAGAGCATGCGACACAAATAACGACATTAAGTTTCAATCCTCTGCGAATGCAATAAGCTATAAAGGGCAAGGCATGGCGTCCGGCGTTTTGCGTGGGGAGTTTCAATCCTCTGCGAATGCAATAAGCTATAAAGTCAAGTCAACCGTCGCCTCAATGCACTCTATGACGCATGTTTCAATCCTCTGCGAATGCAATAAGCTATAAAGTTAAAACACTTGTTAATAAGGCAAGAGATAGTAAATCTGAGTTTCAATCCTCTGCGAATGCAATAAGCTATAAAGATTTGCCGGACTTGCCGGAAGCATCGACATCACAAGCTCGGCACTGGTTTCAATCCTCTGCGAATGCAATAAGCTATAAAGTAATGTGTATTTGTCAATATTTTATCAAGATTGTTCTTTGTTTCAATCCTCTGCGAATGCAATAAGCTATAAAGTGGAATTAGTCGCGAAGATTAAGATGGACCGCGTTTTGGTTTCAATCCTCTGCGAATGCAATAAGCTATAAAGACTCTGGTCGTGATTTTGTTCACAGTCACGAATCGGAGTGTTTCAATCCTCTGCGAATGCAATAAGCTATAAAGAGAAGCAATGCGTCAGTATCAAGAGGGATACAATAGGGCGTTTCAATCCTCTGCGAATGCAATAAGCTATAAAGGTGCATCGGGAGAGAAAATGGGGACTTTGTCTTTTTTGTTTCAATCCTCTGCGAATGCAATAAGCTATAAAGAGTACCCCTGAAGACCATTGACTGGCAGGGGTTTCCGGAGCAAAAACCGCAGCTCATTCAAAAATCAGCGATGTCAAGGGACAATGGTCTGATTTTACTACTGAACTTCAGCTGTATGTTATGATTTTTTATCGGTTTATGCAAGAACCGCAGCTGATTTTTCCCAACTTTATCTGTTACCCTCTATTTTATATACAGTTATCTCCCTTGTCAAACATTCTCCTGGTATTCACAAGCTGAGCTGCGGTTTCACCATACCAGCTTGTACGGGTCGTACTGCGTTCGCGTTCCGGCTATGGTCTCTTTCATGATTCGTACCTGTTTTTCGATGTGTCGCCGGAAGTTGAGCGTTTTTCCGGTATAGCCGTCCCGGGATTCCTGCCACATGCGTTCTTCGAAG
>Ga0194119_10007902_pt1 | contig 14827 bp, 10 predicted proteins | sample TA2MahC100mmetaG_FD_148620 | JGI IMG/M metagenome (GOLD analysis project Ga0194119, IMG submission 148620) | Freshwater microbial communities from Lake Tanganyika, Tanzania - TA2015018 Mahale Deep Cast 100m | ecosystem: Environmental > Aquatic > Freshwater > Lake | place: Tanzania: Lake... | reverse complement strand
CATGGAGCTGTCGATGCCCTGATCCCGTAGGGCGCGATGCAAGCGGAAGGCTGCCCGTGCTGCGCCTTGCCCGCCGTCGTAAGTGGAGACCTGAACAACGCGCATCAGGACCTCCAGCCCAGCAAGCGCAGCACTTTTCGGCCCTTGCGCAACCAGTTAGCTCGGCGGCTGCGCTGGAAGAGTCGCCGAAAGGTGTCTTGGTCGCGGAGACGATCGGCCTGCATCACCGTTGGATGGCGCAAGGGGAAGCTGAGCGATCCAGGCGTCCCAAGGGGAGAGCGCTCATCGAGGGTGTGGGTGGCATCCACGCCAAAACCAATGTTCTCAACGAGCTCGACCGCAGGGATCACAGTCAAGAACCCCTGCTGCCAGCAGCTGAACTGCCAGACCATGTCCCAGGTGTCGATCTGCCCAGCCGCGAGCTGCTCCAACCATTGGCCCCAGCGCCGCGCCAAGGGCTCTCCCCCCAGTTGCTCCAGCCATTGACCATCGCGAAAAGCCGGCCAACCCTTTAAGGCAGGGTCGTTGCAACGCCAAGCCCGACGCCAGCTGGCCCAACCCCAGCAATGGCTGTAAATCGAGAACCGGTAACTACTGCCATCGCTGGGGGGCAGGCGCTGATGGTTGTTGGCCGCAATCACGCCAACGCGCTCGTCATGGCGATACCGCTCGAGCAACTCCTGACAGAAGGGGAAAAAGCTCGGGTCAGCAACGATGTCGTCCTCCAGAACAATGCCCTCCTCCTCCTGCTCAAAAAACCAATCCAGCGCGGCGGTGACCCCAGCGCGGCAGCCCAGGTTCTTGGGCTGAAACAAGGTCAGCAACTGGCAGGGCCAATCGATCTGAGACACCAGCGCGCGAACGGCGTCACAGCGCCGGACTTCATCTGGTCGCTCGGGTCTTGGACCATCGCAAGCCACGTAGAGCTTTTGAGGCTGGATCTCCGCCAAAGAGCGCAACACCCGAGCGGTGGTCTCAGGGCGGTTGAACGCAAGCAACAGAACGGGGGTGCTGAAACTCATGGCGCCAACCAGCAGTAGCCAGCCCAGTAGCCCAGGCTGATGCAGCCGCAGGCCGCCAGCCAAGGTTTCAACCAACGGCTGCGGAGTTGCAGCAAGCCCAAGAGGGCCAGACTCGCCAAATCAATCCACACCCGGGTGTAGTCCGGGAAACGGCCCAGGATTTGGGTACTCGTGCACAGCGCCGGAAGGAGATAGACCGCGGAGGTGAGCCGCAACCAACGGGAAGCCCGAGTGCTTAGGGCAACCGCGGCAAGCACCAACAACGTAAAGACCCAAAGGCCGAGGCTCGCGGCATCAAAAAGGCGCTCAAGAAGCGACGGCTCAGGGCCCGGCAAGGTGTGAAAATCCAGCAACTGCCCAAATTTCTGGAGCAAACCAACCCCAGGCCAGCCGAAATGCACCGAGGCCAGCAAACCGTCTCGGGTTCGTGCAAAGCGGCTGTTCAAGACATGGGTCCACAGCAACAACGGCAGTGGGACGCAGGCCAACGGGAGAAGCCACGTCCAACGCCGCTGCCACAGGGCGGTCAAGCCCGTTGAGGCCCAGGCCAACAGGGATGTCTCTCGACTGAGCAACGCAGCGGCCAGTGCGAACGCGGTCCACCCCCTTCGCTGGGCAGACCAAGTCACCGCCACGGCCAGCAATCCAACCGTGGCCAAGAGATCCGCAGTGTCCAAGCTGAGGGTGATCCAGTAACCAGGGAGAAGCAGCGCAGCGAAACCCCATTGGGGCGTGCGTTGATGGAGCTGCGCCCAAAGGGCCACCAGCGCCGCTGCACTTCCAATCGCCAGCACATTGAGGCCGGCTAAGGCCCAAGCAATTAACCCCGGCTGACCCAAACCCAAGACCCAAGCCAGCAGGGGATAAAGCAACCGCTTGCCGCGATAGATCGGGTTATCGAGGGCCTGACTCGTTCCCGTGTCCGCTTGCCAGGGATCCAGAGCCAACGCGAGGTACTGCTGACCGTCATTGCCCCGCTTGCCCGCCAAGACGACCAATTCCTGCTGCGCGACCCGCGGAGACAGGGGGAATTGATCCCCCACCCTGGCCAAACCGGTCGGATTGCCGCTGTACTTGCCAAAGACCACCAGCAGCATCACGGTCAATGCCGCCAAGGTCGACAGCAGACCAACGCCAAGAGGAGTGATGGCCCGGCTACTCCCTTGCACCAGGTGTTTGACTCCGGACTTGAGCACCGGCCAACTGGGCCAAAGCGGACACACCAGGGGCAGACCCCAAAGCTCTCTGAGCCAACGTCCTTCATGCCACCAGGGCGTTGATGGCGGTGTTGGAACGACCTGCAGATCAGCTTTGAGTTCAGCGGCCAACTGGGTCCAGAGACTGGTCAATTGCCCCGAGCCATAGGCCAGCTGCATGTGACTCCGGCCCGCCTGACCAAGAGACGCCCGGCGCGCCGGGTCTTGAAGCAGGGCAATGCAGTGCTGAGCAAACTCTTCATCACTTGCCGCGAGCAAACCGGTGGTGCCATCCAGCACGGTTTGAACGAGGGCATGGCGCCGGGGAGCCACCACGGGGATCCCGCAGGCGCTGAATTCGGCGGCACTCAAACAGAACGTTTCATCCCGACCCGAGGGATTCACCGCTCCAACCGCGACATCCGCAAAAGCGGCGTAACGCTCCAAACCAAGGCTTCCTTCGAAGACGACCCGATCGCCGGAACCACCCCGGTCCAAGAGATCCCGGCAGTAGCGCTCATAGGGGGTCAGCGCAGATGCTCCGCCTCCGGCATAGAGGTCAGCGCCACCGAACACCCGCAACCGCGCCGCTGGACAGGAACGGGCGATCTCTGGCCAGATCCGTGCGAGGCGATCAAAGGCTTTGAAGGGCGTGATCGCACCGACATACGCAAGATCCGTTGGCGCTGGACCTGGCTGCACATCTCCTGGAACCAAGACCGGGTTGGGAATGACGCAGGCCCGCTGAACCAAGCGGCTGTGACGGAAGGCATCCAGCTGCGCGCCACTGACAAGGACCCAGCGCTTCAGGGACGGGAGTCCCTCAAAGAAGCCCTGTTGGTCGCAACCCAGGTTGTGGCACCAAGCCACAAGCGGCAAATTGTTTTGCAATAACGCCTGCTGATCAACCCGGGACACGCAACCGGGCCGAAACACCAAAGCGACAGCACCCAGGCTGCGGGCCTTCAGGAGCGCCTCAGCCAACCCAGCGACCTGATGGGTCGCTTGCTCCAAACCCACGACGGGCTGCGGAGCGGTCAGAAACAAGAGGGGCGTGCAGGCGTCGGGATCCGCAGCCAAGAGTGCAACAGTCGCCAAGAAGGCGAATTCAGTGCCGCCAATGCCGGGGTTCCCAAGGCGGGGATCCTCCAGCGGGCCCTTGGCGGCAAAACCTCGGTTGTCGAGAAGGAACGCGAGGCGCATCGCCCCAGAATGCCAGGAGATTTTTGAGGGGCGATGGGGCGACGGGCACTGTTGCTGGCGGCAGTGGGCCTGGCACTCATCAGCTGGCTGCCCCTGGGGATCGCCGGGGTTCCCCTGGATACGCCGGATGGCTTCTTGCATTTGGGCTGGGCCGTGGCTTGGGCCAAGGCCGTCCAAGGTGGCTGGCTCTGGCCGACGTGGAGTGATCTGCCCTGGGCCGGAGCCGGCAGTCATGCCCTCTTGATCTACCCGCCCCTATTCAGGCTTTTGGTTGGCTTGCCGTTGGTTGCTGGCGTCCAGCCAGACCATGCCCTCGCCAGTGGCTTACTGGTGATAACGCTGATCAACGCGGTGGGAGCCGCAGTGCTCGCCCAACACTGGTTGAGCCAAGGGAAATGGCGCTGGGCACTGCTGTGGGGGGCAGTCCTTAACCCCTACTTCCTGGTGAACCTCTATGTCCGGGGCGCCTGGCCCGAAGCCTTGGCGCAAGGATTGCTGTGGTGGCTCACCCTGGGCCTGCTGGGGCTGCAGCAAGAGAAGCGTTGGGGGATCGCTCTCAGCAGCGCAGCCTTGGCGGGAGTGATCTTGAGCAACTGGAACGCCAGCCTGCTCACAGCTCTGATCTGGTTGATGGCCGCTGGAGTGGTCCTGCGAGGACCCAGGCAATGGCTGCGTTGGCTCTGGAGTGGACTCCTGGCCCTGGCCGTGACCACACCGTTCTGGCTGCCAGCCCTCTTGGCCTTGCCAACCGTCAGGCCTCCGATTCCAGAGGGTCTGCTGCCCGGGGAATTCTTTTGTTCAGGCCAGGCCGGTCAGTTCAGCTTCGGGCGCCTGATTTGGATTCAAGCCGTGGTGATCGGCACGATCCTGATCAGCAGGTGGCTGGGGTGGGGCCGCTCCGTTGATCCCATTGGGCGTTGGGGACTGGTGATCGCCGCAAGCGGTCTGGTCCTCATGCTCCCTGTGAGTGCGCCTATTTATGAACTCGTAAGTCCGCTGCAGCGGATTCAGTTTCCATGGCGCTGGCTCAGTCCAACCTGGATGGGCGCCTTGCTGTGGTCGGCCTCGATAGGGGTTCAACCCAACGAAAAACTCAGACCGTCGACTTGGAGACGCGTGGCATTGCTACTGACTGGCCTGGCTGCAATTGGAGCATGGTTCGACTCCCTCTGGAGGTTTCGCACCAACCTCGTCGGACATGCACCAACCCGTGAGGGAATCCAAGCGAATCGGACACTGCTGGCCTGTGACCCCCTGGTTCCTTGTCCAACAGGGGTGGAGGCGCTACCAAGCACTGGAGAGCTCAGCAAACGATTTACGGCGACAAGCGATGGGCGAATCGCCCTCTCTGGAGTCCCGGACTACAGCCCCGCCGCGGTTCCAGAGAGCTCGTGGAATCAACGGCTGGCCATTTTTTGGCTGCCAAACTGGCCTCAGAACACCTGGTCCACATTCTCAGGCTCAGGAACTGTCGAGATGACATTCAAGTCACCGACGGAGCGGCGGTTGCTGGTGGACGCAAAGACCCCGGGGAACTTGAGGCTGATGCAGTGGTCGGATCCACGCTGGCGAGTGCTGGTCAAGCCAGCGAATAGTGCAGGGGGTTGGAAGCGAAGACCTTTCGATGCCACACAAGATCGACAAGGATGGACCATGATTCCTTTGCAAGCCGGCACTTGGGATGTGGCTTTGCGCTACAGCTATGCACGCTGATCAACGCCAAAAACAGCCTCTTCTGAGCGCAGTCATCCCATTCCTTAATGAGGAGGAGTGCATTCCTGCATTGATTGCAGAGCTTGATGAAAGCCTGAGCACGCTCTGCATCCCATTCGAGCTCGTTCTTGTGGATGACGGAAGCAGAGATCGCTCTGTGGCGGTGGCAAAAACAGAGTTGAAGAAACGACCTCAGATCACAGCAACTGTCATCAGCCTCTCGAGAAATTTCGGCAAAGAAGCGGCTCTGACTGCCGGCTTAGAAGCAGCCAATGGTGATGTCATCGTTCCCCTCGATGCGGACCTTCAGGACCCGCCGACAATCATCCGGGAGATGCTCGACCTTTGGAGACAGGGCTACGACGTTGTCTACGCCGTGAGGCGCCAGCGAGCAGGAGAAAGCAAGACCAAGCGGTTCACCGCATACGGCTTTTACAGGCTCATGGGTCGGTTAAGCAAAACGGAAATTCCGGCCGATACAGGCGACTTCAGGTTGATGGATCGCTGCGTGGTGGAAGCGCTGCTAAAGCTGCCCGAACGCAGTCGCTTTATGAAAGGACTATTCGCTTGGGTGGGCTTTCAGCAAACAGCGGTCTACTACGACCGAGATCCACGCAAGTTGGGGCAAACGAATTGGAATTATTGGAAGCTTTGGAACTTCGCCATTGACGGAGTCACGTCTTTTAGTCGGACGCCATTGCAGGTGTGGAGTTATGCAGGTCTGGCCATTGCCCTGATTGCACTTTGCTACGGGACATGGATGGTCCTACGAACGCTCCTGTTCGGCATTGATTTGCCTGGCTATGCATCACTGATGACAGCCATTCTCTTTCTAGGCGGGATTCAGCTCATCGGAATGGGAGTTCTCGGTGAATATCTCGGGAGAATCTTTGAAGAAGTCAAGCAAAGACCGCTCTATCTGGTACGTACAACCTGGATACAAGAAAAGGGCAACCTGACTAAGAGCAATTCGCGATACGACTGACCAACTGACTTTTTGGAGTGGGGAAAAAGACAACACGCCTTGTCTCAACCAAGCTCTTACAAGAATCTCGGGAAGGCGAGATCTGAAGCTGCAGGCTAATCGGCGAAGATTGAACAGCAACAACCGAAGGCGACTGAAGTAGTTCACGAAGACCGTTAAATAGATCCGGATTCCAGTCACCTGATCGCAAGTCATATGGGACTTGCGACATCAAGGACGAGCATTGACTATCTTTAAGACAGCGGGAAGTTGACTCACGAGCACTGAAACCCCAGTAGTCTCGATGAACACTTAGCCCAGGGGTGAGCAAACGCGCCAAGTCCGAACGGTAGATGTACTGGTAAGGGGCGAGAGAGATGTTTTCCAAGCTCAGCACAAGAATGAGTATGAAGCCGAAGAGAGTGGCAAGATGTCGAGAAAGACTTCGGAGCGGCAGCCGCTCAAAACATGAGATCCAGCCAGATGCCGAGAGGACGCAGATGGGGGGATAAATAAATAGGATGTGACGAAGCTCGTTGTAGATACTCTTCGAGCCAGCGACAAGAAGTACCGGTGCAATAGAAAGCTGAAGGAGCAATGGCGTCCACTCAACTACTCTCTTCTGGAAAGGAGATTGATAGAACCAAGAGAGAACAAGAGCCCCTAGCCCAACGACAATTAAAAGAGGGAGACCTTCATAGAGGTGAAAAGCAAGATAAGAAAGGGTATGCAGAGGTGAATCCGACCCTTGGCGATCGCCAATGAAGCGAATGGCTTCGATCGGGTAGCCAATGGGGTCATTCCAAGCCTGAGGAGTCAGTAGATAACCGAGAATGAGCCCAAAGGCAACGGATAGGCTCGCTCTGAGATAGGCGCTCCTGAGCAAAACCAGATACACGCATTCAGCAATAACAACAAAAGGCAGAGAACCAATCCGTGAACCCAGCAGCAATCCGACACCGAGTGCTCTCAAAAGAAATGATGAGCCCAACAAAGACGAACAAGAACTCTGAGAGTGACGAGCAAGAATTAATACTGAACCATAGGTATAGGTCAAATAAGACGTCGCGAAGGGAATATCCTTGCTATTCATCCAACTATGACCAAGCCATGTTGGCAGAAGTGCCATAAAGATGCCTGACAGAAGAGCAAGGCGACGCCCACCAAGCTGCCCACCAATCAGCGCGACTAACGCAATGCCTAAGAGGCCAAAGATTGCTGCATTAAGGTGGTTAATCCCCACATAGCTTCCACTCAGGATTGTTGCTGTCCGACTAAGCCCAGAGAAAGACTCCCACGGTGTCGTAGCAAGTAGACGCCAGAAGAAATACGTGGGCCATCGAGTAGCGTTGCCAAAATACTCAAGGTCGAAGGTAATCGTAGATATGTCAGGGTTCAGACCTTTAATCGTGTTAATTCCATGCCAGAAGGCACCATTAACTCCTTCAAAATCAAAAAGCTCATCCCATGTCACGCCACCGAACATAAAAGCGGGAACAGCCAGAAGCATGAATGCAGTGGCAACTAGAAAGAACGGCCAGAAGGATCGAGCGGAGCGCGGAGACCAGAGAAAATGTTTCATCGAGAAGAAGAAACCTTGTAGATCGACTCGGTGAGCTTTCTTGTCGAGAGGCCCACATCTTGAGAGAGCCGATAAAGACGACTTATTTCAGGAGGACTGTCAGTTATGACGATGACCGAGCACTCCTGAGCACTGGTAGAGGTACAAAATAAAGAGGCTTGGCCATCTGTCTTCATCAAATTGAGCCACTGGTCAAAAGACGAAAGGTTAGAACTGATTCTTGGAACACGGGTAATACCGACTCCGCCCCAGTTGCTAACAATAGAAGCATTGAGATATTGGGGAGCGTAAGGAGGGGGCAGACGCGAAGTGTCTGTGACCTGACCGACGATGAAGCCGTTAGCAGATTGTATCTGATCCGCAAGGTCAGAGTTTTGCTCTGACCAATCCACAAAACTATCGCGGGATGCAAGGATGTTCGAGTAGGACGTACCTTGTCTGTAAATAGACTTCAGGTTGCTATCAAACAGCTGCAACAAGACCACTATTGGAATAATAGTTCGATGAAGATTAAAACAGTTCAGTCGGTGGAAGACCCATATGGTCGTCGAATAGGCGATGGGCCATACAAAACGACCTGAGCTGCGAAAGACATCATAGATTTTGGTTGCCCCTGGGATCGCAAGGATTGCCTTGTGGGGAGTAATAGGAACATCAGCAATGTTCCAGGTATGTCCGAGAGCAAAGACAAATAATGCCAATGAAGCCAGCCACCAGGCAACTGGATATAAAGGCTCTTGGGACTTCCCATCCTCGTCTTTTGCCAATACAAGCACCAAAGCAAGCACAACACCAAGGCCAAGATAGGAATATCCTTCAACCTCATAAGGCTCTTTCTTGAGCAGCTGGGGAAAAATGACTGAGTGATTTTGTGGATCAATCAAGGTCAGAAGGTTTGCTCCCCAGACCTCTGAATTCGAACTGAGAGAACCAGGTAGAAAGCCAAACGCAAAAGAAGAAGCTGCGATGACCAAAATAATTGCGAATGCTTTTTGAAATTTCTGACGCGCAGTGAGCCAGTAGGGCAACATCGCGGCAAGTATGAGAGGAAGGTAGTAGGCATGGATTCCAATTGCAGCCACGATCAGACAAAGCCAAGCTCGAATTGAAGATTGACGTGTAATGACCCAGGTCATGGCAAGAATCAATATTCCGTGTAGCTGAAGTGCTTCATGGTGTACAGCTAGTCGGGTCCAACTCAGAGAACTCGTCATCAGCACAAGGCCACAACCGAGGGTCGTCAAAGTTTTCCATCCCATTCTTTGGCCAATGCAACAAGTGCAGTAGGCGATCACCAACGCGTTCAAGACTGAAAGAAGACTGAAATATTGCCAGTCAGGTAGATGCAGAAAGAGCGTGATTGGCTTAAAAACAATGGCTGCTAGTGGTATCGAGTCTGTAAACATCACACTGCTCTTTTCCGGCCACGAGAAGCTCAGTAAATATGGCGGTATCCAGGTTGTCCCTCTTAGATAGGAAATCCAGCCTTGATAATGAAATTTATAGTCTCCCCAATCGCCAATCTTGAAGCACTCGACTTGCCAGGGAGCAAGGCACGGCCCCCAGGCAATTGCAGTAATAACTAGGCCGATAACCAAGAGGAGCAGGAAAGTCTTGCTGCGACACAGAGTGGGCAAGATATTCGATACGTAAGTCGTTCTTGATATACTACAGCCCAAGTGTCAAGACTTGATGCATCGAACCCGGAAATTAAGATGCCTTACAGGTGCTGCCATTTACTTAGGCATTGCGATAGCGACAGGTTTTTGCATAGCCGTTGCAGGCAGACATGGAATTCAGGTGAATGCTGATAGTTTTGCTGGTATTACACTGGCCCAGTCAATTAACACTGCTGGCGAAATCAGCTCAGCAAAGTTTGCGCGAATACCAAGTTTTCTCCCAGACTTGCTATTTACAGGCTTCATTCCAAGAGAAGTCAGTGTATTAGACGTCTATCGACTATACGCAATCGGCATAGGAACTCTGTTCCTTGCATCTGGAGCAGAATTTATATACATTGCAACCAACAAGTCCTTCAGTCGAATCAACTGCCTTGGCTTGGCCACATTTACAGCTCTAGTTTTCGCGCGTTATTCGCCATTTTATAGGCAATCGCTGGGAATATTACTCTCACCAGTTCACCATGGAGGAAACATCCTCATGACGACCCTTAGCGGCTTGATTTACCTGAGGTTGCAATCTGCGGAAAGCAATAAATTCAAGTCCTTAGTAGGCTTTATTCTTACGGTGACAGTAATCGCCGGCATATTATCGAACAGGCTGTTGCTCTTTACAGGTTTAATGCCTCTGGCCTTAACAGCACTACTATGCGTTAAGGATGGGTCCGGGCCGAAAGAATGGGGCCTCTCAACATTAAAAGAGAATCAGCATAAAGCACTATTATTTGTGTTGTTGGCGGCTTTATCCTTATTTATAACGCACTTGGTTTACGGCTATCTTGAGATTCAGTGCTCTCCCGATGTAGTTTTGAATCCTAGGTGGACGATCTCTTCATCTCTCAACTTTATGTGGAAGCATCCGTCTTTGTATGGTGCTTACTTAAGTAGCTTCCTACTCGTATACCCTAATAGCAGAAGAAAGATCGCCATATTTCTAGAATCAGTTATGCAGAGGCGCTCACTGATCAGTCAAGATTTACTTCTTGCTGGCATGACCTTTCTGAGTCTTGCATCTGCTAGCTGGGGAAGCTATTTATTTATACTGGGCGAGCAAGAGTTTTTCCAGCCCCGGTATATCATTGGCGGTATACTACTTTTACCGTTTCTTCTTCTCCTGGCGATTTCCCCAATAATGATTACTGTTGTTCCTGCCAGGATAAGGGCTTTTGCTTTACCGTGCACGGCTTTCGTGGGAGTGGCGACTATATCAAGTTTAAATGGTATTTTTAATGGGGGTCAGCTTGTATTTTCAGATGATTTTGCAAGCAAATGGATCGGTAAGCATAGGGAGGCCTCTCGACTATTGCAAAATGAGGAGTCCAGCATCATATTTGCGCCATTTTGGGATGTTGAGATTGGCATATACATGGACCACCACGTTACTATCTTGCCCGTGGGAGGAAATGGCTTGCCTGACATGTGGGCACACGGCAAAAGTCTTTTCACAAAGGCAATTATGAAGATGGAGACGAATAAAGATCCGATTTTCTATTATTCCTCCAGCTCATCTCTACCAAGCATGCTTATTACAGCCTGGGGCATCCCTGATGCTACAAAAAAGACAAAAGACGATGCAACCGGCCAAGAATACTTAATTCTGAAGTACACAGAAGCGGCCAAGCGTCGCAAGATACTTTCAGGATTAAGCCACAGACTTAGGACTTATTCTCAGAATTGCAACCGGCAGTCCGCTCTCTTCATGGAAAGGTAGCTACATTTAGGTAATTTTACTGAGGATCTGGAGGGTCAGCTTTTGAGTGATCTTCCAGCTATAGTTTTTAGCATGGTTTATTCCAAGCAGGGCTTGTTGACGTCGAGTAGAAGCTTTCTCCTCAATGATTTGTTTTATCGCCTTAGACAATCCAAGTGTATCTAGAGGATTTATCAGAATCGCCACATCTCCCGATACTTCCTGCATACCTGATCCATAACTGGTGATCACTGGACACCCACAGGCCATCGCCTCAAGAATCGGAAGACCAAATCCCTCCCAAAGGCTTGGATAGACAAAAGCAAGAGCTCCTCGATACCAATCCGGGAGATCGCCATAAGGGACATAACTTTTGAATATGACTCGATCTGTTAAACCCGATTCGGATGTCAACTTTTGGAGCCTTAACGTCTCAGATGGGTGGGGCTTGCCTAGCAGAAGCAAATCAACCTCAGGGAAGCGTTGCGCAATCATCTTGAAAGCAACGATCAGACGTTCAAGATTCTTATGTGGATAGGCTTGTCCAACATGTAGTAGGTAGGGGCGGCTATGCATCTGCCTCTTAACCTCAGATGCATAAAAGTGCTCAGAAGCATAACCAAGCGGTGTAACACTGATCTTATCTTCGGGCACAGCTGTGGCCCTGCGTATCTCAGAAGCTGTAAATACCGAGTTCGTGATGATATGTCTACATTGCCTCAGAAGTGGTGGGACCCAGTTTCTAAAGTAAAGCGACTGTACCGATCGTTCAGGATGACTTAAAGGCCTTAAGTCATGGACCATGACAACCTGGGGGACAACCTGTTCACCTAGATAACCTTCGGGCGCAGGTGTGAAGATTAAATCTACCTTTCTTTCCCTGGCCAATCTCGGCAATTGGAATTGTGACCAGACCAAGCGCTTTAGACGCTCCTTGGTGCCTCCTGATCTCCCTCCAGGGATCAGGATATGTTCAAACTGATTAAAAGCAGGTAATACACCATTGGCGTATACACCAATACCTGTTGGCTGATGAAGAACCGGCTTATAGTTCAGCAGAAGCATGAGCTCAAGCCAGGCCAATTAAGCGTCGGCGGCCATATTTAAGCCAATTGAGTAGCCAACAACCTGCACTCCAAAACAGGTTGAGATGACGCCGTTGAGCACGAAATGTTTCTGCATAAACAGCACCAATCTTGGTGTGGCTTACTCCCCCCTGCCCAATCTTCAAAATGGATGTGGGACTGTGCGTAGAACTCACTGCGGATGGAAGACGCAAGAACCATTCATAATCGCCACAGATTTTGAAAACTGGGTCAAACAAACCAAATCGCTCAAACAAGTCACGACGTACAAGCATTCCCGGATGCGCAATATTCATCGACTCCCGCATCCGTCTCCAATGCCAGGAGGAACCCCAGTCTCTCAAGAAACGACCATCTGAAGAGTAATAAGAGTTCCGGCAGGTGATTAATTCTGCAGACGAGCTGGTGAGATCAAGCAGCTGCTGCAAACTCTCAGAACCAACAAATGTGTCATCAGCACCGATAAAACACAAATAGGCGCCTCTGGCTAGCCGTATTCCCCGATTCCAGGCGTCATAGATCCCTTCATCAGCCTGAGAGCTGAAGCGAATCGAGTGATCTGGGTGAGCGACTTGGTATTGCCGAACAAGTTCAGGCAGGCCATCTGAGGAACAATTATCGAGAATCAACAACTCCCAATCCCCTGGGCTTTGCTCCTCGAGACTCCTGAAGAAGGCGGCCAATAACGGAGAGCAATTCCAGGTTGCCATCAAGATTGAAATCATGGGTGCGGCAACACTGTCCGGGGTCCCCAACATGCTCAAGCGGAGAGGATGCTGACCAACTGATCAATCTCGGTCAACTTCAAGGTCTGCTCCTTCGGCAGTTCCGTGTCCTGACGCAGTGCCTTCAAGGTCACGATTCCCTGCTCCACCTCGCCATCGCCCAGCACGACAGCCCAAGCCGAACCGCTTCGATAAGCTCGCTTGAACTGCTTGCCAAAGGCTGCGCCCGAGGAGTCCAATTCCACGCTCAATCCGCGTTGCCTCAGCTGCCTTGCCAGAACCAGAGCAGACCATTGAGCCTGCTCGCCGCGATTGACCAGATACAGATCAGGCGGATCACTGGCGAGTGGAGCCAATTGCGACAGCAACAGCACCAAGCGCTCGAGACCGATCGCCCAGCCAATAGCCGGAGTCGATGCCCCACCGAGCTGCTCGACCAGGCCGTCGTAGCGGCCACCACCACAGACCGTGGCCTGAGCCCCCAGCTGATCACTGGTGATCTCGAATGCGGTGTGGCTGTAGTAGTCCAACCCGCGGACCAGCCGAGGATTCAAGACAAAAGGAATTCCAAGAGCACTCAGACCTGAGCAAACCTGAGCAAAGCGCTCCTGACTCTCCGGGGACAACGCAGCCGCCAGGGTTGGTGCATCGGCCAGTAAGGCTTGGGTGTCCTTGTTCTTGCTATCGAGAATCCGCAAGGGATTCGTCGTCAAACGAGCCTGAGAATCCTCATCCAGTTGCGTCTCTCGATCCGTCAGCCAAGCCACGAGTTCTTGGCGATAGCGGGCACGATCTTCCCCACTACCCAGGGAATTCACCTCCAGCACCAGACCTTGCAGACCCAGGTCCTGTAGAAGGTCCCAAGCGGTTGCAATCGCCTCTACATCAGACCGCGCCGAATCGAAACCCAGCATTTCCAGGCCGATCTGGTGAAACTGGCGCTGGCGGCCGGCCTGGGGACGCTCATAGCGGAACATCGGACCGCCATACCAGAGCCGTTGTGGGCCCTGACTCAGCAGTCCGTGCTGTATCGCTGCTCGGACAACGGAGGCCGTGCCCTCTGGCCGCAGGGTGCAGCTGCGGTCACCCCGGTCGCTGAAGGTGTACATCTCCTTGCCGACCACATCGGTGGCTTCACCGATGCCGCGGGCAAACAATTCGGTGGTCTCCAGGACCGGCGTACGAATCTCAGCGACCCCAGCTCGAGCAAAGTGAGCACGGGCTGTGGCTTCCACCTGCTGCCAGAGGCTGCTCTGCTCAGGCAACAGATCGATCATGCCCCGCAGACTCTGCAGCTTCGCCACCACCACTCCTGAACTGGAGCCAGTTTGGAGGATCAGCGGAAACAGCAACAATGGGGGGGTGACTGGACATCCCCAAACCTCTCGCCGGCAAGCTGCAGCGTTGCTGCTGGGCTCAGTGGCTTTCTCACTGGCGGTCTTGGAATTGGGCTGCCGTCTCGTCGGCATCGAGCAGCCAAGGCTCTACCGAACAGATTCCGATCGCGGCTGGACCCTCAAAGCCAACGTCCTCACCCATTGGAATCAGGAGGGATCTGCACCAGTGCGCACGAATTCCCAGGGCTATCGAGACCGGGAATGGGCATTGGTGAAGGAACCAGGCGTGTTGCGCATGGCTGTCCTTGGCGATTCCTTCACCGAAGCCCTGCAGGTGCCACTGGAGCAAACCTGGGTGAATCAACTACCCGCGGCGATGGCAGCGGTACCGGGCTGTCGTCTACTGAACGGGTTTCCGGAAGGCGCCGAAACCCTGAATTTCGGGGTCGGCGGTTACGGAACGGGGCAGAGCTGGCTGACCTGGCAAAAAGATGCCCAACGGTTTCAACCGCAACTGGTGCTACATGCCGTCTACTTCGAGAACGATCTCAGGGACAACATTCAGGCCGAGCGTGGCAGCGGCTCCGGACCGACGTTTTCGCTCAGCAAAGGAACGCTCAGCCGCAGCAAC
>Ga0194119_10007900_pt1 | contig 14830 bp, 14 predicted proteins | sample TA2MahC100mmetaG_FD_148620 | JGI IMG/M metagenome (GOLD analysis project Ga0194119, IMG submission 148620) | Freshwater microbial communities from Lake Tanganyika, Tanzania - TA2015018 Mahale Deep Cast 100m | ecosystem: Environmental > Aquatic > Freshwater > Lake | place: Tanzania: Lake... | reverse complement strand
ATACCCATGCCTCTATTGTAAAATCATTATCTGAAGTGTTGCTAGTTCCGAATCCTGCCCCAACTGTTGCACCGTAATAATCTTTTGTTACTGGAACAGTTATATAAGCCGTATTAGTAATTTTAGTTCCAGAAACCCCGCCAGAAACAAGAGGCAACATGTTTGCCGCAGGCGATCCTACATATGTCGCATTGTTGCCGCAGCCTGAAATATCGGCGGCGGTAGTACCAGAAGATTCATCAAGCGGCCAAAATCCAATTGGATAATCTTTGATTACTTTTAGTTGATATGACACAGGCTTAGAAAGTTATGCTTCCTGTGTTATTAAATTTGTAATAAGTATATCCACCAGTTTCATAACGATTTGGTGAGCCAGTTGTAGAAGCAGCAGTTAAAGAGCCATTATATCTAAAAATAATTATTCCAGATCCTCCGCCTCCGCCAGCTGTACCATTTCCATTTCCTCCACCACCGCTTCCTGTATTAGCTGTGCCACTTGCGCTAGTTCCTCCATTTTGTCCTGCTCCACCACCGCCTGAACCACCTGCTCCAGAACCTCCAGAAGCTCCACCTCCACCGCCGCCTGCATAAAATCCAGAAACTCCAGAGTTTGTTGCTGTAGCCCAAGTAGAGTGAGCATTTGAGCCAGGACCACCAGGACCAGTTGCATTACTTCCAGCACCTCCTGCTCCACCACCGCTTCCTGCTTGTGCATTACCACCACTTTGTCCAGAACCACCATTATATCCTTCTACAGGACTATATCCTCCTGCGTTACCTGCTCCGCCAGGAGCGCCAGGTCCAGAATAATGACCGCCGCCGCCGCCACCTGAACCACCAGCTCCACCTGTTCCAAATACTGTTGCTCCTAGGCCGCCACCTGTTGATGAATAAGATAGACCACTTCCAGATATTGATGAATTAATTCCATTTGTCATATTAGATGCATAGTTTCCACTACCACCTGATCCACCGCCGCCGACTGTGACTGTATAAGGGGTTCCTGTTTCAAATAAAAATGAAGAACTGCGATATCCACCAGCGCCTCCGCCGCCACCGCCATAACCCTCATTTGCTCCTCTTCCTCCGCCGCCACCGCCTGCAATAACAAGATATTCTACTGTAACTCCAGAACTAGGAGTTACGGAACTACTTGCTGCCGATGCAGCAGATGTTCCATTAGCATTTGTTGCAGTAACTGTAAATGTATAAGCAGTATTATTTGCTAGTCCAGTAAATGTATAAGTTGTATTTGAAGTCGTCTGCGTTGTAGTTGCAGGGTTTGAAGTAATTGAATATTGAGTAATTGCAGATCCACCAGTTCCTCCTGGTGTAATGGTTATCAATGCAATAGCATTTCCTGATTGTGCTGAAATTGTAGGGGCTTGTGGAACAGTAGTTGCAGTAACAGCAGATGATGCTGATGAAGCGGAAGATGTACCAAACGTATTTGCGGCAGTTACTGTGTAAGTATATTGTGTTGAAGATTGTAATCCAGTTACAGTCAATGGGCTAGATGAACCTGTTGCGGTATATGATCCAGGTGATGATGTTACAGTAAATGTAGATGGGGTTCCAGCGGTATTAGTAACATTAAATGCCACCGACGCTTGTCCATTATTATATGCACGAGAAGTTCCTTGATTTGTTGCAACTACTGAATTTGGAGCGGCAGGAGTTTGAGGCGCTACTGTTGGAAACCATCCATAAGATGTATATATTTCAAGAATACCTAGTTCGCCGTTAAAATATGTTTGACCAACTGCTGGATTTGCAGGACGATTAGCGGTATTACCAGATGGTGTTCCAGATACAGATGATTTTCTAATTGACATTAGTCGAACCTCCAGCCTACTATCGCCCCTGTATATACAAATACTGAGCTTGATTGATTTACATCTATTATAGCATTTTCTGTTTGTCCATTAATCTTATTGCCGTTTCTGGCTACTGTGATATTGTTTATTGCCGCCGTCCCAGATGCATCATATACTGCGATTGTATCGCCAAGTGTGGGGGAGGCAGGAAGAGTTAAGGTCCTAGCAGCTGTTGTATCTACAAAGTAATTGTAATTAGCCGCCATTGTAATATTAGATGCTACTGCTTGAGCTGTAGGGCCAGTAGGTATTGTTACTGTTCCGCCAAGATTTACCTGTGTGCCATTTATGGTTATATACCCATAAGGAAGGGCGGGAGAAACAGTTTGCCACTGTGTCCCATCCCATACTCTGATTAATTTAGCCATTATAGTGTAATTGTTCCTGATCCTGCTGTAAATTGATATACCTTATATCCACTAATATTTGTTTTTGTATAAGTTAAACTTGGTGGTATGCTTGTTATGTCTAAAATTGTATCTGAATACCTAATTATAACAATTCCATTTCCGCCTCTTCCAGAATACAATTGGTGGTTATTACTTGCTCCTCCACCAGAGCCTGTTCCATCAGTTCCTTGAACTCCACCCGATGAGTAATCACCAGATGCACCGCCGCCGCCTGATCCACCTGCTCGTGGACCTCCGCCGCCTGCGCCGCCGCCACCTGCTCTTGTAATTGCAGATCCTGTTATAGAAGAAGTAATTCCGCTTCCTCCAGTACCTCCAGTATTACCACTGGCGTCTGCTCCCTTAGAGCCTGCACCACCACCACCAGCACCAGCATCTGTGGTGCTTGAACTCAAAGATCCGCCATCAAATCCTTGACCTGGGGTTCCAGTACCAGCAACGGCACCGAATCCGTGTCTTTGTCCAGCCCCGCCTCCTGAACCACCGTTTCCACCACTCATTTGACCAGTTGAGTTGTTTGTTATTACTACTCCGCCGCCTCCGCCGCCGCCTATAGAAGTAATCGATCCAAATTGCGAATTTTGTCCATTGTTTCCTTTACCAAACCCTAATCCGCCATTATCATCATATCCTTGACCACGGACTCCTAATCCTCCTAAGCCAACAACAACTGCAACCTGTTGTCCTTGTTGAATTGTAAGAACTGATTCTGCTGATGAAAGTCTTCCAGAATTTTCTCCAGGAACAGAGCATCTATAACCCCCAGCACCGCCGCCAGCTCCGCCATCATCTGCGGTTCCCCCTGATCCTCCTCCTGCTATAACTAAATACTGTATTTGTACGTTAATTGGCATTGTGACCTCTATGTTAAAAGATCGTGAGGATGAATTAACTCCATCAGATGCAGATACATCAAATGAGTATGTTGTATTCGATGATATATTAGGTGCTGTACCAGTAAGTGCTCCTGTTGATGAATTTAAAGAAACCCATGAAGATGCACTAATTATATTTATTTGCCCATACATTGCTGAATGATATTGACATTGATAATATAAAGTATTTGGAGCATTGCTAGGAACGGTAAATGTAACGGTTCCAACTTGTGCTCCCGCCCCAGTTACTCCTGTTGAATAAACATTATATGCGTTGTATCCATTGCCTGTTGTCTGAATATAAAATGGGTGACCTGATGCATTTACGTTAAATGTATATGTACCGCCACGAGTTAACGTAATAGTTCCATTTGAAACTCCATCCATTAAGTATGCCCCTGATCCACTATTTGTTACTTGGAATGTAACTGGAGTCGGTGTAGCAATTGGTAAATTTGAAGATGAATAAACTACTGATGTTCCATCTGGATCTGTTGCTGAAACAGAAGCGTTTAAAGAAGATTGTTTTAGTATTGTAGCAATTGTTCCAGAAGCAGTATTCCATACTGGGGTTCCACCAGCATCCAGAGAATTTTCTAATATTGCAAATTGATTATCATTGTTTGTAATTTTAATGTCATAGGGCTCATACTCAACTGGTAGTGCTGGCGTGGTTGCGGTTGCTGCTATAGCACTAACAAATGTTGCCACTGGTGAGTTATACGATACAGCATTTGTTCCAATAAATTGAACTGTTAATCCTGATTTAAAATTAGATCCTGTAATAGTAATAGTTGTTCCTGCCACTGCCGCCGTTGTTGGAGATATGCTACCAATTTGAGGGGCAGGATCTGGTGATACCTTTTCCCATCCCGTCGACCTGTATGTAATCAATGCAGATAAAGTTGTGTCAAAATATGTATCCCCAATTGAAGCAGGTTCTGGTCTTTGTGCTGTTGTTCCTCTACCAATATGTCCATTTGCTGCCGTCGCATGTGTTGAAACGGCGGAAGAGACAGCAGAAGAAACCTCAGCATCAGTAGCCATTGCTGTATTTGCTGATAGTATATTTGCTATATCTCTGATTCTAGACATTAGAAGGTTATTGTTCCTGTTCCCGCTGTAAATCTATAAACACGATATCCAGAACGAGTTGGAGTGTCATAAGTTAATGTTCCAGGAATACTTGAAATTGCAGGATACGTATCTGGATAAGCAAGGACTACTACGCCAGATCCACCCTTAGCTCCTACTCCAGTATTTGAAGTAGAACCTCCACCACCTCCACCACCAAGACCGTCCGTTCCTGGGTATCCATTAGTATCTCCTCCGCTATAACTTGGACCACCATTTCCACCACCACCAAGGCCTCCTAGACCTCCTATTGCTGTTCCAGCACCATCTCTATTATCACCTGCGCCACCGCCGCCAGCGTACCAAGTTGATGTTCCAGTGATTGAATACTGTAATCCATTCCCACCATTTATATATGTATTATTTGCAGCGTCTGTTCCTTGTGCTCCCGCACCGCCACCGCCGCCAGGAGATCTACCTCCAGAATCTTTTCCATTTCCTCCACGATTACCAAATCCTCCACTAGAAGATCCAGGTTGTAGAGCACTACCCCCAGATTGACCATCTCCATAAGAAGCACCTCCTCCAGAACCTCCGCTAGATCCAGGCTTACTATTTTCTGAACCTCCTCCACCTCCGCCTATTGCTACTAAAGATCCGAAGACTGTGTTGCTACCATTAACGCCTTTTTCAGTATCACTAGTTGATCCAGCACCACCAGTACCTATGGATAAAGCAAAAGATCTTCCAGTCAAAGAATATGAAGAGTTATAGAACAGTCCGCCTGCGCCACCGCCGCCAGCTCTGTCACAGCCTCCTCCACCTCCACCTGCAACCATTAATAATTCAATTGAAGATGTTATTGCCTGTGATGTTATGCTAAATGTTCTTGGAATTATATTCAACCCATCAGAAGCATTAATTGTAAATGTATAAGTTGTACTTGACGCAATATCTGGAAGAGTGCCAGTAATTGCTCCAGTAGAAGAATTTAAAGAAACTCCAGAAGGCAATGATGATCCATTAGCCAAAGCGTAGGTTATTGTTGAATCAGAATCTGTTGCTGTTGCAGAAACTGATACAGAAACCTGCTCACCAAATGTACCCAAAGACCCACTTGATGTCTGCCAAACTGGTGATGCATTTACATATAATGCATCTGGAATAATTCCAAATAAGTTAGACGGGTTAGTAACCTTTACATCATAAGGTTCATATTGATTTGATAAACCTGTAAACGTAGCAGTAACTTGAACAATTGAATTAAATACTGTTGATGTTGCATCAACCTGTACACCGTTAGACCCGATTGCTGTTGCATAACAACCAGAAGCAAAGTTAGTTCCAGTAATTGTTATAACTCCAGAATCAGTTGCCTCTGAGTAATTCCCAGAAATAGAAGATACACCAGGAGTTTCTTGTACAATATTATTCCATCCATCAGCAGTATAAAGCTCTAATCTCTGAGCTTCACCATTTGAATACAGCTTTCCAATACCAGGATTTGCTGGACGACCAGCGGTATTACCATATGGAATTCCACCAAAGTCTGATGTTCTAATATCTGGCATTATCCAACCTTCCATCCATAGGTATTGCCAGTATAAAGTAGTGTATACCAGCCACCATTGTTATCAATAATCAAATTTCCTGCATTCCCGTTAATTAAATTACCATTACGAGCCACTGTTATATTATACGTCGAAGCGTTTCCAGAAGCATCTACAATTTGAATTTCATCATTTAAGACGGGGGATGCTGGAAGGGTTAAAGTTAAAGCCGAAGCTGATGTCACAAAATAACGTTTCTTTGCCACCAGATTTGTATTTGAGGATATAGACAATGGGGCAACTGATGTATTCGCATCAAGCAGGGCATTTATTTCTGCCTGAGTATATGTGTTTACCGAATTTAGATTGGTTACTGTTACTATTTCTAGGATATCACCTGCTGCTGCCGCCGATGATAGTATTACCGTATTTCCTCCTGATGTTGTATAGTCCGTTGTCTTTAATAATAGAAGACCGTTGAAGTATACCTGCTCGTATCCATCTATAAATGGAACGGTGGCAATAAAATTTGTTTGGCCAGATGTGGCGGTAAATTTGCTGCGACGAATAATATTTGGATCAAATGTATCGGCAGAAGAATCTGATTCAATCCATAGTTGTCCTATTTCGGGAGAGGTTGGGGCGTCTGCCTGATACAGGGCTCCTGGCTGAACTGAATAGTCTATTGCTGTTTGTACGAATGCTGTTGTAGCTACTTGGGTTGTGCTTGTTCCCGCCGTTGCAGTTGTGGTAAACATAGAGCCACTTGCATCTATCTTGGCAAGTACCGTTCCCGCCGAATTTTTCCATTCTGTTAAATTACCAGTTTGTCCAGCTAATCCACTTACGAATAGTGGGGTTCCTCCAGCCCATGAAGGATATAAAGAAGCATATACGGTTGTAATAAATCCACCATATGAGTCAATTCTTGACATTGCTGTACCATTACTATTCTGCCATTGTTGAAGGTCGGCGGTTTGGGAGGCATATCCTTTGACTGCAACTGGTATAGATGAAGCAGATACAGCATTAAAATTTGATACTGCTCCAGCGCTGTTATATGGAAAACCAACCTTTAGACCAGTAATGTTAAATTCGCCATTATATGAAATATGTCCAGCACCAAAACCATTTGTTCCATTATAAAATGTAGCAATATTGCTACTGCTAACAGAACCCATAGTCACAGTTCCATTAGGTCCAATACTTGACAACACCGCTCCCGTCGAATCCTGCCACTCAGTGAGATTGGATGTTTGAGATGCAAGAGCCTTAATAACAGAAGTGGGGAAAGAAGTGTGATACGAACCAACTCTTAACGCTGCAGCATCTGTAAATGATGCTGAACCAAAACGACCATAGGTTATGAAAACTGCTGGAGCAAAAAAGTCACCATTAAAAGCGATACTTGCTAGGTTGTTTCCTGAAGAGTTTTGCCATTCTTGAAGATTTGCGGTTTGGGAGGCTGCGCCTCTAACTCTTAATGGAACTACTGAAGGCAGACTTGAAGTAATTATATCTCCGCCACCTTTAGAAACCTTTGTTCCTAATGATGTTGTAATATCTGTTGCAAGATTTGGATTATTACCTAACGCTGCAGCTAATTCATTTAATGTGTCTAGGGCAGTTGGAGCTCCTGAAATTAAATTGCCTAATTGATTTAGGGGTACTTGAGCATTTGAATCTAAAGTGGCTACGCCATCTACGTTTGCTAGGGCGCTTTGAGGTATATATGCTTGATCTGATGCATTTGATAGGCTTGTTATAGCAGTATTTACAAATGTTTGTGTGGCTAAACCTAGGTTTGAAAATGTTTTATTTTTCCATTTTTCGCTTGAAGTTTCATATGCCAACAAATCATTGTTAGATATATTGGTGATGAGGACATCAGAAAGACCTACTAAATTTCCAGATACTGGGCTTAACTCTAATTGTTTTATCCTGTAGTCAAGACTTGTTGTAACCGCCGAATTATTAGTTCCGACCTTTGACTGCAAAGCCTCAATAGCGTCATTGGCGTTTGCATGCTGCCCAGCATGGGACGGGTCATTGACGGGGTCATTCGTGGTCGGATTAGTCAAGCTATCCAACGAGTTAGGATAATTTGTAGGCATATCCCTCCTATTATACCCTAAATAGATTTATTACTATTTATATTCTTTTCTAGACCAAAATAGCTTTTTATAGCCTTCAAAAAATACAGATCTTACTAGCTTACCTGATTCTTTTGCTCCTTCAGAAATTTTATTTTCTATTTTCCAAGACTCTCTTTTGAATGGTATGACTTGGGCTATTGGCGTTCCTGCTGGAACAATGCCTGTAAATTCCTTTTTAGAAACTACAAAAGGTAAATTTATACAATCGTCATAAGTATCAGTGTCCACTACTCCAGGAAAAATTTGTATTATGTTGTCTCTATGCATAGGAGGAATTATCAAACAAGAATAGCCATTTGGTGTTTTTATTGACCAAGGATTTGAAAACTTTGGCACACTGGCATTATCTCCTGTTACATAAGGATGAATTCCTACTTGACCCAATCCATGAATATAGACCTCTGCAGATTTGTGAGGAATAACAAAGTTATACTCAAATCCGTCATACTCTATGTAGATATCATATGGTAAAAATATAAAATATCCCATAGAAATTGAATCAAATACTGGAATACATTTTTTTATCGTTGACCTTGTTTGATTTCCATCTAAAAATGGTCTTTTGTTATCATCTGTATACGATGATGTTTTTTTATACCATTCTGGTAAATTTTCCACAGCTGGTTTAGGAGAATATTTGTCTGAAACAGATTTGTCTGAATAAAAGTGTATTTTATTTTTCATTACGCTCCTATAAAATGTTTAACTAATGCGGCGGTGGCTAGAATTGTCCATCCTATATTAAAATATATAATTGTAGGCAAAGTTTTAATAGTAGATGTTAGAACTAAGGTGACGCTAGACAAGAATGCAAATATATAAAGCCACCAGAATTGTACACCAAACAATAGGCCAGGAAAAATAATTATGAGCTTAGTAGAGAACGCCCAAAACTCAATTATATTGGTTTTATTCCAATACTTTTTATGGCCTAATTGCTTGGTGACTTCCAGTATTTCTTTAGGCTTTATCATTATGAATATTTTCTTTTAACCACTGGTACATTGTAGGTGAATTATCTGCCTCTTCCTGCCAAACTTTGCGGAAAATATCCCATGTAGCCCATGTGTTTTTACAATACTCATAGTAATCAACACCGTCGTAATGTCTCCATCTTTCTACTGTTGTGGGATTTACTGGAAAATAATTAAGGCCCGTAGCAATACAATGTATACCGCCTGTCCCGTCATATCTTTGTCTATTAATTTGAATATCTGCAAGGTCATTAAATCCTACAACTATTGAAGGTTCTAGAACTGGAACATCTGGCTGGAATGTTTTATTTGTAATATCTCTCCAATATTGTGTGTCGGTTCTATTAGACAAGGCGTAGTGTTGTGCAACGAATTCTCTAAATCCAAGATATTGGCGACGGGTAGTAGCATTATATGCATCCCTATCCCATTGAGTTATTGTTTTCCGCTCCAAAGTTTTTACTAGCTTATCTAAGAACTCATGAACTGTAAATAACCCATTAGATTCTAAAGGCTCAATAAATCCAGCAGCAAATCCGATAGCAACAACATTCTTTACAAATGTACGCCTGTGAATTCCTACCTTAAACTTAATATACTTATATTCGTAGTTATCTACATCACGATTTGGATCATGAATGGTCATCTTATCTGATCTTAGGTGATTCTTGAATTGCTCAAGTGCTTCTTCTTTAGACACATACTTATCGCTAAATACATACCCTGTTCCAATACGCTCCCACGATGGGATATTCCATACCCACCCATTTTCAATGGCGGTACAGTTAGTATATGGCTCCATCTCCTTTTCTTTATCTGTATAAGGAATGCGAGTAGCCCATGCACTATTATTTGGAAGCATATGAGAGAAGTCATCAAATGGCTCACCTAATGCCTCTTCAAGAAGCATTGACTTAAATCCTGTACAATCAATAAATAAATCTGCTGTAAGTTTTTCTCCAGTAGTTAGAGTTACTGACTTAATTCCGTCTTCATTTGTAGATACTTCTGTAACTGTATCTGCAATAATAGTTACTCCACGGGGGATACAGTAGTTATTTTTTAGCCACTGGCCAAACTTTGTAGCATCAAAATGATATGCTACATCTTGCTTAAAATTAAAATTACCCAACTTGCCTGATTCATTCCATGAAAGCTTATTTTGTTCCGCTAATGTGAGGGCGGGAAAGAATGTACGTGCATAATCTGCTACATCTAGATCTGGGAATTTAGCCTTTTTAACATACCAGTCATTAAGACCATTTACTGTTCCATCTAGGAATACCTTGCCAAATGGGTAATGGAATCCGCCTGCATCTTTCTTATAAAAATCTGTAAACTTGATAGACATCTTATAAACTGCATCGGTGGCGGGCATAAAGTCTTTCTCATCAATACCAATCCAATTTGCCCATCCAGTGATCCCGCCCAATGTCGATTCTCCTACTCCAATAATTGGGTAGTCGGGAGATTCAATAACAACTACTTCTTTATCTGGAAATGCTCTAATCATAGAAGCGGCTGACATCCAGCCTGCAGATCCACCGCCAACAATGACGATTTTATTAAGGTTAATCAATTTATATCCTGTTCTCTAAAAGGTAATTCCCTACATACATGATACTACATGTAGGGAATTATTGTCAATACTATTTAATATTATTCAAAATCTTTCATTTTATACCAGGATTGATTAGATTCGTCCCAGCCATAATATGCATCAGTTGGTTTTACAACTGGGGATTCCCATTGCCAATTTGTTTCATTTAAAGTCCAAGATGGAAATGGTTTAATGTTTATAAAAACATCGTTATCTGCATCATAAGAGCAACCCACTCCTGCTTGGTTTGCCCTAAATTCACCAGTGGTAGAATACTCTATCCAAGTTCCTTCTGGTAACAATTCTTCTGTTTCTGATAGTACTGTATTAACAACAATACCGTTTTCAATTTTTGCAAAATATTTCATCCGTATGTCCTCACAAGAATAATTCCATTTTGTCCTGATGCGCTAGTTCCGCCTGGCGAAGATCCTCCGCCTCCTCCTGGATTACCATAACCAGACGGTGCTGCACCAGTTGTGCTATTATTATGGTTTGACCCAAATCCTCCAACAGAATATACGATTCCGTTTATTGGACTTACATAACCCTGACCTCCTGCTCCAGGAGAATCACCACTTCCATTTCCTCCTGCGCCTCCACTTCCGCCGCCGCCGCCAGAACAATGACTGTTGTTGCCGCTGCTGTGACCGCCTGAAGTTCCTAGGCCAAAGTTTGTTCTTCCTCCAGTTGGTGAGGTTTGTGTTGAATTTCCGCCATTTCTTACACCAGAGTTGTTTTGTCCTCCGCCTCCGCCGCAACCGCCGTCTCCTCCGCTTTGATTGTTTCTAGCTGCGCCTCCTCCAAAAGCTGTTAGAGTTCCAAATGTTGAATTTCCTCCATTTGCACTTGAGTTAGGTCCAGATCCTGTCCCCACAGAGTAACTTGAGCTAGGAGAAATTGGAAACAGTGAAACATAAACTGTTCCTCCTGCTCCTCCTCCAGCATTATGGGTATGACCTCCAGCTCCACCCGCATGAACTTCAACATCTGCAACTGGCATAGCAAATATTGGAAGAGTATATGCTCCAGCTCCAGCTAATGTTTCTACTTTTGCAGTTGTCAATGAATTGTCAAACCACTGATAGTACGCTGCAGATGGATTTGCGTATGCAGATATGTTTGTGTCTACCGAAACTTTATATAAATTTAAAATATCGTTTGGAATTCCAACAACTTGTATATATGTAAAATCATGATTTACAGGAACTAATTTATTTAATGGCACACCAGTTGTTGTTGTTCCAACAAAATATACATATCCACTTGATGCGCTAGAAGAAAATACTGCATATGTTCCAGAAGAACCTGATCTGTTCCATGTAATCGCTGCAGAACTCATTCTTACACTTTTAATATAATCCATATTTGGCTGACCGCCGCCAGATGTCTGAGGAAAATTAACTACAGCCATTATACGTCAATCTCCGTTCCGAATACAGAAAACGATAACAGTCCAGAAGAAGATCTTACTGTAATTCTGTCATTTTCATTTACTGTAATTCCAAGATTTAAAGCTGTTGTTGAATTTGATCCAACCTGAACGTCGTATGCTATATACATGTCGTCTGTCAGTGTTGCATTGTCTGGGCGAACGGCAATTCTAAATGTTCCTGAATCTGTTCCTCTGTTTGCTACTGTTATTGAACTAATTACTGCGTCCTTTGGACCAGTAACTGTGTAAATATCCCAGTTATCATTTGCTGCTGGTGACTTTTGTCCTAATACTCTATATCTAATTGCCATTTATTATACTCCTGCCAATAGGAATGGATGCAATGTTGTACCCGCTCCTGAAATTTGATTAAGTGCTGAATCTTTTGCTGTTGTAATTGCACCTAGAGCAGAAGTTCTTTCTGTATTGACATCTGCAATTGAAGATGATCTTGCAGATTCTAGGTTTGCCAAAGAAGTAGTTCTCTTTGTTTCCAACTCTGTGATTTTTGCTGCCGTCGCATCTACGATGTCATCTACACCTAAAAGCGTACCAAGTTCTCCAAGAGCCTTGGCCATATAGATCATATCCTGCGAGGTTGTCGCAGCGGCCATGAGGGTATTCATCTTAGTCTTCATGGCTTCGATCTGAGTGTTTAAGCTATCATATGCTGGCATTCATTATCACCTCTGTAAAGTATATCATAATTTATTATCAAATACCTAGCCCTAATTCTAGGCTTACTATGCGGGCATCAAATTGATTTACCGTATTTGTAAGGCTGGTAACTGAGGTATTTAGATTTGAAACATTTGTATTTGTTGTTCCTAGGGAGGTTGTTATTGTTCCCGCAAAATTTGCATCATTTCCAATGGCCACGGCTAGTTCATTTAGGGTGTTTAAGGCCGTAGGGGCGCCCTGTATAAGGTTCCCCAGTTGATTTAAAGGAACCTGGGCGTTTGAGTCTAGGGTGGCTACGCCGTCTACGTTTGCCAAAGCGCTTTGGGGGATATATGCTTCATCTGATGCATTCGATAAGTTGCCTATAGCAGTATTTACAAATTGTGTTGTTGCTAAATTAGCGGTATCTGCAATTCCATGTACATTTGTTGTTTCCGTATTGTGTGCGCTTACAGCAGTACTTACGGCGGTTGTTGTAGCAAGGGCTGCAGTATCTGCAATTCCGTGTACATTTGTTGTTTGAGTGTTATGTGCGCCTATTGCTGATGTGAGATCGGTAGCTAAAAGATTAGCAAATTGTAAACTTGACCATTGAAAATTTCCGCCTTTTCCTATTTTAAATTTATTTAATGTAGTGTCAATTCCAATTTCGCCAGCTTCCAAAATTGGATTATACAAGTCCCAATTAGCCGTAGTATCACGGCGCATTTTAAAGGTTACATTAATTACACTCATGCTGGGTTTGCGTCTCCTCCGTCATATGATATTCCAGCTGCCTGTCCAGTTGTCAAAACTGTTCCATCGTAGGAATGCAAATGATCAAATACTACTGCGGGATCTGTAAATAATTGCCACTTATACCCGTCCCATTTCCACTGAATTTTATTACTGGTAAATGTTTGATTTAAAGAGGGGGAAAGCGGAAATATAGTTGGCATAAATATATTATACCTTAATTGCGTATGTTGGAACCGATATCTGTGTTTGAGTTTCGGCAAGAAGATAATAGCTGCCGTCTTTTAAATAATGTGCATACTGTGTAGCGCTACCTGGATTATAAGCTACGGAAATAACTGGGGTTGGGGCCCAATATTGAGGTGAATATACTGGTGTCGGCAAAAATCCTTGATTTGGGCCTGCGTTTACATATGAAGCCTTGGAATACTTCTTTCCAAACTGGTCATATAGGTGAGTTGCGTCTTCGGTAAATATTTTGCCTGACATTGTTCCCAATGTGTGAAATGTCTGTCCGCCAGAAAGATTTGTATTTTTAAAGTTTTTCAAGGTTGTGTATGTATCAGTTGCTGGGTCGTATTTTCCTAAGAAATAATCAAATAAAACTTCTGCACCTTTGTCCACCGCATTATATCTAGCACCTGAGATATAGACTTTTCCTTCAAATGAAAAAATAAATGTTTTGTCGGCAGACACTGAGGGAAACCCAGTCATCTTAGCAATAGGAGACCAAGAGTTTGTAGATCCGTTCCATTTAAATGCTAGGTTTCCAAAATAATGTGATGTTGGCACGTTTGAAACCTCTTGATAGTGTGTGCCAAATGTATAAACATTTCCATCTCCAGGGGCGCATGACAAAATATTCATTGTATTGATTGCATCTGGATACGCTGACTTTGACGTTTTTGTAAACGAAGAAGTAGTCATGTCTGTCTCTTCAAATGTGGTATACATTGTTTGACTATGTGATTGCACTCCGCCTGCGGAATTATAAACTCCACCGCCAATTGTATAAAGCTTATTGTTTACATAATCAAACGCATACGAAGCTCCACGATAATTATTTGAATTAATATCTACAGAAGCCATACTGGACGCATTTACAATTTTTCCAGCGTAGTAAGAATTATCAGATACATTGTGTTTTGAATATGACCATACATAGTCTGTTCCGCCAATATTTCTGCAGGTTGTAGCATCTTTGAGTTCTATTGTGGCCACTGTTGGTATCGGTGGAGTTGGGCTAACATTTGTATTGGAAATAAGGCCAGAGGAAACCACAGCATTTGAATTTGCTGGCCATGAGATATAGTGGTTATCACTAACAAGAACAATTTTTGCAAATGATTTAGATGGGTTAAAATTAAAGTTAACAGAAAAATCTGGATCAACAAATGAGGAGTCAATAATTGCTCCGTCTCCATCAAGTAAGTTTATATACTTAACATTTGAAGGGGCTGTGC
>Ga0194119_10007892_pt1 | contig 14836 bp, 13 predicted proteins | sample TA2MahC100mmetaG_FD_148620 | JGI IMG/M metagenome (GOLD analysis project Ga0194119, IMG submission 148620) | Freshwater microbial communities from Lake Tanganyika, Tanzania - TA2015018 Mahale Deep Cast 100m | ecosystem: Environmental > Aquatic > Freshwater > Lake | place: Tanzania: Lake... | reverse complement strand
CTTTAAAAACACTCCATTCATGAGCAACATTATTATATTTTTCTTTTGGTAGAAAAAATATTAATAGCTTTTTAATTACTTGCCAAAATCTTTTTTTAAAAAAAAGTAATGAGACAAGAACAAAAGTAATAGCTATGATAAAGATATAGATTATATTAAGATTAGATTTGAAGAAAGAAAAAAAATATACTAATGAAATAATTCCAAAAAAAAACATCATTAATATATCATACAGCCTATCGAGAACAATAGTGACAGAACTTTTTATCAACGTAAGATTATCTTTTTGCAGATATAATATTTTGCTTAATTCCCCTAACTTCCCTGGAGTTATAAGCCCCCAGAAAGAAGCAATTACATTAATTGCAAATACTTTTCTAAATGGATATAATATACCATGCTTATCCAAAGCAGTTTTCCATCTTAATGATTTAAATAAAATCATAAAAAATATACTTATAGCATAAGCAATACACCATTCCCACCTAAAAGAAATTAACTGTTTGCTAATAATGTCATAATCTAGATTAATTAGAATAAAAATAAATATTAGAAGGCCAATAAATTGCAAAGCAATAAGTGTAAATTTTTTATCTATGTTAAATTTCATAATTAAAATAGATTTTTTTATTAATAGCTAAAAATGATATTCTAAGGGATCATTTTTCTAATCTTCGGTCCAAGCCATAATGTAAGTTTATACGGAATGGCCTTCCAAAGAGTACTAAACAATTCAGCTTTCTTACTCCGATATTTTAATATACCTGGTTTTGTTAAGTCTTTTTCACGAGAAAAAATATCATAAAATAGGGGAATCGGCTTTGCTCCCCATTGTAATTTGAACTTATATGTGCCAGAGTTAGCATGACTTCTTCCGAAATCAAACTCAGTAAATCCATTTTCACAACCAAATCTTACTGCTTCCCAATACATTAACATATTGGGACAATAACTTAGATATTCTCTATCACTTGATGCCCAGGGATTTGAAATTGTGTTACGAAATGTGAAAAGAATCATAGATGCAATTACTTTACTATTTATTCTAATACAAAGTATGTTAACATTTCTTTTTAAATGCATTATAATTTTTTGAAAAAACATTTTACTATGAACAGGTGATCCTAGATCATACATATTCTTTGAATAGATTTTATAAAATTGATCAATCTGATCCACACCCCAAGTAACATTCAAACCCAGCTTCTGAGCTTTTCTAACCTGATTTCTGACTTTCGAATCTAGTTTATCCCACAGTAATGATGAATCATCACTAAGACTTAAAATTGGAGTGTAATAATCTATATCAGACTTTATAGAAGTGCGATCAAGTCTACGGTTTTCTATTGTATTAACTTTTAAATTATCAAGCAATTGAAATAATGAGTTGTTTAACCTATAGGAATCGCATTTATCATTCTTAATTATTCCTGCCGAACCTAAGAAAGGAAGTGAATATGCTTCAGATTTAAAAAATGGGATTTTTACTATCGATAATGGAATTATTGCCGTAAGTTCAGAATCCTTGATAATTCCATAGTACTGTGAGTTTAATAAATAGGATTCATTTAAAATTTTTTTCCATTCATATAAATGTGAAAAAGTCGAATCATTATTATTAAGAACAAATTTATTCCAACTAGATGAAAGATCATCCGTTATTTCAATTAATTCATTCATCCAGAGATAACAAAATTTGTAAAATAGATAGTTTAATCATAATACTGATGTTTTCTCATTTCGGAAACTTGATCTACAAGTAGTCCAAAGAAAAATATTAATGTGCCCGTTAACATTAAAAAAAATGCCCCGGGGATTAATCTTTCACTTCCTGCTTCAAGTAGAATAATACCTTGAATTATTTCATATATAAGACCAACAAAGAATATAATTAAACTAACCGGAATGAAAACCTTTAATGGATTAAATAGAACAATCAATCTTAAAATTAAAAGTAAAACATTTGATCCATGTTTTATTTGCTTGACAGAACTTTTTCCAATCCTTTTGTTTGTTTTTACTGGATAATAACCAACACTAAATCCAAGATTTATAAATGCTATAGTTGAAGTTGTAGAAAATGAGAATCCATCTGGAAATAAGTGAATGAATTTTAGTATTAAGTCTCTTTTTACAATTCTAAGACCTGAATTTAAATCTGGAATTTTATGGCCTGTTAAAAAATTTGCAGTTTTGCTTAGAAACCATTTTCCCGGACGTCTTATCCACTCTTTATAAGAGTCTTTTCCTCTTCGTCCAATCATCATATCAAAATTATCCATTTCTTGGATCATTCGAGTAATATCTTCAGGATTATGTTGTCCATCAGAATCATAAAAACATACATAATCCGTCTTACAATTTCTTATACCTGTTTTTAATGCTGCCCCATAACCTTTATTATATGGGTGATGAATCACTTCAATTGTCTTAAAATTTTCCAAAATCTTTCTGGTTTCATCTATGGATCCATCATTCACAACTAAAATTTGCCAATTATTTTTTTGGGAAACTTCTAATAATCCTTTAATGGTGTTCTCAATTGCTTCTTTTTCGTTATAAACTGGAACAATTATAGAAAGTTCTTTCAAACAACCTCCAATAAAAAAATGCTACTAGTAATTTATCGTATTAATTAATCCTTCATTAAAAAAAACTTCTGGAATATATCCAATTTTTTCTTTAGCAAGTTTAATATCAGCACATGAGTGTTTAATATCTCCCGGTCTTTCATTTGCATAGATAGGTTCTATATTTTTATTTAACAATTTGTTTAACTGATCAACTAAATCATTTAGTGTAATTTGCTCATTACAAGCACAGTTCATTATTAAATTATCATCAGTTGATTTTTCTATAGCAAGTATATTTGCATTAACAATATTCTTAACAAATGTAAAATCTCTTGATTGAGTCCCATCACCATAAATCGTAGGAGGAATAGAATTTTTTACTGCTTCTATGAATTTGGGTATAACAGCTGAATATTGTGAAAATGGATTCTGTCTCGGCCCAAATACATTAAAATATCTTATACATACAGTTTTCAACTTATATATACTTGAATAAATCCTACAATAATTTTCACATGTTAATTTTGTAACCGCATATGGGGACATAGGATTTGGATGCATAATTTCTCTTTTCGGCAAAACTTCGCTATTTCCATAAATTGAAGAAGATGATGCGAATAAAAATTTCTCAACACGATTTTCTGCTGAAGCCCATAATAAATTAAGTGTTCCAGAAATATTTACTTCGTTAGTTGTAATTGGATCATAAATCGATCTTGGGACAGATGGAAGTGCTGCTTGATGTAGAACAAAATCAATGTTTTTTACAGCTTTCATAACAGTATGATAGCTTCTAATATCCCCTTCAATTAGTTCGATATCATTTTTAAATTGTTTAAGGTTATTGATATTCCCTGTAGAAAAATTATCAATGACTCTAACAAACATAATTTTTATTTAAAAAACCCTCAACAAGATGTGAACCAATAAAACCAGCACCTCCAGTTATTAATACTTTATTTGCCATATTCCGATTACTTTAATTATTTATCAAATGTAATTTAAATAATTTATATAGAATTTCGGATTTAATTAAATAAAAAAAGATATTCTTTTTAATTTCAGAATATGTTACATCACGCCCAATATATTTTTTTCTGATACGATGCATTTCCTCTTCACCTAAAGAAGAGATTTGTTTAATTGTTTTCTGATCTGGGTGAACACGAAATGCTGCTAAAAAATTGGGTATCCGAACTATTTTTGCCCCTGATTCCTGAAATCGTAACAATAAATCCCAATCTAAAGCAAATTGATATAATTCATCTATAGAACTCCCTACTTTCTCCCAAATATTTCTTCTCCAAAATAAAGTCTCTTGAGGAATAAAATCCGCCCAGAGCAATATTCTATTGTCATGTTTTGGTAAAATCCAACGTCCAATTTCTTGATCATTTTTATCTATTAATACTCTATGACTATATATTACATCAACATCAGGATACTGATCGAAATAATTGCTGACAATTGCAAAAGCTCCAGGGAGATAAATATCATCCGAATTAATATATGCCATTAAATCTCCAGATGATTTTCTAAATCCTTTATTTATTGCATCTGCTTGTCCATTGTCTTTTTCAGAAACATAGTAAGTTAAATATCTATCATATTTATTGATAATCTCTTTGCTGCCATCATTTGAGCCACCATCGCAAATTATTAAATCTAGATTTGGGTATTTCTGGTCAATGACACTCCGGATTGTACGATTTAAAAACTCAGCTTGATTATATGAAGGAATTACTATACTAATTTTAGGAGCTGAACTTAAATCTGTAATTCTATTATCAATACTTTTAATAATTAATTCTTTTGGTGGATATTGACTTAATACTCCGAGCTTTGGTGTAAAAAAATTCCTAAGCTTATTAATATTAACCTTATCTCTTAATGTTTTTAATATAGGTACTAGAAATCGGATTTTGAATTTATAAAGTAATTCCCATACCCATGGTATTTGATATTGAAAAAGTGTTAAAATTCCCCAAATAGGATTTCTCAAACGCTTTTTTAATATCGTAAGTGATTCATTTAAGGCTGTGATGACTTTTTCTTTATCTAGTAATTCTTCTGTAACACCATATTTTTCAAAAAGTTGGACATTTTTTTCGAGCTTTTCTTTTGTATTTGTTAGATTATTAATTTGTTCTTGATACTCATCTAATTTCTTATTCTTTAACGTCATCTCTTGCGACTGATTTTGAATACGAGATTCTAGGTCTCCAGAATAATCTTTCAATCTACTCACTTCAATAGTTAAAGCAATTACTTGTTCAGAAAATGAATTTAATTCATTCTGTTTAAAATTCACTTCCTGTAAAAGTAATTCAACATTTTTTATTTTTTTATTTTCTTCATCGTTAAGATTATTAATTATTTCAAGTCTTTTTTTGCATTCCTCGGACAGTTGATTTATTAATTTTTCTTTTTCAACTAATTTTTTAATGTGTAACTGTAGACTTTTTTCTTTATTGATCAATTCTAATAATACTTCATCATAGTCCCGAGATTTATCAATAATAGATAGCCAATCAACAGAATTATTATAAACGTATTCAAATATTTCTTTTTGAAAAGATTTAGGGAAAAAAATAATAACATCATTAAAAACCATTAATGAGTGAATTGAGCTGAGAGATTTTACAGTTTTGATAATATCTTCAAAATTGGGCCAATGAGTAATATCATGGGGAAATGGTGGAGGAGAAAGAAATAATCTTGCGTCATCAATGATAATGACACTTTTTTTATTCAGAACTTTTATAGCTATTAACTCATCGATCAAAGAACATTGAGACTCTTCGCCAGCTGATTTATCTACAGCGCACCAATGCGCGTCCAGCCAGAATAGTACTGATTTTTTTTTAATAAATGGATTTAAATTCTTTAAAAATTTCTTAGAGGTATTGAATTGTATATCAATATGGTTAAATTTTTCGAACCTTTTCTTACTCTGCTTATAAAATTCTTCCGACAACTCTACAGAATATATTTTCTTGAAAATATCCTTTACTAGATTAACAGAATCTCCTTGATAAGTTCCAGTTTCAACAAACGCATCAAAATACAGTAGCCCATTCAGAAATTTCACAAGCTTTAAATCAATTGAAAAATTTATAGCACCCACTTAAGTTTTGTTCCCTTTATATTTCTCTAATTCCTTATTTAATAAATTAATTATATCTAATCTTTTTTGAGCTTCAATACTTAATTTATTTATTTCTTGAAGTCTTTCTTCACAAACTAACTTTAGCTTATTATTTTCTTGGGACAATAACAGACTGTCTGATGTTTTGTAATTTGAAAAGGGGGAATGGTTTATTGCTAGAGTATTATAAATTTCATTCGGTACAAATAATAAATCTGCAAATGATAAAATATCTGCTTCATTATAATGAATATTGTATAGACCAATTAAACTATATTTGTGATAACTCATAAATTCTAACTGTCTGAAATAATCACCTTGGCCATAATACAAAGGAATAAATATAAATTCTGTAAGTATTACCGGTCTATATTTGCTTATTGTTCCAACACTCCCGTTTAATATATTTAAGTCATTTCCTTGCGTATCAATTTTTATTAAATCAATTTTATAACTAATATTTTGTTCTGACAATAGATAATCAAGTGTATCAGAAAACATTATTTGTTCATTCCCTGAAATATTATTACCAATAATTTTAAAAGTGCTATTTTGAGCAGAATCTTCATATAAATTAAAACATACTTCCTTCTTTTCATTAGTTAAAAGTGAATTAAATATTTTTAAATGTTGTTTTTCAAAAAATCGTTTTTGTAATACATTGTAATTATTTATTGTTGGTTCGATAAGTATGCCATGGTAATCAGTAAAATTATCTATTATATTTTTAGTAAAATCTCCATGATATGCTCCTATATCTATAAAATTAATTCTTTTAATGAAAATACTTTTAAGTACACTTATAAAATCCATCATTAGTTCCTAAAAAAGAATTTATTTAATATCATTTTTTTGAATCGATTATTTTTAATCTTTCATCTGCAATTTTTGTTAATTTATTTATCAGCTCCAACCTTTCATCGCACACATCGGCTAAATTTAGATAAGAATCATATAAGACTTTATGCAAATAATTTTTTAATTGTCTATTTACTAATTCGTTTTCAGAAATTCCGACTAAATCTATTTTGTAAGATTTATCAGATAAACTGACTTTATGAACTTCTGTATTAGCAGAATGATATCCTGAATTATCATGACCAATATTTTCAACTTGGGATTCATTAAACATCATAGTATATTTTTCTGCAACCACCCCAGATGAATACCACCTAATCCCCCAAGAATCAATAATTCCTTTAGCATTATCTTCTAGCATTCTTTTATAAGGGAATGACTTTTTATGGTCATGTTTATCAAGTAGATTATTCATATTTAGAGTGTTAAGTAGGCTATTACTATCAGATTGAAATAAATCCCATCCGCGTTTCCAGGTTGCCCATCCCCAAACAGCAGGAAAAGTAATAAAAAAGAATTCAGGAAGTATTTCTGTGTGGGGAAAAGTATATCCGCTAATAGCGATAACCTTTTCTTCATCTTTATATGTCGTTAAAGCGTTATTAAGGTTTGCTAAAAAAAATTGACTAACTAGAATATCATCTTCGATTACAATAATTTCACCATAATCGTTGATAATTTTATTCACTCCTTGGACAATTGATTTTGACAGACCGAGGTTAGAGCTATGTTCTATTACATTAACATTTTTCAGATTATGCGATTTAATAATCTTTCTAACTTCTGATATTTTAATATTATCATCATCAATTTTAGGTCCATCTGAAAAAATAAAAATTTCTGACTCATCAAAAAGCTTATTCTTAATTAAAGCTCTAAGCACTTTTCTTGTATGCTCTGGTCTATTGTATACAAATAATGCTACAGGTGCCGGCATCTCAATTCACATTTCATTTTTAGAATTAATGAATTTGTTAATTATTTCTCTTAAAGAAAAATGAATTAAAAGTCTTAGCAAAAAAAGTATAATTCAAAGATTGCATATACAAAAATAATTCTGAACTCATAAATTGATTTTGTTCTTTTTGTAAATCCTCAGCAATAACAATTTGAGGCGAATATTTCTCCCAATTATTTGATTTTAATATATTAAGATCAAATCCTTCAGTATCCACAGATAAAAAATCTATTGGTTGATTAACCGGTAGATGTTCATCTAAAATATCGGATAACCTCTGTGTCTGGATTTTCAATTCGGACAAAATAAAATAGTTCTCAATAGTTGCACGTGATATTGCTAGTTCTCTAGAAAATGTATTAAGAGCTCCTTCATTAAAAGAAAAATATTCTAATTCTTCTATTTTATTGGATATAGCTGCCTCAATATTTATATCGCGAGGTCTCAATTCATTAAATATTTTCATACTGCCCGGCATTGCATCGATATTAATACCTGACCATCCTTTAGTATAAAATAAGTGAGAATTAGAAAACCTTATTGGGTGATATGCTCCGATATCTATATAAAACCCAACTTGTTTCCTTTCGAATATCCGCGCAAGTATAAGATCTTCACCCTCTTGTGAATAACTTACATTACTATACATTTTTTCGAGTTCTGATTGCATTATACAAATTTAATTATTAGTCACACTTTTTTTCTAGACATCCGATAGGTGAACTTGGCTGTTCATCATAAAACGTTTTGAAATTAAAATCTTTTTGAAAAAATATAGACGTCGTCCAATTATATTGATTTACGGGTCCAAAGCCATGAAAATCAACTTGAATTAAACCTCTATCCCTAAGATGTTTAGCAGTATTTTTATACCAATCTGAATTATCGAGAATAATACAGCCTCCCATATTTAGATATCCAGGTGCAACCTTACCACATTCATACCTGTATTTACCATCAATAATAATAATATCAAATTTAATTCCTAGTTTTGAAATCGAGTTTATATACTCTGAATCCTCAGCAAAATAAATTTCTTGATTTGTCTTTTTTTGCTTTGAGTTCTTTTCAAACCAATCTCTATTATCTTCTACACTATAAATCTTTTTTGCACGTCGCGCAAAAAAACTAGATGAATTACCGCTTCCCCATTCAAATATTATTTTTTCACTTAAATTAAATTGGCTAACATATTCAATTGCTGGATAGGTGAACCAGGGTAAAGGTTCGTTATTATTATTTACAGGTAATTGTTTTTGTATGCTTAATATATGACCGAAATCATTCTCTAAAATTCTAATACTGCTACTAACTTCATACATGTCAACTATTTCAGAAATATTTTTTTTCCCAATTACATTTAATAAAATATAGCTATAAAATTTCCTTATGATTCTATTCATAAAAGTTAGATATTTTCTTAATCGAATTGTAAAAATGTACCTTTCAAATCAACATATCCATGAAAAGGGAAACCTATTTGTCCATTATCAGCTTTAACAGAAAACTTAATAATGTTAACAATTCCTAATAAACTTTCCATGTATAAGTTTCTCTTTGAATAGTCAGAACTCTTAACAGCATTAATATCATCATGCTTTATGTGACCAAATCCTAAAGATATTGTGTAATCGCCTTCAGCAATAGATAAGCAGAAAGACTGCATAAATTTTAGTATGTCCCCATTCTTGTATGGTATATTAGAGCTATTGTTATCAAAATATTGTAGAGTATCTTTTGCATGAATTACAATATTTTTCGAATTAATAATCGTTACCATCCCATATGGATATTCAATATCTCTAAGTAGCTTAATTTCATAGAAGATATATGCAGTATCTCCAACTTTAAAGTTTGTACAAATTTCATCTTCCGAATTACATAATGCAATACCTGTGCAAATTGCTGAAGAAATATTCTTTGCGTGACTTGGGATTATAAAATTTTCATTATCTGGCCATTTCATTATTGGAGTTGGGTTCGAAGAACTTATTTGAGATCTATTAATCCCTTGATTAAGATTCAGATTACGAACGTTTAGTTTATTTTTGTCAATTTGATAATATTCATTTACTACTTGATTCGGTAAACCGATGGTGATACACTTACCATAGTTTAGTAATATTGTTTTACTACTATACTTTTCAATTGTCTGCATATCATGTGATACCAAAACTAAAGCGGTCCCTTGAGACATTAGTTCTTCTATCCTCCCATGACATTTCTGCTGAAAAAAAATATCACCAACACTGAGCACTTCATCAACTAATAAAATATCAGGTTTTAAGCTTGTCTGAACTGCAAAGGCTAATCGAACGAACATCCCACCACTATAAGTCTTTACAGGCTGATCAATAAATTCTCCGATATCAGCAAATTTTATAATCTCATTAACTCTACTTTCAATTTCATTTTTCTTAAAGCCAAGTATTGTTCCATAAAAAAAGATATTTTCTCGTCCGGTAAATTCTGGATTAAATCCAGTACCTAATTCCAACAATGCTGAAACCGTTCCATTTACTTGAATTGACCCAACACTCGGTTCAATAATATGAGCTATCAATTTTAGAAGTGTAGACTTCCCCATACCATTCTTACCGATGACACCTAAACATTCTCCTCTCTTAAGTTCAAAACTGATATCACGAATGGCACAAAAATCTTTATAATATCTTTTTCTAAAAGGATGGAGAGCTTCTTTAAGACGATCTTTCGGAGACTCATAGAGTTTATAGTACTTCGTAACATTTTCAAGTTTTATTACGCGATCATTCATCAAATCACCTCAGCAAAATGCGGACGTAATTTCTTGAAAATAAGAGCCCCGCTAATAAGAATAGTCAAGGTTATTACCCAGAAATAAATGGTCTCAATAGGTTTTTGCCAAAAAGGGATTTGATAAATCAGTGAGTCCCGATATCCTGAAATCACATAATGAATTGGGTTTAAATTCATCAGCCAACGATAATTTTCTGGGAGAATCTTTACATCCCAAAAAATCGGCGTTAGCCAAAAACCGAATTGAACTATTATCTCTACAACATTCTTTACATCTTTAATAAAGATACTCGAAGAAGAGGAGATCCAACATAAACCCAACATTAGAACTTGAAGTGCAACTGCGTAATAAAATATCTGAAGCAAATAGAAGTTAAACTCAATCCCAGAAACTAATCCATAAATAATTGTAAGTACCAGAAATATTGCATGATTAACAGTTGAGCTGGCAATTTTTACAATAGGAAGAATTCCAAGGCTGAAATCAATTTTCTTTATCATGAAGTTGTACTGCTGAATTATTTGTGTTGAGGTAGAAAACACATCAGAAAAATAGAACCAGGAAACCATTCCGGAGATAAGCCAAAAGATATGATTGTTATTGCCTAATTTTTCTATATTGAATCCTATACTTAAGACCATCCAAAGAATGAAAATAAACGCAATTGGTTGAATAAAATTCCAGACAATTCCTAAGTAAGATCCAGTGTATTGATTTTGAAAATCCCTCTTTGCAAGGGTATAAATCATGTATCGTCTGTTAAATAATTCCCGTATAAACCTAAAAACTATCATTATTTATTCTAATAGTTATTGAATAAATGATCTATGAAAACTTCTCGATTAAATTTAAAAAAGAATTAATATATTTTTCCCATTTATATTGAGATATAAACTCCCTGAGTTCATTTATATCAGGTTGCTTTTGATTGATTACCAAATCTTTCATCTTACTAGCAACATCTTCAACACTAAGAGGATTACAATAATTAACCATCTTACCTAAAATCTCAGTAAAGGAATCAATTTCAGAGACTAAAACTTGACATCCGCAAGTTAATGCTTCAATCGGAGGAAGTCCAAAACCTTCATAATATGAAATATAAACGAATAATTTCGCATTTTGATATAGGCCAACAAGGGCTTGATCAGATACAGAACCTAGAAATTCTATATTACTTGTAATTTTAAGATTTTTTAATTCAGGTCTCTTAAATACTTGTCTGTTTTCAGCCCCTACGATCAATAGTTTATAATCCGGAAGATTTAACATGTTGAATGCTTTTATGAGTGTGTTCAAGTTTTTCCTCGGCTCCAAACTCGAAACCGTAAGTATGTAATTCCCCCAGCGATTCATAAAATAAAAATGTCTTAAATCAGAAACAAATTTAGGGATCGCCTCATGAATTACAGACATTTTTTCGTCTTTTATTTGATAGTATTTCTTAAGCTCATTTTTAGAAAATTCACTGATAGTGACAATATGTCGAGAAGCTTCAGCAGATCGTTTGACTATCCAGTTAAAAAAATAAGCTGCTCTTCTAGTATACCAAGCTGGGTTATGTAAAAAAGCAAGATCATGTATCACAGTAATTTGATTTGAGTATTTTATCGGAGCTGTATTTGTAAGATTAATAAGCAACGGGTTATTATTATTCTTTAAATATAGCGGCAGCTCGACCTGTTCCCAAAAGTAATTTTTCAATCGCCCGATTTTTTGTATTTTATTTTTATCTATTTTATATAATAGGTAAGTAATCTCATCTATTGGCGAGAGGAGTTTAAAATCAATTTTATGATTTTGGAGAGCGGTGATAAATTCGAGAGCGAACCTCTCAAGACCAGTAATTTTTTTAGTTAAAAAACGGCCATTAATATAAATCATTGAATAATAGATTTAATGAGTAAATCAAAATCTAAAAAATCGCACGAAATTAATACTCTTGCTAGTTTCAGTTTAAAAAAAATTGATAAAATTATCGAGCCGTTATTTTATTTAATAATAATAATTTTGGGTCTGATAATTTACTCGAACACATTCAACGTCCCGTTTTATTTTGACGATTACGATTCGATAATTGAAAACCCGTTAATAAAAGAACTGAACAATTTTAAAAGTCTTCCTATACTTTATAGCCTGAATGAAAGATACGTTTCATATTTGTCAATAGCGATTAATTACAATTTAGGTGGATTAGATGTAACAGGCTATCATATAGTAAACATCATTATTCATCTATTGAATTCAATATTAGTTATGATATTGACAAAAATAACATTAAATACTCCAACTTTAAATAATAAATATACAAGTTCTGAAAAAAGAATTTTTTGTTTTCTTGTCGGGTTGATATTCATTGCTCACCCATTACAAACTCAGGCCGTTACATACATAACTCAAAGAATGAGTTCATTATCTGCTTTGTTCTATTTACTTTCAATAATTTTTTATGCAAAAGGGAGAATAATAACATTACAAAGTGAAAGTAACCTTTTTAAGAAATTTTTATTCTCTATACCATTATTTATGTTATCAACAGCCTCGATAATATTTAGTATTCAAAGTAAACAAATTGCTATTACGATTCCTCTTGCCATAATTATCTATGAGATCATTTTCATCAAAGATGAAAAAAATAGAACGAATTGGAAGCTTATAACCTCGTTGATTGCCATATATGGTGCCGTCGGATTTTTTGCATACATTGAAATCGGGCTTCCGATAGAGGCTGATGAGATATCAAGACAAGACTATTTTTTTACACAAATTAATGTCCTGGTTGATTACATAAGGTTTATGGCAATTCCAATCAGTCAAAACATTGATCATGACTATATATTGTATAAATCTATCATCAATATAAGATCTATAATAAGTCTTTTAATTATTATTTCTTTAATGATAGTAGCTATTAAATATTTATCGAAGATACCGCTTGTTTCATTTTCTATCTTATGGTTTTTTATAACCCTTTCGGTTGAATCAAGTATAATTCCAATTCGTGATTACTTCGTCGAACACAGACTCTATCTGCCAATATTCTCATTGGCAATTGTAATAACTACAATAGTATTTTCATTAAAAAAAATTTCAAAGATTAAATATGTAATTATTGGATTAATTGTTGTTATCTATACCTTACTTAGTTATAATCGAAATGAACTATGGAATTATCCGGACAAAATGTGGACTGACTCAATAAGTAAATCACCTCAAAGAAGCAGACCTTACTTAGCTCGTGGAGTCTATTATATGAATAATGGACTGAATGACTTAGCTATTAAGGATTTTCTTATTTCTACATCAATTAAAAAAGATGATTATAGGACCTATTCTAATATTGGAATTGCCTATCAACAAAAAAACGATTTCAGAACTGCAATAGAGTATCATAACAAATCGCTTGAAATCAATCCGCAATTTGCCACAGCTTATAACAACCGAGGTGTTTGTAATTTATACCTATCACAGTGGGATAAAGCAATTGAAGATTTTAAGAATGCTCTTGGAATCTATTCGAATTATCCCGATCCTTATTTTAATCTTGGATATGCTTATTACCATAAAGGTGAATATAAATTAGCCAATGAATATTTCTTGAATGCACTCAAAATAAATCCGGATCTACATCAAGTTTATCCTTATCTAGCAGCATCATATAGCTTTCTTAAAGATTCGGAAAAAGTAACAGAGATATTAATAAAAATGAACCTAATGAAGATTCCTTCTCCCAAAGAATTAACTGATATTTTGGTTAAAAATTCAACTAGCCAATAACTTAATATCATTTATAATTTATTTTTATTAAAAAATCAGATAAAATCAAATGTGTGGCAAATTGTCACATGTTTTATTTAGTTGTTACAATTTATTCATGTCAGTTTTTCTTAATAATTTCAAAAAAAACATTATTTTAAAGCCCTTAGAAATTTCATGATTGTATGGAAGTAGAGCAGTTTCAAAAAAAATTCGGAATTATTGGCAAATCCAAAGAGATTAAAGACTTGGTCGATATCTCTATGCAAGTTGCCCAATCTGATATCTCAGTTTTAATCACTGGCGAGAGTGGTGTAGGCAAAGAAATTTTTGCCCAGACAATCCATGGTTTCAGTAAGAGATCATCGAAAGATTTAGTTAGCGTCAATTGCGGTGCTATCCCAGAAGGACTTCTTGAGAGCGAATTATTCGGACACAAGAAAGGTTCATTTACTGGAGCCATTGATGACAGAAAAGGATATTTCGAAATTGCTGACGGCGGTTCTCTATTCTTGGATGAAATCGCCGAAATGGCATTAACTACTCAAGTCAAACTTCTGCGTGTTCTTGAAACAAAAGAGTTTATGAGAATTGGCGGTGAGACGGTAACAAAAGTTGATGTGAGAATAATTGCTGCAACTAATAAAGATCTTCAAAAAGAAGTTGATTCAAAAAGATTTCGAAACGATCTCTTTTTTAGATTGAAAGCTGTTACTCTCAATATTCCTCCATTGAGAGCAAGAAGAGGCGATATAATTGAATTG
>Ga0194119_10007890_pt1 | contig 14840 bp, 17 predicted proteins | sample TA2MahC100mmetaG_FD_148620 | JGI IMG/M metagenome (GOLD analysis project Ga0194119, IMG submission 148620) | Freshwater microbial communities from Lake Tanganyika, Tanzania - TA2015018 Mahale Deep Cast 100m | ecosystem: Environmental > Aquatic > Freshwater > Lake | place: Tanzania: Lake... | reverse complement strand
GCTGCCGGTGCGCCAAGTTCTCTGGCAAGCCATCGACGACCACGAAGGCGGGCCGCTCATCAACGGCGGCATGGACGAACAGGATCAACGATCCTTCGATGCCACCTGTCGTAAACTACGCCGTTTCCTCAGTCGCACGAGTTAGCCCAAACGCCCACAGATTCCTCGGACGAGGCAAGAAATTACTCTCAACTACGGCCTGCGCTATGAAATCTATCCACCGTGGTGGAGACGCGCAACCTGATTTCGAACTACGATATCGACACCAATCCCGCCTCGCCCACACTCGTCATTGCCGGCAGCCAGGGCAGCAACCGCGCCAGCCGGGGTTTGCAATCCACTGACCGCGGCAACATCGCCCCACGCTTCGGCTTCGCCTATCAGGCGCGCGGTTCCACCGTGGTCCGCGGCGCCTATGGCGTCTTCTATGGCAATGTCACCAACACCGGCGGCGGCGAGTTCATGCAGACCAATCCGCCCTTCCACCTGAAGGCGAGCCTCACTACCGATCGCCGTTTCCCCACGCTCTTGCTGCGCAACGGCGTGCCGCCCGATGCCATTACGCCGCAAAACGCGCAAGCGCTACGCTTGTCCTCCTTTGAACGCCAGGTGCCCTGGCCAATGGCCCAGCAGTGGAACTTCAACATCCAGCAAGCTCTGCCCGGCGACATGCTTTTTGAGGTGGGCTACTTCGGCAACAAGATGAATCAAATGATCCGGCGCTGGGATGCCCACTATGCCTTGCCCGGGCCTGGCAACATCAACGCCCGCCGCCGCTACACCCGCGTGCAGTTCCCCGGCACCAACCTCTTCGGCACGCTCGGCGAAATGAACCGTTTCCAGTACGACGGCAATTCTCTTTATCACGGCCTGCAGATGAAGGCCGAGAAGTGCTACTCCAAAGGCTCCACTTTCATCCTTCACTACACCTGGTCCAAAGCCATTGCCGACGTTGGCGGCATTGCGGGCGTGGGCAACGCGCCCGGCGAAGATTGGAACGTCCAGAATCCGCTTGACTTCCGTTCCGAGCGTTCGCTCGCCACCAACCACATGGGGCATCGCTTTGTCGGTAGCTATGTCTACGAACTCCCCTTTGGCCGCGGCCGCGCTTACGGCGCCAGTATGCACAAGGCCGCGGACTTCATCGCCGGCGGTTGGGCCGTCGGCGGCATCCTGACGCTTGCCGCGGGCACGCCCATGAACCTCACCGTCAACGGCAACCCTTCCAACGCCGGACTCGCCGATCGCCCCAACGTTGCCGGCGAGTGGCAACTGCCCCGCGATCAACGTACACTGCAGCGGTTTTTCAACACCGCCGCGTTTGTCCCCAATACCCAGTTCCAGTACGGCAACACCGGCCGCAACGTCCTGCTCGGTCCCGGCCGCATGAACTTCGATTTCTCCGCCTACAAGGCCTTCACCATCACCGAGCGCATCAACATGCAGTTCCGTTTTGAAGCGTTAGACTTCACCAATACGCCCCTCTTCGGTTTTCCCGTCGCGCAAGTGGGTAACCGCAACTTCGGAGTCATTTCCAGCGCCGATACGCCACGCAACCTTCAGCTTGGACTGAAGCTGCAATTCTAGTCCGCCTGGCATAAGGACGCTCGTATTTGTCGATCTACGGAGGATGGAAGATGCGCAGCACCATCATTAATTTCCTGGTCGCGCTGACCGCGTCGGCCGGCGCGCATGGCCAGAGGACTCCCGAGGGGAAGCCCGACTTTTCGGGGCTCTACGACATCGCGTCGCTCACTCCTCTATTGCGTCCCACCCAATTCGGCACGCGCCTGGAGATGACGGACGCCGAGGCGGAAGCGCTTGCCAGGAAAGTAACGGCCACCGTGGCCGCCGACAATCGCACCAGCAACCCTGACCGCAAAGCGCCCACCGCGGGTGGTGATGTTAGTAGTTACAACCAGCTATGGTTCGATCGCGGGATTCAGGCCGCCAAGATCGGCGGCAAGTGGCGCGCCTCTATCATCACAGATCCGCCGGACGGCCGCCTACCGGAACTTACGCAGCAAGGCAAGGCAATAGCGGCCCGGAACGTACTGCACGGCCTCAACTCCGGGGCCGCGTTCTGGCTCGCCGAGAACATGAAGCCGGGCCCGTTCGACGATCCCGAACTCCGTCCGCTCACCGAGCGCTGCCTGGGCACTATTGCCGAGGGCAACTACGGCACCTCGGCTGGCCCGCCCATGTTACCGACCGCCTACAACAACCTCAAGCAGATTGTTCAAACCAAGAACCGGATTCTCATCCTGAATTAAATGATTCACGACGTGCGCATCGTCCGTATGAACGCTGAGCACGATCCGCCCGACATGCGGCGGTGGTTAGGCGATTCGGTGGGCAGGTGGGAAGGCGATACGCTGGTGGTGGACACTACCAACTTCAACGACACGCCCGGACTCTTCTCGGCTTCCCGCAGTCTGCATGTCGTCGAGCGGTTCACGCGTCTCGATGCCAATACGCTCAGCTACAAATTCACGGTGGAGGATCCGGCCGTGTGGCTCAAGCCCTGGAGCGGCGAAACGGTTTGGCCCAAGACCACCCAGCGCCTCTATGAGTATGCCTGCCACGAAGGAAACTACTCGTTTACGGGCATTATGAAGGGTGCGCGCATGCTGGAGGCGGAAGCACTGAAGCAATCGCCGAAGTAGGCAAGAATGCCTCGATTGCCGAACAGTCACGGCCGCGAGAGAATCGCCAGGCCTCTTTCGATCTGCGCGGCGAATTCAGCCTCGCCCGCACCGCGCGCGTACTCAAGCGCCACCTGTGCAAACTCGCGCCCCCGATCGCGCCGGCCGGCCGTCTGCAGTCCATCGGCAGCCGCATAGACAAGCTGCGCGGCCTGCCGGCCCGGCGGCATCATCACCCGCTCGAACTCCGCTGCCGCTTCAGTCTTGCGTCCGCCGGCCAGCAGCAAAATCCCCAGATGCAAGTGCGCCATCCGGTGCTGCGGATCGATCTCGATGGCGCGCCGGTAAGCCGTCATCGCCTCCTGCGCGCGGCCCAGTTGCTGTAGTGCGAAGCCCAGGTCATGGTGTGCATCGGCAAAGCGATCAGCCCGTGCGATCGCTGCGCGAAATGCCTCCGCAGCCTCTGCGAATCGGCCCTGCGCCACCAGCACGCGGCCCCAGTTCGCGTGCACTTCTTCGGTCGCGGGCGTCGCTTGCCGGTAATGCCGCTCGGCCGCCGCCCAGTCGCCGCGCGCGCCCGCCGCCGACAGCAGGTTGGCATGCGCCGCTCCGAAATTGGGACCCATCTCCAGCGCCCTCCGGTATTCATACTCCGCACCCACCAGGTCGCCATCCTCTTGCCGCCGCCGGCCCTCTTCGAAAAAAAAGCCGGGATCTCTGCGCAGCTTGCGCAACTTGTCATACTCGGGGTCAACAAACGCCACCGCGGTTTGAGCGCTGCTGCGCCACAAGGCCGGTTCCCGCTCGGCCTCTTCCGGCTTGCCCGACTCGCGGAGCAGCCGCGCCAGCATCAGCCGGGGCGGGCCAGCCTGCGGATCGTCGCGCAGCACCGACCGCAGCAAATCCACGGCCTGCGGACTCCCCGCCCGCGCCATCCCAAACCGCGCCGCCACGCTCGCGCCGCCCCGCTCAAACTCCGCCAGCGCCTCCTTTGCGCGGCCCACGGTGAGCAGCGCTTCTCCCAGGCGGATGCGCGCCGCTTCGCCCGGAGGAGCCTTACGCAGTTCAACGATGGCTTCTTCGTGCCGGCCCATGGCGCTTAACGCCGCGCCCAACAGATACGGCGTCGCGGGCCGTTGCTCGTAACACGCCACCGCCTCCCGGTATAGCTCGTAGGCGTGCAGCATCCGGCAATAACGCGACGTGCCTTCCGCGCGCGCCGCCGTCAGTTGCTCGCGGACACGGGCGTGCAGCGATCCGGCCGGCACTTGCGGCAAGGGCGCGGAGCAAGCCATCATCCAAACCGCCGCCACGGCCGCACAACGCTGGATGAGTTGCGCCCTCATTGCCTGGGAGCCGGGCTGGTGCGCTCCACGCAGACGAAGTAGGCTCCGCTAAGCCCTCTGCCCGCCACGTCGTAGAACCACGTCTGCATGCGCGTCCAGCCTTGTGCCAGGCGCAGGGAAAACACCGCTTCGCGATCTTTCATTTGGACGGGAGCGGAAAGGTCACGGGCTCCGATCACCAAGCGCGCCGTAGAGATGGGAAGCGCGACGCCTTCGGGGTAGCTTCCGATTTCGCCTTTGTGCGCGGGGATGCTCGCGGTCATCGGCACATCGATCTCCTTGGGCCAGCGCCGCAGCGCGAACCGGTAGTCGCCTTCGTGTTCAACCATCACGTGCCACGCGCCATTCTTCGGCTCGCCCCGCCGGATCTGTACGTGCTGATCGAGAAACACGTCGGCCCATTCGGTGGGCGAAACCAGCACCGGATTTTCTTTCTCGCTTCCAATGTGCACCGGAAGAAAAGTGTCGAGGCGCGGCGAGACATTCTTCCACCATTCGTCGTAGTGCGCGCGCATGCGGAAGGCAATGTCTGGATGCTCGGCGATCCTGTTGTGCTGTTGCGCCGGATCCTTGGCAACATCGTACAGTTTGTCGTTCTCCACCAGACGCCACTTGTTCCACAGCACCGCCGCATCGCCCCACTGCGGCCGGCCCACGTTCATGCGGCTGAACTGCACCACCATCATGCGGCTGGCGAGCGCCCGGGTCTGACGCCGCAACAACGGCGCGAGGCTCACGCCTTCCAGCTTGCCGGGCGGGCGGGGAACCTGGCAGAGGTCGGTCAGCGTCGGCAGCAGATCCTGCACCGCGGTCAACTCATTCTCGTCGCGGCCCGCTCCCATCCCGCCCTCCGGCCAGCGGATGAAGCAGGGCACGCGATGTCGGCCCTCCCACAAAATGATCTTGCGGCCGCGCATGCCAGCGTTGTAAAACTCAACGCCCGCGGTGCCGCCGTTGTCGGTCATATAGACCAGAATCGTGTTATCGGCGACGCCAGCCTCGTGGAGCATTTGGTCAAGCCGGCCAACGTTCTCATCGAGGTTGGCGATCATGCCGAAGAAATTCGCGAGTGGCGCGGGCAGATCCTGGTAGGGCTCCCGGTAGCGGCGCTCGACAAACAACGGACCGTGCGGCGCATTCAAAGGGATGTAGGCGAAGAAGGGTTCGGAAGCCTGCGCGCGCTGGCGAATCCAGTTCCGTGCCTGATCGAAGAAGACGTCGGTGCAGTAGCCCTGAAACTGTTCCGGCTTGCCGTTGTGGTGGTAGCGGTCGCTGAAATAGTCATTACCCCCGGCGTCGGCGGTGGAGCCGATGTGCGAAGAGGGGAACCACAATGCTTCCTAAAAGCCCCGGTCCTCGGGCCGGTACGGATAGTTGTCGCCCAGGTGCCATTTGCCGAAGATTCCGGTGCGGTATCCGGCCTCAGCGAGGATTTCGGGCATCACTGGAAGGTCGCGCCGCAGCAGCGTGCGGCCGCTCGATACGTTCATGGCGCTGGTGGTAAGCGCATCGCGCCCGGTCATCAACTGCGCCCGCGTGGGCGTGCACATGGGCGTGGCGTGGAAATCGGTGAGGCGCACCGATGCGGCGTGGAGCCGGTCGAGGTTTGGTGTTTTCAGACGAGGGTTGCCGTGAGCGGAGAGGTCGCTGTAGCCTTGATCGTCGGCAAGGATAATGATGACGTTGGGACGCGCACGGCGCGGCTGCTGGGCCACCAAGGCGGCAGGCGCCGCGCCGAGCGGGAATTTGCGTCGGTCCATTGACCGAGCAGTCTACTAAGAAAGCCGGCTCAGGAATGGCCGGTTCGTGCGCCACGGCCTTCGATATAATGCCCACATTCCGCCGTGGGCCGCGTCATCCTGTTGTTACTCTGTCTGTCCATCGCCTGGAGTGCGCCTGAGCCCGGCGCGCGGGCGATCCTCGAAAAGAACTGCCTCGGTTGCCATGGCGCTTCGGCCATGGCCGGTCTGGATCTGCGTTCACGCGACGCGATGCTGAAAGGCGGCGCGCGCGGTACGGCGCTGAAGCCGGGCGCGGCGGCCGAGTCGCTGCTGTATCGCGTGGTGTCGGGCGCGGGTCCGGTGAAGATGCCGCCTGGGAAGCAGACGCTGGCGGACGCCGATGTGCAAGCGTTGCGCGCTTGGATCGATGCGGGCGCGCCGTGGGGTGAAGCGAACACCGCTGCGGCGCAGCCTTCGTGGTGGGCATTCCGCGCGCCCGTGCGTCCGGCGATGAAAGCGGGGACCGCGGGCAATCCCATCGATGCGTTTCTCCCCGCTCCCGGCCCGACTGCTTCGCGCCGCACGCTGATTCGCCGGCTGACGTTCGATGTGCACGGCCTGCCGCCGAAGCCTGAAGACGTAGAGGCATTTGAGCGCGACCCCGACCCTGCCGCCTACGAGAAGCTGATTGACCGGCTGCTCGATTCGCCCCACTACGGCGAACGCGCGGCGCGGCAATGGCTGGACGTGGTGCGTTACGCCGACACAGGCGGCTATGAAACCGACGTCTACCTCCCCAGCGCGTGGCGCTACCGCGACTACGTGATCCGTTCGTTCCAACAAGACAAGCCGTACGACGTGTTTGTCAAAGAGCAGATCGCGGCTGACGAAATCTGGCCCGACAACTTCGATCTCGAAGGCGCGTACGAAATGCCCAAGGCACGCCTAGCAGGCCTCGAACGCCGCTTCGGCACGGCCCTTTTCACGCTGGGCGCGCTGCCCGTGGAGAATTCGTTCTTCGGCGATCAATACCGCAGCGAATGGCAGGCCGAAGCCGTGGAAACCGTGGGCTCGGCGTTTCTGGGTTTGACGCTCGGCTGCGCGCGCTGCCACGATCACAAGTTCGACCCGATCTCGCAGCGCGACTTCTATCGCCTTTCCGCCGTGTTTGCCGGCAGTGAAGACCGCGAGGTGCCCATCGTAAGCCAGATGCGCATCTTTGAATTCACGAGGTTTCAAACAAAATGGGTGGCGCTCGAAGAACTGCGCCACAAGTACGAACAGTTGAAGCCCGGCGATAAGGACGGACGCGAGACGCTGTTGCGCCAGATGGGCGATGCCTACACGAAGACGCCGAAGTTCTATGACAAGGCGAACCTGCTAGTGCACACCGAGCCTGTCTACGACACGCATGTGCTCACGCGCGGCGACTTCAAGCAGAAGGGCGAGAAAGTAGCGCCCGGCTTCCCTGCTTCGCTCGGTGGCCAGGCGCCGGAGATCCGCGAGCCCGCCGACACCAACTACTTCATCCCGCGCCGCCGCAAGGCGCTGGCCGAGTGGCTCACTTCGTCCGATCATCCGCTAACTGCCCGTGTGATGGTGAATCGCATCTGGCAAAGCCATTTCGGGCGCGGACTGGTGGGTACGGCAAACGATTTCGGGCGGCAGGGCGAAGCGCCCGTGAGCCAGGAGCTGCTTGATTGGCTGGCCGTTGAGTTTCGTGAAAAGAACTGGAGCGTTAATCATCTGCACCGGTTGATGCTGCGGTCGCGCTACTACCAGCAGCAACGCACGCCGCTGCGCTTGGACGCCGAGTCGCTCCGCGATGCGGTGCTGGCGGCGAACGGCGCGCTGAATGCCAAGCAATTCGGGCCCGCCGTGGTGCCGCCGTTGACACGCGAAGAACGCAACGGCGGTATGCGCGACGCTTCGCAGTGGCCGGTATCGCTCGACGCGGCTGAGCATGACCGGCGCAGCATCTATCTCTTTGTGAAGCGCTCCTACCGGCTGCCGATGATGGAGAGCTTCGATGCTCCGGACCCGGCTGCCAGTTGCGGGCGGCGCGAAACCTCCACGGTGGCTCCGCAAGCGCTGACGCTGATGAATAGCCATTGGATGCATGCGCAGGCGGCGCGGCTGGCGGCGCGCGTAGAGAAAGAAGCGGACCCCGTGGCGAGTGCGTGGCGACGCGCGCTGGGCCGCGCGCCCACTCCGGATGAGCACTCGCGCGCCAAGATTTACGCCGGGCGCGCCGGGCTTCCCTCACTCTGTTTGTTGCTGTTTAATGTGAACGAGTTCATTTATGTGGATTGATCGCCGCCAGTTTCTTTCTTCCGCGCTCGGCTTCCCTGCCCTGGCCGCGGCTGCCACCGATAACGCTGAGCGCAATCCGCTCGCCGCACGCAAACCGCCGCTGCCTGCCACGGCGAAGTCTGTCATTTTTCTTTTCATGCACGGCGGGCCGAGTCACATTGAGACCTTCGATCCGAAGCCCGAGTTGAACAAGCTGCACGGCAAGCTCGTGCCGCCGAGCTTCGGGCATGTCCAGTTGCAGTTTTCCAAGTTCAACGAGTCGCCCGTGCTGGGCTGCCGGCGCACATTTGCGCGTTACGGGCGCGCGGGCATGGAAGTATCTGACCTGTTTCCGCATTTGGCGAAGCAGGCCGACACGCTCGCCGTGATCCGCTCAATGAATCACGACGGCTTCACTCACACTGCCGCGCTGAACTATCTGAACAACGGCTGGCCGCGGTTGGGGCGGCCGAGTCTCGGCTCGTGGGTGGTGTACGGGTTGGGCAGCGAGGCGGACAATCTGCCGGCGTTTGTGGTGATGCTGGAAGGCGGCATCAAGAGCGGGCCGGTGGTGTACAACTCGGGCTTTCTGCCGGCGATGTACCAGGGCACGCCGCTGCGCAACGGTCCCGCGCCGATCCTGTATTTGCAGCCACCGGCGGGCACGACCAAAAGCGGACAGCGCGCGATGCTGGATGAGTTGCAGTGGTTCAACCAACAGCACCGCACCGCGCGCCAAACGGCGGCGAGCGAACTCGACGCGCGGATGTCGTCGTATGAACTCGCGTTTCGGATGCAGGTGGCTGCCTCGGAGCTAGCGGATTTGACGAAAGAGTCCGCGGCGACGCGCGCGCTGTACGGCGTGGACGAGAAGACGACGGCGGATTTCGGCGGCAAGTGCCTGATGGCGCGGCGGCTGGTGGAGCGTGGCGTACGCTTTGTGCAGTTGTGGTCTGGCAGCACGACCGAAGGCGGCGATTGGGACGGGCACAAGGAATGCGACGCCAATCACGTGAAGATGTCGGCGAAGATCGACAAGCCCGTGGCCGGGCTGCTGGCGGATCTTGAGTCGCGCGGACTGCTCGATTCAACGCTCGTGGTGTGGGCAGGCGAATTCGGCCGCACGCCAACCTCCGACGGCAGCATGAACGGTGGCGGCGACTCGCTGGGGCGCGACCACAACCCGTATGGGTTTTCCATTTGGATGGCCGGCGGCGGCGTGCGCGGCGGCAAGGTGATCGGGCGGACCGACGAGATCGGGCTGCGCGCGATCGAGGACCCGGTGCATGTGCACGATCTGCACGCGACGATGCTGGCGCTGCTGGGCTTCGATCACACGAAGCTGACGTATCCGTTTCAGGGCCGCGACTTCCGGCTAACCGATGTGCACGGGACTACCGCGCTGTGGGAGAAGCTGAGACGGGGCTAGAACAACGTCCCTTGCGGAGGCCCGCGCATGAACTCCTCCAGCGTCGGCAGCCCGAGGTCCAGTTTCACTTCCTCGCGTAGCAGCCACTCGGCGTGCTCTTCGAGCGCTGGCGAGGTGCCCGCGCCGGAAACGGCCTTGGCGTACACACCCGGATACTTCTCCAGAATCTCGCGCCGCAGTGCTTTCAACCGCCGTGTCTTCTCCGCGGCGCTGAGTTTTTGCGCAATCGCCTCGCTCGCCCGCTGATCGGTCCAAAGACGATACTGCTCTTCGGCCTCCAGCCGCCGCAGTTCCTGCTGCGCGGTGTCTTGCGAAGCGCGCGCGCGGAGGGCGCGTTTGCGCGTGGTCTCAAAGCCCGCCGGTACAGCCCAGTTCTCGCGCAGCAAAGCCAGCAGAAAGCCCGGAGGATTCGTCATGGCCGGGCCCATGCGCCGCGCCTGCTCGTCAAACCACTCAATCTGGTCGGCCACGCACTGGCGGTCGAGATCGATATCGAGCAGCGCGCGCCGCGCATCCGCTTCCCGCACGCCGCGCGAGGTCAATGCCCACAGCAACTCTTCCATCGCCGGATCATGCACCGGGTTCGCCGTCGCCGCCAACCGCGGACGCGTAATGCGCAGAATCGCGTCGCCCGGCGTCATGATGAGCTTGAAGTCCGACCCGCCCACGGTGTGCACCAGATCCCACGATTCGAAATACCGGATGCGGATCAACTCATCGAGCGGCGGCTGCAGAATCTGCTTGGCCTTCGACAAATGCGGCCAGCGCTGGATATCCAGCAGTTCGCACAACTCGGAATACTTCCGCTCCACGGGCTTGCCGCGCGAGGCGTAGAACTAAGTATGCAGGTGCCCGAACATCGCCTTGGCGATGTCGCGCTTCAACAGCCGGTAGGACGTGAAATCGATCGGGAACGTGTAGTTGGTGTTGATGTTCTCCAGTTGCCAGTCCGACAGGTACACGTAGTTCATCTGAGCTACGGCGCCGTCGGGCAATTCCTGGCCGGTCAACACCACGCGGTTGAACACGTGGAAGATGTCTTTGGCGTAGCGTTTGGCGCCGTGGAAATACACAGCGTACTCGCTCTTGATGGTGGTGGAGACCATGCGTTCGAGGAACTGGTTCACTTCCTCGTAGTGAAAACCCGCGTCGGTGAGGCCGAGCCCTTTGAGCAGCTCATACGTCGTGAACCCGATGGGATTCTGCACTTGCCCCAGCTTGGCCTTCCGGTCCGTTACGATTTTCATGGAGGCCATGTACTTGTCGCGGTCCGCCGTGGTGGGCAGACCGAGTTGCGCGTCGGGCTTGATCGTCGTGCGCGGACACACCATCTTGCCGTCCACTTCGCGCGGCGGATAGGTGATGGTGCGGACGCGCGGCGCCGACGCCGGGTCCTTCTTCCCGCGCTTGGACTTCGACGGGCTGAAGAAGCTGATATAGTTCAGATTCTTTTCAAGCTTGACGAAATCCCGCGCGCGATCGGTTTCCGGCAACCCGGCAAGCGTAGCCTGCTGCGCAGGTGCGGCGAAAGCCTTGGCCATGTGTTGGTCCGAATCTCCTCAATGTTGCCGGTCCGCACAAGGACCGGTCAGGATGTACGATTGTGCCATGCGGCGATTTTTGATCGCAACAAAATCACACAGTTTTGTTGCATCGCACAAATACGGCAGCAATCTGAAAACTCTAGCGCGGCGGATCTGGCTGCAAATAAGACATTTCTGGCCAGTTTTGTTCCGTGGTGCTTCGGGCTTCCTTACGCGGCGCTCCGGTCTCCTTTACCTGGTACTACGGCGGCGCTTCCTTGGTCCTTCGAAATCCTTCCGCCAGCCTCCGGGTGTGCTTCCGCGGAACTACGGGCAGCCCCGGGCCACGGCAGATCAACACCTTACGCCATTCTACGGCACGCTGAACCCGCCCGTTTACGCGAATCTACGGGCTCCCGTTACTCGAATCTACGGCTGCCGCAGTCCGTTTTTACGCGCAACTACGGGCTTTCCGTTACGCGCAACTACGGACGCAGCGATGCCGCCTACCGAAGATTCGCGTAACCCGCCGCTCACCCGCGCTTCTGCACCACCATGGCCAGGCCGCGCTTCGGCCGCAACGTAATCGCCGGCCGAGGCTCCACCGTCTCGGCCGCCAGCTCAAATCGGAAAGCCGGCAGCAACTGCGACAGTACCGCCTGCATTTCCAGCACGGCAAACTGCTCGCCAATGCATAGCCGCTGCCCGCCGCCGAACGGAAAGTAGGAAAACCGCGGGTGCGCCGACATCGCCTCCGCCGTGAACCGGCCCGGATCGAACCGCTCGGGCTCGGGAAAGTAGCGCGGATGCCGGTGCACCACGTATTGCGACAGGTACAGCTTGTGCCCCGCCGCCACGGGCGCGCCGCTGGGCAGGGTGTCCGGCCCCAGCGCCATTCGCACGAAAATCCAGGTGGGCGGATAGAGCCGCATCGATTCGTTCAGCACCTGTCGCGTGTAGGTCAGCTTGCCCAGATCTTCCGCCGCCGGCTCACCCCCGCCCAGCACCGCGCTGACCTCATCGAGCACCTTCGCTTCCACGTCCGGATGCCGCGCCAGCAGGTACAGCGTCCACGCCAGCGCGTCGCCGATGGTTTCATACCCGGTGCTGGTGAGGCTCAGCAGTTCATCGCGCACCTGATCCTCGGTCATCGTGGACCCGTCCGGGTACTTTACCGCCGCCAGGCGCGCCGCAAACGAGTGCGGCGACAGAGGCTGGCCGATTCCAACTGCCGGATTTAGGATAACGCCGCCGCAGCGGTTCCAGCAGATCGCCATGGCCCACGATATCGAGGTCAACCTGCGGCAGGCGCGCAAACACCTCCAGCAGCCCGTTCACGCCCTTTGAAGCCGTCACCCTCCAGGCAAACACAAACCGGGGCCGCGCCGGAGCCACATACTCGCATTCACCGGCCGCCAGATCCGTGTAAGTGGGCAGCAGGCGAATGCCGGCGATTCCGGCGTCTGCGTGCTGCCGCGCGGTGTACGCGCTGGGCGACACCATCACATCCAGATGCCGCAGCGAGCGCTGGATCAGCTTTGTATACCGCCACGACTGCGGCGGAATGCCAGACCGCAGAGAACAACGGAAGCACTCCCGCGTCTGGCACGCTTCCCGGCCGTTCTTCCAGAAGATATGGGTGGGGCAGAGCAGCCAGTGCTCATGCAGCGTGATCGTCCGCACGGGCGCCTTCGCCATCTCCAGCACACCAGGCCCGCCCACCAGCGAAATGTTGTGGAAGTTCACCACGTCGAACGGGCGGCCCAGCAGGCGCGCCAGTTCGGCGCGCTTCAACCCTGGGCCGGCCGGTCTGCTGCGTAATCAGCGGAGACAACGCGCCTCAGCCGCTGCGCAACCGGTGCACCACCACCTTGTCATCGGCCGCGGCATCCGGAGTCAACGCCCCGGCCCCGGCGCGAAGCCGAAACGCGTCTTCGCAGTTAATCACCTCCACGCTGTGTCCGCGGGCGCTCAGCGCGCGCGCCAAGCCCTGCGTAAACACCGCATCGCCGCCGAAATGGTACGGAGGATAGTAGGTAGTGACCAGACAAAATCGCATCGGCGATGGCAAGCCCCTGATTGTAGCGTAAGCGTCTTTTTGCAAGGTGTGCGAAGATGCGGTGTTTACCCAACCCGCATGAGCTTCTCCGTCGTCGTGTACCGTTGCCAGAATCTCGGCGACATGACCCAGACCGTGGCCCTCACCCGGCTGCTGCCGCAAGCCCATGGCGTGTATCGCCACCGGCTGACTGGCGCGCCGGCGGATCGCACGCTCGTCCTCAATGGCATGCTCGCAAAGACGCGCCGCCCCGGCCCGGCGTGCCGCCTTGCGTGCTGGCGGGCGTCAGCGGGCCGCAATTCCGTAAGCAGGCCGACCTCCGTTGGCTGAAGGCGTTCGGGCAGCCCGTGGGCGCGCGAGACCGGCAGACGGTAGACGCGTTGACCGCCGCCGCGATTCCCGCCTCGCTCATCGGCTGCGCCACGCTCACCCTGCCGCGCTACGTCTTGCGGGAATAGAACTCGGGCCGCGCCAGCCACTCGATGTTCGACAGCCGTTGCCCGCAATCCTCCACATACAGACCAGTGTCATCGCGGCGGACAACGTAGGGAGAGCGTTCATTGAGCCGCACTTGCACTACCAGCCCGCCGGGCAGCCGGAGTTCCGCGGGTGTCAGGTGAGACTTGTGCACGTCGAAGTCGTATTCAAAAAGGTGATGGAGTTGTTCCTTGTAGTCCCGCCCCACGCCCTCCAAAGCCGCATCGGCAATGCGCATTCCTTCCACCAGCAATTATGCCTTCAACATGAGTTCGTTGGTTGGCATGCTTCCTCCTCCAGTCTCGTCGCGATCACTCTCCAGAAATAGGCGCGACGCACCTGCGTCCAAACCACCGCACCGTCCCGCACGGATGGCAGCCTGAATTCCTCATGCACGCATTCGTCGATCTTGAACATGCCCAGCATGTCTTTCAGGTCAGCCTCATCGGCGAAATAGTGGGGCACTCCTGCTTCGCCGCTGGATCCCAAAATGGACTCAAACAGCGCTGTCCCTCCGAACGTGTGGGGAGCCATCTCGATGCCTCTGCCATAGAAAAGGCTCGCGCGCGACGGAAACGTCGCCAGCAGGGTCCCACCAGGCCGCAGCCGCCGCGCGAGTTCGGTGACGGCGGTGCGCACTTCGCCGCCCGTGCCGTGGTAGATGCTGTTGAAGGCGATGGCCGCATCGAAATAGCGGTTGGGCAGGGGCAGCGTGGCGAGGCCGCCGGTATACAATCGGGCCGCCAACCCTTCGGCGGCAAGTGCTCTGCCGCATTAGTCAATCGCCGCCGGCGATGGGTCGATGCCATGCACCTCAAAACCCAGCAAAGCCAGCAGCCGCGTATGGCGCCCCAAGCCGCAGCCGAGATCGAGGAAGCGTTGGATCTGGCCGCGAGATTGAAGCATCTCTGCCAGCGTCGTGACCGCCGGGTCGGGAACCGACCAGAGCCGCCGGGCTTCCGTGCCGCTCCAGACGTTCTCCCAACTTTCCATACTTCGATGCATCAGCGTATCATGCCTTGCTGATCGACCCGTGCGCCGGCGCGCCGCGCTAAGCCAGTGCTTAGTTGCATAAAGTAATAAGAGTATTTCGCAGCTGGCTTCCCTTGACCTCACGTTTGCGCCAGTGAAAAGGCTTGGGGTGTTCATTGGTCTTTGCGATGAATGCTCCGATGGCCATGCGCAGTTGTTCTTTGCTGGCAAAACTGGCGCCGCGAAGAGCTTTGCGAGTCAGCAGCCCGAACCAAATCTCAATCTGATTGAGCCAACTGGCCGAGGTGGGCGTGAAGTGAAAATGCACCCGACCTTCGTACTTGGCGAGCCAGTCGTCGTTTCGCTTGTGAGTGCA
>Ga0194119_10007886_pt1 | contig 14844 bp, 12 predicted proteins | sample TA2MahC100mmetaG_FD_148620 | JGI IMG/M metagenome (GOLD analysis project Ga0194119, IMG submission 148620) | Freshwater microbial communities from Lake Tanganyika, Tanzania - TA2015018 Mahale Deep Cast 100m | ecosystem: Environmental > Aquatic > Freshwater > Lake | place: Tanzania: Lake... | reverse complement strand
TTCTAAAAAGATATGGAATTGGCGAAAAGGAAAATCAGTAATACACACCGGATCATTTACACAATTTCTTCCTCAAAATAATGTCTATGTGTATTTCAGATACAACGAAAGTGAAACTGTAATGGTAGTAATTAACAATTCTAAAGAAGCTCAATTAATCGACTTATCACGATTTCGCAACTCACTTAAAAATTATAAGAGGGGGCTTGATGTAATATCAGGGAATATGATTCAATTAGAGGAACCATTGGCTATTGATTCTAAAAAGTCATTAATCTTGGAATTGAAATAACTTAGAATTTCACGAAAGACCGTGTAATTTTATGGTCCTCCATTAAAATAGTTATGAAATAACTTCCGTTTTGAATTTCAGATATATTCAATTTGTTTAGTACACTTCCTTTGTTAATTTTTGATTTCAATACTTCTTTTCCTGACAAATCTGTTACTAAAACATCTGCATTTTCATCCATTTCACTTGTTTCAATGGTGAGTTCATTAAAGGCAGGATTTGGATAAATAGATACTTTAAGGTTCGAAAAGTCTTCAACTCCACTTGTTGGTGAGGCCGTGCAAGCACATTTATTTTTTACCTCATTCGTAAGAACCACCTCGGGTGCCCGATAATTTGCTTTTACCCAACATTTCTGTCCAGGCTGAGTTCCTGAGGCATTTCTTATTCTCATGGTATACCAACCATCGTAAGTTGCAGAAAGTGTAAAGTCATAGGGACCTGTTTGAGAAATAGAATCCATTGATTGACAATCTTTATCTAAAACAATCAATTCAATTCCACTTAACGTATCTGACGGGAATACTGAAAAGAGCATTTCTGTGCCTGCTTTGGCATAAATTCTACCGACAGTTCTGCAATCGAGCGAATTAGACGGAAGCGCACCACCTTGTTGCAGAGAGGAAATATGTGAGTCACCTAAATCGTCGGCCATTTCCCACTCTTGTATGATATTTTCAGCTGGACGAACATAATTTTCTAAAATTCCTTGAGGCGCCCAAACTGAATATCCTCTTCTTCCTTGAGCTGCACTACCATCACATGGGGGTATCGAGATATCGACCTTTCCTCCTCCATAAACTATTCGTTGTGTGGTTCCGTTCGCTCCTGAATAATCAATTAGAATTGTCCCATCAGTCCAAGAGGTTTGTACTCCTGTTAAATTCTGCCATTGCGTCCAACTATCTGTTACAGCGACCAAAGCCTTCGCTTGTCTTTCAATGACTAAAGCATCCGCAGCTTGCCATCTGACCAAGTAAGCACCTTCCTTGAAACGAAGATTCTGATGACACCAAAGTAAGTTTTCGATATCACTTCGGGTTGGCAATGTTGAATCTATTTTTGGATCGTGAGTAAAACGATTTCCATTGTAACCGATGTTAAACAAATCCTCAAAGAAAATCTGTGGGGCACCATCAACAGCTAATGCTAGCGCGTGAACCATGCTGTTGCGACCGTCATTTGGTTCCACCTCGGTACCGAGAGCCGTATTCCAACCGATGTAATTGCCCTGTGTATTCAATTCTGGTCTAAAAGTGTCGTGATTGTTGACAAATGGAACGGTTCGTTGTCTATTCAATTGTTGAGTACCTGGCAAGGTTGCCAAATCGTAATTTCCATTCCCTGCGACAATATTTCTTAGATTGCCACGTAAAGAAAAATCAAATGTCCCTGACCTGTTTTGTACTTGATTACACCAGTTATCCATTTCAGTGATTCCTCCAACCCATTCTCCAACTGAGAAAAATGCACTTCCTCCGCTTGCCCATCCTGCATTGTTTTGTAAATTCCACAATATATCTTCTGCTACGTATGGGGGAAAGTGCTTAACTGCATCCAATCGAATACCATCCCAGCCCATTTGTTTTTTGTACCATATCATCCAATTTCTCATTCCATTGCGCATGTAATTACTTGTTTGATTTGGATTGTAAGTAAGCGCATTGCTGCTTTGACCAAAGGCAGTGCTTTCGAAAGAAATATCAGGACCCCAATAAGGCGTATTAATCTCGTTGGAGCAACAAGGATTGTCGGGATTCGGATAAAAGTTCTGCCAATTTTTTGGGAATCTTCCTGCGCGCGCGAAATAATTTAGAGAGGTTTCATTGTTTCCGGGTGTTGAAAAACAAGTGTATCTAAAATTTTTATACTTATTTGTTTCTCCATCGTCCATCGCTTGAGGATCTTGGCCTCCGCTGCCTGTCTGACTTCCAGCACCAACCAGATGGTTGAGTACAATGTCTTGAATAACATCAATTCCGTTGGCCTTGAAAACGGCCATCATGCGTAATACCTCGTCCTTGTCGCCCATTCTTGTTTTCATAGAGCCTTTTTGCCACTTATCTCCTAAATCGTAATGGTCAAAGGGCGCATAGCCCACACTGTTCGAACTTGTATTTTTAATGGTTGGGGGAATCCAAACTGCGTCAATACCCAAAGATTTCAGTCTGGGTGCTAATTCTGTGAGGTAATTTGCCCATCCATTTTGGTAATTGTTATTCCAGTAGTCCCACCAAAAGCCCTGAAGGACCAATTGACGATTTGTTGGATTTACATTTGGGGCATTGGGATTAGTTGACATGAAATTATAGGCTCCCGTTGAACTATTGAATGTAATGTTATATTCACCGGCTGGAACGAGGATATTTGGCCCGTTCTGAACGCCAATACCTGTCGGAAAGCTTGAATTCCCCCAATTTACTGACCAAGAAGCATTTTTCCTAAATTTTAATTCTACGGAATTATTAAAAGTATATGTTAATGTCCAGTTTGTATCGTTCGTAGAATTCATATTGACGTCACTGGCCCAATTGGTGAAGGTTCCGATAATACTTACATTCTGCCCAAAAATTGAAAGAGCTAAATTTGAAAAAATAAAAATGGCAAAAATCTTTTTCATACTGTTTTAATTTTAGGGGTGTGAGCGGTATAGCAGTTACCGGATTGAATACTTATACTTTCCCCGAAAATGAATAGCTCAAGGTCTTCAGCTCCTTTATTCTCTATTTCAAACTCATGATGACTAACGCTAATTTTAATTGGTTTATTTTTTACGAGGATTTGAAATTGGTAACTTTTCCAATTTTTTGGAATTACAGGTCTAAAAACAACACGGTCTGAAAATACGCGAATGCCTGCCATACCTTCTACAATTGCCATCCAAGTTCCCGCCATACTTGTAATGTGTAAACCTTCATCTGCTTCGCAGTTGTAATCATCAAGATCAAGACGAGAAGTTAGCAGATAAAGTTCATAAGCCTTATCTAAACGACCGATTTTAGCGGCAAGAATGCTGTGAACGCATGGCGAAAGAGAAGATTCGTGAACGGTTTTTGGTTCGTAGAAATCAAAGTTGTCTTCAATCGTATTCAGATCAAAATGATCCTCAAATAAATAAATCCCTTGCAATACGTCGGCCTGCTTAATAAAAACAGAACGCAGTATTCTATCCCAAGACCAATGTTGATTGATTGGACGTTGGTTTTCAGGAATGTCATTTACTGTTAGCTGTTCTTTATCCAGAAATCCATCTTGTTGCAAGTAAATGTTAGATCCTTCGATTTTTGGCAAATAAATAGATGCCGTAAGTTTTTTCCAAGATGTTATTTCAGCTAAGGACAATCTTTCAAAAGAGGAATCGGTAATTTTTTCATTTACTGTTAATGCGTATTCAAGGCACCATTTCGCCAAGTAATTTGTATACCAGTTGTTATTGACATTATTTTCATATTCATTTGGACCGGTAACTCCCAACATTACATAAGCTTTTTTATCTTCTGACCAATTGAACCGTTGTGCCCAAAAACGCGCAATAGCAAACAACACAGGTCTCCCGTATTGCATTAAATAAGATTCATCATTGGTATGTCTAATGTAGTTGAAAATGGCAAAGGCTATTGCACCGTTGCGGTGAATTTCCTCGAAAGTAATTTCCCACTCGTTATGGCATTCTTCTCCGTTCATTGTGACCATCGGATAGAGTGCAGCACCGTTCTTAAATCCCAATTTTTGGGCATTCTCAATGGCTTTGTCCAATTGGTTGAAGCGGTAAATTAATAACTGACGTGCAACTTTAGGATCAGCAGTTTTGAGATAGAATGGCAAGCAATAAGCTTCTGTATCCCAATAAGTGGCACCACCATACTTTTCACCTGTAAATCCCTTGGGTCCAATGTTCAATTTTTCATTTTTACCGGTGTAGGTTTGGTATAATTGAAAAATATTAAATCGAATTGCCTGTTGTGCTGTAGAATCACCTTCAATGATAATATCTGCTTTATCCCAAATATTTTTCCAGGCTGAAATATGATCATCCAGTAATTTATCGAAACCATTAACGTACGCATCCCGCACCTTATTTATGGATCGAGGGATGACCGAAAATTCAGAATGATTTAGAGTTGATGAAATTGAAATGTATTTCTTCAAGGTATATTTGGTTCCTTTTTCCAAGAAATGTTCAAAGTTATTCTCCACATAGAAATCTTTGGAAAAGGTGTTCGGGTGGATATCCAAAAGTTCGTCTTTTCTCCAAAATGAAAATCTCATGGCTGTCGAAACAGTGAAATTCGTTTTCTTCGTACGAGTGCAAACGTAGCCTTTTTTCAAATCTACTTTGTGACTGTCTTCTTCCCAGAAAAACTCATCGTAGTTGGAATCGTGGTTCATGACTTTTCCATCTAAATAAGGCGTGAACTTTACGTTTCCACTAAAATTAATTGGAGTTACTGAGTAACGAATAGCAGCTAACTCATCATCGGCCATTGAACAGAGACGTGTCGACTCTATTTCAAGCTCTTTTCCCGATTCAAAACGGACTCTAAACTTTCGAATTAACAATCCTTGCTTCATGTCTAATTCGCGGTAGAAAGAAAGAATTGTTTGTTTATTTAAATCTAAAACTTTACCGTTTACTTCAATGTTTATTCCAATCCAATTACAAGCGTTTAAGACTTTTGCAAAAGATTCCGGATAACCATTTTTCCACCAACCAACACGTGTTTTATCGGGATAATATACCCCACCCACATAACTTCCTTGTAGGCTTGGACCTGAATAATTTTCTTCAAAATTTGCTCGTTGACCAAAACCACCATTCCCAATACTAAAGATACTCTCCGCTTGTTTTTGCTTGGATGAATCAAATCCATTCTCAATAATTTTCCAGTCGTCTATTTCGAACAAATTATGCATATTCCTCTAAGCTAAATTCGTTTAAAGTTGTCAAATAATAAGCTGCCTGATCAATTAGTGCGGGGTTTCCCACTCCAAACGCTAAAAACCCTCCAGCTTTTGCTGCTTGAATACCACTTTGCGCATCCTCAAATACAATGCACTCCGCTGGATCAACCCCCATCAGTTCTGCGCCTTTAAGAAAAACTTCTGGATGAGGTTTGGGATGAGAAACATCATTACCGTCTACAATTACATTAAAATACCTGTCAATTTCTAGTTTTGTTAAAATTAAACGGGCGTTTTTACTTGATGAACCCACAGCGCATTTCAACCCGAATTCCTGTGCTTTTTTCAAGAGATTCAGAACTCCGGGTAACACGTTTTCTTGATTGAGGGCTTGAATGGAATTCAGGTAAAATTCATTTTTTTTGGTAAGTAATTCATTAAAGTATTGTTCAGAAATTATTTTATTTCCCAATGCAAGAATTTTCTTTAAGGAATCTGCCCTACTTATTCCTTTCAACTGCTCATTGTCATATTTATCAAACGAAATACCCAATACCTTGGCCGTATTTTTCCAAGCCATAAAATGATTGTATTCCGTGGTTACTAGAACACCGTCTAAATCGAAAATAAGGGCCTTAATTTTCATTTTTAATCGTAAAATTCAATAATCCAGCAATTATCATTAATCCACCTCCGAGCATCAGTGCGCAAGCTGCATTTCCACCAAAAAGGTGTCTAACAATAGGTCCTGAAAATAAAGCGCTTACAATTTGTGGCAGGGTGATAAAGAAATTGAAAATTCCCATAAATAAGCCCATTTTATCGGTAGAAATTACACCCGACAACATAGAATAGGGCATTGCTAGAATGCTTGCCCATGCAATTCCAATAAATATCATCGGTATAATCATTGCATTTTTGTCGGGCATGAAGTACATTAAAATTAATCCGATACCACCCATCACTAATGAAACCATGTGGGTTCTAGATTTACCAATTTTTACGGCAATAATCGGAATTAATAGAGCGAAAATAGCAGAAACACCATTGTAAATACCGAATAATATCCCCACCCAATCTCCCAGGTTTTCACTTAATGCCAATTGAACCATTGCTATTTTGTCTGTAGGATTATCCCTTGAAATTTCTTTCAGTGCATCTATCGAAGGCAGGCCATACGTATGCTCCCGTATTGCAGTTGTGGTATATACCCACATACAAAACAATCCAAACCAAGAAAAAAACTGAATTAATCCTAATTTCCACATGGTCATTGGAATTGAAAATTTTTCAGTTGATTTTTCAGTGTCAACAATCCCCATATCAATTCGCTCTTGGGGTGAATATTCTTTTGTTTTAAAAATTGTCCACAGAATGGCGATCATAAAAACAATTGCCCCGACATAAAAGGAATAAACCACATTAGGCTGAACCTTAACATTTACGAGATTATTTGGAACGCCAAACCAATTTGCAAGAATCCATGGTAAAAATGAACCAACAACTGCCCCTACTCCAATTAACGCCGTTTGTATTGAAAAACCAACAGTACTCTGGCTTTTAGGTAAATTATCCGCAACTAGCGCGCGAAAAGGTTCCATCGATATATTAAAGGAGGTATCCATCAACATTAAAAATCCAGCACCAACTAATAGTGCCGGAAAAACACTCGTATACTTATCTGCATTGGGTAGTAAAACTAATGCAGTACAAGCTAAAATTGCTCCTCCTAAAAAAAAGGGTCGTCTTCTTCCAAATGTTTTTGACCATGTTCGATCACTCCAATAACCAATGATAGGTTGAACAATCATACCCGTTAATGGAGCAACAAGCCAAAACCAAGAGAGACTTTCTACATTTGCTCCAAAATCCGTAAGAATTCGACTTGCATTTCCATTTTGAAGCGCGAATCCCATTTGAATCCCCAAAAATCCAAAACTCATGTTCCAGATTTGCCAAAAGGACAATTTCGGTTTTTCTTTTAGCATAGTTAAATTTCTAATTATTTGACCCACACCCGATAACCCCAGGCCTCTAAAACAAGGGGATGATCTTTTTTTAAGCGTTGCTTTTTTCCACTGAAAAGCTCCTTGTATTTACCCAAAAGTGTAGTATCCTTGATTTTCTCTGAAACATCTTTCGACGACATATTTATGGCCACCACTACTCTATTTTTACCTAATTGACGAGAATAAAGCAAAATAGAAGAGGTCCCACCGGAATGAAAAACGGTTGAGCCTCCATATTCCCCGTTCCATAGGGCAGGATTATCCCTTTTTAAGTGAAGTAGTTTTGAATAAAAGGAAACTAAATCCATCTTAAACCAATCAATGGTGTCTTTATCAAAAAACCTTAATCTTTTGTCCAACGAAGTCTCTTGACCATTATAGACGAGGGGCATTCCTTCTATTGTTGCTGCAAAAACTGCCATTGCAAAACGGGCATCACCCATGCGCTCCATTTCGGTCCCATTCCATGAGTTCTCGTCGTGATTAGACGTGAAGTGCATTCGGTAATCCGACTTTTTGTAAGTGTTCTTTTCAAAATAAGTCAAAACATCCGCCTTTGTTTTTTTTCCTTTCGCGATGTCGTTCATAACGTGGTGTAATTCCCATCCATACGTCATATCAAATGCTTGGTGTTGATCAGCACCTTCTGACTCTGCCAGGAAAAAGATAGGTTTAACGGCGTCTAATTCTTTTCGAGCGTCAATCCAAAAATCCATTGGCACCCAACCCGCCACATCGCAGCGAAAACCGTCGATATCGGCATTTTTTAACCAAAATTTCATGGATTCAATCATCGCTTTGCGCATTTCTCGATTTTCGTAATTTAAATCTGCAACATCCCACCAATCTGTACCAATTGTTGGTTGTAAATTACCCAAAGAATCAAGGGTGTACCAATCTTTATGACCTTGGTCTACCCACACGTTATCCGGAGCAGTGTGGTTTGCCACCCAGTCTATAATCACTTTCATATCCAATGCATGCGCGTCTTTCACGAGTTGTTGAAAATCACCCAAGGTCCCAAATTCAGAATTTACCTCTTCATAGTTGCGCACGGCATAATAACTGCCTAAACCTCCTTTTCTATTTTTTTCTCCAATGGGATGAATTGGCATTAACCAAATAATATCAACACCCATTTCCTTTAATCGCGGGAGGTGTTTCGCAAATGCATTAAAGGTTCCTTCAGGTGTGAACTGCCGGACATTAACCTCATAAATTGTTGCGTTTTTAGACCATTCCGGTACTTTAAACTGCCCAAATGTCCCGCTTGAGATTGACAGTACAACAAAGAAAGAAATTAATCTCATGTATTGAAGGTTTATTGGTTGAAAATGTAATGAATGTGGTAGTTCACCAAACAATCAATTGGCCTTTTTATAATGGCACCTATGGAAACACCAAAAGACGCTGCTGCCTCCTGCAACTCCTTTTCAAAAAGAGATGAAATAGAACCCACAAAATTGATTTCTGAATGGATATAATTTGGATAACACGTTACGTGAATATCAAAGAATCTTTTGAAACCTTCTACCAACATAGACTGAATGTAAGGATCAGACTTGTGCTTGTGAATAAAGGGCATAAATGAGGCAATAAATACGTTTGCATTTGGCTCACGATAAACTTTAAAGACGATGGCATCCTTATCCAAACCGTAAGTAGAAATGAAATCATTTTCAATTTCTGGGCTCAGTTTATTGTAAAGAAAACTTGCCAATAACTGCTTTCCAAAGTAAGAACCACTTCCCTCATCACCCAGAATATAACCAAGTGCTGGAACCTCCTCAGAGAGATTTTCACCATCAAAATAGCATGAATTGGATCCGGTACCAATGATGCAAGAAATAACCGGAACCCCTCGATAGGTCGCATAAGCGCAAGCGAGTAAATCGTGTTCAACGAGAATACTTGCATTGGTAAAAATCCTACCCAATCCCTCAGCCACGATTGCATTCATTTGAGGACTTGAACAACCTGCCCCATAGAAATAGACACCCTCAATTTGTGATGCTAGACTCAAAATGTCTTCGTGTTTTTTTAATTCACTTTCAATAAGATCCGCGGAATGAAAATAAGGATTGAAGCCCATGGTTGAATAAAAAGTTTGGTTATTTTTGCTATCGACTAAAACCCAATCACTCTTGGTTGAACCACTTTCTACAACAAAAAACATATATTTGTACGGGTTAAAATGTAACTTCGTGTCATTTATACACTTTCAAATTTAAGTTATAAATTCGAATTAGCGACAAATATGCAAAAAAAAGTAATTCCTGAGTTAAATCCAAACGTATCCGTTGACTGTGTTATCTTTGGATTTGATTTAGACAAATTAACGGTATTGCTCATTGATCGAGGACAACAAACACAAGGAGGACCGCGTTTAGCCTTACCAGGAAATTTAATTTACAACGACGAAAATCTTGACCAAGCTGCCAACAGGATTTTGAATGAATTGGCAGGAATTAATAATATTTATTTAGAACAGGTGGGTGCATTTGGTGATCCTAATCGAATTTGCAAAGAAGCCGATAAAGAATGGCTGCAATCTATCCGCGCGGAGCCAGAGGCCCGGGTGATCACGGTGGCATACTACTCACTTGTAAAAATGGCGGATTACGCTCCGAGAGCCTCCTCATTTGCAAAAACAGCAGGCTGGGCACCTGTCACTCAAATTTTTGAATTGGCATTCGATCACTACGAAATTTTACAGGTTGCTAAAGATAAATTGCGGCAAAAAATAAAAATACAACCCATTGGATTTAATTTACTCCCTGAAAAGTTCACGCTGAGCCAACTTCATAAATTGTATGAGAGCATCCTCGAGAAACCGTTGGACAAAAGAAATTTCAGAAGAAAAGTTCAAAAACTAGGTATTGTGACACCATTAAAAGAAAAACAACAGGGTGTTCCGCACAAGCCTTCTCGCTTGTACAAATTCAACGAAGAAAAATATGAGGCCTTATCGAAAAACGGCTACGATAATTTCGATTTTTAGTTGTTTTTTTTCAATCTTAACAACGGGCTGTTCGTCTGATGGAGAAAATTCGATGTCGAACGATTCAAAAGTCTATCCGAACAAACAAGCCAATACCAATCTAAGTCCCAAATTTTCTGCAAAAGTCAATTATTCAATTAGCGATGAATACTTATTTTTTTCTTATGAAGGTCCTGAATTTGCCGTAGTAAACGGAGAAATCTCTGATACAGCACATCGTCTTTCAAATTTTGCCTCAAAAATCACCGGGGAGCAGCTAAAAAAACGATACGCGGAAGGAAATTATTCAAAAGTAGACCTTACAAAGATTGTTATGAAAACAGAAGGTATGGATAATGAGGACTCCGTACTGTACACATTAAAAATTCCCTTAGTCCGCGTTAAAAATAAATGTGCAGCTTTTACATCTTTCGATCATTCTGGAGGTTGGAACCACGCACCTGACATCAAAAAAAGGTTAAAAGACTTGAAAAAACCCGGAAAAACAACCGTTTTGTGCAACTCACTTCGTGTAAGTAAATGTTACAAAACGAAGGAAAATCTTCAAGAGTATTGGATACAATGGAAAAATAAACAAATGCAAGGGGAGTGTCCCTGTAAATAATCATTCAAACATGTGTTTTATTCAATTCATTAATTGCGACAGCATTTGTTATTTATATTTGTTTTGAGTTACATGATGTAACTTTTGATTAGTTCAATTTGTTTTAACTGTAAACATTTTTTGGAGACACAAGAGTACAACAATGCCTTGAATCAATTCAGTCCTTCACTGATGCGTTTTGCTGTGAACTTTCTTCGTTGTGAAGAGGAGGCAAAAGATATTGTGCAAGATGTCTTCGAAAAATTGTGGATGAACAGAAACAAAGTAGAATCAGGAAAAATGAAAGCGTGGCTATTTACCTGTGCGAATAATGCGATGATCAATTTGATTCGCAAAAAAAATCGCTCCTGTGAATTGAACGTTTCTTTTCATGAAAAAGAGGTGTATGATTCGGGGCACTACGAGTCCAAGCAGGCAATCCAGCATGTGGTTTCAACACTTCCTCCTCTACAAAAAAGTATTCTCTTGCTTAGAGACTTGGAGGGATATACCTACGATGAAATCGGCGGTATTCTAAGCCTTTCGAACACTCAAGTGAAAGTATACCTGTTCAGAGCACGAATGAAAATGAAAAAACAGTTAACTCAATTGAACGAACTTGCATGACCTATCCTGAACGGGAAAATATCGACCGCTGGTTTTTTGATTTCTATGAAGGAAATTTGACTCCGCAACAAGCCGAGGCTTTAGAGGTATTCTTAGAGGATCACCCCGATTTGATGATGGATTTCATGGCTTGGGGTGAAACGAGCTATCAAGCCGATGAGACATTGTCCACTGAATTTGATAGAACCCATTTATTGCTGAAAAAAGAACCGCGTTTCAAAGCAGCGTATGCCCTGTATGGTCTTTCGCTGATGTTGAGTGCATTAATATTCATAAAATATTACACAACAGGATTTCCACCCGGGAATTCACCTACCCTGAGCTCCTTGAACCATACGAAGGTGAGTAAAAACAATTCTGTTTCAGGTACCCCAAACAAGTCAGTTTTTTCTGAACCAAGGCATTCACATATTGCCGAGCAATCTGAAACTTCAGTATTGACAAATAACTTGAAATATGAGCCTATTAAGGGGGACAAAGTACCTTTGAAAAACCCACAAAAGTATATTGCAACAGCGCTGAGTAATTCAAAACATCCCGTACAGCCTCCTCCTGCGGAAAATTCTCTTAGATACCTTATTGGCGAATCGGAACAACACAGGCTCGGAGAAGAAAACTCAATTCAGCGAGATTTAGGCATGAGCGAACAGACGCTCGCTAATTCTACTGCACAGGACATTCCAGCCATTGTCCTTGGCTCTGCAAGCCCTCTTCCCGTTGAATTAAAAGGCACTGCGTTTACTAATGACGAAGATCCAGGTGAAACAAATGACAAGACATCCTTAACAACTCGGAAAAAATTCAGCTTGAATATTGTAAAAATGAGAATACAACCCCTCATCCGAAAAATCGAAAAACTATCTACCGGTCTAACGTACATCCCTGATATTTCTTATGCCCTGCCCGAGTTGAGTCAAACGGATGTTATGATTTCAAATACGGGAGCCATTTCTCAATTACGTTATCAGCAGACGGCTGTTGCGCGTTGGATGGATGAAGGCACTCAGCAAAAAATAAGTAATCAAGTCACCATTGATGGATATTCACGCTTGGCGCGATCGGGATTAGCATTGCAATTGAATCATCATTATTTTGGTAACGGTGCCCTCTCGCAGTACGATGGAGCATTTATTATTTCTCCAAAAATCGCCCTGAAAAGAACGTTATCTTTGGAACCTGCAGTACGCATAAAATTTGGAGGTTATCGATTAGATGCCAACAAAATCGCTTCTTACAATAACCAATTTATTGAGTTTCAAACTGGTGAACAACAGCTTGTCAATTTTGATACCAGCTCAAGTATCGGAAGTCAATTGTTATATCGTGATTTAGATCTTGGGGTGACTTTAAATTCCTCGCGCGGTTATGTTGGTTTACAAGCAGAAAATATTACCGGTCACTTCAACGATATTTTCTCAAATAAAGAAAATAATTACCAACATGCCTTTTTAGAGCTATCGGGGATTGCAGGAACACAATTCCTTTCTCAAAAGCAACGGCTTTCTTTCGCACCTTTCGTATATTCAACATGGAAAATAGGTAAATTTCATTCATTTGTCGGGTTCAGCGCAAGTATCTACGGTGTGAAAGTCGGTGGATCTGTGAGCCACTCGCAACAGACCGTGCAACTCGGTTACCAATCAAAACGCTTCGGAATACTTGCGCAATCAAGTTTACAAAAGCAGCAGGCACACATGCGTTTCACCCATCAATTAATGTTGCGTATAAACTCAGAAACTAGTAAAAAACAAAGAAGATATATCACCTTATAAGCCCCTTATGAAAATAACAGTAATCCTATTCTTATTATTAGCCGTATGCGTAGAGGTAAAAGCACAAGACCCTTCATTCACTCAATTCTATGCAAGTCCCATCTATCTTAATCCCGCTTTGGCCGGCTCAACAGGTTGTCCGCGCATTGTCTCGAATTACAGGAATCAATGGCCACAATTAACCGGAAATTACATTACAAGTGCGGTTGCTTACGACAGCTACGTAAAGAGTATTTCAGGTGGACTGGGAATTATCGCTCTTCACGACATGCAAGGTCAAGCGACCATTCAAACCTCAATGATTGGCGGCATCTATTCCTACAATTTAAAGGTTAATCGTAAGTTTTCCATGATGTTTGGAGCGCGTGCAGCATATTTTCAGAAGTTTCTTGATTGGGATAAATTAACTTTTGGTGATATGATCGACCCAAGGAGGGGCTTCATTTTTACAAGCGGGGATGTGCCCAGAGGGAATGGTCGTCGGGGTTTCTTTGACCTCTCAGCAGGTCTCGTTGGCTTTGGCAAAAACTATTATTTCGGTTTGGCCGCCCATCACTTGAATCAACCTGACGAATCGATGATATTAGGAACGTCGCGCTTACCTGTGCGCATTACAGGACATGCAGGAGCAGAAATCAAACTGGGCCAACGAGGGCGCTACACAAATACAACGAGCGTTTTACCGAACATCATTTATCAATATCAGAATGGTTTTCAAGAATTGAATATTGGCACTTATGTCAAGTATGGTGATTTTACGCTGGGTGCATGGTATAGAAATCGCGACGCCTTCATCTTGTTGTTTGGTATTAGTTTTGAAAAATTTAAATTGGGTTATTCCTATGACTTAACTGTTTCGAAGCTTGGAAACGGAATTTCAGGAGGGTCACATGAGGTTTCCCTTGGATTAAATTTAAAATGTCGTAAGAAAGCAAAACCTGTTCGTAAGATTTCTTGTCCTTCGTTTTAACTGTACCAACCTTCTTGATTTCACTATTATCTCCGGATTTTTCCAAAAATTCGACTTACCTTTGTAAAAACGTTCTTTGGGGTCGACATTGGATTTGACAGCGGTAGCGGTAGTCAAGTGTCAGCATGCAGAGGCTTGTGGTGTTCCTCTATAATCTCATGTCACAAACAATAAATGACAATACGTCATACGCACTTGCTGCTTAATTAACGGAATGTTAATCGAGCTTAATTTGACTGAAGCAAAGTAGGTTGAACAAGTACTTCCGGTAGATTGCCGCCCATTCGGTCTGCCTTACGGAAGTTCATCTCATTGGGCTAGCCGAGGTGATGGTTTTAAGTTTCGGTAAAATTTTAAAACCTACGTTGTAGTTTTGGGTGTTCTTGTCCGAGCTGCAGCCCACAATCAATCAAGAAATAAGCATGTAGAAAGCTGGAATACTCACTGTTTGGACGAGGGTTCGAACCCCTCCGACTCCACAAATTAAAATCGTAAATATCTAACATTTAGGTGTTTACGATTTTTTATTTTCTTAATTTTGTACGATTAATGTACGCCTAAGTCATTAAGGAACTTTTGAAAATTGAAAATTTGACCGCTTCGCGGTAAATAATCAAATTGTCAAATTGTCAAATGAATCAAATGAATTCTAATCCCTCAGGCAACGGACAGAGAACCCATAGTGCCT
>Ga0194119_10007883_pt1 | contig 14845 bp, 13 predicted proteins | sample TA2MahC100mmetaG_FD_148620 | JGI IMG/M metagenome (GOLD analysis project Ga0194119, IMG submission 148620) | Freshwater microbial communities from Lake Tanganyika, Tanzania - TA2015018 Mahale Deep Cast 100m | ecosystem: Environmental > Aquatic > Freshwater > Lake | place: Tanzania: Lake... | reverse complement strand
GCCTGACCGAGGTTTCCGCCTTTGCCGTGCCCAAGCGCTACTTCTTCGTCGAGAGCCTGCCCAAAACGGGTTCCGGCAAGATTCAGCGCCGCAAGGTGGCCGAGTATTGTCTTGCCCAATCCAGCGAATAACGGCTTCCCATCAAGGTCCACCCGACGCCGGAGGGCGAACTGTGATGAATGCCTGCGGCAAACACGGCGGCGTGGCTTATGATAAGACCCGATTCGACCCCAAAACCTGGCCCTACCGTGCCGAGTCCGAACTTCCACCTTTCAGGAGTAACGCCGCATGCCCCCCACCACACCTGGCGCCACTACCGCCGAGGACACCCTCAAGCAAAAGAGTCGAGACCCCAACGTCATCTCCGGCGGTCGACTGGTCGCTCGCGCCTTGAAGAATGAAGGGGTCGATACCCTCTTTACCCTGTGCGGCGGTCACATCATCGATATCTACGATGGCTGCGTGGACGAGGGGATACGCATCGTCGACTTCCGCCACGAGCAGGTTGCCGCGCATGCCGCCGACGGGTACGCGCGGCAGACCGGCAAGCTGGGCGTGGTGGTCACCACCGCCGGACCCGGCTGCACCAATGCCGTTACCGGCGTGGCCACGGCCTTCCGCTCCGAGACTCCCATGCTGCACATCGGCGGTCAGGGCAGCATGACCCAGCACATGATGGGGTCGTTGCAGGATTTGCCGCACGTGGAGATGATGACGCCCATCACCAAGTTCGCGGCGGGCGTCCGCTCCACCGAGCGCATCGCCGACATGGTGTCCATGGCGGCCCGCGAGGCCTTCAACGGCGCGCCCGGGCCGGCGTATCTGGAAATCCCGCGCGACATCCTCGACCGTGAAATCGAACTGGCGCAGGCCGTCATCCCCGCGCCCGGCCGCTATCGCGCCTCGACCCGCTCCATCGGCGATCCCGCCGACATCGAGCGACTGGCCGATCTGCTGGTGAACGCCGAGCGGCCCGCCATCCTGTTTGGCCAGCAGGTCTGGATCTCGCGGGGTCATGAAGAGGCGGTCGCGCTGCTGCGCGGCCTGGACATTCCCGGTTACTTCAATGGCGCCAGCCGCGGCCTCCTGCCGCCGGGCGATCCGCACCATTTCGACCGCACCCGCTCCCAGGCCTTCGCCAAGGCGGATGTCATCGTCGTCGTCGGTACGCCCTTCGACTTCCGCATGGGCTACGGCAAGCGCATCGGCAAGGATCTCAAGCTGGTGCAGATCGACATGGGGTACGACACGGTCGGCAAGAACCGCGATATCGATCTCGGGCTCGTGGGGCATCCGGGCGCGATTCTGGGCGCGGTGCTGCAAGCCGCCAGTGGGCGACTCAAACAGGACCAGCGGCAGGCGCGCCTGGCCTGGATGCGGGAACTGGCCGCCGCCGAAATCGCGGCGACCGAGAAACTCATGCCGCTGTTCACCTCGGACGCCACGCCCATCACCCCCTATCGCGTTGCCTGGGAAATCAACGAATTTCTGGGTGACGACACCATTTACGTCGGCGACGGCGGCGATGTGGTGACCCTATCGGCCCAGGCCGTGCGGCCGCGTCGTCCCGGACAGTGGATGGACCCGGGGGCGCTGGGTTCGCTGGGCGTGGGCACCGGTTTCGCCATCGCCGCCGGCCTCGCCCATCCCGAAAAGGAAGTCCTCTGCTATTACGGCGACGGCGCCTTCAGCATGACGGCCTTCGACATGGAGACCGCCAATCGCTTTGGCGTGCCCTACATCGCGGTGGTGGGCAACAACTCGGCCATGAACCAGATCCGCTATGGCCAGATCGCCAAGTACGGACCCGAGCGCGGCAATGTCGGCAATCTGCTGGGCGACATCCCCTACGGCAAGTTCGCCGAGATGCTGGGCGGCTACGGCGAGGAAGTGCGCGACCCCGCCCAGATCGGCCCCACCCTGCGCCGCGCCCGCGAAGCCGTGCGGACGACCCGGCGCGGCGCGGTGATCAATATCTGGGTGGACCCGAGCATCTACGCGCCCGGCACCCTGGCCCAGACCATGTACAAATGAGCCTGTACACGGAGACATCGCCATGAATCTGCCCCTGATCGGCATCAAAATCATCGACTTCAGCCACGTACAGGCCGGGCCAGCCTGCACCCAGATGCTCGCCTGGTATGGCGCGGATGTGATCAAGGTCGAGCGGCCCGGCGCCGGTGACGTGACGCGCAACCAGTTGCGTGACCTGCCGGAGGCCGACGCGCTCTACTTCACCATGCTCAACAGCAACAAGCGCTCGCTGACCCTCAATACCAAGACGCCCGAGGGAAAAGTCGTGCTGGAAAAGCTGATCCGGGAAGCCGACGTGATGGTCGAGAACTTCGGACCCGGTTCGCTGGATCGCATGGGCTTTACCTGGGAACACATCCAGGAACTCAACCCGCGGATGATCATGGCCTCGGTCAAGGGCTTCAGCGAGGGCCACCACTACGAAGACCTGAAGGTGTATGAAAACGTGGCCCAGTGCGCCGGCGGCGCGGCCTCCACCACCGGCTGGTGGGACGGTCCGCCCACCGTCAGCGCGGCGGCGCTCGGCGACAGCAATACCGGCATGCACCTCACCATCGGTATATTGACGGCGCTGCTGGCCCGGCAGCAGACCGGCAAGGGCCAGAAGGTGGCGGTGTCGATGCAGGACGCCGTGCTCAACCTGTGTCGGGTCAAGCTGCGCGACCAGCAACGGCTGGATCGGCTGGGTTATCTGGAGGAATATCCCCAGTATCCGCACGGCGCCTTCACCGATGTCGTGCCGCGCGGCGGTAACGCCGGGGGCGGCGGGCAACCGGGCTGGGTGCTCAAGTGTCGGGGCTGGGAAACCGATCCCAACGCCTACATCTACTTCACCATCCAGGACCACGCCTGGGAGCCCATCTGCGATGCCATCGGCAAGCCCGAGTGGAAGACCGATCCGGCCTATACGACGCCCAAGGCGCGGCAGCCGCATATCATGGAGATCTTCGGCGCCATCGAAGCCTGGCTGGCGGACAAGACCAAGTACGAGGCGGTGGACATTCTGCGGAAATTCGACATTCCCTGTTCGCCGGTCTTGTCGATGAAGGAACTGATGCACGACGCCTCGCTGCGGAAGAGCGGCTCGATCGTCGATGTGCCTCACCCGGTACGCGGGAGTTACGTCACCGTGGGCAGTCCGATCAAGTTCTCCGAACTCCAGCCCGCGACGATCACCGGATCGCCTTTGCTGGGCGAACATACGGAGGAGGTCCTCGCCGAATTGGGCTATGACGAGCAGCGGATTGCCGTCCTGCGGGACACAGGCGTGATCTAACGCCAAGGTTGGTGCAAAGACCAGATTCTCGTCCCGCGGATGCAAGACACCCCAGGTCGTCTGGATCAGGTTTCCTCCCCCATGCGATCTCATGCCAGCATCGGCAGAGCCGGCGGGGCTTTGGCCGGGGTCTCCGCCGGCCCGTGTCCGCAACCAATCTCGCCACACTTACCATCGGGAAGCGATCATGCCATTTCTCCACATCCTTGCGCTGATGATGCCGGTCATCATTCCCGTTGTCTTGGGCCATCTCTTCATCCGCGTCAGAATTTTCCAGCCGGAGCATGGAGACGCCCTTCTGAAGTACCTGCTGTATGCCACCTTTCCCGCGGTCATTCTCGACCATCTGGTGGATCAGCCGCTGTCGGCCTTGTTCCAGCCGGCCTTCACGGCCGCCACGCTGGTCTTCATCGCCGTGATGTATGTCGCGGTGCTGGTCATCTATCGCTACGGCTTGCGGCGTTCCCTGAGCGAGTCGGCGATGGCGGGGCTGAATGGCTGTTTCGTGTCCGCCGGGATCGTCGGCTTGCCGATCATGCTGGACATTATCGGACCGACCTACACGATCATTCCCGTGATCGTGAACACGGTCCTGAGTCTGGTTACGGCTGTCCCGGTCACGATCTTGCTGATGCAGATGGATCGAAGGGGGGAGGACACGAATCTGGTCGCAACGCTGGCCCGCACGCTCGTCGACGTCCTGAAAAATCCGCTGGTGCTGGCGGCGATTGGCGGAATGCTGATTTCCCTGGCCAGAGTTCCGATTCCCGGATGGCTGCACGAGACCTTCGAGAAAGTGGGCGCCGCGACGTTCGCGACGTCGCTGTTCGCGGTCGGCATGGGCATCGATCTGTCCTTGCTGCGGCGGAACCCGCGGCTGATCCTGGTGCTGTCCTTCATGCGCATCGTCGTCTCCTCGGCCTTGGGTTTCCTGCTGGCGGTGGTATTTCACCTGGAATCGGGCTACGCCGTGGCGTTCGTGATCATGGCTTCGCTGCCCACCGCGAAAAGCGTTCCACCGATCGCCCAGGAATATGGGGTGTTCGTCGGCGAATCCTTCCAGGTCGTGACCTTGACGACACTGGCCATGGTCATCAGCATACCGATCGTCTGTTACCTGAGCGGGCTGCTCTGGCCTGGCATCATCCGCTGACGAATCGGCAATTCGACGATACCTGCCACCCGTGACCGGATAGACCCAGCCGTGTGCCGCATGGCGAACCGGAGCCCGGTTCCGGCTTGCCGAATTCACCCGGGAGATTGATATGGATAATGGAAAAGAGGCGCTGATCATCATCGACATGCAGAACGATTTCGTCCTGCCCGGCGCGCCAGCCTGCGTGGCCGGCGCTCGGGCGACCGTTCCCTGTATCCGTCAACTGCTGAATGTATTCAGGGCAGTGGCGAGACCCATATTTCATGTCACCCGGGAGTATCGGGCGGATGGCAGCGATGTCGAACTGACCCGGTTGAGTGACTTCCAACGTGGACTGACCTTTGTCGTACCCGGTACCCCGGGTTGCGAGATCGTCGCGGAACTCGCGCCGATGGCAGGGGAGTATCGTGTGATCAAGCAGCGCTTCAGCGGCTTCATGCAGACCGAACTGGATTTCATGTTGCGCCGCCTGGGCGTCACTCGACTGGTAGTCTGCGGCGCCCAGTATCCGAACTGCGTGCGGGCGACGATCTTCGATGCTCTGTGCCTGGGCTATCCGGTCACCAATGTCATCGATGCCACCTCCGCGCAAACCCCCGAGATCGCTGACGCCAATATCCGTGACCTGCGTAACGTGGGCGTGGACTGCATCACCCTGGATGAATTTATGCAGCGCCAATCCACGCGGGCATGAGGGTTTCGCCTTTGCCAACGGCACAGGCCCGGCCCGCCAGTGTCCCCGGGCCTACTGGTCCCGCCGCCCTGATCCAGGCGCGGGACCTCCGGAAGGATTATCCGCTGGCGGGCGGCGAGCCGCTGGCGGTGCTGCACGGGCTCAATTTCAGCATCGAGGCCGGGGATTTCGTCGCCATCATGGGACCCTCGGGCTCGGGCAAATCGACGCTGATGAACATCCTCGGTTGCCTGGACGTGCCCAGTTCGGGGCATTACCTGATCAATGGCATGGACACGGCGGGGCTGGACCCGGACCAACTGGCGGATTTGCGCAATCGGCTGATCGGCTTCGTATTCCAGGGCTTCAATCTGCTGCCGCGCAAGAACATACTCGACAATGTGACCCTGCCGCTGGTCTATGCCGGGGTCCGGCGGTCGGAGCGGGAGGCGATCGCCCGGCGCATTTTGACCCGGGTGGGGCTGGGCGATCGGATTCGGCATCGGCCCAATCAGCTCTCGGGCGGGCAGCAACAGCGCGTCGCCATCGCCCGCGCGCTGGTCAATTCACCCAAGCTGATCCTGGCCGACGAACCCACCGGCAACCTCGACACGCACACCAGCGAGGACATCCTGGCGCTGTTCGAGGAACTCAACCGGCAGGGCCTGACCATCATTCTCGTGACCCACGAGGCGGACGTGGCCCGCCATGCCCACCGGATCATGTCCATCGTCGATGGTCGTATCGCCGGCATCCTGAAGAACATTCATCATGACGTTGACTGACACGCTGCAGGAATCCCTGCAGGCCATGGGCGCCAACCGCTTGCGCACCGCGCTGACCATGCTCGGCATGATCATCGGCGTGAGCGCGGTAGTCCTGATGCTCGCGGTCGGGCAGGGCGCGCAATCCATGGTGACCGAGTCCATTGCCTCGATGGGCAGCAACCTGTTCATCGTGCTGTCCGGGTCTTCCACCTCGGGCGGTGTCCGCATGGGCGGCGGCACGGTGCCCACGTTGACCGCCGCCGATGCCCAGGCCATCGACGAATTGCCGGATGTGGCCGCCGTGGCGCCCATCTCGTCGAACAATGCGCAAATCATCTATGGCCCCAACAATTGGACCTCGATGATCGGGGCCACGACGCCGCCCATCTTCGACGTGCGCGATTGGGCCATCGTGTCGGGCGCCGGCTTCACCGATAACGATGTGCGCTCGGCTACCCGCGTCGTGGTGCTGGGACAAACCGTGGTTCAGAACCTGTTCGGCGAGGAAGACCCGGTCGGCAAGACCGTGCGCATCAAGAACAGCCCGTTCCTGGTGGTCGGCGTGCTCGCGCCCAAGGGCCAGAGCCTGGATGGCCGTGATCAGGACGATACCGCCCTGATTCCCCTGACCACGGGCCAGCGGCAGGTCTTCGGCAATCAGTTCCCCGGCATGGTGCGTTTCATCATGGTCAAGGCGGTGTCGCAGCAGGCCATGGATCGGGCCGAACGGCAGATCAATGAACTGCTGCGGCAGCGGCATCATATCCGCGAAGGGCAGGATGACGATTTCACCGTGCGCAATCTGACGGCGCTGGCGGCCACCGCCGCCATCGCCACGCGGGCCATGTCGATGATGCTGGGGGCGATCGCCGGCGTTTCCCTGCTGGTCGGCGGCATCGGCATCATGAACATCATGCTGGTGTCAGTGACCGAGCGCACCCGCGAGATCGGCATCCGCATGGCCATTGGCGCCCGCCGCCGGCAGGTGATGATTCAGTTCCTGATCGAGGCGCTGATCATTTCCCTGGCGGGCAGTCTGATCGGGGTCGGACTGGGCGTGGGTTGCGCCTGGCTGGTGGCGGAATTCGTCGGCATGACGGTGGTGGTCACGCTGGCCTCCATCCTGCTGTCCTTTGGCGTGGCGGCGGTGGTGGGCATCTTCTTCGGCTTCTATCCCGCCCGCAAGGCCGCGTTGCTGAGGCCCATCGAAGCCTTGCGCTATCAATAGACGACCGGATACTGTAGCAGGGTCCAAGCCAAAAAAAGGCGCTCGCACATAAAACATACGAGTTCCTGCCAACGCAAGATTAGGATCAATTCCCTGCGGGAAGAACTACCAGGATGGCAATGCAATCCGCAGTTTCTTTTCCAGACATGCCATCTTACCCAGATTTGCCTACTCCACTATCTCGTCAAGACTTGGAACCGGGTTGATCCATAGTGTCGTCCTGGACCATCCAGCCAATCGCCCGAAGCCGCCTGTGGGCCCCTGAATTGGCCGGCAAGGGCTTGTGCGTAATCGAGAAATTGACCAATTCATCACTCACACGCACACAGACTGTATGTAACGGAGCAGGCCCCCTGAAGATGATGGAGCTTAACCGTTCATAAAAGCACCATTGGTCGAAAGTATTATGCGCCTCAAACCCTCGGTCAGTCTCGACCTTGATTACTCCTGAGTCTGGACCGACAACAACTAGCAAACCGACGATATCGCCCACATCACTAAAGCAGAGCGGATTCCCAATTTCGAGACCAAGCCAAGGGTATACGAAGCGATAAATGCCCCGAGAACAGCGGCTAGGATCACCCGCCATAGCGGACACTACGGGCACAATCCGGGTACATTCAAAGTGATCTGGAAAAATGGCTGGCAGTCGTGTCTCCATTCCCCATCGTGCCGGCATAGCTGAAATTCCGTCCAGGATAGCTGCTGCGATGAACTGGGCTCCCTCTGGGGTCGTATGCACTCCGTCATAAAACCAGCGTCGCCGTTGCGATGGATCATGCATTGCTATGAGACGATGCAAGTGTAGCGATGGGATGCCGTAATTTTCAGCAATATGTTCCCATTGCCGTATCGCCGACGCGTGCCACTGGCCCCCGTCGGTCTCTTCTCTATAACCGTGCACTACGATAGCGGCACAACCGATCCGCAGAAGCTTGCGAACCACGCCCTCCACGACCGGGCCGATTCGCTGCAGATTGGAGGCATCGATGCTGTCACCTGTCGTGAGTTCGATCACACAAAGATGGGGTCGGTGAACAAGCACGAGGTCATCCATGAGAAAAACGCTCGTGATAGTTCCAACGCCGCCGATCCCCGCATTGATGGCGCGGTGATGACGTTGGAAATGCTCAACAAGTCGCTGATGAAGCTGGATTCGGTAGCCCTCTTGCTGCGCAGTCACACTTGCCCCGAGGTACGCGATGCTGCACTCGCGCTCGTAAAGACTCTGGATGACTGTACCAAGTCCAGCACGAGGAATGATCCAGTCTGGAAGCACTCTACTCACTCGATATCCCTGCCATTTGGGTGATCTCTCATGGGCTCCTCATTCCATTGAAAGCCACGGTCGCACTCGGTATGAGCCTTGTCAACCGCCGGGTGCATTCGATGCGGGTTCCTGATCACGGGTTTCATGAATTTTCATGAAACTGGATCTTCAAGATTGCAGTACCCTGAGCTGGATGTTGATTGAACTGTAGAATTCAATCGAGTGCGAGTCGATGTTCCGGCGTTACGAATGACGATCAACCCAATCTTTTACCCGGTCGGTGGATTCCAGCACTTCCTTCAGGAAGGCGAGACCGCTTTCCTCCCGCAAGCCCTGACGGACACCATCCATGCGGAATACAGCGCGCAGGTCCGAGGATAACCGCGAAAGTCGTGATACTGGTTCCCGACTTCGGAACGCGGCGTTCCGGTCCGACAGGAGGGGCGTTACGTCAAGAGGTGCACTCTCCCCTGGATTGGCCTCCAAATCATAGAGCTTCGCCCGGTCCTGTCCATACCGCTCCAGAACGACCTTATGGCGGCCGTCCGTGAGCCCGTAGAGCTTGTGCGCCGCGAGCGACTTGGGTGTGCGATAACCCATCCGGGCGCTTTGGAACTGGAAAGGCCGGTTGGCGAATCCCGGCGGTGGAATGAACGTCTCGGGAGCGAGCAGCAACGGTGCCAGATCGACCCCTGACGAAGGAGGCGGGACAACGCCCGCAAGCGAGAGCAATGTGGGGAAAAGATCAACACCCTCGACTCGAACTTTCCGCCCGAAGCGCCGGGTCCCGGAAATGCGGGAGTCGATCACAAGGAGCGGGATGCGCAACAGTTCTTCCGTCAACAGGGCGTCCTCTGCTGTATAGGCATGGCCGCAGTGACCGCGCTCCAGCAACTCCTCGCCGTGGTCCGCTGTCAGGACCACCGTGGTTGACTCGGTTAGGCCGAGGCGATCCAGACTCGTGAAGACACGGCCGAGCCAAGCATCCATTTGCCGTACGCCGGCGGCGTACAGGCGCCGGACCGGATCGGCATCGGCGTCGGCATCGAGTGTGCAGGCTGCTCGGGGCAACACAGACTTGCGGCACACCCCATTCCGTAGCCCGAGCGACAAGGCCGCTTCATCGAGCCCCAGCGCGGCGCGGTGCTCCGCAGCAGGCCAATAGGGCAGGTGGATGTCAGGATAATGGTACCACGCAAAGAAAGGCCGCCGTGTCCGTGCCGCCGCTGCTAGCGCCTCGAACAGCAGCGGATCATTCGGTTCTCGTGGATGCGATGGGGCAGTGGCCGCATTTAGGCCCAAATTAAAGTAATTAGGAAGGCATCTCAGGTAGCAGAGATTGGGCACGTTGAAACCTGCGGCCGCTGCGCAGGCGAACAGCCCCCGAGTACCAGGCCGCGGCCTAGACCAAGCCCAGTGAACACCGTGCCGAGCGGGTGGTTGCCCCGTTAACATCGGGATCAATCCCTCGGTTGTCCACGGACCGTTGGACCAGACTGCATCGAAGCGAGCGGATCCCCCGGATGCAAGCCGGTCTGTCAGATGTGGCATCAGTGGTATCCCCGCATAGGTATCGACAAAGTCCGCCCGCCAGGCGTCGATGGTCAGCAGGATGAGGTTACGAGTGGACGATGGCATTGTCAGTACCCCTCATGGCTATGCGAACGCAACCCGCCACCTCATCTTCCCTCGGGCGAAGAGGGCGACACCATCGAGGTCACCCTTGGGCACACCCAGACTGAAAGCCCCCGGGCAGGAGTACACTCGGTAGCGGGATGTATCGCAAGGGTCAGGTGCGCGAAAGGACTTTGGTTCAACTACAACGCCAAAATCAGTCACTCAGGCAACTTGCGGCTGCACTTGACCAGCCCATCACGACGCCGTTCCTGCAATCGTTGCCATGCCACTTGCAGTAGTTCTGCCTTGAAAGTCGAGGCAGCCATCACATGCCCCAGGTTGCCTAGGTGCAGCCGCTTATACAACACCACCCTATCAACGCAGCCGGTCGTGCATACATCCCTCAGGCGAGCGGTCCAGGCAATATCGCCGGCAATCCCCAGGCCTTCATCAAACAGGCCAGCCTTTTCCAAGACCCGCCGCCGAATCAGGATACTCCCGCAGAAAGGCACAGCATGGTCGCGCTCCAACACCTCCGGCCGAAAGCCCCGTGGAAGCGGGCAATCCGCCTCAAGGAAAAAGCGCACCCGCCCGTAGGTATAATCCAAGCTCTTGTCGGTCTCCAACAGGGCAAGCTGGGACCATAGCTTGTCGCAGGACCACCGGTCGTCGCTGTCCAGAAAGGCCAGAAACTCCCCCCCCGCCTGCCCGATGCCTGTATTCCAGGCATTGAGGTAACCCCTGCCGGCTTGCTCCAGGCAAACTACCCGGGGAACAGTGCGTGCGATGGCCAGGCTACGATCGGTGGAACCGCCGTCCACCACCAGGATTTCGTAATTCCCGTACCTCTGCACAGTAATACTGTGCAGTGCCTCAGCCAGATAGCGCTCACCGTTTTTGACCGCGACGATGACAGAGACCCTGGGTGTCATCCCGCTGCCTGCCGCGCCGCCTGATAGTAATCCCGTATCCGTGGTTGATCCAGGCCGAGTTCCAGACAGGCCTTGAATTCGGCGGCGGCCAAGCCTGGCCTGCCAGCGCCGCGAAACAGCAGAGCGGCCCACAGACGCAGATGCGGATCAGCGGGATAGTGGAATCGATATTGCAGGATCACCTGCCGCCAATTCGGTCCCGACTGGGCGATGCGAGACTCCGCCGCCATAGCCATGGCCGCGTTTGCATCCAGGCTGACTTTCAGGTCATCGGTACCCACACCGTCCAGGCTCGCCAGCAGCGCCTCCGTGCCAGACTGGGTCGCAACGGGTGTCCGCGCACGTTTGGGCTGATCCATCAGCCGCTCATATATCACAGCCGCCTCACGCAGGGTACGCGCTCCCCCAAAACGGGCACGAGCGCCGGCGATGGCGTTCGTCCTTAAACGTTGAACCAGAACCGGATCGGCGGCAAGAGCTTCGAGTACACGGGCGTATTCCTCTTTGCTCCTGACTACCCAACCGTTATGGCCATGGCGGACCAGCCGGTCCAAGCCGCCGTAGGGGAATACGATCGGTGGCAGGCCAGCGTACATGGCCTCCTGCAAGGCCAACTCGGCAGTGCAGTAAGTATCCGGACACAAGGGATAACCGAACACATCGCACCGGGCAAGAATAGGACGGATATCATCCATATGGCCGTAAAAATGCATGCGAGCATTCAGGCTGGCAGCGGCTGCCTGGCGTTGCAGGTGCACTCGGTCGGCACCGTCGCCACAGACGTGGAAGTGCACAACCTGATTGCGAACCGCCGCACATAACTGGATGAAATCAGGATGCAGCTTGACGAAGTCCAACACGCCGATATAGCCCACGTTGAAGCCGTCATGTTCCTGCCGTCTCAGGCCATCGAGACGGGAGAAATCGGCCCCGGCAAACAGCATGGCTAGCCTTTGCGGATCGGCGGTACGGAATGCGGGCAAGTGCAAACTTGCCGCAGTGGTGACCGCTACCAAATCGGCCCGCGCGAATAGTGCGCGGGGTAATATCTGAGGAGGATGCAGGCCGTTGACGTGGCACCAGATGAGTAGCCGCATAGCCGGTAAGCAGGAACCCAGCCAGGCATGCAGTGCAGGGCTATTCCAGAAATGTGCCTGAACGAGATCGGCTATGGAGAGCAGGCGTTTCAATTCGGCCGGTGCCGGCGCCGAAAACACCTGTATGCCAACCTCAGCCGCTTGGTTAACTGCTCGCGCATCAGCGGGTAGCAGGGAAACCATATAGTGCCTGAAGGCGCCCGCCCTGTCCTGCCGGACGGCGCCTATAAGGGCTTGGATGGGACCGCCGGGTCGTAGTTGCTCGATGACGTGAACAATTAACAAACCCGTCACGGCAAAACTACTCTAGCGGGATGCCATAGGCCAACCGCTATCACCCACGTCATGCACCGGGTCCAGAAGCAGTAAATCCTGCATATCGGTGTAGACCTTGAGATCGAAGTCTGGGAAAGGGCTTTTCTGCACCGGAGGCACGGGGGGGTTATCGCTGACGCCTAGCGTTGGGATGATTAGCTGTTCCGAAGCCAAACGCTCCAGAAAGTCCTTGATTGTCAAGGCGATGTCGGCTGGGTCGCCTTCGTGTGCGGCAGCGAAGTAGCTCACCAGTCTGTCAACCGCAATTCCGGTATCCAACATGCTCCAGAGCTGAGCGGCGACACCATCCATGCTGTAATAGGCACCACTATCCAACTGAATGGCGATGATCTCGTTGTCGTGTCGTTCAAACACTACGGGGCCGTGGTTAATTTGATAGTTTTCAGGCATGAATATAGTTCGTGGATTGAGGGAGCGCATTAACTAAGGAAGCTCTGAACAATTCAATTCCGAGAAATCCGAGCTTAAATCGATCAATGAGTTACGCTGTTATCTGACGCCGATTCACGATTTAATCAGAGCTTCCCTAAGCCCAATTATTGCCGAACGCCGGGAACTGAGCATGGCTAAGCAGGGCAGCCCGATCTGGCGCCAGAATTACATGGAGTTGACGTGTATTAACGTCAACTCTACAAGAAGTCTACCATACGCTGAAGGTGGAACAGATACAGGGAGCGCGTTACCCGACCCGGGAAGCGGGCCAAAGCCGATCTCTTTGAGTACATCGAAACCTAATACATTCCAAAACGCCGCCCGAAGGCAAACTGCAAGGCATCCCGACAGCCCCGTCGAGTCTGAGAGCCACGTGAAGCGACCTTGTTGTCGCTGAACGGGTGACGGGGACCGTTGGGGCGCCGAAGGCAATAACCGTCCCGCAACATGCGGTCGTGCGGCGTCGCGAACGCCATTAGACATAGCATGTTCGTGGGACACGCTTCTCACTCTGGGATTTTGAGGGCCGTAAGGCCGCTTAATAAAGTTGGTGTCCAAAAAAGGATGCAAGATCAAGTCGCAGATGGTCAAGCTTAACGCTACGCGCTGGATCAGAATGCTGGTGAAGTATGGTTTCATGCCACAGATAGCAACCACCGCCTGAACCATCGCTGAAGCGATTCACCTCCCGCTTTCAAGGGCTTTGCCCCCTCAGGCTAGAAAGTCGCTTGTCCCATGGGGTGCTGTCTTTCACGCTAAGTCCTATGCTGTTTTTTATAAAGGTGTATACATGATTATTCATAGACTAAAGAAAATGTTTTTTAACACAAGTTGGGGGCAAAGGCTTCTTCCAGCCTATTCATTGGATGAATTGGCTGGCTTTTTTGATAAAGACCAGTTGTTTATCAAAGGGCTAAATAGCTGGGCGCCTGACAAAAATAGAGAAATGCTGGATATCAATGATAAAATATTTTATTATCGCATGGATTGCTTAAGCCCTATACTCTCGCTTATGCTTTTATATGATCGCCATGGTACAAAAGGGATTGAACGCTTCTTAAAAGCAAGCCGATGTAATGATTTGCATAGGTTGAATGGGGTCTATCCTTTGGATTTGGAGGTGCTAAGCAGATTCTGCATGGAATATATAACCGCTCTGAAATTATGCAATTATATTGGCTGCTGGAAAAAAGATTTTGTTCCGGAGCAGTATCTTGTTCAAAGATTTTGTCTAAATAAGCAGTTTTATTTAGGTTCAAAAATCAATGGTATAAATACCGCTGGACACTATGGGGGGCTGGTCTGGTTTGATAGGGTTAACTGGTATGATAAATTAAGAAACAAAAAGATACTCATTATCTCTTTGCATAGCGAAGCCATGAAGAAACAATGGCTCAATAACCATGTATTCAAGGCGCATTCTAGAACACTAACTCAACAGAGTGCAAACATTCAGTTAGAATTTCTTAAGCCACCCATGTCAGGAGGCTGGTTAACGCCTCATCAATCATGGATGGAAAGTTTGAGCGTTCTTAAGGAAGAAGTTGGCGAAGCACACTCACGGTTTAATTTTGATCTCGCACTAGTTAGTTGTGGAGGATATGGCGCTCCGATTTGTAGCTATATCAGCGAAAGCTTGAATAAATCCGTTTTCTATGTTGGCGGAGCACTACAGTTATACTTCTGCATAAAAGGTAGCAGGTGGTCGCAGAATAAAATATACAATCAATACTGGGCTTCCGTAAGCCCAGACAAAATACCTATAAACCATCACCAAGTGGAAAGAGGAGCTTACTGGTAAAGTGCACTATTACGATGGAGTTGGCAGGGCGTACACATAAAAGTATAGTATGGGTTTCTAATCAGGAATCTCACGGGGCGAGGTCCAAAATCAACTCGTCAGCAATTCCCGGGACATCTTTATCCTTAACAATCAAGGTGTTAGAATCGTTTGTAAGGCTCGCGAGACGTGCTGGATAAACTGGCAAAGGATTGCGTTAATTTATCATATAGAATAACAAAGTTTA
>Ga0194119_10007881_pt1 | contig 14848 bp, 11 predicted proteins | sample TA2MahC100mmetaG_FD_148620 | JGI IMG/M metagenome (GOLD analysis project Ga0194119, IMG submission 148620) | Freshwater microbial communities from Lake Tanganyika, Tanzania - TA2015018 Mahale Deep Cast 100m | ecosystem: Environmental > Aquatic > Freshwater > Lake | place: Tanzania: Lake... | reverse complement strand
GGGAAGCAGGCGCGCTTCCTTCGAATCCAGCGCTTGCATCCAAAGCGAGTTCGTGTTCTTGACCCTGGCGGCGAACACAATGGAGTGGCCGGACGGAGAGAGCGCCAGATTGTGATTGAGGATGACTCCGCCCCGCGGCGCCTGAATCGTAAAGTGCATCGAGCGGCCGGCCGCGGGAGTCTGCACAAAACGGGTGGGACCGAATCCGATGAGAAAACCCGCGACGACTCCTGCGGCGGCGTAGAGCCATGGTTTCGCTTTCGATCTCCGCGGGGGCGTATCCGCTTGAGGCCCGGCGGCGATCCGAAGGGCTCGTGCGAGATCGGTGGCCGTCTGAAACCGTTCGTCCGAATTCTTCATCAGGCAACCGGCGATGATCTCGCCAAGCGGCGGTGCGGCGTCGATCACTTCCGGTTCGCGGTCGAGAACCGCCGCGATTAAGCTTGCGGCGGAATCACCGTGAAATGCCTGCTTGCCGGAAAGCATCTCGTAGAACACGCAGCCGAACGAAAACAGATCGCTGCGCCCATCGATCTGTTTGTTCTGCAATTGCTCCGGCGACATATACTGCAGCGTGCCGGCGATAGCGCCGTCGGCGGTCAGCGTATCATCCGTGCCGTCAATCGCGATCGCTTGTTTTGCTATGCCGAAGTCGACGAGCTTGATTCCCTGCTTGGTCACAATAATATTGGCGGGCTTCAGATCGCGATGCGTAATCGTCTTGCGATGCGCGGCTTCCAGGGCGGACAGGATCTGCAGCGCGTACTTTACGGCGGTCTCTTGCGGTAACGGCCCGGCGAGTTGCTTGCCGTCAAGCAACTCCATGACTAGATAATTCGGGCCGATGTCGAAGAGCGTGCAAACATGCGGATGATTCAACGCGGCGACCGCGCGCGCTTCGCGAAGGAAGCGGTCGGTGAAGGCGTCCTTGGAGATCTTGATGGCGACGTCGCGATTCAGGCGAGTGTCACGGGCTTTATATACATCGCCCATCCCGCCGGAACCGAGGGCCGAAATAATCTCATACGGACCGAGTTTCTGCCCGGGCTTCATCAGCGTACGAGTTTACATCAATTTCTTCGCCGGCATATTGCGTCCGTTTTGATGCAGCGTCACACCGGTGACTTTGCCCGCGGCGTCAATGTCAAAGGTAAGCTGAGCGTCGACGATCCGGAAGAAAAACGAATTCTTGGATTCCGGAAAAATCGGAAATGCGTCCTGGCCGGTTAGCTGTGCGGTGAGTTGGGCGCCATCGCGAGCAATCGTTATGATGGCCGTTGGCGCGAGTTGGTACTTGCCGACAAACATTTCGAGCGTCTCGGCGGGAAGCGTAATTGCCGTCCGCGACGTCGGCGGCTTGACATCGACGCCGAGGAAGATGCCGGCAAGATCGGTGCCGATCTTGCCGGTCGCTCGCGCCGAATTGTTCGACAGCGCAACGACCAGCAACTTCTCGTCCGGGAAGCGGCTAATCGTTGTCGTGAAACCGTGGATGCCACCGCCGTGCATGTAGACGGTGCGCCCATGTTGCTTGTCGACCAGCCAGCCGTAGGCATACTTTGCCTTCTCCGGCTGGAACAATCGCTCGATGTTCTGCTTCTTGAGAAGCTTCTCGGAATACAGCGCCTGATCCCACCGCAGCAGGTCCTGCACCGTCGAATACAGCGCCCCGGCCGCGCCGGGGACCGTCATATCGTGATAGGGCGCGTTCTTTTCGCCCATGTAGCCAGCGGCGCGGTTTTTGATGACGGCCGCATGATCGTCCGCGCCGGAGTCACGCATGTCGGCCGCCACGAGGACGCTCTTCTTGATGTAGCCGTCCCAAGTCATGCCAGAAGCCTTTTCGATGATCGCCCCTAGCGCGAGGTAGCCCGAATTGGAGTATTCGAACTTCTCGCCAACTGAAAATCTCAGCGGACGATTCCGGATCTTCTCCAGCGATTCAAGTTGCGAAGACGGCAGCATGATCTTCTTCGCGTAAACTTCCGGATCGTTGGTGTAGTTGAACAATCCTGACGTATGCGTCAACAGGTGATGAATCGTAATCGGTTTCCAAGTATCCGGGCAATCCGGAATGTAGTTGCACATAGGATCTTTGACGCTGAGTTTGCCTTGTTCTTCCAGTTGCAGCACGGCAACCGCCGCGAACTGTTTCGTGATCGAACCGAGCCGGAATTTTGTATCAACCGTATTCGGCACGTTGTGTTCGATGTTGGCGAAGCCATAGCCGTTCGAGAACAACACCTTCCCGTCGCGCGCCACGAGCACCGAGCCCATAAAGGCCCCGTCCTTAGTCGCGGCGGCCATGTAGTCGATGGCCTTTTGAATCGGTGGCTGCGCGCTGGCGGCCAGGCAGAAGAGAATGGATGTAAGTTTCATGGAGTGTCGATTCATTGTTGGCGGCCTCGAAGCAGCGCAGCGATAACACGCGGATTGCGCCTCCCGTGGATCACAGCCACGACCCACAGCGGGTCTTCATCAGGGGCGTAGGCGATGAGGTAATCCCGAACTGGCAAGAACCGGAGCGGTCGTTGCGTCAAGTCTTGCCGGGTATGACCAAGCTGCGGAAAACGAATGGCGGTCCGAATGGAATCCAAAATTTCTTCAACGACACGACCGGCGGCGCTGGGATTCTCCGCACCAATATACTCCCAGATCTCGTCGAGCTCGAGCTTCGCTTCTGGATGAAACGCGAAACCTCCCATCGGTCGCAATCAACCCTTGCGAGCCGCTGCGATTTTTTCCGCGAAGTAGGCTTCGACAGCATTGCCAGGAATCAATTGGACTTGGCCGGATTTGACTTCGTCGTAGCGGCGGCCCAGCGATTCGCGTAGTGCGGAGACATCGTCGACGTAACTCTGTACCGCGTCCACCACCACATCGGCGGCCGGGCGCCCGGTTTGCTGCGCGATCTGATCGAGCTTGCTTTGCACCTCGGGCGCGAATTGAATCTCCATTACGCGAAGCTCCTTCGTTTTCAGAGTAGCCGATCTATCGGGCCGGATCCATTGCCTCCAGCCCCCTTCGATAAAGAATCCGCATCACCGCAATCAGCGGCACGGATAAGAACATCCCCATAACCCCGGCCACCTGCTCGCCGGCAAGTACTCCAAACAATACGAGAATCGGATGCAATTCGATCCCGGAACTATAGAGCCACGGCGCCACAACGTAATCCTGAAACAGCCGATAGCCGATAAAGAACGCAACCAGCCATCCTATGTGCGGATAACCGCTAAACGCCGCCACACCGAGCGCGATCAGCGCGCCCGTCAGCGGACCAACCACGGGTACGAACTCGAGCAACCCGCAAATGCCCGCCAGCAGGACCGAATACGGCACGCCCAGAACGCCAAGAAATAGCATGTGGGAGAGAAACGTCGCCAAGGCGAGCAGGAAGACCGCGCGCATGTACAGGCCAAGAAGCGTATCGACATCTTTGAGTATCCCGCCCATCATCCGGCCCCGGCCGATCGCGCGGAACAACGACACCATCGTCGCGCGCATATCGCGCAGCGACAATTGCAGCAGAAACGCCAGAATCGGCACCAGCACAACATAAAGCGCCGAGGAAAGTTGATTGAGCAGACCCTTGCCAATACCGGTGAGCGCGGGCAGCAACAACTCCTTTCCCGTCTCCAACTGCGCCGCCAGCGCGGCCCGAATCTCTTCTTTATATGGCGACAGTACGATCGGCAAATACCGATCGAGCAGCAGATCGCGATTCTGCACAAGGCCCGGAAGCTGGCTCGCCAGTTCGGCGGCCTCCCGCGCAATACGTGTGCCGACGATCAACATCGCGGCGACAATCACGCCGACGCCGCTGAGATAAACCAGCACCGCCGCCGTAACCTTCGGCGCCTTCGGCGGCAGCAGTTTCGCCACCAGTTGCACAAGCGGATTCAGCAAATACGCCAGCAACAGCGCGACGGTAAAGACGAGAATCGTCGTGCGCGCCAGCCACGCGAGTTCGAGTGCGACTAGAATTGCGACGACGGTCCATGTGGCGCGGGCTGCGCGCAAATCGAGGCCAAGCATGATCGTCTTTCAAGCTAACATTACTGAAGGCGAATCCGATGCGGGAACGACTGGCGGAGTTGCGAACCCTGGAAGCGAAGTTACGCGAAGGCGGCGGCGCGGCCAAAATCGACAAGCAACATCGTGACGGCAAAATGACGGCGCGCGAACGTCTCGCCGCGTTGCTCGATCCAGCCGCGGCGTCGTTCGAAGTCGGCCTGCTCATCGCGCACGATCTCTACGAGGGACAGGCGCCGGGCGCGGGAGTGGTCACGGTCGTCGGCAAGATCGCGGGCCGCGTCGCGGTTGTCGTCGCCAACGACGCCACGGTCAAGGCCGGCGCGTGGTGGCCCGAGACAATTACGAAAATTCTTCGCGCGCAAGAGATCGCGATGCGCAATCGTATTCCGATCGTTTATCTCGTCGACTCGGCCGGCGTGAACCTGCCGCTGCAAGACGGCATTTTTCCAGGCCAATACGGCGCCGCCCGAATCTTCTACTACAACTCCCTCATGCGCCGAAAACTGCGCGTGCCGCAGATCGCCGCGGTCATGGGAATGTGCATCGCCGGCGGCGCATATCTCCCGGCACTGTCCGATGTCATCTACATGGTCGAAGGAACGAGTTTCATGGGACTCGGCGGCCCCAATCTCGTTAAGGGCGCGACAGGACAAGTAACGGGGGCCGAAGCGCTCGGCGGCGCAACGATGCATACCACCGAGTCGGGCGTTGCGCATTTTCGCGCCGTCGACGACGCCGATTGCATCCGCCAGATCCGCGCCCGCTTTGAATCATTTCCGAAGCCAAACGTTCCTGCCGCCGACCCCGGCCCCGCCGCCGATCCCACGCGCCTGTACGACGTGTTGCCCGCCGATCATCGCTTGCCATATGCGATCGAAGAGGTGCTCGGTTCCATTCTCGACGCCGATGGCTTCGCCGAATTTCAGCCCGAGTTCGCGCCGGAATTCTTGTGTGCGGAAGCACGGTTGCAAGGCCGTGCGGTAGGTGTGATTGCGAACAGACGCGGGTTTCTGAAGTCGTCCAAAGGCCCGCGCATCGGCGGAATCGTCTACACGGAATCGGCCCGCAAGGTCAACTACTTCGTCGAGAACGCCGAGCGCGCCCGCTTGCCGCTACTCTACCTGCAAGACGTGAGCGGCTTCATGGTCGGCGTCGACGCGGAGAAAAGCGGCATCATTCGCGCCGGCGCGGAGATGGTCGAGTCGATGGCCTGCGCAACCGTGCCGAAAATTGTCGTCACCATCAATCACGCCTCCGGCGCCGGCTACTACGCCATGGCCGGACAAGGCTTCGATCCGCACTTCACGTTCTCCTGGCCGACCGCGCGAATCGGAGTGATGGAAGGCGACTCGGCCGTGCAAGCCGTCCATGGCCCCGAACTGGAACGTCTGAAACAAGCCGGACAGCCCGTGCCCGCCGAGTTGGCGGAAAAAATCGCGAAGACGCGCGCCGACTACGAACGCTGGCTCGACGCCCGCTACGCCGCCGCGCGCGGGCATTGCGACGCCGTAATCGACCCCGCGGAAACGCGATCGATACTCGGCCTCGCGCTCGAAGCGTGCGCGGGGACCGCGGGCCATTTGGCATTGGAGCGCCTATGATTCGAATTGCAAACGGCCAAGGTTTTTGGGGCGACTGGCTGGAAGCGCCGGTGCGCCTCGTCGAAGACGGCCCGATCGATTATCTGATTCTCGACTACCTCGCCGAAGTCACGATGTCGATCGTGCAAAAGCAAAAGCAGGCCGACCCCAAACTCGGTTATGCACGGGACTTCCCTCCGTTGATCGGACGCATCGCCGCACGCATGAAAGAACGCGGCGTCAAAGTCATCGCCAACGCCGGCGGCGTCAATCCCCGTGCCTGCGCGGACGAGGTCAGACGACTGGCGCCCCAATTGAAAGTCGCGGTCGTACTCGGCGACGACGTATTCGATCGAATCGCCGATTTTCAGGCGCGGGGAATCGAACTCCGCAATCTCGACACCAACGAACCGTTGCGTGAAGTGGCCAGCGAGATCACCAGCGCCAACGCCTACATCGGCGCGTTTCCTCTCGCCGAAGCGCTAGCCACGGGCGCCGATGTCGTCATCGCCGGCCGGTCCACCGACACCGCGCTCGCGCTCGCGCCCATGATTCACGCCTTCGGCTGGAAGCCCGATGACTACGACAAGATGGCCGCGGGCACAATCGCCGGGCATATCGTCGAATGCGGCGCGCAATGCACGGGCGGCAACTGCATCGCGGATTGGAAAACGATTTCGGACTTCGCCAACATCGGCTACCCCATCATTGAAGCGCATGAAGACGGCTCGTTCGTCATCACAAAACACGCGGGTACCGGCGGGCGCGTGTCGATCGATACCGTCAAGGAACAACTCCTCTACGAACTCGGCGATCCGAAACGTTACATCGGGCCGGACTGCATCGCCGATTTCACCACCGTTCGATTGCGTGACGACGGCCCCGATCGCGTGCACGTCTCCGGCATTCGTGGCGCCGCGCCCACCGAATTTCTCAAAGTTTCGATCAGCTATCTGTACGGCTTCAAAGCCACCGGCACACTGGTCTACAGTTGGCCCGACGCGTTGGAAAAAGCCAAAGCGGCGGACTCAATCGTGCGAGCGCGGCTAGAGGCGCTCGGCCTGCAATTCGAAGAAATCTGCACTGAGTACTTCGGCGCGAACGCCTGCCACGGGCCGGCGGCGCCGCCGATCCCGCAGCCCGCCGAAATCATGCTGCGCATCGGTGTGCGTGACAAAAACAAGAAGAGCGTGGATCGATTCACGCGCGAGCTGATACCGCTCGTGTTGAACGGACCGCCTACGGCGACAGGCTACGGCGACGGCCGTCCATCGGTGCGCGAGGTCGTCGCATACTGGCCGGCGCTGATTCCGCGCGGCGAGATCACAACCCGCGTGGAGGTGGCGCAATGAAGATTCCGCTTTCGAAAATCGCGCACGGCCGCAGCGGCGACAAAGGCGACATGTCGAACATCGGCATCATCGCCTACGACGAGCGCCACTACCCGATCCTGGTTCGCGAAGTCACGGCCGGGCGTGTGAAACAATACTATGGCGAAATGTTCGATGGCAAAGTCGAGCGTTACGAACTGCCAAACCTCGGCGCGCTGAATTTTCTCTGCTACGGAGCGCTCGGCGGCGGAGGCACGTTGTCGCTCCGCATCGACGCACAAGGAAAAACACTGGCCGCCGGGCTGCTGGGAATGGAGATCGATGTCGACGAGTCCGAGCTTAGTAGTTAGCCAGGAAGGGCGCGTCCGCCGCATCACACTGGCGCGGCCGGAGAAACGCAACGCGTTAAGCGTAGAGCTGTGCGAGTCGTTACTCGCCGCGTTCGACGACGCCGAGAACGATCCCGCCACGGGCGCGATTTTGCTCGACGCCCAAGGCAAAGTGTTCTGTGCGGGCATGGACCTCGACGAAGCGCTGGAAAAGGGCCCGCGCGGTGAACTGGAAGCGCACGAGCGCCTGTTCACAATCGGCTTCCGCATCAGCAAGCCGATCGTCGCCGCTGTGCAAGGCCCGGTGCTCGCGGGCGGACTCGGCCTGTTGTGCAACGCGCATGTCGCCGTCGCCGCCATGGGATCGAGCTTCGGCGTCACAGAAATGCGCGTGGGCATGTTTCCATTCGTCATCTTCCGCGCGATGGCGCACGTCATGGGCGAACGCCGCGCTTTGGAGTTAACGCTGACCGCCCGAATTTTCCAAACGGACGAGGCGCTTCGGATCGGCCTCGTCCATCAGGTCGCTCCCGAATTTGAACTCGATGATCGCGCCAACGCTCTGGCGCACACCATCGCCAACCAGAGTCCATTCGTCATGAACGCGGGCATGACATATCTGAATCAAGCTCGTTCGATGAGCTCCGATCAAGCCGGCGAGATCGCCCGCGCTCTGCGCACCGGGATCTTCCGCAGCGCCGATTTCGCCGAGGGCGTCGCCGCGTTCAAGGAGAAGCGCAAGCCGGTATGGCCGTCCCTCGGATAGCGCTCGCTCTGGCATCGCTGGCGGCGTTCGCCGAAGAGGTGCGCGTACCTGGCCTGAAGCAGCCCGTGGAAATCATCCGCGACCGATGGGGCGTGCCGCACATCTACGCGCAGAATCAGGATGACCTGTTCTTCGCGCAAGGTTACATCGCCGCGCGCGACAGGCTCTGGCAAATCGACATCTGGCGCCGCCAGGCGAACGGAACGCTCAGCGAAGTGCTGGGGCCGGAATATGTCGAAAAGGACCGCATCTCGCGGCTGCTGCGGTTCCGCGGCGATTGGCAAAAGGAGTGGCCGAGTTACGCACCCGACACCTGGCACATCGTCAACGCCTGGGTGCGCGGCGTGAATGCCTACGTGAAAGACCCCGCCCGAAAAAAGACCGCCGAGTTTCAGAAGCTCGGCTACGACGCAGGCCAGTGGACGCCCAACGACGTGGTCGCGCGAGTCGGCGTATTTTCGATGTTGAGCAACATCGTCCGCGAGATCGCCCGCGCCAAGGAGCTAGACACATACGGCGCGGCAACGCTCGAAAAGTGGAACCCGCCCGATCCCTTCGTAAAGCTGGAAACGCCGCGCGGAATCAACCTGAAAGACGTGCGCCGCGAGTTATTCGCCTCGTTCGGCGACGGCGTCGAAGGCGTGGCCGAATCGGTGCAGGGTTCGAACAACTGGGTCATTAGTTCGAAGTTGTCGGCGACAGGCAAACCGCTACTGGCCAACGACCCGCACCGCACGCTCCAAATTCCGTCCCTCCGCAAGACGGTCCATCTCGTCGCCCCCGGATGGAATGCGATCGGCGCGGGCGAACCCGCACAGCCGGGAATCGCGCTTGGCCACAACGAGTCGATCGGATTTGGCTTCACCATCACGGGCACCGATCAGCAGGATCTCTACGTCGAACAGCTGCACGCCACGGATTCGACGCAATATCTCTATAAAAGCGAATGGAAGAAGCTCGAAACCGAGCGCCATCAGATTTTCGTAAAGGGCGAAACGCCGCGCATCGTGGAGACGCAGTACACGATTCACGGCCCCGTGATCGCTGTCGACCTGCCGAACAAACGCGCGTTTGTGATGAAGTGGATCGGCGGGGAACCGGGCACAGCGGGTTATCTCGCGTCGCTGTCGATCGCCCGCGCGAAGAACTGGCAGGAGTTTCTCGGCGGCGTCGCGCGCTTCAAGGCTCCCGCGGAGAACATCGTCTACGCCGACACCGCGGGCAACATCGGTATGGCCGTGGCTGGACTTGCCCCGAAGCGCGGCAACTGGACCGGCATCGTTCCCGTGCCCGGCCACACGGGCGAATATGAGTGGCAAGGCTATCTCGATCCCGGAGAACTACCGCGCCAATTCAACCCCGTCAAGGGGCTGATCGCGACCGCGAACAACAACATCTTGCCGCCCGGTTACAAGAACGCGTTGCAATACGAATGGGCGCCGCCCTATCGCGCGCAACGTATTGAGCAGCAGTTGCTCTCGCGACGCGGTTGGACGGCGGAGGCGTTTGAAAACCTACAACAGGACGTCGCTTCTCCGCCGGCCGTCCGGCTTCTCAAGATTGTGAGGAGTTGGTATCCAAGCGCCGGATCAAAGGCCGCGTCAGTGCTTCCGATGTTGAAAGCATGGGACGGGCGGATGTCGCTCGACTCCTCCGCGGCCGCGGTGTGGGCAATGTGGATGTCGCGCATTCAAGCGGGCATCGGCACGCCGGGCGTGTACGCGTCGATCGAGGCGGCATTCAAGGAACTCGAAGCCAAACCAAACTTCCCGCTGTTAGAAAAGACACTCAACGAAACAGTCGCCGAGTTCGAAAAAGGTCTCGGCGCCGACCGCAACCGATGGCGTTACGGCAACCTGCACTTTCTCTACCTTCGGCACTTCGCGCAAGAAAAGTCGTTCGACCGGGGACCGATTCCCCTCCCCGGCGATGCATACAGCATCAATGTTTATCAGGGTGCCGGCTTTCGCGCCTCGTTCGGCGCAAGTCTGCGAATCATTCTCGATTTCGCTGACTGGGACCGCTCGCGCATGACCAACGCACCAGGAGAATCGGGCGACCCGGCCAGTCCGCACTACGACGATTTGCTGGACGATTGGGTGAAAGGAAAATACCATCCGATGCCGTTCACGCGCAAAGCGGTCGAGGCCGCGGCGAAGGAACGAATCCAACTCTTGCCCGCGCGATGATTATATTGGAATGGTGAGATTCACCGCCGTTCTCTTTTCCATTACCCTCTGGGCACAGACCGAACTGCGCTTCAAGTTTGATCCCGCGCCACGCGTCCGCCCGGGCGAAACGGTCTCGGTGCAAGTACAGGTATGGAACGAAGTCACCGCCGCTGACGGCACGAAGTCGAAGGTGCGGCAGCGCGAGGTCGCGACAATCAAGGCCGCTCCCGGCCAGGGCGCGGTGTCGAAACCGTACCGGTTTCAGGGCGCCGACGACGGCGGCTTCGCCCAGACAGGCAACAGCGTTGCGTCGATCTTCCAGAACGCCGCGGGCAAGTTCACCGACAAAGACGCGGCGCTTTACACCGCGCCCATGCAACCCGGCCGCTACACGATCGAGGCCGAAAAGGGTCAGGTGCGCGCGACGGCCGAGATAGAAGTCGCCGCCGACGCACCGTCCAGGCGCATCGCCGAAAAGCAGGACTTCGCCAAGGAACCGGACAACAATCGCTACCGCCGTCTGGCTGAACACTGGGCGCCGTTCATCGCGCAAGAATCATGGTGGCAGCCGAAGGCCGACATTCCAACCCGCTTCGACTTCGATGGCGATTGGGCCGGCGACAACAACTGGGACAACGCCGACACCGGCACTTCGCAGGCCTATGTTTATTACGCCGCCGTCGAAACGTCCACACACTGGTTTGTTCACTACAACTTCTTCCACCCGCGCGACTACTCCGACAACTGCGTGGTGGGAACCTGTCACGAAAACGACAACGAAGGCATCATCCTCACCGTGCGCAAGGACGGCTCCGAATTCGGCAGGCTCGAAGTAATGGAGACGCTGGCACACAACAATGTCTACTCCTTCACGAACGAATCGAAACTCCGCAAAGGCGCGCACAACATCGACGGAAAGATCGATCTGCACGACGGCCATCACCCAATGGTGTTCATCGAAGCCGGCGGCCACGGCGCGTTGTCGACGACCTCGGATCACAGCACCTATTCGGCGTCCACGCGCGATTTCAAGACCGGTACCGGCATGACGTTTTTCTATCGAGGCGCGGCCGATCGCGCCAAACACGGCGACGACCGTTTAATCGGCTACGACCTCATTTCCATCGAAGACGCCTGGTGGGCGCGCACGAAACAAAACGGCGGCAAAACGTTTGATGCCGAATACGTGTATCAACCCTTCGGCGGCCGCCCCGGGGCGGGCACGCGCTACGTCGGATCCTTCCTCGGCCGCAAACACGGCGCGAACAAGGCCAAGCCTTTTTGGGGCTGGCACGATGAACGCACGCGGCGCGGCAAAGTTCTGAACACCGGCCAATGGGCCCTCGATCCGGCCTACGCGGTGACGAAAAATTTGACGTGGCCCGCCGATCTGCCCGTCGATCTGAACTACACCTACAATCCGTATCTCGGCGTCGCCGCCGAGCCGGTCGCTCCCACGCAGCCGATAGAAAAACCCGCCGTCACCGAAGGCGGTTGCCAACTCGAAGCATCCATCGACGGCAGCGTCGTCATCAGCGTTCGCCAGGCCGCCGCGCAGTATGAAGTGCTGAACGGCCAAGCGGAAAAAGACGCGAGCATCGGTTGCAACGGCGAACTTCCTGTCGCGCCGGTCCGTGTATTCGAAGCCCGCAAAACACGCGGCCGCGGAACAGTCAGCGTCGTCGAGCGGCCCTCGGAAGCCAATAACTTCACGGCAAAGATTCGCGTCGACGACTCTTCCCGAGGCGCCGACCGCTACATCATCGCGATTCGCTGGGGCCTATAGCCGCGGCTGCGGCGGCTTCGTCACCGTCCACGCATTCAAACCCTTGCGATTGAGCGGCCGCTTGAAAACGCTATCGCCCGCGGTGACGAACATCGTCGAAAGATCCGGCCCGCCGAACACGACGTTCGACAGCGGCCCCGCTTGTGGCTTCGCCATGATCGCAACCACCCGGCCTGGCTGATCGCAGACTTGCACGCCCAGGCGCGACGCGACGTAAAGATGCCCGTCGGTGTCGACGCACATGCCGTCGGCGCCGCTTGCGGCATTGACGTCCCAGGTCTCAAGGCGATGAAAGAGCTGGCCGTTCGCCAAGGAGCCATCCGCGCGAACCGAAAACGACGACACAAATCGATTGCGCGAATCGCAGACCATCAGCAACGTCTGATCGGGTGCCAGCGCAATGCCATTGGGAAACTCCAGACCCTCATGCACAACGCGCTTGGAGCCATCTGGCGAAAGAAACCACACGCGCTTATTCGGCGGATCGGTAAACCAGATCTCGCCTTTCGCATTGATGCAAAGGTCGTTCGAATTCACATCCCGCGCAATGACGCTCTCCGCGCCATCCATCGTATACGCGACGATCTGCTTCCGTCCGTTCTGACACGCATACAATCGCCCATCCGGACCGAACTTCAAACCGTTCGCGCCGCCGGAGTCTTCCTTGAAAACCGTCACGCGGCCATCCACGCCGATGCGATGAATACGGTTGTTCGGAATATCGGTGAAGAAGACATTTCCCGCCTTGTCCACGGCCGGACCCTCGGTGAAGCGATGTCCGCTCGACACACGCTGCCAGTCCTTTCCCGGGATCAACGCCGAGTTCATCCAGTGTTTATCGCTCGGATTGTGCGCCTGCTTCACGGGTTGCGGAAAATCCTTCCAAAGCCAGCGCAACGCGTCGGGCAACACCGCCGAACCATGTTTGGCATTGTGCGCCTCGGTTCCCTTCACAAACTTCATCTCATAGCCGGACCACTCCAGAGACCGCGCCACATCCTGATTCGCGATCCACCAACTGCCGCCGTAGATATCGTTATCGTTCGATCCGTCCTGCAGAAACACGCGCAGCGGCTTCGGCTCCATCTTGCGAATGATCGTCGCCAGATTCTGCCCGCCGCGCAAATTCACAAAGCTGCCGATAAAGCTCAGCACACGCCGGAACTTATCGGGCCGCTCCCAAGCCGCATTGAACGCCGCGATGCCCCCGCTCGACGAACCGGCGATCGCGTAATGATCGGGATCCTTCGAAAGGTTATACGACTTCGCAACCTCGGGCAAAATCTCGTCGATCAGAAAACGCGCGTAGGTGTCGCCCAAGCTGTCATATTCCAGCGACCGGTTGTAGCGCCCCATCGCATTCGCGTTCGCCGCCGGCATCACCCCGGGGTTGATGAAAACGCCAATCGTCACGGGCATCTCGCGCCTGTGAATCAGATTGTCGAAGACGACCGGATACTTGTACCCGGTGCCATCCTCGCGCACCGAGCCGCCGCCGTCCTGGATGATCGTCACGCATGCCGGCTTGGCGGCATCGTACTGCGCGGGCACGTAAATCCAATAGTCACGCACAGTACCGGGGAAAATCTTGCTCGTCCACGAGTGCTGCGTGACCTTGCCCTTCGGCACATCGGGCTGGCGGAAGGAATCCGGCCCTTGCTTGTATTCTTCCTGTGCGGCGAGCGGCGTCGCTAGAGCGAGCGCGGAGACAAATTTGCGGCGATCCATAGATTGAGTCATCCTATCGCAATGACCCGCCGTCAAGTTTTCGCCGCCGCGCCGATGGCGCTGCAAGCCTCGCAACGCCTCAACGTCGTGCTCGTCCTCAGCGACGATCACAGCGCTCCGTACCTCGGCTGTTACGGCTTTCCGATTCGCACGCCGAACTTCGATCGCTTCGCCGCGCAGGGCCTCCGCGCCGACCGCATGTTCACCGCCGCGCCACAGTGCGTCCCGTCGCGCACCGCTCTGATGACGGGTCGCATGCCCGTCGCCGTGCGTATGGGCCGCTTCTCTTCCCCTCTGCCTCCCGACATCGTCACCCTCCCTGACCTTCTGAAACAAGCCGGATACTTCACCGGCGTCTGCCGTCGCAACTATCATCTCGACGGCCCCGCCAACGCCTCCAACTCGCAACCCGTGTTCGACAAACACGGCCTGCAGACTTTCGCAAAACGCCTCGATTTCGTCGACCGCACCAACGACCGCGCGAAGACGCCCGCCATCATCAATCAATTCCTCGACAAAAAACCCGCCAACAAGCCCTTCTTTCTCTGGGTCAATTTCAGCGATCCGCATCACGTCTGGGACGCCAATGCCGCCGATCCTCCCTACGATCCCGCCAAGCTCCCGCTGCCCAAACACTTCCCCGATCTACCCGGCCTGCGCGAGGACTTCGCGAAGTACCTCGGTGAAATCACCCGCGCCGACGAAGAATTTCAGACTGTGCTCGACACGCTCGACAAACGCGGCTTCACGCGAAACACACTCATCATCTTCATGGGCGACAACGGCATGGCGCTCCCGCACGGCAAAGGATCGCTCTACGATCCCGGCTCCAACGTGCCCTGCCTGATCCGATGGCCCGGCGTCGTCGCTCCCGGCCGCATGACGAAGGATCTGCTCTCCGGAGAGGATATCGCGCCGACGATTCTCGACGCCTGCGGCGTCGCCCCGCACAAGGACATGTCCGGGCGCAGCTTCGCCAATCTCCTGCGCGGCCGCGCCTACGAACCGCGCAAGTACGTCTTCTGCCAGCGCCTCGCGCACGGAAACTCGCCGATGACGCCGCAAACAAAATCCAGCACGTTTGATTTATCGCGTTCGGTCCGCTCCGCACGCTGGAAA
>Ga0194119_10007878_pt1 | contig 14857 bp, 14 predicted proteins | sample TA2MahC100mmetaG_FD_148620 | JGI IMG/M metagenome (GOLD analysis project Ga0194119, IMG submission 148620) | Freshwater microbial communities from Lake Tanganyika, Tanzania - TA2015018 Mahale Deep Cast 100m | ecosystem: Environmental > Aquatic > Freshwater > Lake | place: Tanzania: Lake... | reverse complement strand
GCGGGCGGTCCCGACTTTGCATTTCAAGAAAACGAAAGCTCTACCGGCCCGCGCAACGCCGGACAAGGCGAGTCATTGAACTCGCAAACCCTTGCCACGCCATTGCGTCCCGGTAAGGATGAATGACTTCAGAGGAGTACATCCGAGCGCTCGCTTTAGCGGTCACCCGACTGGAGGACGAAACCGACCGCGATGCCAAGAGCGCACTATTTGAGCTTGCCCTGCGCATCCGCGCCCTAATCGCCACCCTCCCCGAGGGTCAGCTGGAACGCCAGATTGTATATCCCAAACTCCGCGAACGATTTGCCACCGAACTCCAGAACACATCCAACCGCATCTTCGCCATCCTCCGCTCGCGGCTGGTGCAGGCCGAGGTAGCTGCCACCACTACCGCTGCAAACTTATTTGACCTCCCGGCGCTGGCACCCCGCGACTTGGGCGACATCTTGCGCGAGACCCGCATCCAGACACAGACACTACTGACGTTATTCAGCCCCAGTCCTGGCGGCGGCTTATCACCATTCGGTCGGCAGTTACTGCGTTTACTGGATCGTTCAGTGCAATCCCGTTTCATGCAGAACATAACCACTGCCGATATTGCAGACGTGGTGATTGGTGTCCGATTCCGCAAGGGTGAGCAACTACCAGTGGTAGGCAAGGGCACGGTGGCTAATGCGTGGCGGTTCCGCCTGAAGGGTCTGATGGCTGCTGCTTTCTGGGCTATGGCCTACAACGCCCAGCAACGTGCCGCCCCTGCTTCTACCCGCCCCATTTCACGCTGGCGCTGGAACGCCGTCCTCGACCCCAAGACCTGCCCCGTGTGCCGCCCCCTCGACGGCAAAGAAGCTGGAACACCTGAAGCCTTCCCCAAGGGTCCGCCGCCACTCCACCCATTTTGCAGGTGCGTCCTGATCCCCATTTACACCTAGAGTATTACAAACCTGTGGAGTTTTAATGGTCTGCTGGATCCCCGGCCCCTGGGTAAAACGCCGCCCTTCTACTACAAAAACCTCCCATGAATCCCAAGCAAGCACAAGTGTTGCTGGAAGCAATCCGCCGCCAAAGCGCCGCCGGACAACCCCTAAGCCCCAAACTCCAGCAACTCCAAGCGCAACTGGAACAAATAGTCCCGACCCCCTCACCTAGTACACCGGAGGGGTAACCTAGAGTGGTACAAAGTACCAATCTCCCCGCATGACTGAGCAAGTCATGGGTGCTCCTTCCGTGGAGGAGCGCGTTGAGCCGGTGGCTCAGCAACCCAGCCCCGAACCCACCAATTCAGAGGATCTTTCTGCTCTCCGCACGAAGCTGGATCTTGTCCAACAGGACAACCTAGCTAAGGGCGAGGCCAACCGAAAGCTCAACGAGCGACTCGGCGAACTGGAGCGAAGACTGAAGGATTCGGAAGTTCAGCTCAAGTCCAACAAGCAACAGAAACTCGCCGACTCCGGTGAGTTCAAGAAGTTGTGGGAGGAGGCAAATGCCGACAATGCGCGTTTGCAGCAACGGATAGCAGAGCTTGAAGTCGCGCTTCAGGCCAAGGACAGCGAAGCCGCCCACGAGCGGTTACGCGCCACTGCTTTACAGCAGATCAGCCATGCCTCTGCGCTGGCCCCCGAACAACTGCTGGGTCTACTGCAACCGCAACTACGCAACAGCGACGGCGTCCCCGTCGTCATCGTCAACGGCATCGAACAGCCCCTTGCCGCTTACCTAGCCAACCTGAAGAATCCTGGCTCCGGCTGGGACCACCACTTCGCCCCATCCGGGGCCCGCGGCATGGGTAGCGCCCCCACATCCAACGTTCCACCCGGCATGGCCAACCCATACCGAAAGGACACGTACAACTTCACGGACATCCTGCGGCTGGAGAAGGACAACCCTGAGCTGGCGAAGCTCCTCAAAGCCGAAGCCACTCGCGGGTAACCACCGGCAACCCCGCTATTTGAACTAATGACCGCCACCCTTCAGAACTACGACGGGACATTTCTGACCAACTTGGTCACCCGCCCCGAGTTCCTTGCTTACCTGAGCGAGGAAATTGTGCAGCGTTCTGCCTTCGTGCAGAGCGGTGTACTGACCCGCAACGCAGCCCTTGACTGTCGTGCTGGCGGCACTCGCGTGCGCGTGCCTTACTTCCAGCCGATCAACCCCACCGAGGAAATCATCCAGTCCAACGACGACTGGGGCACCAGCGAGGGCGGCTACCTGAGCCCCCAGGCCATCACTGCTTCCGAGCAAGTGATGACCATTTTGCACCGCGGCTTTGCGTATGCCGTGGATGACCTCAGCAAACTGGGCACTGGCGCTGATCCAATGGCTGCGGTTCGCGGCTACTTGGCTGCCAGCATCAACAAGCTCCGTACTGCCACTCTGTTGTCTCAACTGAGCGGCATCTTCGGCAGTGCGTTGTCTGCCAACAGTGTGGACATCACCGGTGATGCCGATAAGGACATCAGCGCGATGTCTGTGATTGCTGCCAAGGCTGTTTTGGGCGAGCGCGGCGAGTCTCTGACCACGATCGCACTGCACCCAAACCAGTACTACTACCTGCAGCAAATCGGGATGCTGACCTTCACCGGCGGCAACGTGCAGTCGGGCGACCCCATCACCTGGGGTGCTGGCGGCACCAACATCACTGATGCTGGTGTGACTAGTTTTGCCGGCCTGCGTGTGATCGTTGATTCGCAGCTGCCCCATGCTTCTGGTGTGTACACCTCTTTCCTCTTCGGCCCTGGTGCCGTGAGCGAGGGTGTGCAGCAGGAGCTTCGCATCGAAGCCGAGCGCAACATCCTGTCCAAGCAGGATGTGATGGCCGTGGATTACCACTACGGTATGCACGTCAACGGTGTGACCTGGAACGCGGGCACCGACAACCCGAACAACGCCGCCCTATCCACGTCTGGCAACTGGACCCTGAAGTACGACTCGGAATTGATCCCCGTTGTGCGTCTGAAGTCCGGCACCCCGCTGGATCCTATTGCGTGATCTTCGGGTCCGATCTACCCAATGCCCCGGCCTCTTGCTGGGGCTTTTTCTTTTCTATTACAGGAAACCTAGAGCACTGGGACCACACCAATGCCTGTCTCGCTTGATGCCACAGTTGGCGGCGCCAATTCCAACAGTTTCATCACCGTGGCGACCGCCAACAGCATCGCCGACAACAGCCTGAACGTAACCACCTGGACTGCTGCCAGTGCGGACAACAAGGCCCGTGCTTTGATCATGGCCACCACCGACCTCCAACCCCTGGCTTGGGTTGGAACACGCACGGCGGAAGCGCAAGCACTGGCGTGGCCCCGCACTGATGCGGTGATCAACGGCCGCACGATTGCCGATGATGTAATCCCCCGCGAAGTACAGCAGGCCACGTTCGACCTGGCGCTTGCCACGTTGGAGGGCACCACTGAGATGGGTGGTGGCGACTTAGTGCCGGGTGTTTCCAACGGCGACCTGAAGCGCCTGAAGCTCGACGTGATGGAGCTGGAGTGGCGCGACGAGGGGTTGCCATCTAACCGCACCAGCACCTACAGCCAGCTGGTGAGCCGCGCCCCGAGCTTAAGTACGGTGCTGTACGGCACGATCACCAGCGGGTATACCGGCGGTTCCGGTTTGTTAGTCGGCGTAGTACGCAGCTAAGTCACTGCGCAGTTGTGTAACCACCAAGTTTGCCCATGTACCGTAAGGTGTGGTACATGGGATCATCACGCCGCCCCAAAACCGGCTATCTCGCCACCCCGTTGAATGGTGACGAGCAGCGCCGCATCGGCGTGCTGTACCGCGAGCACCAAGGCATCATCAAGCTGCTGGGGCGCAAGATGTGCCGCAAATACTTCTATGTGGCGCCCGACGATTTATTCAGCTGCATCGACATCGCATTTATCAAAACGTGTCGCGCCTGGGACCCAAAAAAGGGAACATTCTCCACGTTGTTGACGGTGTTCTCTGAGGGTGAGATCCGCCACTTCATCCGCGACCACAACTGGCTGGTGAAAGCCCCCGGCACGGTGCGCACGCTGGGCCAACGTGCCCGCCACATGCTGAACCGCGGCGAGCGCATGGAAGACGTGCTGGAGCAGCTTGGTGTTACGGAGAAGAAGCTCCGCGAGGCGCTGGTGGCTACGTGCCCAACTGACCATGAGATCAAGGGGTTTGACCTCCATACATGCCCCCGTCCGACACCTTGGGATGTACTGGAATGTGAGGAGTGTGCGTAGCACAGGCAACCTAGACGTATAGGTCTGTTCTTTTGTCATGGCCACTGGGGCATTTTTCGCAGCCTTCGGCTACAAGCTGTGGGTGAAGTTGGGCACCAGCTCCAGCACTATTCCTACTAGCAGCGCCGGGATGACCCGTGTGTTCTCACTGGATAACGCTGGCATCCAAGCCACCAGCGACAGCACCGCTGTGCTGGACTACGACTCGGAGTATGGCTTCCAGGCCAACCTGATCACGGGCCAGAGCTACACGATCCCCTGTTCAATGAATCTGGACGTAACTGATGCCGGTTACAAGATTCTGAAGGAAGCTGCCCTTGAGGCCACCCAAGGCACCTTGGTGGAGTGGTATCGGGAGACCCCGGTGACCGATGGTTCTGGCGACGACCCCGAGGAACATGCCGGCCTGGCACAGGTGGGTTCATTCTCCGAGGACATCACTGCCGGCAACATTGCCAAGGTGAGCTTCGACCTAATCGGTTACGGCGCTTACACCTATACCGCCCAGACAGCCTGACGTTAGCGGCAGAGCCAACAGTACAAACCCGCAGACCTTTGCCCCAGTCCCCAGCTGGGGCTTTTTACTGGCCGCTTAGCTGGCGCCACTGACGCAGCACAAACGGCTTGAAGGGCTGCTCCCGCAACGCTGGCGTGATCCAGTCACGAGGCTTAGCGGTGTAGTTATTCCGCACCGTGCCGACAAGGTAATTCCCTTCCAGCACGGCCTTGGAATAGGGGGCAGTCCATTTGATGGTGAGCGTGCCTTTTTTGATGACTGGGTCGGTTTGCGAGTTCAGCAGTCTGCCTCTGTCCACAATGTCCCGCGGACTACCGACAGTCTCACCATTGTTTCTGCGTGTAATGACGGGTTTATCTTCGTCATCGGTGTACTCAAACTGCCGTTTACTGATCTCCTCCTGCAGCTGGAACGAGATGTAAGGTCCGTAGTTTTCCAGAATCTGCTCAATGCGGGCATCGAGCTTCTTGAGGTCCCACGTGACCTTGGTGCGGATGCGTGCCATCAGAAGCGCCGCGACACGAGGCGAATCTTCTCTCCGAGCGTGGTGTTGAGGATCTGCCCCAGCAACCCGGTTTTGCCGTAGTTGAAGCGCAACTCCAGCACCTCGCAGGTGGTGTCGGGCTCTCCAGCAAAGCTGAGCGTCCCCGTGGTGCCCACCACCACTGCCGAATCAAAGGCGGTGGGACTGACGGCGTATCCCTCGTACACGGTGTCGAGCACGTCCACACCGGGGAAGATACGGGAACCGGTGCTTTCACCTTTGAGGAAAAGGCTGACGGTCACGTCCTCAGTAGCGGGCAGCACATTGCCGGTGGCTGGGTCAGTGAAAACCCCAGTGGTAGCGACTTGGAAGGTGACCGAGGCGTTTGCCAAGGCCGATAGAGCGGAAGCCATGGGCGTGGAACCCCTTTACTCAAGGTTTCCACCGGCAACCTTGGGTATAAGGGCACCGCAACGCAGTGGCAGACGAACTCGGCGTAGCGGTACTACGGCTAACGATTGACGACTCGGCCTTCAGAACGAGTCTCAATAACGCAAAAGCCCAGATTGAAAAAGAACTCGGTGGAGCTGTTAGTGGCGCGACTGCAGCCCGCCGCCCTGCTACACCGCCCCCACGCCCTGGGTCATTAACACGTCCCGCGATCAACCCTATCACGGGGATGACAACGGCGTATGAGACTGCCGAGCGTGCCTCGGCAGAACTATTGCAGAACGACTTGGAACGTCTGCAGGTACTTCGACAAATTACACAGCGCTTGCAGGAACAAGCGGCAATCAGCCAAGGAGGATTTGGAGAAGCAAGTCGCGCCACATTTGGCACGCAGGATCCGGTTGAAAAATCAATCCGCCGAAATCAAGAGAAACGTGCTCGGGATGCAGCTCGCGCTGCCCGCCAAGAACAACAAGCTGCCCAGCAGCGCAACGCTCTTGAAGAGGACTTGGCGCAGACCACTGCCCGCCGCATTGCTGCACAAAAAAGTGAAGTTGGTGTTACAGATGCAATTCTGGCTAATCAGCAAAAGCAACTTGCAAATGAGAAAAAACTTAGAGCCGAAGCTGAAACACGCCGCAAAGAAATTATTAAACAACGTAAAGATATTGCAGCCAACGCGCTGATCGGCGCCGGTTTCCCGTTGTTGTTCGGTCAAGGACCCGGGGCAGCATTAGGTGGCGGTATCGGCGGCGCTTTAGGCGCTGTAGGTGGCGGGACGTTCGGCTTTGCAGGTTCCATCGTTGGCACTGCGCTTGGTGCGGCGTTTGACACGGCTTTGCAAAAAGCTCAGACGTTAGCCCAAGGCTTAGAGGATCCTATTAAGAATTTTGATGCTTTACGACAGGCAGCGTTGCTATCTTCTAAGCAAGTAGAAAAATACGCCCAAGCCTTAATTGACACAGGCCGTAGCGGAGAAGCGGCTATTGTAATTCAACAAGATCTATTAAACACATTTGGTTCTCAACAAGGCGCGCAAGAATATCTAAAGTCTGTAGATAACTTGAACAGAGCGTGGTCTAAAGGTACTACAATTCTTACTGGTTTTGTAACTGGACCGTTAAGCCGTCTCCTAGACGGGCTAGTAAGTGAAACAGGTGGTATTGGGCAAGCTATAAGTTTTGAACAGTTAAAAGGTCAACTTAACCCTGACCAGCAACGTCAAGTAGAAAGGCGCCAAGCCGAAGCAACCGCGGCAGCACGTAAAGGTTTGCCCGGGGTTTCGCAATTTTTCCCGCCTTCTCTTGCAAAAGACTTTGTTAGTCAGCTTGAAAGTGTCGTTGATTTAGGCGATAGTGAAAATAAAGGTAGAGCTGAAGCACTAAAACTTGCTAAAGAGCTTTTAGGTGTAGACAAACAGCGTGCGGAATTAGCGGCCCGCCTTGCCTACGCCCAACTACTGACTAAGGAATCGCTCAGCGACCAGTACCGCCTTAGTGCTGCCAGTGCCGCTGGTCTTGACAAAGAACTCGGCGGCCTCCGCGAACGGATTGCCCTGCAAGACCGCAACCGCAAGCTGCTGGAACTCACCCCAGAAGAACGCGCTCAAGGAAGCAGCAACCCAAAATTCCTCAAGATCCAGCAGGACACAGCACTGGAGCAATACAAAATTACGCTAGAAACTACACGCTTAGACCGCGAACGAAACAACACACTTGCCAATACTTCAATCCAGCTGCGTAACAACCTGCAGTTATTGAGCGCCCAGCCTGGCGTTTACCGCGAAACACTACGCTCTATCCAAGGCATCCAAGAAGGTCTACGCACTGCTGCCCAAGAAAGAGAAAGAGCGTTTGAAAATGTCCGCCTTACTCAAGATACGTTGGGCTCAACAATTTCTGTTGAGGACACCCAGCGCCTCGGCCAAACACTACAAATAGCAGCAAACAAATTCCAGCTCGCTTTCCAAGAAGGCAAACTCAAGCTGGAAGATGCCGCTACAAAACTCCGCAAGGACCTGACCGCGGCGGTGCTGGACTTCACGAGGATCCGCAGCGATCCGCAGGGTCTCAACCGCTTCTTGTCTGGTGCCGACCTCGAACGGCGAGCACAACAAGACTTCCAGTTGCTGCTGCCCCAATTCCGCCAAGCACAAGCTCGCTTCCGAGAACTAACGGGCGCCCGCGCACCCGAGTTCAGCGGCCCCATTGAAGGCGTCAATGCCGCCATCCGCGACTTCATTGAAGCCACCAACCGCGAATTTGAAGCCCGCCAGAACTTGATTGGCGCCCAACAGAGCCTTGCGCAAGTCAACCAAGCCCTGTACGACATCAACACCCAACTGGTTGGAGCCACCAATGCCCTAGTGGCAAAGGACTGGGTGGTTAGCGTCAATGTGGTTAATCAAGCGGGTGGGGCCTCCACCGTCAACGCCGTCAACGGACTGAACTAATGGCCACCACGATCACCTACAGCGGCGAGACTTTCACGTTCAACACGCTGACGGCGCAACCGTTCGGCTACGCGGAGATCGACACCCAGACGGGCCTGACCGCACGGCGCTGGCGCATCACGGGCCTCTGCACCCCCAACGAATGGCAGGACCTTCTCCAGGTCTACAACGCTTGGCAGAGCGACCGCAAGGAAGACGAGGACTCGCTGAAAAGCGGCGTGGTGGGCACCACCGCCTCGCTGAGCGCCTTTGCAAACGGCATCACGTGGACCTCAGTGCCGTGCTGGTTCACTGTCGCCCCGAGTGGCGAGCAAACCGGCGCCTACGTCAGTGTCGATGCGGAGGTGGTGGATGCCAACGAGGCCCTGCAGGTCCTGCTGCTCCTGGAGCAGAAAAACAAGCAGCGCAGCGAGGCGCTGCTGCCGGACCTCGGCACTGTGACGGTCGGCACCACGGTGCTCACGCTGCTGAAGCCGATGGAGACCTACGAGAACAACCCGCAGGTGGCGCTGACGGTGGCGGGCAGCCATTACATCAGCGGCCCCCTGACCGCCAGCCGTATCCGCGACATTGAGGGCACCACGTATACAGAGGGCTGGGAGGATCTGCTGGAGTGGTTTGAGGATATTGTGCAAACTACTCCTGAAGCCGCTACGTGGTTCCCTATAACCGCCCCGACTGCCAGTGCTGAAGCGGTGATTGAGGATGGCGTCAAGACCACCCGCTATACAGTGACCTTGCGGCTGCTGCAGATCTAATGACTGTTGACATCCGCGCCAAGGTCATCTGCCGCATTGGCGACGAAGAGCCGGAGATTATTAGCGGCGGCTGGAGCGACGACCACGCGCAAGGCACCGGCCTAATCCGCACCCGCGGCGAGTTGGTAGTGCGCGGTCTATACCGCTTCACGCTGGGGCAGCAGGTTGAAATCGCCTACATCCAGAACGACCTCGCCTCCCGCATACCCCGCAGCCTGCGCGTGCTTGGCGCATTTGCGGACCCCTTCCGCCGCCAGACCACCATCCAACTGGGCTGTGCCATCACCCTGCGGGAGAACCTAAAGGGCACCAAACCCGAGGACAAGACGGCGGACACGTGGGACGACCCAGCCAACGACGCGATTGCCTGTAGCGCCTTCTTGGATGGAACGATCTCCATCAGTGCGGCGTATGTGGCGAGCGTCTGCGCGGCGAAGCTGAACATCAACCACACGGGCTTCGGCTTCCTCACCAACTGGTTCACGGTTGAGCAGTTTGACTTGACGCCGGGATACGCCACGGTGCTGAGCGACCTGTTGGTTTCCGAAAGCTATATCGGCTTTTTGGATGCCAGCGAAACGCTCCAGGTCCGCTCGCTACTGGATTTCACTGGCACGTATACGGTCATCGACCAAGGCCAAGTCATTGATGTTAACTCGATCAACAGCGGCGACATCCCTGGCGACGCGATTTCCGTCCAGTACAACTATAACCGTTACAAAAAGATTGAGGAACTTACGGAAGAAGAGCGTGAACTACGCAACTGGGAAAAAGACGAAACCATTGGCCCCGCCGAATCCCACGTCATTCAATACGGGGATCCAAACGACCGTAAATTAAGCGCAGGTATTTACAGCAATACCTTTATTCCCAAGACTACTGCTGTTAGCATGTATGACAAATTTAACCGCGTAATTAAAAGAATTGAGACAACCGAAAAGCATGTATGCGTTACAAATCCAGATTACTTAAAGTCGCATCTAGAGAGAAGAGAAAGTAACATTTTAGATACTGTTGATTCCACAATTACAGAAACGGTAAACATATACCTCCATCAAGCGGATGAGCTGGTGGAACCCCCGGAACCACCACCGGCGGGGGGTTGCACAATCGTTTACGGCAGCAAGACAGTTTTCGACCCCGAACGCGACAGCGCTGTATTGCGTCGAGTTGTAACTACTTACGAATCCGAAATGGCGGTGGCGGGCAGATTAAATATCAGCCGGTACAGCGGTGTTGTACGTTTTGGGGGTGGCGGGGCTACTAACTGGAGGTATGATCCTAGCCTAGAGCCAAACATACCGGTAGATGTAGTTAATACTAGTTATGAACAAGATCCCACAACAGGCATTACAAAAACAGTAAGTGTACGTCAGCAAGCTTTAGCACTTACTCAAGCAGGTCAACAAGTAGCTGCTGCTCAATTATTAATTGCTGTGCAAATTGGTGAACCCGGCAGCATTGTTTCTACTAGTACAGAACTTGTAAACATTGGTACTACTGTTGAAATCCGTGATGACCGGCGGTATGGCCTGGAACGCCGCCCGAGCCGCACCGAACGCAACAACAGTGTCACCCGCAAGAGCGCGGTGGAAGCGGTCAGCGAGACCACGTTCATCAACGGCAACGAACTGAGCGAAAACGTAACCGTGTATTCGGTGCCGTACTCGCCTGATGACCGGGTCTCATATGACGGCAGCTCATATACCACTGCCGCCACTGACGCCGAAAACAAAGCCCGTAATTTTGGCCGCGCCCAAAACCGGCTGGCGTTCGGCCACCGCAACGGCTTCTCACTCCAGCTCGCGGCGCCGGTAATCCCGCCTTACCCACTGGACCGCATCAGCATCAACGGCAGCGGCAACTCCGCGGCCTACATCTGCAACGGCACCAGCTGGAGCTTTGACAGCAACGGGATCGTGTGTAACACCGACGCCCTCTTCATTGGCGGCATCGGCGAAACCGAAGTGGGCGGCTCCCTATGGTTCCCCGTCCAGCCTGGCATCACCTTGCTGGGGCCCGCCCCGGCGGTCTACCAAAACGAAAATCCTGAACCCGCCAACAGCTATTCGATTGACGAGTCGTTCGACCCCCTGGATCCCCCACCCACCTTCTGGGACGACGACCTCCCCACCGACACTCCCGCAGTCCCCGCCAAGGAAACCGAAATCACCGAGCTGGTGCCCCCATCAGTGGAGCGCCAGAAGTTTGTTTTTCCTGTTCTTACCACTATCAATGTCACCCGCACCGACCCTCGCATCCCTACGCTGCAGGTAGTTGCACTGGTGGCTAAAACCAAAATCAGCGCTAAAGCTGTGCCGGTGCGTTATGTATCACTCCCAGTGCGAACGGAACTGAGCGTAATTGAAGCTGCCCCCGCTGTTCGCGCAGATCCCGTGGAGATGTTCAATCTCATGTCCATGAGCAGCACTATTCTTTAACCGCCATGCCGATCAGCTTTATCCCTAACAGCACCTTCGGCCGATACGGGCTGCGGCAACTGTATGAAAGCCGCAACACGTATTTGGTGGTGCAGCTGCTGAACGTACCCACCTCAGTAAGCGGCGACCGTTCTACATGGACCTGGAACGGCAACTGGAGCAACTACGTGGTTGCTGGTGCGTTTAGCGGCACTGGCGGATCCCTTAATCTTTTAAGTAGCGGTGCTAGCCCGCCGTCTTCAATCACGCTGTACGAAGAGGCTACCAGCGCATTTTCTGGTGCGTATTACGCAGGTGAGTACGTAGCAGACAGCCGTTATTTGCGTATTTACAACAACACTGCATTTGGCGTTCAGTTTACGCACGCGGCTTTCTTCGTGATGCAGCCAAGTGCTGCTTCGTTCAGCTCCATGACAAATCTGAACGAGTCTTTAATTTTTGTGCGCCCCTACGACACCACTACCGAAGGCGGAACCCAGATAGATGCCTTCAGTTCTAAATTTATGCCTTTTGCTCGTGAAGACGGGTTTGGGGGTACTTCTTATACGACTGCTGATAGTTTTGCTAGCTGGGTTGCTGCGGATGAGGCAAGTATTTTCGATCCTGCTTACACAGCTCCATATCCAGGCTCGTACTATGCAGGCTACAACCAAAATAAACAAACATCCCCTTACATGGCGGATGCCTATAAGAACTTGCTCGGCGTCAATACAACAAATACAGATACCACTTTTCTCGCCGAACTTCTCAACGTCACAAGCACCGAACCCGATTTTGAGGAGGGCTGGAACGGCTGGTCCACCTATCGCATCAACCGCTATAGCGCCGCGACCGTCACACCAAACATCACGTACACCACAAAACAAGATTCATATGTCGTTAATTTTGGAGGCACCGACTACACGGTTACGTGGACAGGACTTCAAGCTCAACTTGCCGCTCCCCTAGAATTTATCATTACAAAACCAGCTGCCGGTAGTTTTACGTTTACACACATCGCAGTATTTGTAAACGAAATTGACATACCTCCAGCCGCTGGCACCACATACAACTACCCCGATACAGACAAGTTTGTAGGAGTCATCAAACTTCCCAGTTCTGTAACAATGACAACAACGAGTGCCAACCGTGCATACCCGTTTAACTTTGCGTTTATGTACCAGCCGAGTGTTGCCGTTACCTAAACTGCCTTTGCCGCTGGCAAACTAGTACTGTAGAGGAAGCCCCATGGCGATCACCACGACCATCAGCCAAGCCGAGCTGGAACGCCTTGCCGCTGCGGCTTACGAGGGTCTGGACTACCGGATCTGCCTGGCACTCAACGGCGCCGGCGGCCTCACCGCCAACAGCAGTGTCGCCGCATGGGATGGCGTGGAACTGAGCGGCAGCGGTTATGCCCGCGCCACGGGCGAGATCGGTGAAGGGGAGTGGGATCCCACCGACCTGCGCTATGAGATGCCGCAGATTGATGCCGAGTTTCAAGCCAGCGGCGGCACTCTGACTTACGACACGGTTTATACGGTGATTACCGTTGGTGCCACGTCAACGCTCCACAGCGTCATTGTCGAGGCCCCTTCGGTGTCGCTGGTGGATGGAGCGAGCATTATTTACCGGATCACGCTGGCCACCGATGACTGATGAGCACGCAAATCAACGTCACCGTCGGTGACCAGCGACTGCTCCAGGCAAACAAAACCCGCGCCGCCGCCAACCAACAGAACCTCGACGACCGCCTCACCGAAAACAAGACTGTCGCGGCACTGGAACCCGAGCTAGAGAAAAAGCGCCAAGAGGAAGAGCAGCCTGGATCAATTCCAGTCCGCCGCATCCCCCGCCGCCCCGCCGCCCAACGTACAGAAACATTCAAATATGGAATCACGTTAATTAAGGACTTACAACTTATAGAAGAAAATGTTCAACAAATTATAGGAGAACCTTGGTTTTATTATGCTGGTTTTAGTCAAGGTACTGCATCTGATGCTCTTTTTTGGGCAGGTCAAGTACCAGTTTCATTAGAGAATAGAAGAGTTACATATACTACAGATAGTATCAAACCATACGTATATCAATCTACGCCCCAATTTATTACAGCAGAAATTGCACCTGTTTTTACTGCCACCCAAACTATAAATATTTTTGAATCACCTATTTCTCTCAGATTCTTCACATCGCAAACTAGTTGGTATACTGTAGTTCGTTCAACTATAAAAGAAGGCACTAGAGTTAATTTTCAAGAAAATGTTAGGGACGTTAGGTATGTAACATATGGACCTCCGTGGCCCATAACCCTGAATCCTTATACACTCAATACATTAAATCTTGTTGTGGTTAGTTCCACTTCTACAGAAACTTACATTTCATGTTTACACAGCTATTACATCCTTACCATGAAAGACAGAGATGCTCTTCCAAGTTTTAGTGGTGTAGTTATACCTTCTGAAAGTTCTTTGAGTGAAATGATAATAGCAGGTGCTAGGACACTTATTCAAGCTAGGTATGTACAAATAAACAATAAAACACAGCAAATTACACAGCAGTATGCTACTTTAGCTGATTACATATCTTATACACGGTATGCAAATGGTGTTACAGGTAACGCTCCATTTTTCTCTATTCCGGTAGCTGGTACGTATTATCCAGATTTTATACAAAACATGTTTAGTGGTGATCCGCGTAAAGAAATATATACTGCAACTTCTCGCACAGATTGGGCACTGGATCCTTACATTAGCAACTCGACTTACGATCCCGAAAGCGGTTCGTGCGTTGTAGCTGCTAAAGACAAAAGTAATGAAACAATTTTTGTATTTTCTCGCACACTCGATAAAAACTTGCCGTATGCCCAAGTATTGATTGACACTGCACGTCCCGTCGCCCAGTTTATTTCTACAAACACGGCAGCAACAGTGGCTAACAGCACGCCACAGAATTTTAAGCTGGTGACCCAGTTCCAAAATGTCTACGGCTCCACGGTTTACACCAGTCCTTACGCTGGTGAGCAGACCTGAAGCCGATGGCGAATCCCACCCTGCTGGAAGCGATTGCGTTGCGGGCGGCGGCTAACCAGTCCGCGATGCTGCGCCGCCTGGCGACAAACAAACTGATGTCTACTACACTAGAGAAAACGCAACCTCCTAAGTGAGCAAGCTGCCCTTCGTTGTTGCCCCACGCAAACCGGAAATCCGGCGCGTGGGCAACGAAGTCTCCGGTGTGCTGGAACTCCCCGTCCTCGGCGGCATCACCGTGGGCGAGGCTGCCGTGACCTCCGAGTTGCTGGCGATGGAGCAAAGCAGCTTCGTCACTGGCGCCCGCATCGCCGATGCCATCGCCAAGGAAGAAAACATCACCCTCAGCGAGGCGTTCCACATCATTGAATCCGCGGTGAGTGGCCGCGAGCTGGAACCCAAAGCCGAGGAGATCCGCACCAAGCACGCTGAGCGGATCGAGGAGGTAGCGCGGGTCTATACCGCTGCGGGCCAGCGAAATATGGAGGCCACGGTCACCGCACTCCTGCGCTGCCGGCTTGATCTCAAGGACT
>Ga0194119_10007876_pt1 | contig 14858 bp, 10 predicted proteins | sample TA2MahC100mmetaG_FD_148620 | JGI IMG/M metagenome (GOLD analysis project Ga0194119, IMG submission 148620) | Freshwater microbial communities from Lake Tanganyika, Tanzania - TA2015018 Mahale Deep Cast 100m | ecosystem: Environmental > Aquatic > Freshwater > Lake | place: Tanzania: Lake... | reverse complement strand
CAAAAGCAAATCTATCTAACGTCGATCTATCTAAATCCAAATTATCTTGGTCTCATTTAACTGGAACTAAGATGGAAAATACTATCTTAAAATATGCAGATCTTAGACACGCAGACCTAAAATTTCAAGATTTGAGAAAAATGGACTTTACTGGAGTCAAATTGAATTATGCAGATTTATCAGCCACCAATCTTAGTAATGTTAATTTAAGTAATCTTGATTTATCTCATGCAAATTTGATATATGCTGATTTAAATAACGCAAATTTGGAAAACACAAATTTGTATGGAATAAGAAATTTCCACATAAATTTTACAAATGCGGTATTAAATTGTAAAGGAAGTGCGGTATGCCAAAATTAGAAACATGCGTCACATTTCGTGCTAAATCCTAACATTAAAAATATTCAATATTATCATGGTTTTAATGCAAGAAAATGTCATAATCTTAGGGTTAAATTTCGGCGGGCATGATACTTCTGCATGTTTAATGAAAAATGGAACTTTAATTGCTGCATGTGAGGAAGAGCGCTATATTAAGCAAAAACATACAAGAAATTTTCCAATAAATGCGATTAAAGACTGTTTAAAAAAAGCAAATATCTCAATGGATGATATAGACGAAATAGCGCTATCATACAACCCAAATCTCTTAAAAATAGAAAATTTTGAAACTATCCACACCCCAAGAAAAAACTTCACAATTAATACTCTAAAAAAACTAAAGGAATTACGAACTCAAGATTTTGATCTAGAAAATTGTATTCGAAAGGAATTAAATTTTTCAAAAAAAATCACTACCCATATACATCATATGTGCCACTTAGCAAGTTGTTATTACCCGAGTGGATTTGACGATGCATTAGTAATTAGTCATGATGGAATCGGTGAAGTAGATTGTTCCCTTTTAGCCACTGCAAGTAGAGGAGAACTTCAAATTTTTCATAATGGAAATCATTGGCCTAACTCGTTGGGATTATTATATGCTGCAGTAACAGATTATCTTGGATGGAAATACAATAGCGATGAAGGAATAGTAATGGGTCTGGCACCTTTTGGTGATGACAAGCAAATGACAAAATCTGGAAGAACATATCGTGAAATCTTTAAAGAAATTATTTCTCTTGATGAATTTAATTATGTAATAGATAAAACATGGGTTGCATTTCATCAAGTTAGAAGTAAGTGGGTAAGTGATAAATTTGTTAGTACATTTGGTTCCAGAAGACAACCTGAAGGTCCAATTGAAGAACATCATAAAAATGTAGCATGTGCTCTACAAAACAGACTGGAAGAAATAATTCTCTCACAATTAAAAAAATGTAGAGATAAATTTGGACTTAAAAAATTATGTTTTGCTGGTGGCATAGCCCTAAATTGCTCTTTAAATGGAAAAATTTTACAATCTGGAATTTTTGATGAGATTTTTGTACCACCAGCAAGTGGAGATAATGGAACTGCAATTGGAGCATGTTATTTATCTACAAAATCACGTATACCAAATATAACATTCTCTAGATTGGATGACTACTATGTTGGTTCGGAGTTTACAGATACAGAAATCTTTCACGCATTAAAAAATCTCAATGTAAAATTTTCACAACCGGATAATCTGGAAAAAGAGGTCGCCCTAAAATTAAAGGACAAACAAATTATTGGATGGTTTCAAGGTGGAGCTGAATTCGGACCAAGGGCTCTAGGAAACAGAAGTATTTTGACCAGTCCTTTTCCAAAAGAAATGAAAGATATACTAAATTCCAGGGTGAAATTTAGAGAAGAATTTAGGCCGTTTGCTCCAGCAATTCTTTCAGAGCTGACAAATCAATACTTTGAAATCAACCAAGAAAGTCCACATATGTTAATTGCAGTAAATGTAAAAAAGGAAAAAATTTCTGAAATTCCTGCAGTAGTGCATGTTGATCAAAGTGCAAGAGTGCAGACAGTGGATAAAACCAATAATCAGAAATTTAGAAAACTTATAGAAGAATTCTATGAAGAAACTGGCTGTCCTGTTCTGTTGAACACATCATTTAATGTAAAAGGCCAACCTATTGTAAATTCTCCTGAAGATGCAATTCGATGCTTTTTATCTACTAATATCGATGTACTTGGAATAGGTAATTACATCGCTATAAAAAAAGAACAATTATAAATTTATGATCAGGTATTAAATTAAAAATTTTAAAATATGAAACCTAATTTTTTCATTGTTGGAGGAACAAAGTCCGCAACCACAAATATATCTTATTATCTTAATGAACATCCGCAAGTTTTTGTTTCAAAGCTAAATGAGCCGTACTATTATTGTAGATTTGACGTTCCAAAAAATTTTAAACGTTCATCAATGATTACTAACGAAAAAAATTATTTAAAGCTGTTTAAATCCGCAAAAAATCATAAAGCCATAGGTGAGGCATCATCAGTATACCTACATTGTCCGAGCGCGGCAAGAGAAATTAAAAAAGATAATCCTGATTCAAAAATAATAATAGTTGTAAGAAATCCAATCGATAAATGTTATTCAAGTTATTTCTCATTTAAGTTCATGAACTTAGATAAAAGAAGTTTTGATGAAAAAATAGATTACTATGAAAAAAAAATTGAAGAAAATGAATTTGATATTTACAATTTTATTGAGCAGGGTTTTTTCTCAAAACATATAAAAAAATATCTTGATGTGTTTGAACCGGACAAAATCAAAATAATTTTCTTTGAAGATTATGTTAAGAATGTAAATTCCTACATAAACTCATTATTAGAATTTTTAGAGATTTTTGATACAATTGAATTAAAACCACAACCGAAAAACTCCTACAGAATTCCTAAAAATAAATTTGCAGAAGTACTTCTCAATAGTTCCATCTTTAGAAAGATTTCTACAAGGATAATTCCTACAGTTGAAAGACAAAAAATTGGTGAAGCATTATTTGTGAAGCAGACTAAAATTCCTGAAATGTCTAAAATACATAGACAAAGGTTAAAAAATATTTATGAAAAAGAATACCATGATCTAAGCAATTTATTAGGTACTGGACTTCCATGGAATGATTTCCAGTAATTATAAATTTTCATAATCAATAATTTTTATTCAATAATCATTACCATGGTTTTTAAATAATAATCTACAAATCAATTCTATGAAAGATAAGGTAGTAATTTGGTGCGGTTTAGATTTCACTCAATTTTGTATGACTTATTATCTTCAAAAAATTTATGATTGTGAATTATATGCTATTATAGATATTACTGATAAAACTAAAAAATTTTTCAAAACACAAAAATTAGTTAATTTCAAAAAATCATGGTTTCTTCATGACCAATATGAAAAACCAAATGCTCTTCCTGATATAGAATACCTTAAAAATTTTGAACAAAAATATGGATTTAATATTTGGAAACTCGCATTAAATGAAAGAATTTTCTATGGATTTTTTAACTTCTATAAATTCTCATCAAATGATATTCTCAGTATTATAGAACAAATATGTAAATTTTATGAGAGATTTTTTGCTGAAGTTAAACCAGATTTTTTTATAACAAAATTAACAGCATTCCATCATTTAGAACTATTCAGAAAAATGTGTATTTATCATGGTGTTAAAGTTTTAATGCTTAGCAATCCTAAAGTCCCAACTAAAAATATCATCTCTGAAGACGATGTTAAATTTGATTACGTACTAAATTTAGATACAATCGATGCTCCTGAAAAAACATTTTCCCAATTGCATGAAGATTTTAAATCATTATCTAGTCGTGTTTTATCTTTAAATCACGGATTAGATTTTTGGAATCGTCATTCTAGTGCTAGTATAACTAAAACTTTGAAAATTTTACTTCACTATATTTTTTCTCGTAATACTAACCATCATACGCATTATAATTATTATGGTAGAACTAAATCTAAAGTCATTTTACATTATATCGGAATATTATTACGTGTTAAAATTCGAGAGATGTTTATCAATAGATGCTTATCAAACAATCCTGATCTAACATCCCCATTTGTTTATTATCCGTTAGATGTTGTACTTGAAAGACATGTTTTGATAGGTGCACCATTTCATGTTAATCAAATTGAAGTAATTAGGAATATCATTAAATCTTTACCAGTAGGTTATAGGCTGTTAGTAAAAGAACACCCAGTTCAAAAAAGTAGAGAATGGCGTTCAATTTCAGAATATAAGGAAATTCTCGAAATCCCTAATGTGACATTAATACACCCATCATTTTCAGATCTAGATTTGATAAAGAAATCATCACTCGTAATATCAATTGCTGGTAGTTCCGCATTTGAAGCTGTATTCCACCAAAAACCAACATTGATTTTTGGTGATGCCATTTATTCTTATCTCCCATGTGTAACAAAAAATGTCTCTATCGAGTCTTTATCTCAAGATATTCGTGTTTTACTAAGTACTGAAGTCAACTCGAAAGATCTTTCAAAATATATGAAGGTGTTATCTGAAAATTTGATCTCTTTTAATTTTGTAGAATTTTTTACTGAATTTTTGGAAAGATTTGCATTTAGTGGAGGATATAACGATGTGGAAATAAACGAATCAGAACTTGAAAACTTTATTTTAGAAAAAAGAAATTCATTAGAATACCTTTCTAATTGTCATCTTTATAAAATAAATCAACATAAAATGATGGCTGTATGATTTTAATATGATATTGTAATTTTTATATATATAATACGCCAAGTAATTTTGTTTGCCGTTTGAAAAACCCGTTTTAATTTATTTAGGAGACTTGACATACGATACTGTTACTATTTCTACTGAATCCTTCCCCTTGAACATTGGTTATATTGCATCTTATTGTAATTCTCTTTTCAAAAATCAGATACAAATTAAATTATTCAAATACATTGATAAACTTGAAAAAGAAATAGATGAACAACCACCTGATATTTTGGGAATGAGTAATTATGTTTGGTGTAAAAGAATTAGTCTTGAAATGTTTAGAAAGGCCAGAGCAATAAATTCGCAAATCCTAACTATTTGGGGCGGCCCAAACTTCCCAGTCGAATATAAAAAACAGCTAGAATTCATGAAAATTCATGAAGTAGTTGATATTTATGTCCCTGGAGAAGGAGAAGTTGGATTCGCCAATATAATTGACGTTGCTTTAAAGTCTGACACCATCAAAAACATCAGAAAAAACGTAATTGAAAAAGGAGTTAATTCGTGTATTACACGTAATCCTGATGGTGATTTTAATTACGACCTATCTGCAACAAGATTTAGTGATCTAGATAAAATTCCTTCACCGTATCTTAATCATCTCTTTGACGAATTTTTTGATGGAAAATTAACTCCTATGTTGCAAACAAATCGAGGATGTCCATTTTCGTGTACATTCTGCGTTGATGGTTCTAATGATGTAAATATAGTTAATCGTTTTTCTTTGGAAAGAGTAAAAGAAGAAATAAATTACATCGCTCTTAACTCAATTAAAAATCGTAGTCTAATTATTACAGATCTAAATTTTGGCATGATTCCAAGAGATGATGAAATTTGTGATTATCTCTGTGACACACAAAGACTCTATAATTATCCAAAACAGATTCAAGTCACCACTGGAAAAAACTCTAAGGACAGAATCATACGTACTATAAAAAAACTTAATGACTCGATAAGGTTCTACATGTCGGTTCAATCTCTTGATGAAAATGTTCTTACCAATATTAAACGTCAAAACATTAGTGCAGATCAAATGTTAAAAATGCGTCCCGCAATCCAAGAAGCAGGTCTTCAGACAGTCTCTGAAGTGATCATGGGATTGCCAGGAGAGACTTATACAACTTATATTGAAACTTTAAGAAAGCTTGTAAAAGCCCAGATTAGCGATATTCAGGTTTTTCAGTGCATGCTTCTTGACGGTTCTGAATTAAATACTAGTGAACAAATAGAAAAATGGAATCTAAAAACAAAATTTAGAATTTTACCCAGAGACTTTGTTAAATTAAGAAACGGTAAAAAAATTCTTGAAATCGAAGAAATAGTCGTTAGTTCTGATCAAATGTCGTTCGATGAATATCTCAAAGCCAGACTAATTGCTTTTTCTATGTGGGTTACTAATAAGGGAATAATTTATGATCCTATTTTAAAATTTTTACGAGAAAAAAATATCGATGTGTTTGAATTATTTTTAAGGATGTCGAAAAATCATAAAGAACTTTCACCAGAAATTCATAATATTTTTGAATTAGTAAAGAATGCTACAATAGATGAATTATGGGATTCCCCTAATGAATTAGAAAAATTTTATCAAAATGATGAAAATTTCAATAAACTACTTTCGGGTGAAAGAGGAGTCAATATTATGTATTATTACCATGCTTTCGTTATAGTAACTCAATTACAAAATTGGACTGATGCTGTTTTAAAAGTGTCTGAATCCTTGTTAATAGAGTATGGAAAATTAGATAAAGAAACCCAAAAACAATTTTTAGAAATTTCTAACTATTGTATCGGTTTATCCTATGACCCTCTTGGAAAAAATAGAAATAAAACTTATTATGAATATGTGTTTCATTATGATATTAAAAAATGGCTACAATCAAATGAAAATAATCAACTAAATGATTTTGTTTTTAATACTCCCCAAAAAATATCTTTTCAACTAACTGCTGAACAAATTGATTACGTAAATGAAAAAATTGATATTTTTGGTGAAACAATCAATGGGATAAGTCAAGCTCTGAAAAGAATTCCCTTAAACAAACTTTGGAGATTCCCTACTTCGAATAACTTTTGATGGTAAATATTATTTTTAACCTTCTCATTACATGCCATATGAATAAAAATAAAGTAATACAAATTGAATAGTCTTTTTTTTCTATTTTTTAAACAATGCACTTGCAATATCGAATTCGAATTGCGTATCGATCATTAATCCAGTTTCGATTGGAATTTCAAATGGAATTGTTTTTGAAAGATCTGTCCTTTCTGATTTCAGAAATTCTTTTGCATTGTATACATATAACCCATTTAGTTGAAAAACCTTAGGAGCTTCTTGCCTAGATCTAGCTTTGACTTTCATAGGTTTACACAATTTCAAAAATCCTTTTTTGTTTGTTTCTACAATATTGAAATAAGGATTCAGATGCTGTTCATATACACCAGCTACAATTTTTGCATTTTTTTTATTTAATAGATTTATACAATTTTGTATATCTTCATTTCTGATAAATGGAGTTGTAGCATCCCTCCAAACAAAAATATCGAAATCATATCCTATTTTGTATAACTCTTTAACAGCATGAAGAAGCACTTTATCCATCGGGGCAATATCTGTAGCTAGATTTTTTGGTCTCTTGAATGGAACTTCTGCACCATATTTTTTTGCTATTTTTCCAATTTCATCATCTTCGGTTGACACAATTACATGTGTAAAAATTTTTGATTTAATACAAGATTCAATTACGTATCCGAGTAATGGCTTTCCATTAATCTTTCTGATGTTCTTTTTAGGAACACCTTTTGAACCTCCTCTAGCAGGAATTATACACACAGATTTCATAAAATAACTTTAAAGGTCTTTATTATATCGTTTTTTATATTATTTGTCATGAATAAAAAATTAATTTTTAAAATTAGAAAAATTAGACTTGTTGTTACAGATGTAGACGGAGTTTTAACTGATGGTGGAATGTATTATGATTCTAAAGGAGAAGCAATGAAAAAATTCAACACTAGAGATAGTATGGGGATGGAATTGTTACTAAAATCTGGAATTAAAACAATCCTGTTAACAAGGGAAAATTCGGAAATAAACAAAAAAAGAGTAAACAAAATCAAGATAGTTGATCTGTATTCAAATGTGCTAAAAAAAGAAGAAATACTACCTAGGATATTACAAAAATATTCAGTAAAAATTAATGAAATTGCATACATTGGTGATGAAGTAAATGATCTTGAAATAATGAAACAGGTTGGACTTTCAGCTACACCATCGGACGGAAATTTTGAAGTAAAAAAAATATCTGATTATATTTGTAAAAATAGTGGAGGAAATGGTGCTTTCAGGGAGTTTTCTGACTTGATAATAAAATCAAAATCTAAAAATTAATAGCCTCTAAACTTTAGACGGTTTTTTAATTCACAATCCAAAACTGTCTTTTCTGATTTTCCCATTGCATCAAAAAATTTTTTTGATCTAGTGACAATGTCATGCAGCCCAATTGGTTCTACTGATGATGCATGATCCGGACCCTTCATTGTTCTATCTAATGTAAAGTGTCTTTCAATTACACATGCCCCTAAAACAACTGCAGCTGATGAAATTGCAATTCCTCTCTCATGTCCAGAATATCCCACTAAACATTTGTATCTCTCTCGTAACGTGGGGATTACTCTAAGATTTACATCTTTATCATCTGTAGGATAACAAGAGACACAATGTAATATTACAAAATCATTAGTATGTTTTTTTACTAATTCAATAGCTTTATCGATTTCTTGAATCGTAGACATACCTGTTGATATGATGATGGGCTTTTTTGTTCTGCATACATATTCAATTAGTTTAAGATCTGTAACATGAAATGAGGAAATTTTATAGATCGGATTTCCAATTCTTTCTAGCAAATCAACCGAGTCGGTATCAAAAGGAGTAGAAAAACAAATTATCCCGAGTTTTGCAGCAAAATCATAAATTTTTTTTAATTGTTCTTCAGAAAATTCTAAAGCCATTTTGTGTGCTCTGTACGTTTTACCGAACGAGTTCTCATTAACATATGGTGAATCTAATAACTCTTTTGAAAATGATTTCTCTATATTTTTCACTTGAAACTTCACTGCGTCTACTCCTGCGTCTTTTGCACTTTGTATTAATCTCAGGGCAAGTTCTAAACTACCGTTATGATTATTACCAATCTCAGCAATGATGAATGGCAAATGCCCATCACCTATAGACCTATTTTCAGTAATTTTAATTTCATTAAACATGTTTTTACCTTGTTTTATTATCGATAAAAAATTACTTTCAATTCTTATTATTAAATTTAGTATCGATTAAATAATTAATTTGTCTAAAATGCCCAGTTTTCTATCATAAGCCTGTCTAAATTAGATTCAAATCCCTAATTGATCCGTTATACTATGATTTAATCAATGAATTTTACAAGATTACAGGAATTCCTGTAATTATTAACACCTCAATGAATGTGATGGGAGAGCCTATTGTCAATACTCCTGAGCAAGCATATCGGATGATTGTCAAGACTTATGGACTATGGTATTATGGGAAATTACCTGGGGATAAAATTATGTCAATGTAGGTTTTATACAAAAAACAGATTATGCCTTTTGTTATGAAAAAACTAATAATGACACCTTAAATTTCTTATCGTATATTGTCTAGATTAACTGTTGTAAAAGAAATTTTCCAATTATTCATTAAAAAAAGAAAATTCTACATGTTTCCAATTATTGTATTATTAATTTCGCTAATTGGAGTTACATCATTAGCACAATCAGGCCTTGTAGCATTTATCTATCCGATATAAAATGCAGACATCTTCGCCTAGATTCAAATCATTAGCTGTAACTGCAGGACTATCATTTTGGTTCTTTGTCATTACAACCGGCGCAGGGGTATTTTCTTTAGAATATCTAGTAATATTTGTTGGGATAGTTTTTACAATAAACCAAATCTTTGCAAAAAAAATCTCAAAAGGATTAGATATTTTTGCAATAATTAATACCAAAGTTTTTCTTGGAGCCTTGTTTGTTTTTGTATTTGCAATCTATGGAATTTTATTTAAGCTCATGAGAATTGACTTATTGAGATTAAAAAAACAAAATAATTCTTACTGGCTTGAAATTGAATCAAATGATGTCAGGAAAATGTTCTAATGTATAATCTAGGAATATCATGCTATTATCATGATTCCGCTGCCTCATTATTGAAAAACGGACACGTGATTGCGGCAGTAGAAGAAGAGAGATTCTCTAGGAAAAAATTTGATGATGACTTTCCAAAGTTGGCAATAGAATGGTGTCTAAAAGAGGCCAAAATTACACCATCAGAAATCCATTCTATTGCATTTTATGACAAACCGGTACTCAAGTTTGAGAGATTACTTGACAATTATGTCGCAGTTGCTCCTCGTGGATTGTACAGCTTTTTGGACACAATTCCAAAATGGCTTCACAAAAGACTCTGGATTAAAAATGAAATCAAAAAAACACTTAAGGGATTCAATGGAGAAATTATTTTTCCTGAACACCATCTATCTCATGCAGCTCACACATTTTATACATCAACATTTGAGGAGTCTGCTATTCTTACAGTTGATGGGGTTGGAGAGTGGAGTACAACTTCTTTTGGTTATGCCAAAAATAACTCAATCACACTTACACATGATATCCGTTGGCCACATTCATTAGGACTGTTCTACTCCGCATTTACATATTTTCTTGGATTTCAGGTAAATGAGGGTGAGTACAAGCTGATGGGATTGGCATCATATGGTAAACCAAAATTCTATGATATCATTTTGAATAATCTGATTGATGTCAAAGATGACGGTTCAATTCACCTAAACATGAAGTATTTTGCATTTACACATGACAAAGTAATGATCAATGACAAATTTTCTAAATTATTTGGAATTAAACCAAGAAAAAAAAATGAGAAGACAGAACAGATTCACTATGATATTGGTGCTAGTGCGCAAAGAGTTCTTGAGGATATTCTACTTAGAATGGTAAATCATGTATATGAAAAGACAAGAATGGAAAATCTCTGTATTGGAGGAGGCGTAGCACTCAATGGTGTGGCAAATTACAGGATTCTCAAAGAGGGACCTTTTGATAATATACACATTCCACCATCACCAGGTGATGCTGGGAGTGCAGTTGGTTGTGCACAATATCTTTACTACATCTATCACAGAAATCAAAGAATAATTGAAAAGAACCGATCCAAGTTAATCTCTGAAAATATCTATGTTGGACCGTCATATACAAATGATGAAATCCAAATATTTTTGGACTCAAAGAAAATTCCTTATGAAAAACTAGATTCTCAAATATTATTGCAAAAAACTGCTCAGTTAATAGCTGATGGAAATATTGTAGGTTGGTATCAGGGGAAGATGGAGTGGGGCCCAAGAGCACTTGGATGCAGAAGCATTCTGGCAGATCCGCGGAAATCTGAAATGAAAGACATACTGAATGAGAAAATTAAACACAGAGAATCATTCAGGCCGTTTGCACCGTCTATTTTGGAAGAACATGTTTCAGAGTATTTTGATATTGATGGAATTAGCCCCTATATGCTAATGGTAGCACCTGTAAAAAGACCAAAAGATATTCCAGCAGTAACGCATGTCGATGGGACTGGAAGACTACAGACGGTAAACCGTAATGCAAATTCGTTATACTATGATTTAATCAATGAATTTTACAAGATTACAGGAATTCCTGTAATTATTAACACCTCAATGAATGTGATGGGAGAGCCTATTGTCAATACTCCTGAGCAAGCATATCAGATGATTGTCAAGACTGATATGGATTATATTGTGATGGGAAATTTCTTGGTGAGAAAATAGAATGTCAGTTCAAATCGGATATAAAAAACAAGTTTCATTTTTTTTAATTTTAATTATTTTGTTGTTAATAATTATAGAAACTATTTCAAATGTCTGGTTGTCAACTCAGATTCACTGTGAATTTGAAAATAATGAAATTTTTAAAGAAATGGATATGATCTCCAAGAAAAAAATGTGTAATGAATTATACAGTTTAAGAACTACAGGAGCAGATTTAGTACCTAATCAAAAATTCGATAGTATTAATATCAATAATTTTGGTTTTAGAGGACCAGAAATTAGTATAGAAAAGCCCGCCGACACGTACAGAATTTTCATGGTTGGTGGTTCAACAATGTTTGGAATGGGAGCTTCTAATGATAAAACAACAATACCGGGATATGTTCAGACATTCATAAACGATTTAAATTTAGAAAAAAACGTTGAAGTGATAAATGCAGGTATTCAAAAAGCCAACACAATAACCGAACTCTCTTTAGTTAGAGATAAAATAACTAAATTTGATCCCGACTTGATAATAATGTATGACGGCTGGAATGATCTTCGTGAAAACATTGATCCAAAAATAACAATCAATAATTGGAATTCAGTTTGTGAATTGGGGCAACAAAATAATTTTAAAACGATTGTCATACAACAACCAATAGCCGGATTTTCTAATAAAGCTCTTACTGAAACAGAGTACTTCCATTCAAAAAACGGCGTTGACTATAATAACAATCCACTAATTGATAAAACTAAATATTATGATTATATTTCAGGCCATCTATCCTCATTAAAATCATGTGCAGTGTCTCTTAATATGAGAAATGTATTTGATGAATATGTAGAAACAATCTACTGGGATCAGGGTCATACATCGGATAAAGGAAATTTTATTGTCGCCAAATCTATTTTCGAGCAAATAGTTTCTATCATCGACATTTCAAAATCTTCAAACACAAAGAAACCGATTTATGATAATACATACCGTGACAATTTTGAAAATATTTTTAAAAATTTCATATCATACTACAAAACTCCAATAATGATAAATTCGTTAATGTCAAAGATAGAATATGATGAACCGACGTCTCAAATATCCAATATAATAACATTAGAAAGTCAAGAGCAACAATACCTTAATGATAATATTTTCATATCTATGAAAATCATTCCATCAGGTCATTCATCAAATTATAAAATACTATTACAAACAATTAACAAAGAACAAAATCAACCTATCAAAAATGTCACCTATTTTTTAACAATTAAACAAAATGATGAAGATATTCTACGAGAACATTTGTTTTCACATGATGAAATATTAGAATTCGCAGTTTATCCATATGAACTCGACTCATTTGAATTATCAGGTTATAGAAATTATGAATTTAATGCCCTTAATGATGACTTTGATAATAAACAGCCTATCGTTATATCTGGCCCGCTTTTGTATGAAGATGCAAATTATACATTCCTAATGGATATTAGAACGTTACATGATCCTCAAAATTGGATTTTTACTCTAGAAGATTTCGAAATTAATTATAAAGCAAATAACTCACAAATTCACCATATCGTTTCAAATTATGATGCAATCAATCCGTTTGTATATACAAATAATGAGAAAAAAATATTCGATAAAATTCAAATTGATTCACAAGAGTACGTTCAAATTTCTGAAATTTCTGAAGACTCAAAAAAATTAAAAAATCTCGCATTTGAATGGAAGAATAAAAATATTTCAGATGAACAATTCATTGAATTTCTCAAGAAACAAAACATAAACCATACTATTTCAAAAGAAAATATGAATTTCGATTTACCAGATTGGCTAAAAAATAATGCTGGTGTCTTATCAAAAGAAATTCTTACAGATACCATGTCTCCTCTTTCGAATTATAGCTATATTGAAGAGAAAATATATCCGTGCATTATTAACTCAAAGGGAACTTTAGATAACCGATGTTGGACGGTCAAATTAAATTCTATGGGTTTACGCAGCGAAGAAATAGAATCACCAAAACCGCATGATACTTTTAGAATAATAACTTTAGGTGGTTCTACTACGTTTTCAGGGGAAACTAATCAAAATACTTGGCCAGGACATTTACAACGATTAATTGATGAAAATTTATCTGACAAAAACATCGAAATAATTAATGCTGGAAAACCAGGCGCAACCACGAAATTCGAATTAAATTTACTTCAAAAACATCTTCTTAAATTAGAGCCAGATTTGGTTTTTATGTATGATGGTTGGAATGATTCAGCTACTACTCCGATCTCTGAAACCATCCAAAATTGGACAACTGTTTGTGAATTAGGAAATAAAAATAATTTTTCAACATATATAATAATTCAACCTCTTCCAACATTTGGATATAGAATACTTACTGATCAAGAAATTGCTAGTGTACTCACACCTGAATTTAGTAGTCCAAATAATTATGATGAAATATCTAGCAAATATTTGGAATCATTATCTGAAGCAAATAAAACCTGTTCTAAAATAATTGACTTGAGATATGTGTTTGATTATATTCATGCCCCAATTTACTATGATGGAGGACATGTATTAAACAATGGAAGTATAATTATTGCAAAAAACATCTTCACATATGTTGCAAATGATTTTTTTGAAAAAAATTTCTCTATTAAAGAACTAGAACCGGAAAACTCAACAGCATCAAATCACAATCATCTGTATGCAGTAGGTTCTAATTTTAATAAGAGGATTTTTTCAAATCTAATAATAAATTATGGGATTTTTGATAAAACGAATTTAAGTGGTGCCAATTTTTCCAATTCAAATCTTGAGAATTCACGATTTGTTTTTGCAAACCTTGCCAATGCAAACCTTGCCAATGCAAACCTTGCCAATGCAAACCTTGCCAATGCAAACCTTGCCAATGCAAACCTTGCCAATGCAAACCTTGCCAATGCAAACCTTGAAAAAGCTATGATAAATTTCAAATGGATTTATTGTTGGAATATCAGTGAAATTCTTCAAGAAATGCCCAAATATCCTTTAGATGAAACAATTAAGCAATTACTAAAATCTGATTGTCATAAAATCTAAAATTTTATTCAAGTGATTCGATTTTTGTAAATAATATATAATAAATTGCAAACATTTTGAGATTAGTAAAATCAGTGACTGTTTTTAAAATTACAAGATCATGCTGTATGCTAAATGCTTCGTCGAGCATGAGTTTCTTACCAAGCACTCCAACCACCATCAACAATTAAATTTGAACCGGTCATATAGGACGACATTTCAGTTGCTAGAAAAAGTAAAGGACCTGCAT